>ERZ827150.262-NODE-262-length-83551-cov-5.143755_pt1 | contig 83551 bp, 118 predicted proteins | sample MGYA00519779_ERZ827150 | MGnify/ENA primary metagenome ERZ827150 (study PRJEB31778, sample SAMEA3449267) | human gut metagenome | biome: human gut; feature: human-associated habitat; material: faeces | place: United Kingdom | collected 2010/2012 ...
GTCGTGCCACGGCGGTAAAACCCCGGCCAACTCACATGTCCTCTACTCCCCTGCGCGGCTTCGCCGCGCAGCCCGGGGTGCAGGGTACTGCCCCTGCCTAGAGGACTTTGTCCAGAAATTCTTTCGCGCGGGCGGATTTGGGAGTGGAGAAAAAGACGTCCGGCGGGGCGTTTTCGATGAGTACCCCCTCGTCCAGAAAACAAATGCGGTCGGATACCTCCCGGGCAAAACCCATCTCGTGAGTCACCAGTACCATGGTCATGCCGGTCTGGGCCAGCTTTTTGATGACCTCCAAGACCTCCTTGACCATCTCCGGGTCAAGGGCGGAAGTGGGCTCGTCAAAAAGTACCACGTCCGGCTCCATGGCCAGCGTCCGCGCAATGGCGACCCGCTGCTTCTGACCGCCGGAGAGCTTGCCGGGATAAGCGTTGATCTTGGAGAGCATCCCGACATTGTCCAGAAGCTCCCGGGCCTTGGCGACCGCCTGTTCCTTCGGCACCTTGTTCACCTTCATGGGGGCGTAGATCATGTTTTCCAATACCGTCATGTGCGGGAAAAGATTGAAGTGTTGGAACACCATGCCCACCCGGCGGCGGACGGAATAGGTGTCCTCAAAATGATCCTTCATGATCTGCTTCATCAGCCTCTGATAGGCCATGCCTTCCCGGGGCTTGAGCAGATCTTCCTTTTTGATCTTCATGATGGCGAGTTCATCCTCCATCCCCTGCGTTCGAAGCTCGCCGTAGGTCTTGGAGGCACGGATCACGTCCCAGTGCAGATAGGGATCGGGCGGCGTAATGAGCTTGCCCTCCACCCAAATTTCGCCGTAAGTCGGCTTTTCCAGCAGGTTAATCGACCGAAGCAGCGTGGATTTTCCGCTGCCGGAGGGCCCGATGATGGAGATGATATCGCCCTGCTCCACATTCAAACTCACGCCCCGCAGCACGTGCAGCGCGCCAAAATCCTTGTACAGCCCTTTAACCTCGATCACTTGCGTTCACCTTCTTTTCCAGCGCCTTTCCAAGGAAGGACAGGCCCAACACCAGAACATAATAGAACACCGCAATGGCAAAAAACGGTTCGAACGCCCGGTACGTCCGGGCCTGGATCCGCTGGCCCACGCTGAGGATATCCACCAGACCGATGGAGGCAATCAGGGTAGTATTCTTCAAAAGACTGATAAATTCGTTCACCAGACTGGGCAGCACGCTCTTGATGGCCTGGGGCAGGATCACATCCTTCATCATGGAGGGATAGTGAACGCCCAGCGCCATGGCGGCTTCGTACTGGCCACGGTCGATGGCGCTGATGCCGCCCTTCAGGCTTTCGGAAATGTACGCGGCGGAGTTCATGGCGAAGACCAGCGTACCGGCCTGAAAGGCGGTAAAACGAACCGGCAGCACCAGCGGAATGCCGAAATACATCATGAACACCTGCACCAGCAGCGGCACACCGCGGAAAACCGAGGTGTAAAAGAACGCAAACCACTGCAGGGGCTTCAGATTGGAGATCTTGCACAGCGACAGCGGAATGGAGATCAGCAATCCCAAGATCAGCGAACAGACGGTGGTTTCCAGCGTCACCAGCAGCGCGTCGCCGAAGGCGGGCAGCCAGTCCAGAATGATTCCAAAATCCAGTTGCACGGCGTTCCATTCCTTCCTATCAGAACGTTTCGAAATACGCGACTATGCGGCGCCCCCGAAGCCCTGCGGGGAGCGCCGCGAAAAAGAGCGGAGCTTTCGGCTCCCGCGCCTTAGTACAGCCAGTACTGAATCAGTTCTTCCAGCTTGCCGGAATCCTTCAGGGCCTGAATGCCTTCGTTGAAGATGGCGGTCAGCTCGCTGCCCTTGGGGAAGGCCATGCAGTATTCGTCGGCCCGGGCGCCTTCCAGCGCGAAGTACTTCAGCATGGGGTTGCCGTCCGCGTCCAGCATGGTAGTGGCCAGCTTTTTGGCGCCGTTGATGCTGGTCAGGCCGGCAGCTACGCCGTCGGTGGCCTCGGCCACGGCGGTTCCCACAGCGGCCTGACCCTGATAGGTCTTGAGGGTCGTGCCTGGGATGTCCTCGATCATCATTTCATAGTTGGTGCCCTGAGAGCAGCAGACGATCTGGTTCTGCAGGTCTTCAAAGCTGTTGATGTCGGAGTCTGCCTTGGTGACGCAGCCCACGCTGGAGGTACAGTACACATCGGAGAAATCCACGATCTGCTTGCGTTCCTCGGTGGCGGTCATGCCGGAGATGACCATGTCCACACTGTCGGCCTGCAGGGAGCCCACCAGCGAGGAGAAGCTCATGGGCACGATTTCAAATTCAAAGCCCAGCATATCGGAAAGTTCCTTAATAATGTCAATATCCAGTCCTTCGTAGCCGGTGGGGTCGGTCTCGGAAACCGTTTCAAAGAACATGAAGTTGGGGCTCAGGGCAATGGTCAGCTTTTGGCCCTCCAGGGGTTTGGTCTCCTCGGCCACTGCCATACCGGCAACACAGCTCATCATCAGGATAGCGCAAAGCATCAGGGCGATCATCTTTTTCATCGTTGGGTGCCTCCTTCGTTGGAATGGTGTCATAATAATACAGCTTTTTCCTGAAGTCAATCCTTATTTTTAATTTTTATGCACAATTTTTCGAATAAAAAGTGCATTTATTCAATAAAAATATAAATATATGAATTTTTATACTGCATATTTATCGTTTTTTATTGCCAAAACCTGCGAAAAGTGGTATGGTTCTTTCGGAACAACCCTACGATATTCCCGATCAACAGGAGGACGACGATATGAAGCTCTGGGGCGGCCGCTTTGAAAAGGAAACCAACGCCATGGTAGACGCATTCAACGCCTGCATCGGTTTTGGCTCCCGTTTATACGAACAGGATATTTTGGGTTCCATCGCCCACGCCACCATGCTGGGTGAAGAAAACATCATCCCGCCCGAGGACGCGAAAAAAATCGTGGAAGGCTTGAAAGGCATTCTGGCCGACGCGCGGGAAGGAAAGATCCAGTGGTCCACCGAAGCCGAAGATATCCATATGAATGTGGAAACGATCCTGATCCAGCGGATCGGCGAGGCCGGCAAGCGACTGCATACGGGCCGCAGCCGCAACGACCAGTGCGTGCTGGACACCCGCATGTATGCCCGGCAGTCCTGCGTGGAGACGCGTGCCCTGCTGGACGAGCTGATCGAGACCCTGCTGACGATCGCACAGGATCACCTGAACACCATCATGCCGGGCTATACCCATCTGCAAAAAGCGCAGCCCGTCACGCTGGCCCACTACATGATGGCCTATGTGCAGATGTTCCTGCGGGATCGGAAGCGTTTCCAGTACGCCTATGACGCGGCTAACGTCATGCCGCTGGGTTCCGGTGCGCTGGCCGCCACCACCTATCCTCTGAACCGTCAGCGGGTAGCGGAGCTGCTGGACTTCCCTGCCATCACCCAGAACAGTCTGGACGGCGTCAGCGACCGGGACTTCCTGCTGGACTATCTGTCCGCCGCTTCCCTGTGCATGATGCATCTGAGCCGCTTCTGCGAAGAACTGATCCTGTGGAATTCCTCCGAGTTCCATTTTGTGGAGATGGACGACGCGTTCTCCACCGGTTCCTCCATCATGCCCCAGAAGAAAAACCCCGACGTGGCGGAGCTGCTGCGGGGCAAGACCGGCCGGGTCTACGGCGCTCTGTTCTCCCTGCTGACCGTGATGAAGGGCATTCCGCTGGCCTATAACAAAGATATGCAGGAGGACAAGGAGCCCTTCTTCGACGCGCGGGACACGCTGCTGAAAAGCCTGCCCGTGTTCACAGCCATGCTGCGCACCATGACCTTCCGGGAGGACGTGATGGAAAAGGGCGCAGCGGGCGGCTTCACCAACGCCACGGACTGCGCGGATTATCTGACCAAGAAGGGCGTTCCCTTCCGGGACGCCCATCGGGTAGTCGGCGAACTGGTGAACTACTGCATCAAGGCCGACGCGGCGCTGATGGATCTTTCTCTGGAAGAACTCAAGTCCTTCCATCCCGCCTTTGAGCAGGACGTATTCGAGGCCATGAGCCTGAAGACCTGTGTGGAAGGCCGCTGCATCCCCGGCGGGCCCGCGCCCTCCGCCGTGCAGTCTTCCATCGACGAAGCCCGTGTGCAGCTGAAACTATAAAAAACTTGACTTTTTAGACCGTTTTTTTATATCCTAATGATTGGCAGTAAACTCATATACACACGCGAAAGGGGTATACAACAAATGAAAATGAAGAAACTCTTGGCTCTCCTGCTGGCTCTTTCCCTCTGCATGGTTTGCTTCACTGCTTTTGCAGAAGAAGCTGCGGAAGACGAGGAAGAAATTACCGCCATCACCAACACCGTTTCTTATGAAGGCGTGGAAGTTTCTCTGGCCGATATGGGTCTGGTCTTCCTGCTGCCCTCCGATTGGGTCGAAGTAGCCGCTCCCGAAAACGCTCAGTTTGCCTACGCCTCTCCCGACGGCGCTATCACCATGTGCGGCTTCCTCTGCTCCGACTTTGACACCGTTGCTGCCGGCATCGACGAGCAGCTGCAGTCCGGCGATATCCAGCCCGAAGTGAGCGAAGTGACCATCAACGACTGGTACTACATCCTCACCACCACCGCCGACAACCTGACCTCCTACGCTTACCTGTACATGACCGAAGAGAACATGTTCTGCTTCTCCTTCACCGCGCAGGATCCCGATCTGGAAGCGCCTGCCTACATCATGGAAATGCTGGGCAGCGTGACCGAGGGCGCTGCGGAATAAGCTGGTCGACTGCAAGAAATAACCACGCGGATAAAAATCCCCTGAAGTTTGAAACTTCGGGGGATTTTATTATAACTTGCCGCGTTCAGGACTGTGGTTGAAGTCGCTGCGCCCGCGCTGGCGGATGTTGGTCTCAATGAGGCAGCGGAGAATTTCGTCCTCGTTTTCGAACTGCCGGACGATGCAGGGCACATTTTCCATACCCAACTCCAACGCGGCGCGGGTACGCTGCCAGCCGCTGATAACGGTGTTGTTTTCGGTGACGATCAGCGGGGTCATGACGCCCATCTGAGCGATGGAGGTCTTAAATTCATCCCACTTGGAACCAACGATGTCGTCAAAAAATTCCTGGTTGCGGGGATGTTCGTGCAGAGAAGTGGGATTTTTCAGAACGATTTCCTGAGTCATAGTGTTCCCTCCTCAAAAATGAAATTGTAGCAAAAGAAACAAAAACAACTATGAAAAATTGGTATGGCCACCCAACTTTCAACGAAGTTACGCGAACATCAGTTCGCATTTCATGATTCTATTATACGGAAGGCGGATTGTCAAGTCAACTGGTAATAAATGGGAAAACTTGGGAAGATAAGAAACGCTCCCTGAATATTCAGGGAGCGTCCACCGCTCTTTCATTTTCAGAGCATATTCTGCTCATCTGTGCGACAGTTAAGATTTATTTTCAAATTTTCCCGCCGTCAAACTCCGTGCGAGGCATGGTGCCTTCCATGATTTCTTTGACAACATCTTCGCGTCTTTCATAAGGAAGGCCAGGAAGGTTCAAGCGCTTTCCTCGCATCAAGAAAGGCTTCATTGACCTCCGCACATATTCGAGCTTAGCCTCAGAAAAGTAATCTTCCATGTTTCCAAATTTTGGATTCCACCAAAGACCCATGAACCCTGGATTGCCGCTTCTTTTCAGAATTGCAATAAATTCGTCTTTAGGGAACCAATGTAATCTGTAAGGGTAGCCATGCTGAGCTGTAGCGAAATAGCCCAGTTCTGTAGTGCCCCAATATTTCGTAGCATACACGTAGTCCCATTTTGCATTCACGTTGGCTTGGAATTTAGCATTTTCCTGCTCTATATCCGCTTTTCGTTTTTTCTCGGCTTCTATAGAATTTTTGACCCACAAATATCCTAGAGCATCATGAATTGCCTTTTTCAATATTCTCTGTCCCTTTCATATGTAGTGAAATACCAGTTGGCAAACGTAACAAACAGAGCCCATCCAGGAATAAAATATGCCGGAAAGATGGAATGCTCCAAAATTCCCCATAGGGCAATAAAAGCGCTTATGGCTGGGGAGAAATATACAGGAGTAGGCCATCCTCTAATGAAGTGGGGATGCACCCCATATACATCATGGCAAAAAAGCTCATAGGTATCGTTAGGGTCATATTCAGTGACAGCTCTCATACTGTACCCGAGGGGATAGAGAATCAAGCCCGTCCAACGCCATTTGATGGTTTTGTAATACTTCGGCTTATCTGGCTTCTTTTTCCTGAACATGGAATCAGCTCCTTTGATGATTCTATTATACTCGAGATGGGAGAAAACTCAAGCCTTTTTGTCACAGTAATGGGCAATGTGTGAAAGACGCTCGATTTCCTGACGGGCTAGTTTAATTATGCCGGTTTTCCTCTTTAGACCAGAATAAATCATATTGCGCCTTCATTTCTGCCAGACGGGAATTCACCTTCTGCATAACCTTTTTATACTCCGTTTCATTTTCCAGCAGAGAATCCAGCCAGCGTGCGCCCTCTTCACATTTTGCTGCTTCTCGCATAATTTCCATATACGGGTTGCTGCTATGATCTAGGCGCTCGACGCCGTTTCGATAATGCGCGGCCATATCCTTAAGCTGCGACGACATAAATTTAACGAACTCACGAGTGATGAACTCCTTAGCCATATTTATTCTCCCCTTTCCCGGCAGCAGATAACCTTAAATTCCTGACCGTCTTTCTTTTCCAGCAGATCATCGAGCTTCTTTGCCACACCCTCATAGTTTTCTGCCTGAATTACAGCCAGCAGAGTGAACGGGTCGTTGCGTTTTCGCGCCTCAATGGTCTTTTCCCGAATGGATTCTGCCTCCCGCATGAGGAGACTGCGCGTCCAGAGGATTTCAGTCCGAGTCAGTTTCATCGTTCCGCCCTCTTTCAAAAGATCGGATAGTCATAGCTGAGATCCAGCACATCATCCATTTCAAAGTCGTTTTCCAGTTCAAGATCGGGACTGAGAGCATCCATACCGTTTTCTTCCAGCTGCTTTCTGGCCTGCTGTTCAGCCTCGGCCTCGGTCATGGTATCGTTTTCGTCATCAACATAGACCTTGTAGAAACGGCGAACTTCAACTTCGATTACGTGGGTGGTCATATGGGTGCCTCCTTTTGCATCAAAAAAGATGCTCATTTTCGAGCATCTTCGTTTAACATTCTTCGCAACGACACAGCAGGACATTCAGCAGTTTCCTTTCTCATCTGCCGCCTCTGCAAAGCAGAGGCCAATATTCGTATGGCGCTCCAAGGAATGAAGCCCCTCGCGGATAAACTGCCATGATTGCGGATAATCATCCATAACGGAAAAGTCAGACTCTGTGATAAACTTCAGAAATTCGGGAATATCCTCCCTGTACTTTACAGCAAAGGCAGTGGCATCCGCTTCCTTTTCTTCGTCTGAACTGTTCAGCTTTCCATAGAGCGCATGATCGAGATTACAGGACATGTAGTAGATTTGGTAAGGGATATTCCAGATTTCTCGAACCGAAGACAGGCGGTTCAGGTTCTCACGCTTTTGAGCGTTCCTGTCTTCAATTCCGCTTTTGTTTTTTGTGCGGATGCTGATCTCAGAGTAAAGCGTTTTGGCTGCCGACTTGTCTTCCACAACGTTATCATTTGGAATAAAAGCTCCGTCTGTGTCTGTAATATGAATAATGCGGCAAAAATCCTTCGGCTTGAAAAGATTTCTGGCATAGCCTTTCACGCAGTCACAGACCTTGTTAACGACATTGCCTGCGTTCGTGCCAGACCTAGTTGTAATATCGCCATGCTCAATCTGCACATGCACAGTATTGCGGTCGTAAATCCGTTCCAGAAGTGTGCCCAGAGCAAGATCGTCTGACGGCCCTTCCACGATCACAAATATGATTTTCCTACAGGCCATCGCAGGTACCCGCCCTTCTGAACGCCAAGGCGATCTCGCTGTTATTGGTCGGCTCATAGACCGGTTCTTTCTGTTCATCCAGCACGATATTCCGATAATAAAGATCCCGCAAATTGTTGGTGGCCTTGACATTATTCATGCGGATGTACCGATTCATCGGATTCGTCGTGGTGAAAGCGATGAAGCCCTTATCGAGCGTTTCCAGCGGACGGAGGTTATGAGAGGTGAAAATGAGCTGGCCTTTTCCTCTTTCCGAGACAATATGAAGGACCTCTCCAAGCAAATACTCAAAAACGCCGGAATCCAGTTCATCAATAGCCACTGTTATGGAGGGCTTGTTATAGACCGCGATCAAAAGCTGCAGCACTGAAATCAGTTTTTTGATGCCGTCCGACTCATATTGCAGCGGAATTTCCTTGCTGTTTTTCCTTGAAACAAGCTGGATGCGGCAGCCGGGAACACCGCTGGGCAGGATTTCTTTTCCCAGCTCCTTCACGGCAATCGTAAGACCGGGAACCAGTTGCTGCAAAGCAATATTCATATTGCCAACCACTTTGCGGACGACCGACAGTGCCTCTTCGTGAATGGGCGACGGCTTATCCAGGCTGACCAGAATGCTGCCGGTGGCAAGCTGCTTTTCCCCGCCGTAATTGAAGACCAGCGGAAGTACATCCATACTGATAAGACCGGCGTTTCTTGTGGTGATGACAAAGAGTTCGTAGTTGCCGAAAAGCACCAGACTTTCCATCAGAAAGCGGCAATGGTCTTCCTTGCAATTCTGCCGCAGCTGATTCAAAAATTCCCTTGAAAAGATAAAGGAGCGGGAGGAAGCGCTTGCAAGCTGCTTTGCCACGAGAAGGTTGGTTTCCGTTTCCTTGCTCTTTCCCATTAACTGCTCGTACTTCGTCTTCGGCGTAAAAGCGCGTCCGCTCGTTCGGGTATCAATGGCGGGAGAGAGTCTGATTTTCGTGTCTTGCCCCTCATACGCATAGGACAACACTTCATTGAAAAGCGTTGCTTTGTGGGTGATCTCCCCAATGGGCTGCTCCGTATTCTGTTCGGTCTCTTCCACATCGCGGCGAATGGAAACCTCATAAAATACGGTATAGTTCACATTTTCCTTCAAGTTCTGAACCTTCAGCCCGTACTTGATGGCAGCATGGTCGCTGTCCACATTTACGCAATCTGCGAAATACACGGGCACAGGTCTGCCGGAAAAAGCAAGGCGCAGCAGCTCCAAAGCGTCGATCAGCGCAGTTTTGCCGGAGCCGTTCTGTCCGTACAGTCCAAGGACGCTGGACTGAAACTCTTTCTTTTCGTTTTCCAGTTTAAGACAGCCATGCCCGACATTCTTAAAATTCGTTATCTCCAGACTTTCAATTCTGACAACGGCATTGTTCATCCATTCTCCCCCTTTGCGAGCATTCACGTGAAACGTAAACGTCGTGTTCATTATAGCATAGTCTTCTCATTTGCACAATCAAAACAACAAAACGGAATAAAAAATATCATCTTTCGCATTCACCGGTCAAATAACAGGGAGAGAACATGACGTAGTTTTCTCTTTCATCATCGTTGCAGCTGATCCAGAATATCCAGTATCTGGGTGGCCTGCTCCACCGTCAGTTCTCCCAGCACAAGGTTGTGTTTCAGTGTTTCCAGGTCGGCACTACAAGAGCTGCTTACAACGGCAGCCTTCATATCCACGAGCTCTCCGTTTTCAAAACGGTAGCCCCACCACTCATCGTCCTCGCCGTAAAAAGTGATTTCAGAATCATCTTCTACATAAGGCGCAAGGCGCTCGAGCCACTGTGTACAGGTTTCGTCCCAACCGTTTTCGTAATTGTGCCAAAGCTCATGAACGTCTCCATTTTCAAAATAAGGCGGAGCCCAACAAGTAAAGAAACCCGTTGGACTTGTTTTACGCGGCTCTCCGTCTCCACAAAACTGCGCTGGATAATCCTGCTGAAAGCGCTTCCAGTTTTCAGCGGTGATGCGGACATTTGCTTTCACCTGATCGACATAATAGGCCATGAACTCAGTCCTCCTCTGATTGTACGAGATCAATCTTCATTGTGACTCCACCTTTGCAGGTGATATTTGCGGCGGGAACACCGGTATGTTCAGACAGCATTTCTGCGACTTCCTGCGCGGTCAGGTAGAGATAGAGGGTGTTATCAACAATCATTCTTTCCATTGAAATTACGCTCCTTGCACAACCGGCTCCGCCAACCGCTTAGGGACACGGATCATTTCACCATTGCGCTGCTTGTCGTTAAAAAGCGCCACGATTGTATCGTCGTCATAGTTTGCTGTCAGTTTCTGGATGGCCGAAAAATTACGACGTGACATGTCTTCGCTGACGTTGATCCACCAACCCAAGCCGCGAGCAGTGGTAATGTCGGCACCCGGATTGTAATGCCAGATGGAAAGATTCAGCGCAATGTGGCTTTTCCCATTTGGGACATTGAACTTCTGGCCCCAGTCGTTTCGCTTTTTGTCGTAGCTGGCAGCAAAAGTCAACGTAGCGACTAAAGTCGTTGCATCGTCTAGCTTGATGGATTTCACGGCCTTCTTTTCACCGTAAAATGTCAAAGAATAAACGTCAAGCTGAAACCCGTTTGACATTTTGGCATTGATGGTGTTGACCTGTTCGCAAGTGATGGACTTTGACATGGCTATATAATACTCCTCTCAATGTTCACCGAATTTGAATTTCATGAATATATTTCCATGTTGCCATCATCGTAGGCAACAAGCGTGTAAAGGCATTTGTCATCATGGGCATCCTGCTGCCAACATCCATGCTCGCAATGCGGATCCCCGTCCTGCTGCCAGATGTCAGGCTCGTAATACGGCTCGCCGTCAATAACGAGATCGGTGATCTCGTCATGGTCGGCAAGCCAATCATTGACCATATCTTTAACATCGTCGGAAGTCCAGAGGTTTTTCGGATAATAATTGTAAGTCACTTTTGTTTCCCTTCGTTTTGCCCTCGTAACCTCCGGGGCAGGTTATAAGGTCTATTCTTCACAATCCCAATAATCTGCGATGTCGCAAAGTTTTTGATATTCTTCCCAGTCAAATTCTTTGTTTTCCTCGTCCCAACATTCATAAGCGTTCTGGTCTGCTCGTGCCATTTTTCTTCCTTTCTGCTCTGCTGGGCTTTGGCCCGCGCAGCGGGGGCTTGTTGTATGGTCAGCAGACCGGCACGGCGTACCTATCATGTACGCGGATCATCATCCCATCCGGCGTGGTGATCCTGCCGCAGGACTCAACGTCCCGACAATCCTCAGCACGGTAGATGTGGGGCTTGTGCCAGCCCTGCCAGTTGTCCCAATATTCCTCATGTCGGGTGGCAATGATCTTCGCCCCGCGAAGGCTATCGCTTTCACCATACCAGTGCTGTTCATACTGACCGCCGATGACCTGATAATTCTTCATATTATTCATCTTCCTTTTCAGAAACAAAACTCAGGGTGCCGCCTTCGGATTCCATGCAGTTGAAAATGTATTGAGGGAAGGTTACTTCCTCGGGGTTGATTTCGCCGCGACCAACTTGCTCCCAGTATTCCTTCCACAGTTGGCTTCCCGAAATCCGCTCGTCCGGGTAACGCTGGTCTACAAAGTAGCTCATTTCACATATCCTCCTCGATGTCTTCTGCGTACACGCCACTGGTCATATACCAGCCGGGAAGCTGCTCCATACGCTGTTCCAATTCATTCCATGCAGTGTCAATGGCCTCATCCCTGGAGCTGGCTTCCACGTCACAGGCAATTTCAAATACAACCTGATACTTCATATTTATCTGTCCTCCTCATATTCGCTGATTTTATGGTATCCCTTCCAGCGCCACATCTTGATCTCTTCCGGTCGGCAATCTAAAACCTTGGCAAGGTTTTCGCGAGCGCGGAAGCCATCAATGTAAGCAGAGCAATAAATCGACTCCATTCTCATGATGTCCACCCCGTCTTCAGGAGCGAATTCGCCATAGTCTTTCAACTCTTCTGCATCCACCACGTCCCACTCTTCGCCAGTGTTAAAATACTGCATTTCCAGATCGCCTAATAAGTTTTCTTCCTCCTTGGGATAGTAGCAGCGCTGCCAATCACTCTGGCAAACGCCATGGATTGTCTTATAGGCATATTCTCGGTTGCACAACAGGGAGAGGGCTTTACATTTCATATTCTCCCATCTAGGCACCTCCTGAGACAGGATTTCTTTCCATTGTTCCAACTGCTCAGGCGTCCAGTCACGGTTGTAATCGCCTAATTCTCCTTGAAGAAGCTCTTCTAGCGTGTTGTATTCCGAGTTGTTGACGTTTTCGACCATAATCTGATATTCTTCCACCATCAAATCCAGCGCACCTACATTACCATTAGAGCCGAACAATTTGTTATATTCAGCAGTCGTAAAGCCCTCATAATCTCGGTTGCCAGTAACCGTCCAGCCCCACCAGTTGCAGCGATCAAAATTCGGATCCTGATCTTCGGGCGCTACCTGAGCAGCATAGTATTTGATTTCAGCCATGATTTCGATCTCCTTCATATACACAGTCGGTGAAGTAAATGGTCTTACCAAAAGCGTCCAGGAAGAACAACTTCTCACTGGACGCTTCTTTGTACACTTTTGCAATTCTCATCACGCCGCCCTGTTTTTGATAGCGAACGAAGGGCGTGTGGTTATGAAAGAAATAATCGTAGAGGATAATAGGAGTCATCAGATTTCCTTTCTTAGGAGTGGTAGTTCAGTATACTGCCAATGTAGTATTCCTTTTCCGGCTTGGCAACGTTGCGGAGGAAGGAATCCAGTGTATAAAGCTCGCCATCAAAGACCACATAGTCATCATATTTATCTTCGTAAGTGTTGGAAAGTTCCCAGAGCCTCTGCCAGAACACGCCCTTAGTAAAAGATTCGAGACTCAGATCAGCACGAACGTTTTCAAGGCACTCGCTGAATTTTTCGTATCTGGTCTTGAAGTATTTTTCAGAAAAACCATTGTGCAGGATAAAGCTAGCACAGTCATTTTCGGACTGACTCTGGAAGGATGAGCCGGTTTCTCTGCTCAGCTTTTCAAACAGAATGGAGATGCGGGATTTTTCGTCTTCTTCATCCAGATCACCAACAGAGTCGGCAATGTCATAAATGAAAATATTCCCGAAATCAATCAGAAAGTCTTCGGAACCATAACTTCCACCGAGAGCAATAGGAGTTTCGCTAATTTCAAAAATGGTACGATTCATATAGTCAGTCCTCCATTTCTTTTTCCTAAGCGAAGAGAATCATGTCATTCAAAGCCGTGCTCCGCCATCTTTGCAGGATTGGGCCTCAGAGGAAACAGATTTTCTTCATTATATATCCCCCTTACGCGATGTCGTTCAGATTCAGGTTGTACTGCTGGGCGATCTGCTGAACCTGCTCGAAGCTGCCCTCGGTGGCCTTTTTCAGCAGCTCGTAGTTTTTCAGCACCGGGCCCCACTCTTCGGTCAGGCGCTTCATGGCCTCCACGGCCTTCTGATATTCCCGGACGGTGTTCAGCTCGCCCAGCTTCTTCTTAGCCTTTTCGACGTATTCCAGCCGGAAGTTGTATTCCCGGGTGCTGATCTCCTTACCCAGATTCGCATAGAAGTGCGTGATGTCCGCATCCTGCAGGCCCAGCTCCTGTTTCACTTCCAGCTGAGATCTCCCGGTCAGCTGAGCGATTTTCGAGGTCTGATAACCGCAATCGGACAGCAGATGCCACAGCAGCGGAAGCCCTTCCCAGTTGGAGGCGTAGTATTCCAGATTGTCATTGAGAAATTCGGAGACGAAGCGGGTGTCTCTGGTCTGGGTGATAGCGGTGAAGTTCAGGATGGCCTTATCCCGGACGAGCTGGCCGTTTTCGTTCGTCTTGGTGGACACGAGGATGGAATACTTGTTGTCCTTTTCGCAGTAACAGAACTTACCCTGATACATGGAGGACAGAGAAACGAAGCTGACCTTGCCAAGCTGAAAGGTGTTTTCAGCAGGGACGTTCTCGATGACGGGAGCGTTTTCTTCGGGGGCGGTCTCAGGGGCGTTTTCATTGATGGTGAGTTCGGTGACGTTTTCGTTGATGATTTCAGACATGATGATTTCCTCCTGTTTATTGTTCGTTTACTTCAAGGTCAAGGCATTCCAGTGCTTCCTGAATAGCGGTGATTTTTCGTTCCTGAGCTTTGGTGAGATTCTTATTGTGGTAGCGGAAGTATTCCACCAGATTGGAGGCATAGAGAAGCAGGTCGTCCGTGGATTCGAACGAAAAGCCGTGTTCTGTCATCTTTTCAGGATTGAGCCTCATTGGTTTTTCTCCTTCCCACAATGCTCCACCCACCATGGGGTATACTGGAAGGCAACGTCCCACATACCTTTTCCGGTGACTTGATCCTCAAAATATTGGATAAAGAGAGCAGGATTGTATCCACAGTCACGAAACCATTTCACGATGATCTCCCTTGTGAACAAGCCGTTAATATACGCATATACATACAGATCGCTTTCATGATGATCGAACTGGTCAGCAGGATAGCCTGCGTCTACCAACGTTTCCATCAAGGTTTTCTTTTCCAGCTCCTCACAGCGAATGGTAAAGCCGTTTTCCTGAATCTGATCGCCAGGTTGCATCTTTTTCAACGCTTCAAGCGCATCAGCCTGACGCTCGTCAATCTGCATCCGGATGAAATCCTCGTAGTCTTTTTCCCATGCTTCGGGGTTCATCTTTTTCAAGACTTCGGCGGGAGTCCAGTGGTAAAGCCCCAGCTCCACAGGCTCATAAATATCGTTTACGCTTTCCACAAACCATTCTTCGGGGATGTCGTCCTCCGTCCAGAGGCGCTCGGCCAACGTTTCCACGTCTATGGAGGTTATTTCTTCACCCTCCGGGCAACGTTCATCCATCCAAACCTTGTAAATCCGCACCATAATTTTCCCTCCTATGTGATTTTTGAGTGGAATGCACTCAATAAAGCGCTCCGTTTCGGGAGCGCTCTATGAATTCATTTCATCCGCAGACAGTTACTCACTTCATTCGTAAGCAGTCGCTAAAGTAAATTCGGGTATATCCGCCTCCGGCACGGAAGTAAGCATCTCCATGACTAGTGAAGCGGACGCGAGACCTTCTCATTTTGCTGATCTTATCCCCAGTTTTCAGGGCAAAGCGAACGAAATCGTCCGCGTCATGCTCAATTTCATAGATGAGAAAGCAAGAATCCCACGTGATGGGGTAATAGGCTTTTGGGTCGGGGCGATTAGATGATCTGCTCATTTCAATTCCCACTCCCCTGCTTTTTCGCCATGGGTGTCGAAGCAACTTCCGCTTGTTGCGCCGAAGCTGACGACTTGACGAACACCGTTCAGAATTCCCATGATCTCAACCTGTGTGGCAAGTTCCTCCGGCATGTTTTCAGGATGAAATGCAGGAGTATCGCAATGGATGGTCAGAGTGAAGGTTTTATTCATTTTCAGGTTCCTCCTTAGCCATTAGTATCCAAAAAATAATAGCCGGTACATTCGTCAACCACTCCTGACTCCCGGTCTTCCTTGGGGTCAAAATATCCAGTAATCATATCCCCGTTCAGTTGCTCCAGCAAATCAGCCAGCGCGTTGATGGCCGCTTCATCTTTGGAGAGAATCATCGTGCCGTCCGACCAGAAGGTTCTCTTCTTCATTTCCTTCCGCATATTCGGGGATTTTTTGGACACATCCAGCAGAAGCACCAACATTTCAAACAGGTCAATCATTTACGCATCCTCCTTGTCTTCCTTGTGCCAATGCAAACCGCGAGCCTTGTAGAGCGGAATCCAGTGAGCTTCGTAGAAGTCGTAGCCTGCGCCGTCAATTCCGATCAGGTATCCATAATCTTCACTTTCGTAAATTCGGAAACCGCAGTCCGCAACGGCTTGCAGGTGGCCTTCCAGCCACTCTTCATCACAAATGTTTTTGAGTTCCCACATTGTCCCCCACATAGGAAGACCGTCGTCTCGCTCTACGTCGAATTCATCCGCAAAGACGGTCACGGGGTCGGGATATTCGTCGCTGTCCAGCTGGACGATATATTCATCGTCACCAACGTTGCGGACGATCTCACCATCTTCACCGGCATAATCACCACAGAAGATACTAATGCGGTCACATTTGCTAGGAGGAGTGATTTCGGTGATGTCGTTGTAGTTACTCTGCATTTGCAGTTTTTCCACAACACTCCGGGGAACTTGGTTCATGTCGCGCTCTACCCAGAGCTGGCAGGCTTCTTTGATGGTGTCGAATTTCATGTAAATGGCCTCCTTAATCATAAATCTGTGCATTCTCTAGTTGACGAACTTGCCGCACGCACAATTTTCGATCAGGCCAGTGACGCTCAGCGGCATTTTCCGCTTGGCCCAAAGTATCAGCTATGATAATGATCTGTTGTGGATTTTCCATATAAACGGGATAGGCAACAAACAGGTGCTTTCCAATGATTTGATAGGCTTCGTGCCAATGGGGAGTTTTATCCATGTTACTTGACCCCTTACAGTACAGTTTGAAATTCCGAATTTTGTTGCGTTTGCTTTGTTGATAGTCGAGAGTGAGATTGATTTCATGCTTGATTTCCGGCCAGTGATGGACAAGGCTCTGCATAAATTTCTCCCCGTGCCCTCTTGAATACACATTCACACAACCAGTAACTTTCACTTCGTCGGGAATGAATTCGTAGTTTAAGTATCCCTGTTTTCCGAGCAACGTGTCTTTCCCGAGGATGAGCCTATATTCGGTTTCCAGTACACGCGATCCGCCGTCCGCTTCATACCTAGCCACTATACTGCCAAAGCCAACACCGAAGGATCCCACTATTTCCGGCATGCGAGAGCGGAGATAGTTTTCGATCTGGCGGACATTTCCTTGGAGAATGGCGAAGTTTTCCTTATTCAGTGACATGCTACTTGACCTCCTGACAGATGAAAGGAGCGACCGTTTCCAGCCACTCCTGACGATATTTTTTCATGCTTTCCTTTTTCGTGTAGCCGTAGTATTGGCGGATGCCCAGATCGCCCCAGACGACCCACGCACCGTGGATGTTACGTTCTACGAAGTCGATGATTGAACGGCTCATCCTTCCCACACAACTCCTTCCATCCATAATTCCACTTCTTTCCATGTGGGGAAAGAAATAACCCCTCCATACTGCACATGGAAGCGGAGCCATCCTTTGCGAGATTCCAGTTCATCAAAGAAATAGCCATGGCTTTCCATCCTTTTCACAATCTGTGAGCTGTGTCGGCTGAGCTTATACATATTGACCTCCTTTATATTCAGAACTTAAGTCTTTTTGTCACAACCATGAACTTCAAATTCCTGATATTCCTTCTTTTTCAGCAGATCGTCGAGCTTCTTTGCCACGGCTTCATAGTTTTCGGCTTGAACTACTGCCCGCAGAGCGAACGGAACGCCACGGTTTTGCGCCTCAGCAATATTTTCCCGAATAGATTTTGCCTCCCGCATGCAAAGGTTCCGTGCCCAGAGGACGTTTTCCCTAGTCAATTCCATCATTTCACCCTCCCTCAAATAATCGGATAATCATAGCGAAGCGCCAGAATATCCTGCGGTTCTACTTCGTTCAGTTCAATATCCTCTGTGAGGGCTGCTTCTCCATCTTCCTCAATTTGCTTCATGGCCTGCTGTTTAGCCTCGGCACTGGTCATGGTATCATTTTCGTCCTCAACATAGACCTTGTAAAAACGGCGAATTGCAACTCCAATTACGTGAGTGGTCATGTGGTTGCCTCCTTCAATTTTTCCTGGATACCTACCAATTTCCACCATGTGGGCACGTCAATCCGGCGTGCTCTTATTCGATTTGACTTCTTGGATGAATTCATGCAGAAGAGCGTCCAAGTCTCGCTGATTGTTGGCGAGCATTTCATCGTAAGAGACAGGAACCTTGACGCACAACGTTGGAAATTCCCTATAGACCTTCTCTTGCGGTTCCCGATATTTTTCGCACAGCTCTTCGGCCTTGTCCTCATATTTCTTGACAGTCACATAATCAGGAGCGATATTGCCGAAGGGCGCATATCCGGTGACGATGACCGTATTAGGCGTGATCTCATAGACGTCAGCCCGCCAGCCATAGGTTTTCGACGCCGTGTAGGCATTAGGGGAACGGAATTTCAGCAGGGTCTGCAGGTAACAATATCCGACCTTGATAACGTTGGGATAGTTGGACAGGATGGCCTTTTTCGTGGTCTCGTATTTCATCTCAGAAGATTCTCCTTTTTTAATTTTTAGTAATTTCCAGAGTATTCATAGGACTTGATCTCTTCGCCCCGTTTGGCACGAGACAGAAGGGAGATCAACGTGTTTTCAACTTCATCCAGCATTTCACCGTAGGTGCTGCCATACAGAGCGACATCGTTTTCCTCTTCTCGTTCATCATCTTCGGGACTGGGCACACGGATTCCATAGCGGCAGAGAATTTCATCAAAGCATTCCACAATCCGGGTGGCTTCGTCATGAGTGTTAATCATTTCCAGAACTCTCCTTTTCAGCATATTCCTTCTGGCCTTTCCAGAGTTCATCGGCTGCATCGTTCAGGACGCGGATGCACATTTTCAGTTCATCCAGTACAGCACAATTATAGAACTGGGCACGGATGCAGGCTTGTTTGGCATTTTCAGCATGCTGCTGGGCACGCTTGATTTTCGACACAGCGGTATCGGTCAGGACGCTGCGAACGTATTGGTTCATGAGATATTCCCTCCTTTGATATTTCGTCCTTAGATTTTTCCTTTTATCAAGTGTGAACACTGTATCGAGAGTGTCCATTATACTCGGAATAGATCAGACCTCCGCACATGGCTGGCTTATCACCGTAGAACTCACGCCAGAAGAAATTCACTCCACCGTCAGGATAGAAGCGAATTTCATGATTTTCGCAAATATCTGGCCAGCGGAAGCTAGTTCCCATGGCTTTACACAGAGCGCGGCGAGTTTTGGGATTTTCAATGACCTTTTTCAGCGTGTTTTGAGCCTGAGAGAAATCCATTTTCGGATAGGTGATGCGGTCATAGCACAGGAAGGAGCGGGAGCCGGAGCCATGACGGAGAAAATCCACCGCTTTTTCAGGAAGTTGGAAGTAAAATATACGGTTCATCCGAGTGATAGAGCATGTACGATCTTCATCATTTTCCTGTTTCCTTCCAATATTCAGGAAGTTATATCCATCTTGGAAACAGGTGCTGTATTGATCGCTGATCGTGTCGCGGAGCTGATTGGAGAGAATGTAGCATTTTCCTCCCCAGCCGTTGAGACGGCTGATGTGAATAAAAGTGATACCATCTTCCTCTATATGCCTAATAGCGAACAGACAAACATTTTCAAACATTTTCAGGAGCCTCCTCTTTGATGTATTTCCATGCATAGTGCGACATTTCCAGCATTTTCGCCGCGTTACGAGCTGCGCCGGGATAGCGATATTCCTTTTCACCATACCGCTGCCACGGGCTGATATTTCCACGAGTGCGGTATTGTACGAACAGTGCCACGGGCAAAGAGCGGTCAGAGTAGATAGGGCGGACAGAGATCAAGACAGCGGGATTCTTTTCACGATCATAATTCATGGAATATTCCTCCTTATAGTTTTCACCATGATTTTCATAAATCAATCCCTTCCAGTATTCATCCAGTGCAGATAGGTATTTCCATCAATATCCATCACGTAGAAGTTATCATTTTCAGAAATCAGAGAATCCACGGCACAGTGACGGACACCGGCACGGAAGCTCAGATTCATGCAGAAGATCAACAGAGCAAGGAACAGAGCGCCCAGTACGATGAAGGGCAGGTGTTTATTTACTGACAGAGACTTCAGCCATGCAATGAATGTCACAGTGCATACGCCTCCACTTTCCCAGCATTCTCAGACAGAGAACAGATTGCACCCAGATCAGAGCAAGCTACATACAGACCGTGAGAAGCGTCCAGCATTTCAATGGAGAAGGGCTTTCCCATGAAAAGGAAAGTCTTCATGTGCCGAGAAAAGGCACAGGCAGCAGATTTTAGGAATTGAGACATGATGCGTTCTGACATAAGATTGATCCTCCTATTATTTAGTTGTGTTTTATGTCCAAAAGTGGGCATAACAAAAGCGCTGTGAAAAGTCACAGCGCCTCTATATGCTCGCTTAGTTCGCATAATATATGTTTACTCGTTTGTAACTTGAGAGAACATGCCTATGGCGTTCAAACAGTCTGTTTATCCTTTGAGAGAAATCACCTTCTTTGTGTGCAGAATGGTTCATAGTTCAAAGCTGGGCAGGCGGACGGACAGACCTGCCCCATGGAATGAGTGTTTGTGCATAGTTGTTCCGTCACTGATTTACTTACTTGCTGGCCTGTTCCTTCTTGGCTTCTTTGGCAGCAAAGTTGTACTGCAGTTCTTTGGTCTGTACGTATACCAAGTCCATCAGATAGGGCACCAAGTGGGCAGGCGTGATCTCTGCCAGCTCACCCAGATCACGGGCACGTGTTACGGCCATGCTCAAAAAGCGCACGTCAGTGTTACGGACTTTGAGCCCAGAAATGCCCAGCTTGCTTACGAAATTATAGAGTCCGGCCTTAACGTTGGACACAGATACGCTGGAGAGTTCATCCTGCTGAATGCTAGATAGCACATACGCAGACAGCGTGTTACAAGCGGACTCCAGAAGGTTGCGTAACACGTCTACGGACGTAGGCAGAGTGACCCCTTTGAGTTCTGCGTGCTTGAGATAGTCCAACAGATTGACGCGAGCACGGCGGGTCATGATGCTATAGCTGATTCTGCGCGTCGTGCGATCAGTTGTGCGGCGTGCCATATAGGGGCTCCAGCTTTTGTTGGTCAGCAAAGCCTGCAGAGGGTTCTCCGCAGCGTCGCACTCTGCGAATAGACGCTCGAGACGTTGCGTGTTCGCCGTGTTGAGGGCAGTCTGGAGCGCTTGCTCTGCGTCTGTACGTTCCTGCGCTGTATGGTTGGTGGGGTCATTAACGATTGTTTCAAGGGCGTGTGTGCAGCTATGCAGCGTGCGAATGGTCTCGAGTTCGGTGTTGGTGTTGGTGTTGGTGTTGGTGTTGTTCGCAGTCATGGTTACATCCTCCATTATTTTATTGTAGCCCCATTGGGGCATGGTTGCAGGTTGCTTTTTTGGCATGTACAACCTGCAAAGTATCATGCTGCGTCAATGTATGGCGCGTCGTTCGTTCGTTCGTTCGTTCGGTTGGTTGGTTGGTTGGTGTATCATGCATACAATCGCATATGGCTGCTTGACAGCTGTCAAATAACCTTGTATGCATGGCGAGTTTGACTGTCTCGCTATCCTGCCATACTATACGCCCTCGCAGTCTTCAGAGAGTCTCGGCCATGGATTGCAGCGCACGCCGTTGGCTGTCACTCGGCTATTTTTTGTCTTTGCTTGTATGGTCGCATATAGTGCCATACATGACCGCGCCTTTTTTGTGCCTTCTCTCTCCCGCTACTCATACGGCAGAACTATATAGTTATCAAGTTACAAGTCGATTGGACGCAGGAACACGGCATTGGAACAATGCTGTTGTGTCGCTGCTGTTGTTACGTGCGTAACGTGTAACACGTCACGCTGTGCCTATAGTGATAAGCAATCCTTGCGGCACTGATGCAGTGCCGCAAGCCCTGCCTATCATGCAGGGGCGGGAATGCAGCAGATCAATGGATAGCGGAAATCTGAACCATGGTCATGCCATATGTGCGGATGATCTGAGCTTTGCGGGCTTGCGCTCTGTCCATGGTCGGATAGACGGTCACGTCATGGGCGACATGGGCGGGAGTGCGCTTTGTGGCGGGGACCATGTAAGTCACGCGGTAACCCTTGCCTTCTCTGGTTGTGGGACGTTGGTGGATTCTGTCAAGATACATGTTGTTGCTTCCTCTCTAATGGTTGGTGGTTAGTGGTTGGTGGTGGTTGGTGGTTGGTGGTGTGCTTCCTGAGCACGGTTACATGATAGCAAAAACAAGCTAGCTTGTAAATATACTGAAGCCACAAACATGCTAGCTTGTTTTTTGTGCACGTTGTACAAGCTAGCTTGTTTTTGTGAAAAACGATTGACAAAAACAGCTGAAAAAGTGTAAAATAATATGTTTATGCAGCTTTGCAATAAAGAGAAAGAAGGGGAAAGCATGGAAAGCCAAAAGAGAAAGAAAGTAGAATATAACATAAAATACCAAAAGGAAAATATGGAACAAGTCAATCTGAGAGTGTTCAGAGAAGAGAAAATAGCATTGCAGGAAGAGGCGAAAAACAAGGGTTTATCTGTACGTCAATACATGATTGACGCGGTCAACGAAAAAGCAGGAAGAATTATAATAAATACAAGAGAAAGCAGGAAGAAAGAAAGAGAAGGGAGGGAATAAAGGGAACGGGAAAAGGCAAGGAAAAGGGGTTCCTTCCTTATATAGGCGAAAAATGAAAAATGAGAAGAAGGAAGAAGGAAGGAAGGAAGAAAACGCAGACAGCGATAGCAATACTCCCTCGAGCTGCTATACAAGGTTTGAAAATAATACAATAGGATACAACGATACAATGTGATACAATATGTTTTTGGTGTAAAGTATTTTTACTTGACACTTATCGATAGTATAATATACTTGTATCCAATAAAACATTGCAATACAATGATACAATATAATACAAGTTGCTTCCTTCCTGCCTTCCTTCCTGTTATAAAGTATTTTTACTTGACACACGTCAAATATTCCAACCATATCAAACATTTTATATTGTATTATCATATCACGGCTTTTGGGGGAATCCGTGATTTACAAGGATTTTCCGCCCCTAGGGGTTACATTCCATTTTTCGCAGTCCTGCCAGACCAGCGCCGGAGCCCAAGTTCATCATCTGAAGCAATCATCCCCAAATTTACCTCTCCGATTCCACCTCTCCCTTCTTTCTCTCCCCTACCCCATCTTCCCCAATTCTTCCATCGTCCCGCTTCCTTCGGTATACCCACACCATCGCCTCATCATCCCCTCACCGTCCTTTCCCTCCATCCCTTATTTCTCAATACCTCCCCATACCTCCCTCCACCATCTCCCATTCCTCCCACTTCCCTAATTTCTTCCTTTAATTCCCTTTATTTTGCCTATTTTCTCCCCGCTTCACTCCCATCCCATGCCATCAAACCCAATCCACGCTTCATTTTTGGCCCATTTGACATTATCGTTGCGCCACAATAATGCTGTAAACCACCATTTTGACCCCTTGCCAATGTCATCTTTTCCCGTTGACTTTTCCGTAACATTGACATATACTAGGTATGGAGCTTGAAGCTGTGAAGTAAAAGCTCTCAAATGTTTGTTGGTACTTGGCATCCAACTAAAAGAAGACCAAGCCCAAATGTTTGTTGGAACCCGATAACCAACTCAAATAAGGTCGGGCGCAAATGATGGCCCTGTCTTCGGACGGGGCTTTATTACATGGAGGACAACAGTGACGGTCACGCCTAAAACATTTTACTTTATTCATGATTCTTATTTTCAGGATTTTCCAGACCCTTGCCTTATGCAGAATAAAGAAATGATAGGTGGCCAGCCCCATGGGAGGCCATGTTTTTATGCGTTTGAAGATCCACAAACGCATCTTATTTGGCTGATCCCTTTTTCTTCGCGGATTAAGAAGTTTCACGACATCGCCAATAAAAAAATTGCTAAACGTGGTTATTGTAACACCATTTTATTTGGTGAAGTTCTTGGGCACGAGAAGGCGTTCCTCATTCAGAATATGTGCCCAATCACTCCAAAATATTTAGATACCCAATATACCAATAACGGAGTTGTTGTCAAAATTGACGGTGCGTTTGAAAGCAAACTTATTCAATGCGCAAAACAGGTACTAGCCCTAACACGCCAAGGGCAGAAACTGATTTTCCCGGACGTTTTAGCTATTGAATGCGCTCTTCTTGCCCAAATGCAGCCACCAAAGAAATGAAAAGCCAAATTTTTTGTTGACACCAACTCCATCCAATGCTATACTAACCACGTTACCCGTAGTCTACCTTTTTTGAAAAGCAGGCTACGGGTCTATTTTTTTGCTTGTTTTTCTTCGCAAGCGCCAAGGAGCTGATTGCATGACAACGTAGCTGGCACCCACCACCTTGCATCCTCACCCCGGCAAAACTCAATAGGCACCCCACCAAGAGCGGATCGTATGATCGGCTCTAATTTTATTTTTAGGAGGAATTTGATTATGGCAACAGCTCAATGGCTCAAGGAACACACCACCCTCTTTTCTTTCCGGATCAACAACGACACAGGGCTTCCTGAAAAAATTAAGCAGGCGGTGGCAACTGACTATAACGGCAGTATCTCAAAATTCCTGGTGGCTGCAGTAACGGCCTTTTTGGATCATGGATCTAATCCAGTATCTAATCCTTGTCATACAGCAGTATCTAATCCTGGATCTAATCCAGTAGTAAACACTGACGGATCAACAGAATCTGCGGTATCTAATCCAGTATCTAATCCAGTATCTAACACCCAGCCAACCGTCCCCACTTACATTCCCACCGACCCTCTGGACATCGTAGCCGAGGCTTTCTACCACCAGCCCTATGCCACGCTCAGCTTCCATGGCAGAGGCTGCTGTGACTTCATCGCAGACCATCCAATCATGGGCCCCGAGATGGTGTTGGACGCTCCGCCTGAGTACATTAAGGCTGGCATTGCATACATGAACAATCCTACGCCTGTGCCCATTTACCAGCCAAAGCCATCTGAGAATAATTCTAAATTGACTGAAATTATCAATACAGTCAACTCCTACCGTGCCGCTAAGGATGAAGCGTTCCGTCAGTCTCTCAGGGAAGCTGAAACCCTTTATCCAGACGATGGAGACAGCTTTTTCTACTGCGATTCTGACGATGATGCCCAGGAAGAAGTTACAGATTATTCTGAAGAAATTTCTGAAGAAAATTAGATTTTTTGTTGACATCCTTTCTAGCTGGAGTTACAATAAGGGCAGTTGAAGACCACTCTCTCAGTGATTTAGACTCAAAACTTACTTAACTTTCAGGAGGAAGAAATGCAACTTTCTTCAATTCAGCAAATGTCCGTTTGCGACAATTTGCCTACTAAAAGTCCCATCTGCAAAGACGGCTCTTCGTTTTCTCTGGATCAATTTTTGGCAGACCACCGTAAGCCGCTGGAACTGGTAGTGGCCACCAAGCCCGTAGTGAGCATAGCGAACCACAACTCCAATCGCGGCAAGAAGACGGAAGTCTTTCCGTTCAAAGATCCAGCCCAGATCGAAGCGCTCCATCATTACTTGCTCAACCGAGCGGCCAACGCAGCTCCCAGGTATCGCAATGCCTTTTACCGTGACTGGCTTTTCTTTACGCTATCGCTCAACATGGGACGGCGTGGATGTGACACGCTGTCCCTGAAATGGAGCCAAGTTTTGGAACTGAAGTCCACCAGCCCTCTGGTCTACGAGATCATCGGCACGGACTACAATCGCCTTACGGAACGGAAGACCGGCAAATCTGCGCTTCTGGTCTACAACGAAGACGCCAGAGCAGCTATCCGGTTTTATCTCGATGTCACTGGCATTATCCCCCAGCCTGATGATTACGTCTTCCCTTCCACCAAGCACGCTGCCAACGGCAGCCAACAGCCTGTGGATCCTGACAACATGGGTAAGACCATCAAGGCGGCAGCAAAAGCCTGCGGCATCCCATTCAATGTCTGCACTCACAGCCTGCGAAAGACCTTTGGCTATCGACTGTACAAGAACACTGGCGACATTGCGCTCGTCCAATATGTTCTGAACCACAGCTCAACAGCCATGACGCTTCGTTATATCGGCATTGACTGTGAGACCATTACGGAAGCTCACCAGCACCTTGGAAACACACTGCCTGAATCCTTTTACCTGAAGGAGGTTATCGCATGACAGCTCAACTCAAGCACATCTTTACCACGGACGCTGAAGGCAATCTGGTTATCACTGACACCACTCCCGAACAGCGTATCATCCTGATGACCGGCATCATCGACCAGTTCACCAGACTGGGGTATTCTGACAGCACCATTGACTGGTACTCTGTCAACATGCTGATGGCTCTGATGGGTACTGAGTATGGCGATAAGTTTGTAACTGACCTTCAGTCCTTCCGTAAGCTATCCGCCAGAGTGGACATGAAGGGCAAAGACTTCAAGGGACTGAATGAACTGGCAAAGGCACTCAGACGTGAACTGGTCAGAAGTAAGACTGCACATCGTCAAGTAGTGTGTGCATGATGGAGGGTGAGTCGAGCGAAGCGAGACGAACATGACAAGGTGGTGGATGAAGGTACGACGAAGGAGTACCGACCATCCACCACCTTTCATACGCTGGCGCGACACACCTCCCGAAGGGAGGGGTGGAGCCTATACTCTATAATCATACAATATAATTATATAGGAGATACTTAAGTGCATCAGTTTTTCTGCAGAAAATGGTGATTTTGTTGTTTTTGCAGTCTGAAAAAAGACTAACTTTGTTTCCAAAAAAAGTCATGAAAAATGTGAAAGCGAGGTAAGGCAATGGTTTTCTCAATTTGCAAAGAGGTTCTTCCCTATTACGCCAATCTTCCGGCCATTCCCGACTCTTCCGGAGTCATGACAAAAGAAGAGCTCGCTTGCTGGTTTTATCTGTTCGCCCAGTCCAATCAGTTAGGGCGGGGAGCTATCACTTTGAAACATATAGCCGAAGCATTTGGCTATTCCTCCACTTCTGCCAACACTCCCAAAATTATAACTCCCATTCGTGATGCTCTAATTGGCATGGTGCAAAAGGCCAATGGCGAGACGTCGGCAGAATTCGAAATGAACATAGACGAGGTGAAAGTTGCAAAGCCAACCCATGAGATAAAGTACGTCGTAAAAGACTATCAGGAGGTTCGCCAAGCGCCATTCATCCGAGTTTGCCCCCAAGACCTGGAAGGGCTATTGCAGGTGTGTCGAGATTCAAAGATAAAGCTGCCGGATCTTCTCAACGTATACACGGCCATTCTTGGAAATTTGATTACGCTGAAGAACGGTGTTGGCTGCTGGCTGTGGGGTGCATACATCATGAGCATCTGTGGCGTGTGCGAGGCCACCTTCCTGAAGTATCGCAAGGCGCTGGTAGCTCAGGAGCTTATCTACGTTAAATGCCAGCAGGATCATCCCACCTATTACGCCAAAACAGACTCCCCGGAGCTATGGCAGGAAATTGAAATGCTGGAACACAAAAATAGGCGGAAGGGAATTGCTGCTGCAAAATAAGCCAGTTCAAAACGTAAAGCAATTACAATGGGCGGAGAACCCGCAATCGCAAACATGAGGAAGAGGAGGGGTAAACCCTCGCTCTTTTTTCTTTAAGCAATTACAACGAGCACGGAGGGAATTATGGGATTTAACTATCGTTCAGAAAAGTTGGTTGATGAACTGCGCAGGTATGCAGAGCGGTATGAAGATGGGAGCACGCTGGGAAGAGCTATCGAGGGTACAGAGGATCTGATGTATGAGGCAGCAGATTTAATTGAGTCGCTCCAAGAATCCATTCAGGAGCTGGCGGATGTTGTGGAAACAATGCAGCGTGCTTTGCGATAGCATACGGTATGCTTTGTTTTCTTCCAATTTTGGACGAAAACTGGAAAGATGAATAAGTCTAAGGGTAACAACAATGAGCCGTTTTTTATCTAAAATCTATGGCAGTTTATGGAGGTTTGTATGTACCAGCTTTCTAGGGAGGAACAGGAAACGGGAATTACGTTCAACGCGGCAGAGCAAAAGGCATGGGTGGACACGATTGACCCAGTGATGATTCGTAAGCTGGATGCTCTCTGTGAAGCATTCCCGGACGTGTATCATTTTGACCACAGCGATAACTGGGGCACCAAGTTTTATGTGATTGACAACAAGAAACTGATTCGCTTTGGGAGGCCGCTGACCGAAGAACAGCGTCAGAAGCGTCGAGAACATGCGACACGGATGAACTCACAGGGAGGCACGAGCGGCTTGCAGCGTTGGAGGTGGGCTAAAAAGAATGATGGGCAATAAGGACATCATGAAAGCACTGAAATGCTGTTCCAAATACATGGATGCAGGATTGTGCGAAGAGTGCCCCTTGTTCGGGGACGAGAACTGCGGCGAAAAAGTGTTGCTGGATGCAGCAGGTGCCATTGAGAAATTGGAACAGCAACTTGAGGAACTAGAGCAGCAGCTCAATTATGGGAAGGAGGCCATGAATGTGTTAGTAAAAGAGAACCTGACCATGGAGAAGAAATTGGCCGAGTTGGGGAAGGGGCGAGCGCCATGTGCCGGATAACAGAAAATGACTGTCGCACAATTATGGCGCGATTGGATACGAAGCTGAAGTACCCGCCCTACTTCGATGGTGATTTGCAGGCGAAGCAGAAACGGTTACGTGGATGGCAGGATGGGTTGGAGCGTGCAAAGACTTTTGCCGCGTTTCAGATCAGGCCGGGCAGTTTGTCGGAGCGGGAGTACCGTAGGCTGCAAAAGCGAGCTTTGAATATGGCTGAGTCGCCTCTTTATACTTTGGAAGACAAGAAAGTATTGGAGGCAGAAGGCTGGAAAATGGCCATGAACCGTTTTAGCAATATTTTAGCAGCTTTTTGGCAGGAAAAGTTACGGCTGGAAGAACAGATGAGACCGTGGTATGAGGAGGTAGAACGATGAACAACCCCATTGTCTTTGAAGTGGAATTTGAGCGTGCGCCTATCCGCCATGCATATGTGACTTGTCCCGAATGCGGACGCAAGTATTGTGCGAGTACAATTACGGAAGATGTGTTGCATGATGCTGTAGATTTGCAATACGCAAAGTTCCTGTGCCCGGTATGCGGATGCTCTTTCAGCGGATACGACCCGGATTGGAACTTCGGCAAAATGCGCGAAGTGAAAATCAGAGAGATTTCTTACCCTGAATGCGCGAAAGGCGCTTTGAAGAAAAAGGAGGTATGGGAGTGATTAGAATTCAAATGTCCGCGTTCGGAGTGAGCTTATCGGGTAACAGAATGGCAGAGTGGGAAAAAAGCACAGATGATTTTGAGTCGGTTTTGATTTGCGCATTGAGGTATTGTTTAGGGCGACAAACGTATATGCCGTCTATCGTGATTGCCTTTGTACGGCCTATGCTGTCTGCATTGAGTGTTAGGGCTCTGAGTGTCATTGTTCGTGATATTGAAAATGCGAAAGGTGGAGTGCCTGGTCTGGGTGATCCTAACATTGATGAACCGCTGTGGTTGAATCTTCTGAATGCGGCAAAAGCGGAACTGGAAGGTAGAAAGGGAGCGGATGAGTAAAACCAGTCAGAACATTCGGGCTGCTAGAAGGATTAGAGATTACTGCTGGAGGATGAATTACGATGGAAGGTGTTTTACTGCTGCTTGCGACCTATATGATGCAGAGCGAGGAGAGTGCATGGTAGCTCCTGATTTAGGTAGACGAGACATAAAGCCCCAATACTGGAAACTCCCGCTGACCGAAACAGAGCGTGAAATTGATATAGCCAACAAAGTCATGGGGATCGACATAAAAGCGAGACGAGATTGATGGAAGAAAGCAGACGAAAGCAATCTATTCAGAAAAGAGAGGGTGGGGCAAAAATGCAAAATCTTGAAAAAATTTATATGGACTACGCGGCGACGACTCCTATGCGGCCAGAGGTATTAGAGGCCATGGAGCCGTATTTTTGTGAGAAGTTCGGGAATCCGAGTGCTAGATACTCTTGGGGGCGTGAAGCTAGACAGGCCGTGGAAAAGGCGCGTGAGCAAGTGGCTGCATTGATCCATGCGGAACCAGATGAAATCTACTTCACCTCTGGCGGCAGTGAGGCTGATAATTGGGCAATTCAAATAGGGTGCAGGGAGGCTCGACGTAGCAGGAAAAACTCAAGCGGAGAGCTTAAAATCATTACTTCGCCCATTGAGCATCATGCAGTGCTGAATGCATGCATGGCAGAAAAGAAGCGTGGGATAAAAGTCGAATTCCTCCCGGTGTACCCGTATGGTGCTACGACAGCGCATTGCCCGGGTGCATTTTTGAAAAATACTGCTATGATGAGCATTATGTTAGCGAACAATGAGACAGGCGCAATTCAACCGGTGGAGGAGCTAGCACTGGTTGCCAAAGAGCATGGGGTGTTGTTCCATACGGACGCAGTGCAGGCAGTTGGGAATATCCCAGTGAGTGTCGAGACCCTAAAGGCTGACTTACTCTCTATGTCTGCTCATAAATTTTATGGCCCCAAGGGCGTGGGTGCGTTATATATCCGACGTGGAACAATTTTGCCCGCTTTGATTTTGGGCGGGCACCAGGAACGCGATCATAGAGCGGGTACTGAAAACGTGCCAGGAATTGTCGGCATGGGCAAGGCAGCTGAGCTTGCCAAAGAAGAAATTCCAGATGAAACGTTCCGGAAGTCTCGTATGCGTAACTACATGAGAGAAATGATTGAGGGGACAATCCCGGAAGCGCATTGCAATTCTATGAACGTGTATACGCTGCCAGGCACGCTTAATTTTTCTTTTGCGGGGGTAGAGAGCGAGGCGCTGGTAATAATGATGGACTCTTTGGGGGTAGCCTGCTCAGGCGGGTCTGCTTGCACTAGTATGGATTTGGAGCCGAGCCACGTATTGAAAGCAATGGACGTTGACGAAAAGTGGCTGCATAGCAGCGTGCGGTTTTCTTTTGGTCGCGAAACGGATAAGGCGCAGGTGGATGAGGTTGTAAAGAGGCTAAGTGTCGCTGTGCAAAGATTAAGAGAAATGAATCCTTTATGGGAGGACGAGGCAAATGGTTAAGTGCCCAAGATGTGGTTCGTCAATGGTGTATGTTTTAGACCATTGGGACTGTGGGTATTGGAAATGCAGCGTATGTGGATATGAGCCGCAGGTTTACAGCAGTGACAGAACAGAAAATTGCGAAGAGGGCGAATGATGAGTGATCTGATCGAGCGGGATAAAATCTATGAAGCAGTTTACGACCTTGCCTGTAAATCTGCTGGTGTGATCGGCGGCATCGGTGAGGACTATGCCTGTGGCCTGCGGGAAGCAGCACACATGATCGAGGAAGCTCCGGCTGTGGAGGCCGTACCCGCAGTGCGTGGATGTCATTGCCGGGCGAGATCGGTGTTTGAAGCAACAGGTAATACCGAGACTGTAGTTGCTGCTCAGGTGGGGCATGTAAGGTGGCGGCAAGAAGACGCATATACTTGGGTCTGTACCGCTTGCGGGCACAAACAGATATTTTTTGAAGGTGGCCCCGCTGAAAATGATCGTTGCCCTTATTGCGGGGTGGAGATCTGCATCAACCAAAAATTATCGAATCCCTGCGATTTTTGTGGCCATGTGGAAAAGAAAGAGGGAAGAAGCATGAAGCTGTACAAAGGCTTTAATCCAGACATGACCTGCCGGGGATACCAGTTTGAAGAAAACAAAACTTACACTCACGAAGGGAAGGTGAAGTTGTGTAAGAGTGGGTTCCACGCCTGCAAAAATCCGTTGGATTGTTTTGCATATTATAACCCGGCAGAGAGTGTTTACCATGAAGTGGAAATGGAAGACATGTCGGACGAAAGGAAAGACGATAGCAAGGTAGTCGGAAAGGTCATTAAAATCGGTGCTCGCCTCAGCATTGGAAAGATGGCGCAGGCTGCGGTGGATTATAGCAGCAGGCATGTCGATAAAACGAAACAGCAACAAGTGATGGCGGGCGACTACCCTACGGTCAGCAATACGGAATTCTGCTCTGTAGCAAACAGCACGGAATTTTGTTCTACTGCTAGTAATACAGGTAACTGTTCTGTGTCTAATAACATGGGCACTTGTTCTGTGGCCAGTAATACGGGCAACCACTCTGTGGCTAATAATACCGGGTTCCGTTCAGCAACTAGCGTCACGGGATTTCGGTCAGCGGCCAGCAATGCGGGCGACTATTCTGTGGCCAGTAGCGTGGGCAATCGCTCTGTGGCAGAGGTAAGTGGAAATCAGTCTGTAGCCATTGCGATGGGCAAAGATAGCAAAGTGCGTGGCGCGAAAGGATGCTGGATTGTCTGTGCGGAGTGGAACGATGATGGCATCAAGGACGTGCAATGTGCTTACGTGGACGGTGAAACAATCAAGGCGGACGTGTGGTACACGCTAAGCGAAGGAAAATTTGTGGAGGTGTGAAAAGTGGCCGAGACGCCGAAGTGTCCCTATTGCGGAGCGGAAATGCAGGACGACAGTTACACTTGGACATGCCCCAAATGTTATTCCAATTCCCCCGTTGTGATCTGGGATGAAGAAAAGGTTAAGGGCATGACCGAGGAGGAAAAGATGGCCTATGCGCGAGAAGCCGCCCTTCACCGCGCTGAGCCGGAAAATCATCCGCTGACGCTGGAAGAAATCATTGCGGAATTAGGAAACAAAGAGTTGGATGTTGTGTGGGTGGAGTGCACAGTGCTGATGGGTGCGGTGCCAATGTTCCCGAGCCACAGACACGAAGATACAGCCTTTTTCTTTGCACCGTTGACACGACAAGCATGCACAGAAACCCTATCAAATTACGGCAAAACATGGCGCTGCTGGCCCCGGAAGCCTACCCCGGAGCAGATGACCGCCGCGAAGTGGGAGGCTTGAGCCATGAAACAGTACACGATGGAAGAGTTTATTGAAGGGAAGTTTGGGGTTAAGGTAAACAAAAACAACTGTGAGGATTTCTTGAAAATGTGTGCAAAGCGTTGTTTGCGTTGGGGCTCTGGGGAAAAAGCGAACAAGTTTGTCCCTAATTTTGACACGATTGAATCGGAAATCGCAATCAAATGCGAGGAACGTTTTGATGGAAATGAAATTTGCCTTGTATATGGGAGAGGCTATGTTTTTGAGCAATTTGGAATCCCTGTTATTGAATGCAAAGATTTTATGGGCAGTAACGCCCGTCCTGGTTATCAAATCACAATCGTTTGCGACGGTACTACCACTACTGCCACCATGACCATCAACGACCGGGAGATCAAGACCGCCATTGCCCGGAGGAATCCCGAGGACAAGTTCGACTGGCGCAAGGGCGCAGAGCTGGCGTTTGAACGGCTGTGGAACAGCCAGAAGAAGGCCGAGAAGAAGCCCGAAGTGCGGGAAGTGAAGCGTTTTGCAAGACCGGGCGAGTACATTAAGATCGTGTACGTTTGTGACGGTTGCGAGAACTATTATCATAAAGGTGATATTTTCTTGGTGACGAGAAGTCACCAAGGGACACGCGATGGCTGTGTAAATGTGAAGGGAATTAGTATTGCTATGCATCCTACAGAATACGCCGTACTGGAGGGATATAGGCCATGAGTTTGCACAGAATCGCTTTTGTTGCTCTTGTGCCGGTGCTGGCCGAAACCAAAGAGGCAAGTTGGCGATTTGCAAGATGTAGGACAAAGCAGAAAGAAAAGGAGGCCCTTTGCTATGATGAGGATTGATGAGCTTAAAAGAGCACTGGTGGAAGTGCGTGATTTCTGTGCCGCTCGCGATGCATGCGATGGCTGCCCATTTGGTGAAGAAGACGCGCATAGGCATCTTTGCTATTTATCTCCATTTCTTTATGACACGATCCCCGCAAATTGGGAAGTGGATAGCTTTAGAGAATGCAAGGGGGAAGCGGAGTGAGGCTAATAGATGCTGATGCTTTTGAATGCGTTTGCACAAAGCTCCCGGATGGAGTAGACTCGGATAGCTACCTTGCGGGGATGCTCGCCGGAATGGATGAAATCTTAAAACGTATTGATGATGCGCCCACCATCCAGCTAGAAGACATGTGGGTCAGTGTTGCGGACGAGTTGCCGCCGTTTGATACTGACGTGTTGATCCTCGGAATGGGGAAAGATGATGCGGAAGATTGCGCTGTGGCTATTTCGAGTTATGCGAGTAGCTTGTATGGGTTTAGCGGTCATGCCGGTTGGCGCTTACCGTGGCAGTATTTCTCTTATAATTATAAGATAACGCACTGGATGCCATTGCCACAAGGACTTAGAAAGAGGGAGAAATGACTAATGTTTTGGAGGCCGATGTGATTAGCGAAATTTGTGAATTTTTGCTGATGTTGGATGCAGCGTGGGTGCTGCTATTGCTGTGCCTTGGTAAAGTGGCATGGCCATGGATCATTATTTATTGGGCCATATTGACCATAAGAAATGTGAGTATTTGCTGGAATAGATGGGCAAAGAGGTGATGCGTTATTCCCAATCGCCAATTTTATACGCTGAAATTGCACTCCGCCAAGCTGAGGGCTTGCGGGTATGCGATTGAAACGACATTTGAAGAGGCACAGGAGCTGGGCGAAATAGCCCAGCTCTTTGACTCTCAGTCGTTGAGGACTATTCGGGCAGTCCGCAAATGGACGGTGGACAAGAATAAAGTTGAGCGGCTGTTTGCAGAGCGGGATGCACTGCGGAAGCGGGCGGAGCGTAGAAAAAATACGCCGTGGATCGCAAAGCGCTTACGCGAAGTGCAGGACAAAATTTACCGGACGATGTATATCCGGGACTATGTGACGGTGGTGATGGATCACAAGAACCACTACCGTCATATTTTTGAGAGTGGTTTTACGATCAATGGCATTGAATACCGCAGACTAAGCTGCTCTGCTGGACAGGCGCGAGTGAGTACGGTGGTTTTCTGCGCGGCTGATATTTTGGATGAAGTGGAGCGTCGGTTGAACAATGGGCGCGACATGACTAAGAAGATCGCGCCCAGCAAATTTAACGCTTACTTCGGTCTTACCAGCAGCGCAACTTTTGAGGTGACGGAGCCTCGGTTTGCGGTGGTCAAGGATTTTTCGAACCAGTGTACGTTTATGGCAAATTTTGATACGGAGACGGACTGGGATGCGGACGATCTGATTGAGCAGCGGGAAGTCACGGTGGATATGAACCGCACAGATGGCATGGGGCTGATAAGTCCACGCATGGCAGCTATTTGGGCTAATGACCTGGGGCTTGATTATGTGCCGGGGCAGTTCATTATCCGGCAGAGTTTCCTGAAGGGTATGCTTTGCGCTTTTGACTTTCAGGAGTTTTGCGAAAAAGTCAATAATGGTAACTATTTGATTGACACGATTTATACGGATGAGAATGGGAATCCTGTCAAGGCCGATCTGCGAGAAGTGGATGTAATCGTCAGCGAAAGCCAGTTTAAGCTGTGGGATAGCTGGAAAAGCCAGCAGGATTATGTGAAATGTTATCACGAAAACGGGCTTGTCTGGGGCGTAGCCAGTTATGCTCCCAAGGAACTGAAAGAAATGCTTCGCCTGAATTATCAGTTCATTCAGACTTTGAATTTGAAACAGCGGGATGTTGAGGAGCTGTGTAGCCAATTTGTGGACTGGATTGAGGGCGTTTCTTATAAAGACCGGGATTACATGCTGCTGTTCGCGCTTGGTGTAAACAATACGGAAGAAAGCATTGAGCGTTTTTTGAAAAGCAATGATAAATGGTGGATTAAGGCATTGATAGCCAATCCCGAGTGCGCGAAAGACAGGCATATCCGCACAAAGCTGAAAGAGCTGATTCGCAATCGTATTAAGGCCGGAGCCGTTGGCGAGATCTATGTGCGTGGAAACTTCCAGACCATGATTAGTGACCCCTATGCCTATATGGAGTATGTCTGCGGTTTGGAACCGAAAGGGCTGCTTCGCGGGGGCGAGTATTACTGCCATTATTGGAATGAGCGCGGAGTACAGGTGGTGGATTCTATGCGGTCGCCGCTGACATACCGGGTAGAACATGTAAAAGCCAAGCTGATATGCAACGAAGAAACGGAGCATTGGTATCAGTATTGCAAAACCGGGTTTATTTTGAACTGGTATGACAACAGCTGTGTGAGATATGCAGGCTCCGATCATGACGGAGACATAGTGGCCACAACGGATTGTTCTGCAATGATTCGAGGCATTTACGAGAACGAATTGACGGTAACGTATGACGCTCCCAAGCCAGCCAAAAAGTTGTTTACGAAACAGGATCTGTATGATTCGGATGTGTTTTCTTTCGGTTCTCAAATTGGGGCTATTACGAACAAAGGCACTAACGCCTATGCTTTGCTCCCATTGCTGGAAGAAGAGTATGGCGAAAATAGCGAGGAAGTAAAGCTGGTAACGAGCCGGTTACAGCAATGCTGCGTGGCACAGTCAAAACAGATTGACCGTGCAAAAATAGGCCAACCAGTCAAAGGCATCCCCCGCGTATGGGACAAGCGGCAAAAAATCACAGATGAGGACACAGACGAGGAGCGTCAGCGTAAGGAATTTTTGAACCGTTGTCTGATTGACCGCAAACCTTATTTCTTCAAATATCGGTACAATGATACCCGCAAGGAGTACGAAGCATATCGTAGCAGCCGGGATGGCATTTGCCGTTCCCGATTTGGAATGGGACTGGCCGAGCTAATGACGCTGCCTCGGAAAACCAGAGAGCAGGCTGAGTGGCTGAAAAACTATCATGAGTTTTGCCCGGTGATTGAAAGCAATTCTGCTATGAATCTTGTGTGCAAATATATTGAGCAAATTGATTTCCAGATTAGTGAACGGATAAAGACAGAAGGTGAGTTCGATCCTCGCATCTATTTATCAGGTGCTGAAATGCTGCGTGTTGCATTGGGAGAAAAGCCGGAATGCTACAAGGCAGTCTGCGATTGCTACGATCAGTTTGTGCGTGAGATGCGCGTGGACCGCGAGCAGGAGGATTCCTATTTGGCTCCGGCGCAGAGGCTGCAGCGGTTGATGCGTGATATTGATAGCAATCCGTATGTAATTACCGATTGCCTTGTGCGGCATTTGATGATTGAAAATAGCAAGCGAGACTTGGACTTGCTATGGGCTGCCTATGGACGATACATGGTGCGCAGGGTGGCAAGCACTCGTCAGAGAGCTATGTTCCCGTTCCCAGATCCGAATGGGGAGATCGTTTATTTGGGGAAGCGGTATTCTAGGAAGGAAGTGAATTTGTTTGAGTAAGAAGGGCGCTGTTTACAACAAGTATCGCTTGAAGGATTATGCGATCTGGGTGTTTGGGAATGGGTTTCACAACGGGCATTATTCCGCTTTTGATATGAAAATGCTGGCGTTGTATCTGCGGGACGAATGCGGAATGAAGCCTGCCCGTCTCCGTGAATATCTGATTGATTTTATGCAGGCGGAGAGTGGTCGGCAAAATAAGAGTGAGCTGGCATTCCGCGCACAAGAGGCACTAGCCTTCGCTGCTAAAAAGCAAAATGTACTGATTCAGGTGGATCGGGTGTCTGTTTATGAGAGTGAGGTGCAATGGCTGAAAGAACTGGACGTACCGGATGAAGTGAAGAAAGTGCTGCTGGCAATCATGGTGCAAAAGCGTCTGGATGCTGAATGCTATATGCAGAGGCACGAAGGCAAAGAATATTATCTCGGCTATTTGCCTGCGGACATTACGAAAATGCTCGAGATCAAGAAGATGGCCTGCGTGCCGACAAAACAGGATATATATCTGGACGTGCTTGGGCGGCTAAGCCAAATGGGGCTTGTGACGATTGGGCATGCCTCATATAAGCTGGATTTTTGGGAGCAACTGAATTGGGGGCAAGGCTCTGAGGTTGCATTTGAAATTGAGCATTTTGACGCGACCGGGTTGTACTGGGACGAGTTAATGGGCGATAAAAAAGTGAAGCGGTGCGAGCATTGCGGAAAGCCATTTAAGAAGCGGAGCAATCGACAGGTGTTGTGTAAAGAGTGCAGTGAGTCCGGCATAGAGGAAGAGCCACGCGCAAAACAAATACGCTGTGTTGACTGTGGCGAGGTTGGCTGGGTTCCAATAAAAGCGAGCCACGCCGAACGCTGTCCGAAATGCCAGAAGAAGCATTTTGAAGAGCGGTCTCACTAATCGGGAACATCAAATGGCATTTTAGAAAAGTGCCGCAATCCGTTGGCACGTAATGGATTGCGGCCTTTTTATTTTGTCGGTTCTTATGGAGAGAGTCTGAAATGAGGAGTCTCTACCACATTTTTGAAAGGAATGGTTTTTGTGATCCTTATCAACAAGGCGGAAGCCCAGGCAGTACGAAAGAAGTTTGGCGATTGGGTGGGTATCACCCGGACGTGCAAGCAGAAATCTCAGCGGCATCATTACTGGTGCGCGACGGAGCCCGGAGTGGAAGAGTTTATTCAGAAGTTCCGCAACAAGGGAGTGAAGCACGTTGCCAAACGACGCAAGTAAGAGCGCTTACACGCGATCAGACCTAAAAGCAATGCAGTCATGGCCCTTAGATAAAAAAGTACGTGTCTCACAGCTTCGTATCCTGGAATGGTACGAAAAATGGGGGGGGGCAAATTTATGTCAGCTTTAGTGGCGGCAAAGATTCGACAGTGCTGTTAGATTTGGTGCGAAGGGTCTGTGAGGATGTTCCGGGTGTTTTTGTGGACACTGGACTGGAGTGGCCTGAAATTCGGGCTTTTGTAAAATCACAGGAAAACATTATTTGGCTTAAACCCCAAATGAGATTTGATGAAGTAATTGATACTTATGGCTACCCTGTAATAAGCAAAGATGTTAGCAACCGGGTTTATTATGCGCAGAAGGGATCAAAAGGCTGTTTGCTGGATATGCAAGGAATAAACAAAGACGGTTCAGTTTCTCCATATAAGACGGCGCTTTATGGGAAATACCAACACTTGGTTGAGGCTCCGTTTAAGATTGGGGCGGGCTGTTGCCGCGTAATGAAGAAAACTCCTTGTAAGCATTTTGAGAAAGAATCCGGGCGCAAGCCTGTTGTTGGGACGATGGCGTGTGAAAGTATGTCTCGCACAGCCTCCTGGCTTAAAAACGGCTGTAACGCATTTGATAGCGCTCGTCCAATCTCTCAACCGCTATCTTTTTGGACGGAACAGGACGTGCTGATGTATTTGAAAAGCACCGGCATTGCTTATTGCTCCGTTTATGGAGATATTGTTGAAGAAAATGGTGTTTGGCGGACTACGGGCGAACATCGAACAGGGTGCATGTTCTGCGCTTATGGAGTGCACCTTGAAAAGTCGCCAAACAGGTTTGAGCGAATGAGGTTAACCCATCCCAAAATCCATGACTATTGTATTCGGGATAAGAGCGAAGGCGGTCTTGGAATGGGTAGGGTTTTGGATTATGTCGGTATCCCTTATTGATTTTGAAAGGATGATTCCTTAGTGACGGAAAACAACGATCTGATTCGGATTTTTGAGAATGACCAGTTTGGCAATGTGCGTGTAGTGATGAGGGACGACGAGCCGTGGTTCGTCGCGGCTGATGTGTGCAGGGCGCTGAATATCGCGCAGGTGACGAATACGATTCGCCGCCTTGACGATGATGAAAAAGCCCTTATCTCAGTTAAGGGCATAAGTCGCGGCAACGATCAAGTTTCTATCGTTAATGAGTCTGGCCTCTATAGTCTCATTCTTGGCAGCCGCAAAGCAGAAGCCAAATTTTTTAAGAGATGGATTACGCATGAAGTAATTCCCTCGCTGCGGAAGACAGGCTCTTATTCTGTTGCATCGCGGAAGCCTGATAGTTACATGATCCCAGATCCTGTTGAGCGAGCAAAGCGATGGATTGAGGAAGAAGAAATTCGGCAAAGACTGGCTGCGACAAATCGCGCTTTGGTGGCGGAAAATTTGATTTGGAAAGATGGTTCCGTTATCAATGCACTTGTGCGGCGATACGCCGTAAGCGCCTGCGGTGGTGATTTTGGCAAAGCATGGCGCTCCTTTTACAAAGAAATTTTGTATAAGCACTCCATTGGAATTGAAAAGCGTAAAACGGCATGGTGCGATCAGCACCCAGGTCAAAAACCTCCTGCCGGTTATAAATTTTTGCAAGGCGCTGAGGTGAGCAAGGGCGTTAGCTGCATTGTTTCTATGTGCCAAGAGGCCGGGATTGAGGTTGGCGACATTCTTGAAAATTTTGAACAGAGGGCTCTTGTGGCCTGTTGAGAAAGGGCGGATTTATTATGGCTAAGTTTTCTAAGCAAATGAGTTTTTCCAATGCGGAGATCGACGTGGAGCAGATGACCATTACCGAGCGTGATAAGGATGATGACATTGTGGGCGTTTATCCGCTGCGCGAAGTGCTGGAAGCATGGGATGGTATGACCGGCCTGTCCATTACGATCAAGCGCGGCAGTGATTTTAGTGCCATGCCCACGCTGGATGAGCTGAAGGAGGGCAACGTATGACGCCAGTCCGCCAAAAAGGCGAAGAAGAGCTTGCATTCATTTGGCGGGCATGCGAGCAACGGGAAGAACTTGGCTGGACGTGGCCGGAATTAGCGGAGTTCTTGAACGACACTCTTGGGCACCAGTTGACGGAATGCTCTTACAGGAAGACCTATCAGGCAGCCAAGGCATATTACGAGAAGGTGTTCTCTAAAATGCAGGCACGGGATGTAACCGAAGCATTGCGGGAGCGTCGTATCGAGCTGGCCAAGGAAAAGCAGCGGCTTCGTGACGAGCGTACTCAGTACGGGCAGTACATCCGGCAGGAAGCCAGGTTAGAACAGAAGCTGAGCCACTTGGAAGAAATCATTCAGAGCCGTGGGGAGAAAATTCTCCCTGCGGCTTTTTTTGATTGTGAGAAAGTTGGCGGTACTACAGAAAAAGAGCTGTTGGTGCTGCTGAGCGACTGGCATGTTGGCCTGAGCTTCCATAATGACTATGGCCAGTTCAATACGGATATAGCAGCTGAACGAATGCGAGAGCTGTTCTGGGAGATTAAGCAGATTCAGGAAGCACATGGCTATGAAGTTTGTCATGTTGCTATTTTGGGCGATATGATTTCAGGCGGTATTCACCAGAGCCTTCGAGTATCAGAAAGTGAAAATCTGATTGAACAGATTCAGTCCGCCTCTGAAATGTTGGCTGGCTTTATTGGTCAGTTGTGCAGACTGTTTGCGAAGGTGGATGCAGTATCGGTCGCAGGTAATCATACGCGACTGGATCCCAACAAAGATAAGGCAATCAAAAGTGAACGTTATGACGATCTGATTGCGTGGTACGTGAAAGCCGCTCTTGGGCATGTGCAGAATTTTAAGATGCTGCCAAGCATCGACAATTCGCTTGCAACCATGGAGATTTGCGGGAAGCGCTATGCCTTTGCGCATGGGGACAATGATGTGATTACGCAAAATGGTATGGGGAAACTGGCGTTTATGTTGGGCGAAATTCCCTATGCGGTTTGCGTGGGCCATAAGCATTTTCCGATGTATACGGAAGTGAACGATGTGAAGGTGCTGCAAGGCGGGAGCCTGTGTGGGAGCGGCGACGACTATACTGTTTCTAAGCGACTGACAGGAGATCCGTGTCAGTGCCTTGCCGTCTGCAGCAAAGAGGGAGTAAAAGAGTTCATTCCGGTGTATTTGGACTAATTTGTTATGATTCCTGGCGAAATGCCTCTTGGTCGTGAGCAGCACGGCAAAACAAAAGCGATGTATGGCGGGGTATGTTCCCGTCGCTTTTGTTGATATGGAGGTTTAATGGAAAAAAGTTTGAGCCTGGGCGAATCTTTGCGGGTGGATTATACTGAGCAGTACCCGGTAAGCGGAAGAGAGTTACACGACCGTTTGGGGATTGGAACCGCATACAAAGACTGGTTTCCCAGAATGCGGGAATATGGCTTTGAGGAAGGAAAAGACTTTTGCTCAAAAATGAGCGAAAGTACAGGAGGTCGCCCAGCTACCGATCATGTGCTGACATTGAGCATGGCGAAAGAACTGTGCATGCTACAGCGCACGGAACAAGGTCGGGAAGTGCGCCGGTACTTAATTCAGGTTGAAGATGCGTGGAATAGACCGGAAATGGTTTTCGCCCGAGCACTGAAAATGGCTGACGCGAAATTGGCTCAGGCAAACGAAGAAATTGCGCATCTAAAAATTCGGCACGAGGAAATGTCGGCGACGATTAGTGAACAGGGCGAGCAACTTGCTCTTCAAGCCCCAAAGGTTGAATTTGCTGATACATTGCTAAAGTCAGAAGACTGCATCAAGATTGGCGATTTGGCAAAGGTGCTGTGTGATGGCAAAATCAATATTGGGCCTAGAAGGTTGTTTGATCTTTTGCGTGGTAGGAGTATTTTAATGACCGGATTCGGTTGGGAAACTTGGAAGCATAATACGCCGTACCAGCAATACATTGATGCGGGATATTTTCAAGTGCGGGAAAATACATGGGCAGACCCACATGGAAAAGTCCATGTCAGCAACACCACGTTGGTTACGCCTAAAGGGCAGGAGTGGATTAAGCGAAACATTGCAAAATGGATGAGCGAGTAATTAAAAGAAAGCGGGCTTTAGTGCCCCGCTTGATTGCAATTTAATTCAGTGAATTATTATGGGCTGCGATTTATTTTGTCGCAGCCCTTTTGCGTAGGTGCTTAGCTCAGTTTGGCAGAGCAGCAGGCTTATATCCTGCGTGTCCTGGGTTCGAATCCCAGAGTACCCACCAAGAGATTGTGGAGAGGAGGCGGCTTTGTGGAGCCAGTTATCAAACGAAGAGTAGGGCGGCCATCAAAAGAAGAACTTGCGCAGCGTGAGCTGGACAATTTGAAAGTGCTGCAGGTCGCCAACTATAAGCAGCGTGGCAGTGATGAAAAGACGATGGTTGTGACATATCGCTGTGTACATTGCGGAGCCGCTTATTATGATCCAGACAAAAAGTTTTATCGTGTGACGAGCAATGAAGCATACAGGGCAAACAATTATTATGCGCCTGTCTGCTGCAAATGTACGAAAGAAATGTTTCAGGAATATATACTGAAATACAAGGATGAGAAGAAGGCCCTGCTGCTGATCTGCTTTATGCTGGGCTATTATTTTTCTGAATCTTTGTACGAGAGTATGAAGGAAAGCGGCGAAGAGTTTGTTCTGGGCAACTACATTAAAGCACTGAACGGTGTTCAGTACAAAAAGCGGACGTCGGATGATTACATCATGGAATTTCTGGGCAAGGGCGGGGGCTTCACACCCCAGGCCGAATTGCGTGGAAATTTGGAAGAACGCTGGAAGGCAGCGGATAAGAAGAACAAATTCTTTTGCATCCGTGAACTGGGCTTTGATCCTTTTGACGAGGATGTTTACTCGTCTGAGGACCGGCGTTATATGTTTAATCTGCTGTCCAACTATCTGACAGAAGAAGTGTTGGAAGACTCTCATAAGAAGATGAGCTGCATCGAGCTGGTGAAAACCAACTTACAGTTGATGCTTATCAACAATCGCCTGAACACAATCATGAAAACTTCGCAAAATTTAGGCGATGCCAAGGATGCCAACATGATTAAAGATCGTCTGGTTTCGACGATCAATGCGATTGCCAAAGAGAACGGCATCAGCGTGTCTGGTTCTGGCAGAAAAGGCAAGAAAACTAACACCTTCACTTCTATTATGAAGGAGATGCTGGAAAACGGGGTAACGGAGGCTAAGTCTAATTTTACAGAAGTAAAGATGACAGATGCTTTCCGGCACGTTGCGGAAATCAGCGCCAAGGCTTTGGTCAACGAAATGAACCTGACTGGCGATGATTATGCCACTATGGCCGCTCGTCAGGCGGACACGATCCGAGAACTGAATGCCAAGCTGGACGAGGTGGAGGAGGAACTGCGGCTTACTACGATTGAACTGCGGGAGGCCAAAGAAAAGAAGCCGTCCAGTATTAAAACGGAAATAGACTTGCAGCCGGAAATGGAAGCGCAGGTGGAGCCGGATGAGTAATATTATTACGCTTCATACGCCCAGTGGCAAAGAACTGTCGCAGCGCAAGCTGGAAACCTATGCCCGGTACTGCAAAGTGTTGGACTGGGGACGCAAGCATCCGGTGGAGTTCTGTTCGCGTTTTATGGGCATTGAACTGCTGGACTATCAGGCTATGGCGATTGTGGAGTCATGGACGAAAGAGTTCATCGGCTGGATTGAGAGTCGTAACGCAGGCAAAACGACGAAGGCTGGCATCTATGTGATGCTGCGGAGCCTTCTGATCCCGTATCACGCTACTTATCTGATTGGTAACGTTGGCGACCAGAGTAAGGAGATCTTCTCCAAAATTGAAAAAATCGCCAAAAGGGAGATCGAGTCGTTTACCGGCTCTACGGAGTTCTTTTTAGAAGAGGTGCGCATTAACATAGCGGGGTCAGATGGATTTAGTCATCTGCCTACTTCCTATAAATGCGAACTGTTTAATGGATCCGGCATTTATACGCTGAACGGCGATCCTACCAACATCAAAGGTAAACGCGCCAATCTGGTTGTATTTGACGAAGTAGGCTGGATGCAGAAGGAAGTTCTGGTACAGGCGGAGCAGTTTGTAAACCAGAGCAGCGACTTTAAGATGGGTGGCAACATTCGGTTGGCGGAAGAGCCAAAGAACTTCCCGCGTCAGCTGTTGTATTGCTCGTCTGCATCTGATACGGAATCAGAATTTTACAAGAAAATGCGCGGTTTCACGATTGAGATGTTGTCCGGCAACCCGCGCTACTATGTGTGTATGCTGGACGCCGACGCGGTAAAAACGGCCACCAAGGATGGCGATCCATATCCTTCGCTGCTTTCTCAGGAAAAAATCGACAATGCCATGCGAGAAAATCCTGATAAGGCGATGCGCGAGCTATACAACAAATTTGACTCCGAGTCGCACGAGGGGCAGATTTTGACCCGCCGTCAGGTGATGCAGCATACGCGGCAGGTGCCGCCTGAGCTGAAAAATCCCGGAACAAAGCGCTATGTGCTTTCGTGGGACTCTGCTCGCATTAACGACGGCAGTATTGTGGAAGCGGCGGAGCTGATTAACGACCCCGAGATTGGCTGGCGCATGGAGCTGAAAAACGTGATCGCATTGGTGGACCCCAATACGAAAAATAAAACGCCCATGCGGATCCCGGAGCAGGTTGACGCTTTCCATCAGATTCTGCTTAATTATAATGGCTCAGAGTTCGGAAAATTGGACTACGAGAACATAGAACAGATTCTAGTAGACTCTGGTGCCGCTGGCCAGCCTTATGCCATTTGCGATGAGCTGGTGCCTGACTTTGATGGTGATGATGGACGCAAACACAAAGGCGTTATCGACGCTTCTCATAAACTGAATCGTGCCCATAAGGGGGACTTTCCCGACGCTGTTGATATTGTGACTATGGTGGATCCTCGGGCGCATCGAACGGAGCTGTATCGAGCGATTGAGGATATGATGAAGCTGGGCGTAGTGACGCTCCCTGCCGATTATGATAGGTCAAAGCCTTACTTCACCTATTATGACAAGGTGAAGACGAACAAGAAAGACGAAGAAACCGGGGAGACGATCTACGAAGAAATAGAGAAGCGGCACGAACTGACGATGGACGAGCAGATTGCACTGATGCAGGTGGAGCTGTTGAAAACAGAACTGGTGACAATGTGCAAATATGTGAATCAGGACAATGTTCGCTATGACTATCCACCGGATAAACGAAACATCATGCACGATGACCGAATCTATGCATTCGGTCTTTTATGTTGGCATCTGGCGCAGTTGCGAAGAGGCCAGACGTTGACCCCCGTTAAGCGCGACAAGCCTTTAGGGGACTTACCGGTTTGTGTGACACAGGTTAATTTTTAAGAAAGGAGGTGTGAGTCTTGGATGATTTTGACGTTGTAATTCCCACCGAGAAGGTAGGCAAAAAGACGCAGGAGCAGCAGCCCGCTTACCGCACTTACGCAGAAGTAAGCGAAATTGCTCTGGCAGAATTCGATCCTGCGAAGGGCGTGCCCATGACGGTTTTGAGCGACAATTCGTCTAGTGCGACGCTGGATCAATCGCAGATTGAGGAATACGCCGTTTCCCCTCAGAGTGATTTGACGAAGACGCGAGAGATCATTAACATCATTCGCCAGTATGTCAATAAGAACGATATTATTGGCGCAGTCGTTGATATAATTGAGAGTAATATCAACACTGAAACGCGGCTGAAATGGCGTGACGCTCGGCAGAAAGGCGTTGATAAAAAAGTCAATGAAGAGGCCAAAAAGGTCATTGAAGAGTTTCATGAAAAGATTAACATTCATGAGATTATCCGTGCCGCCGTTATCAGTGCTTATCGAGACGGCACTTACATTATGTATCTGCGGCAGACTGGCGCTCCCGAACAAGACCAGCTCATATCTCAGTATGCGGTAGATGATTACCCTGTCGGGGTGGCTACCATTACGCAGTATAGCGTTGGGCAGGATCCATGGGTGCAGATTGATATGACAGAATTAAAAGCCCGTCTGCGCAAAACCTATACCAAGAATAAGAAAGGCCGTGGGCTCTATTATGACGATATTGAGAAAGAGCTGAAGGCCACTTACCCTTCCGAGGTCGTAAAGGCTTACCGGGATGGTGAGCGTTACTGCAAATTGGAAATTGGGAACACGGGCGTATTGCGATTGAACAATCAGGGCAAGCAGTATGGCCTTTCCCCCATCTTCCGTGCGCTGACCCCTATATTGATGCTGGAAACCTTCCAGAAAGCTGATCGCATGAGCAGCAAGGCCAGAGCCAAAAAGATCATAGCGCAATTTATGAATAAGGAAATTCTAGGCGAGAACTATGATAAAGACGGCTACAAAGAGCAGGCTTACGCTCATAAGACTCTAGTAGATGCTTGGAAGAATCCGGTTGTGGTTGTTACTGCGCCTGCCACGGTGCGAGATATTCAGTATGTAGAGCCCAAGGTGGATATGACCAGTATTGAGACGATCAACTATTATCGTATGATCGCTCTTTCTACGCTTGGTATTTTGTTCCTTATGGATAACAATAGCCAGTCTTTGGGCGTTGCGCAGCTGAGCATCAAGCAACTGATGCGCTTTATTAACAAGGTGAGTCAGCAGTTGGAACAGATTCTGCACAAATGGTATGGTCTTGTGCTGGAAGAAGCGGGGATTGATGCCGCTTACGCTCCTACGATTGAAGTGCTGGATGCTGAATTTATGGAGCAGAATGTCAAGTTCCAGCTTGCACAGATGCTGTATTCTACGATGAATCTGAGCTTTGAAACCGTGTTGGATGTGCTGAGCTATGATGTCGAAGACGAGCGAGCTAAGCGCGAGCGCGAAAATGAAGAGGGCATTACGGACGTCTTCGCTCCCAGACCCACGGCCTACACCCTCCCTGCAGATAGTGGGAATAGCGGTAGCGGCAATGGTAAGGGTAAGGGCAAAGGCGATGGCAAGAATGATGGAAATGGAAGCGGTAATGGAAGCGGAGAAGGCAATGGCAACGGACAAGGGAAAAGCGGTGGACGCGGTGGCCAAGTAGGCAAGAATGCTAATCAGATTGCTGACCCGATGAAGAAGAGGGGCAGACCGGCCAATCCCAATTCGGACAACCCAGAAAAGCAACTCTATGACCAAAATAGGTACTCTTTGTCCAAATAATACACATTTATGTACAAGTAAGATGTGCCTCCTTCCACAACTATCACCTATTAACCATCCTTTGTAAAGAACTTGGGCGCATCGAGGAAATTCTTGATGTGTTTTTTGTTACCCATAAAGTGGCATAGCTGGCTCTCATAACTAGGAGGTATCACATGTTCAAAATTCGATGCCCCTGCTGTGGTGAAACGCATTCGTTGCTTTCGTTGATAAAGCTGATGCGAGAACAGAAGAAGACGGCAAAATATTTACGCAACCACCCTTTCGCCTCATATGAGTTTGGGGTGATTTATGACGATGAACTCCAAAGAAAGGAGGTGAAAGACGATGCACGACGATGAGCAGAAAATGTTGATCCCCGGCACTTATTTGGAGCTGGCGGATAATCATAAAACCTATCTGGAATTGCTGAATCTGGTTTGTTATCTGGATGATGCAAATTCCAATGGGCGAGTCATCCCCTATGGTACGACTAAAAAAGAGCGCGATCATACGGAGATGATGATCGCCACCCTAAAGGACATGCCTGTATATGCAAAAATTACGAGGAATCGTAAAGGCGAACCCACGTTTAAGGGGCATGAAATGCGGGTAGCTTCCAATGGGGAAATTACTTTTGATACAATCCCGATTGGGACACACACGAAGGTGTGGGTAGAAAACAGGGAAGTAACGACGGTAAAAGGTGAAATCAAGACTTTACCGTGCGTTATGGCTTCGCAGCGCATTTGGAAGCGGAACCGGAATGCAGTAGAGGCAATTAAGCGTCTATTTGCAGCCGGGAAGCTGCACAACTCTTGGGAGATCGAGACGTCTGTTTATGAATTCAAAGATGGCTTGAAATATCTGAAAGAGTATGTGTTTGAGGGAAATTGTTTTCTTGCGGACGATGCGATTGGCGGTGGATCTGAACCCGCCTATGGTGAATCATCCGCTGTTTTGTCGGTGGCCTCTCGAGAAGAAGAACCGATGGACTGTGAGAAGATGATTGCCGAAGCGCTGTGTCGAGATTTGGAGGAAAGCGAGGTGAATGAACAAATGGAAAACGAAAAGGTTGTGGAACAAGTTGTGACGGAAGCGAGTGAAACGAAGGCTCCCGTAGAGACGGAACAGGCCGAACAGATCAACCCGGCTCAGGAGCAGGCAGAAACTGAGATGGCCATGAGTACAGACCGCGACATCCGTGTGGCCCTCATGAAGGCTTTCCAGATCAGCAAGCCTGAAAACGATGAGCGCCGCTATGCGTGGCTGAGTTTCTTGTTCCCGGAAGATCACAAGGCGTGGTTCCATGCTGAAGGCAGAGAGGCCAAGGAACTGGATTATATTGAGGTTTCTTATGAAGTGGATGAAACTGGTAATGTCCGGATTCTGGATGAACAGCCGGTAACAATGGTGACTACTCCACGTGAGATGCCGAAGGTGCTAGCTGAAAAGGATCAGCAGATTGCGGAGCGGGATGCTCAGCTTGCTGAGAAAGAAACCAAGATTGGAGAGATGCAGACTGAACTGTCCAATTTGCAGCAGTACAAGGAGCTGTACGACCAGGCGGAAGCCGAGAAAGCGGAAGCCAAGAGACAGTCTGAAATCGCTGAGTTGCGTGCCTATGTGGAGCAGGCAGAATGCTTTACGCAGGAAGAAATGGCTGAGCTTGCTCCCATGATTGAAAAGCTGGAAGTAAGCGAGGTAAAGGCTCGTGTGGCGGATAAGCTCATGAGTGGGAAACTGAAAACGGAAACTAGTTCTGCGATGCCCCGTCGCTCTTTGGAAGATGATGAGGGCTCTTTTGGTTCCAATAAGAAAACGAGTGCGGAAGTCTGGAATGACTTTATCCGCAAGTGAAAAGGAGATGGTAGACAATGTTGAAGCATCTGATTCGGCATCAGGGCAAGGGCATCCTGGAGGTTGTGGCCGAAGCTGCCATGACCCGTGGCACTCCGCTGGAGGGCGGCGAGTATTTTGCGGACAAGGAAATTGAATACAACGGCATCAATGCCGTGATCGAGCCTGTTGAGAAGGACAATGACACCATTGCAGTGGGCGCGATGTATCTGAAGGAGCCCACCATGCTGGGCGAGCGTTATGCGACCACGGAGCTGACTGCCACTGGTCTGACCATTGGCGACATGGTAGTGGTTGATGGTGGAAAATTTGTGAAGCCCACCAAGACCGGTGCTGCGTTCTGGAAGTACCAGGGCGTTTACGAGAATCCCTTTGGCGTGGACATGTACATCGTGGAGCGCGTGCCGTCTGCTACTGTGACGGTGGGCTAAAAAGGAGGCGAAAAAGATGATGGAACTTGCTGAACGCATGGCTCAGCCCTGTGTGCTGGCCGATCTGGCTGCCAAGGTAACTTATAACGACCGGCTGACTGACGAAGAGCAGGAAATGTCTGCGGTGCTGGACGAGAGCATCCGTAAGATTGGCGAAACTGGTCATGACCCGAACCATGAGCTGGCTGCTCTGGTGAAGAAGACTTTTACCCCCGAAACCGTGTCTGCCCCCAGCGCTTTTATGGAAGAGGCTTTTGATGAGGGCACCATTGGTGAATTTGACGATTATTTCACCGAGGTGGAGCCTAAGAACACCATTCAGGTACATGAAGCTACCATGGGTGGCAATGTGGATGCTTCTTATATCGAGCATAAGATTATGAAGCCCACTTGGAAGTCTCTGCAGGCGGAAGTGTATATCCCCATGCGTGACATCCGTCGTGGCGGCTATAAGACCGTTGCGAATTACACCGAGCGCATCAATCAGGCGCTGGAAGATCAGAAAATCTGCGACATTATCAAGGCTTTGGATGCCGCGATTACCAGCACCCATCCCGGCTACATTGCTGAGGCTACCGGTGCTCCCACTGCGACTTCTGCGGATCAGCTGGCGCTGTATCTGCAGGACATGGTGGACAACGGCAATCCCGTGATGTTCGCTCTGAACAAGTACATTCAGGCCATGAGCAAGCTGGCGCAGGGCGAGCGTTGGCCCATCGACACCCAGAAGAACATGTACACCACCAATGGCTTCCTGGAGGCTTATGCTGGTGCTCGGATGTTCGGCTACACTGGTCAGCGTAAGATGGCCAATGGCGAACTGATTGTGCCTGACAAGCGCGTGTTTGGCGTTGCTGGCAAGATCGGTAACATTCAGACCCGTGGCGAGGCCCGCGTTCTGGAGGACGAGGACATCAACCGCGAATTGGTACACCTGAAAGTGACTGGCTATACCTTTGGTTGGACGATTACCGACATTGCCAAGGCTGCCAAGATCGTGATGGCTCAGTAATTTTTGTGGGAGGGCTAGGAATATTGAACTAGCCCTCCTTCTTTTGACGAAAGGAATGATTTTTTTGGATGCGCTGAACATCAAAATTTATAATTGGGGCCTTCCGGCTTTGGCCCTGAGCACGAAGGATCGCAGTTTTTTGCTGAGTGGCCGTAATGATGGTACACCCGGTATGGAAACGGTGACACTGACGGAGCTGGAATATATTAACGCGCATAGCCCAGTGATTCGCAATGGCATGGTGGAATTTGACGAGGATGAGAGAGAAGAAATCTATACAGCTCTGCGGCTTCCGAGTTGGAAGGAATCCTGCATCTTTGAACGAGATATTGATCGCTATCTAACCTCGCCCAGCACCGAAACCATGGAGAAGATTGTGGCGGTAAAGGATTTGTTGACCATTGACAAAATCTATGGCCGGATGCGTGTGCTGATGAACAGGGGGCAAGTGGATATTTCCAGCCGAGTGCAGGCGGCGGTTGAGGGTCGTAAGGCCGAACTGAACAAGGGCCAGATGGTTTCAGCGATCCGAGTGATTCCTAAAAAAGAGCAGGAGAATGCGACGGCGGATGTAGACGCTTTGGTGGAACAGAAGGTGCAGGAAGCGCTGGCTAAGGCGAATCTGCTGGCTGCCCAGAAAGTTGAGGCAGCTCCCACTGAAAAGCCCGCCCCTGTAGCGAAGAAGACTCAGCCCGCTGCAAAAAAGGCAGGCCGTCCGCGCAAGGCTCCTGTTAAGAAAGCCTAAAAAGGAGGAGCGCTATGACCGTCAACGTCAACGATGTGTATACCCTATTCTATGACAAAATTGAGTGCGACGAGGATTTTTTTGACTACTTCAACGTCAGCGAGGAAGAAGCGATGATGTTGGCGGCAGAACGGGCGCGATCCTATCTTAGAGAGGCGTGCTGCTATTTGAGACGGCACTCAGACCTGGACTTTGTTTTGAACATTGTGTCTTCTGAGGACGCTTTGGGTCGTCAGACCGACTCTTTTGAGGTAGAAATCACAGACGATGAAGCCGATCTGCTGGCAGAAATTATGAAGGTGATTTACTACGAACGCGGTGTGTCAAAACTGCTGCCGAAACTGAACGCCTTTTCTTCTTCTGAGTTGAAACTGCTACATTCTCCCGCAAATGAACGCTCGACTTTTTTGGCACTGGTCAAAGAATATTGGAAGCGAGTGAACTATCTGATTGCGGATTATGACGGGAGAGACCGGCTGACAGGCAGTCATAAGGCGCTGACAACCACGCTGCCGGAGGAAAGTGACGAATGATCCACAATGTGTCGTATTATCGCACAGTTCAGAAAATGAACGGCGTTGGGAGCAAAAAGGAAGCGGACGTGCGTTCCTATCGGTATAAGGTCTATAAAGATTTCTCCAAGGCGCTGAACTGGGAAGAAGTGCTGGTAAATGGCAAGGAGCAGCAACTGCAAATTGTGGAGAGCAGCGAAAGCGGCTATAAAAACGTCAAGGTGCGTCCAGGTGACATATTAAGATTGGGCGACCTTGTATTTTGGAAAAGTCAATACTGGCTGGTCACAAAGCTGGATGCGACCGAGCTGATTAACTACACCGGATCCATGCAGCAATGCAATACGCTGCTGCGTTGGCAGACGGGAGAAGGTGAGATCAGAGTAGCCTACGGTGTTTCTGAAAGCATCAGCCGGTATGGTACTGGCATAGCAGGAGCAACCACCATTGACACAGCAGATTTTACCATTACGGTGAAGATGCAGCTTAACGCAGACACCAAGTTTTTACGAAGGGATAGGCGTTTTTTGCTGGGCTCTTATGGCCCCGGTGAGCGGCCTCTCTCTTTTAAGATTACACGGGCAAATCCGATTACGGGGACGTATGAATACCGGGATGACAGCGAGCAATATGCCTCTGGCGTTTTGGAACTGACGCTGGCTGAAGATGAGCTTCAGCAGGACGATAATCTGATGCTTGGGATTGCAAATTATTTTGAGCCCAAGGAGCCCGGTGAGGAAGAACCCGTGCAGGAAGAGGGAGAGTGGTTCTGATGAGAAATGTAATCAGCGAAGTCAAGGAGCAGCTGCTGAAAGATGTGCTGCAAAGCGAACTGGCGGTAAAACTGCTGACAAATACGTCTCAAGTTTCTCTCCCTGCTAAGGAGCTGCGGTATAAACAAGTCTATCCGTGGATGAAAATTCCCCGCACGATTGAAGAGGCTAAGGTCTTCGTGACCTTTGATGTGACGCGGCTTGCCCCCATTACGGGAGCAACAAGAGCGTACCGGCTGGACGTCTGGGTGTTGGTGCATGACTCCATGATGGTCGTGGATAAGCAGGTTGCGGATTCTTTAGGGCTGGAAGGCCAACGGGGTGTTCGCACTGATCTGCTGGAAAACTGTCTCGACGAGATTGTTAATGGTTCTACGGAGTATACATTTGACAGGCTGGAAGGCGGAGAGTCGGAGCCATTTACTGCGGCAGACGATTTCAAAGGACGCCATTTTATGTACCGCTTCCGTGGGTGGAACCGTGTGGGTGACAAGGTGTAAGCCATGAAGATAGATGAATTACAGGTTTACCGTGGCAGAGACCTTGAAATCACCAAAGGTATTGTCATGCGTCAGCCAACGCTGGGAGAAATTGAAAGCGATGGCGAGTCACATGAAATGGATTTTTTTGAGACCTGCTATACGCTGATTGCCACGCCTACCGACATGATGGCGCAGCTGGATAAAATTGGAATTCGTTATGAGGACGTAACCAATTTTGAGCTGTTCATGATGCTGTTTCCTAGTCTGCCTAAAGAAAAAGTTCATCTGTTGTTCCGAGATTTGGAACCGGCAGACTATGAACGGACGCTGGTAGAGAATCAAGGCCGATATATTCTGGCGAATCCTAAGATCAATAGCTTTATAGACGAAGTGGTCTACCACGACATAGTAGACTATGTTTGTGCGGTCATGCGAATGAAGCAGACTGAAAAGAAAACACCCGGCAACGCCTTTTCAAGGCGGATTATGCTGGATGTGGCTTACATGGACTGGGAAGCCGCTAAGGAGAGAAAGGCCAAATCCTTCTTACAGCCTCTGGTGTCCACGATGGTGAACCTGGAAGGCTTCAAAAGTGATTGGAGTACGGTCTGGGACATGAAAATCGGCGCATTTATGGATGCGGTGCAGCGGACACAGATAATTGTGTCATCTAAGGCGCTGCTGGACGGTTGCTACAGTGGCAACATTGACACGAAGAAAATCAAAACGAAGGAACTGGATTATATGCGAGAGCTCGGTCACTGACCGGGCTTTTTGCTTAAAATTTTTGGAGGTGAAAATACATGGCTCTGAATCGTGATAACTTTATCATCGACCGGTATGTGAAGGGCAATGGCTATCTGCCCGCCACCGGTGAGCGAATCTATTCTCTGGATCAGGTGAAAGATGGCAACCTGAAGGTGACGGTTGAAAACAGCGTTGATGTTGTGGATGCCATTGGCAATAAGATTGAAACGCTGGAGCGTGGCCGCTCTGCGGAGTTCTCCGCTAGCAACGCTCTGTTCTCCTTTACTCTGATGGGCGAGCAGCTGGGCGCTGCTACCACCGAGGCTACCGACTCTGCGGCGATCAATATGCCCAAGTGGGAAGAGTTCACGCTGACTGGCACCGAAACCGATGTAACGCTGAAAGAGATTCCCGTTGGCACTGCCGGTGCGGAGATTCCCTTTATTTATGTGGTTCCGAAGGCTGGTGGCGTGAGCAAGCAGTTTAAGATTGCTGCCGAAGCGGGCGCTGATGCCTTTAAGCTGGAAGCCGCCACTAAGAAGCTGACCCTGCCTACCGGTCTTGCCGCTGGCGACAAGGTTTGTGTTGACTATGAGTACGCTTGCAAGAAGGGCTTCAAGATGACCAGCAGCGCTATCGACAAGGTGCGCGAGCATAAGGCCGTGTTCCTTGTGCTGGGCCATGATGCGTGCGACAAGAACACGCAGTATGCTGCCTATCAGGTGTTCCCCAAGGCCAAGCTGTCTCCTGAGATTGACCTGACCTTTACGCCCGATATGGATCATCCCTTCACCCTGCAGTGCGCTCAGGATTATTGTGATCCTCAGAAGCGTCTGTTCGAAATTCTGGTGGATGAGAACGGCTACGTGGGTTAATGGGGTGAGTGCGCATGCCTGAAAACAATCACGTGTGCGGGGTATGCGGCGCTGGCTATTACTGCTGTAATGCCAGCGAAGCATACAATTCTCCTAAGAAAATCGCTTGTTCGGATGAATGCTTCCGGGTGTGGGTGGCATGGATTAACTATCGTGATGGTCTGATTGACCGGGATGAATACGCCCGACAAGTGGACGCATCTGGTATGGATCTTGCCAAACTTCACGGAGTGATGGCAGAAAACTATTGTGCCGAGAAAAAGGTTGATGAGCCCGAAACGGTTTCGAAAGTGTCTGCTCGGCGGAAGCGGGTAAAGTGAAATATGGGGGCGCTCTTCGGGGCGCTCCCTTCTTTGGGTGGTGACGAAATGAAAATACTGGCCTTCGACCAGGCAACAGTGCGAACGGGGTACGCTTTTTTTGAGGATAATACGATGGGGGCCTTTGGCTTGATTGATCTGCACAAAATGAAGCAGGGGTTGGGCTTACGCATGGACGCCATGTTTCAGCAAATGGCGGAAGAAGTGGAGAAATACCAGCCGGATGTCATTGTGATTGAGGATGTGGCCATGCAGGCGAATCCTTCCGGGTTGATCGCGTTGGCACGGTTGCAGGGAATGATAATCGGCTACTGTGTTTTGCACGAGATCGGCTGTGTGATTTTGAAGCCGACAGAATGGAGAAGGGCTTGCGGATTTAAGCAGGGGCGTGTAAAAAGAGAACAACTGAAGCAACAAGCCATTGATTTTGTAAAGGATGTTTATCATTTACAGGTCACTGATGATGAAGCGGACGCTATTTGCATTGGCACCGCTTATGTTGCATCGCTTATGGCGGCAGGTGAAGAGAAGAATGAATCAGACGAACGACGAAGCAATTAACACCCTTGTGGATGCCATTGTAACGGCAGTTACCAGAAAGAATTCGCAGACTGAGCAGGCCCTGTCAAAAGAAATTAAGGCGCTTAAAAAGAAAGTGGCAGAGCTGGAGCGGCGAGTAACAGACCTATCGAATCGTTTGGGAGGATAATGATGAAACCGACAGCAAAAGCGGTAGCCGAAATGGCGGTACAGCGGGCAAAGGGCGATACCATTCTTTATAGCAGCGAAGATTGCAAGACTTTTGTGGAGCAGTGCGTGCGCAAATGTGGAGGCTCCATGAGTATTGCCGGGTCTAACGATTTGGTGAGGAATCACTGTGTTTGGCTGGGAACGGTGAGCAATGCCAAGAAGGAAGGGAAGCTGGTTCCCGGTGCGTTGCTTCTGATGTGGCGGGAAGAAAGTGCGAAACTGCCTGCTCGCTATCAGGGCGACGGTTTGGGAGATTTTTACCATGTTGGTATTAAAGTAGCGGAGGCTGCGTTGGGTGACGTGGATAAGAACGGCCATAAGCGTGCTTGCAATGTAGTGCATAGCTCCCAGAGCATGGGGCGTGTGGCAGGTTCTACGTTGAAAAACGGCTGGACGCATGTGATGTGGGCCAATGAGATTGATTATGGCGAGGATGCTGGTGGACTGAATCTGAGCAGTGATGCTGAGGAAATCATTAACGAGGAGCCTGACTCGGAAGACAGCGTCGTAAATAACGAGGGCGAAGTGGTTGCTCCCGCAAAAAATAAGTATATCCAAGTAACAAGTCCCAATGGAAAGCCGGTGCGTATTCGGGAAGGTGCCAGCCACAGCGCTATCAATAAGAAAGGCTTTGAGGCTGAGGTGGGCACTCGTTTTCAGGTGCTGGGAGAAAAGAATGGCTTCTATCGTATTATGTTCCGAGGCAAGGGTCGTTGGATTGATGCGAAATTTACGGAGGAAGTGGAATAATGGAGGGACAGATGATGGTAAAAACTTTTGAATTTACGCTTCTGAATGGAAAGAAGCTGACTGTAAATATGAATTCTCGTGCCCCCTACAGCTCTCAGCGAGCGATTGCTTTCGCCATGGCGGACAACGTAATGCAGGACAATGGCTTCTTTGACCCGAGCCAGGAAAGACCGACCTATCTGGTGGGCCTGTTCATGTTTTATGCAGATAAGCAGTTGCCTGATATGCCTTATGACCAGCTTATGGAATTTGAACGGAATAACCATGTGCTGGAGCAGTTGAGTGAGTTTATTGAAGACGATGATCTCTTTAATATCGCTAAGTGGTCTATGGATTTGATTTATCATCGTCAGAAGACTTTGGGCAAAAACAGCTTTGACCGTGCAGTGGAGCAGTTGACTGCCGCGTTGAAAGAAACGCTGCCTCAATTATTGAAGGCGCAGGAAAACTCGGTTGAGCAAGCGGCTCCCGAAGAGCAGGAGCAGGCAGATGCCGACGTTCAAGTCGTACAGTAAGGCAAGAACTTATATAGAGAAGGCTGTTTCCGAAGCACTGGCCAACGAAGTGAATTCTGCGGTTCAGAAAGTTGAGAAAGATGTTATTCGGAAAACCGTATACCAAGCGTATGAGCCGAAGGTTTATCAGCGCAGAAACAGTTTGTATAATTTAGAGGGGACGGTTGCTGGTAAAACGTTGGAGGTAAAAACGCTGGCGGAGCCGAATGGCGCAGGCATGGCGGTTGGGTACGACAACCCGGCCTATGACGGAGAGGGAATAAAGGCTTCCACCAATAAAGACTTGGCGAGAACGATTGAATACGGTGGCTATTCTTATAATGGTGGAGACGGCTACGATTTTTATGATGTGGGGCCCCGTCCTTTTGTCCAGACGACGGTGGAAACACTGGCTGCGGGGAAACAGCACGTGGCTGCATTAAAGCAGGGACTTAGAAGAAAAGGAATTATGGCGGAATAAGCAGGGGCTGCAATCGCAGCCCCTTTCTTGTGCTTTCCTCGGTTCACTCATTGAGCGTTCTGAGGAAAGCACAAGTTTCAGCAAGGAGTTGATGCAAAGGAGGGAGACTGATGGCAGATGAATTGAAAGTCCTTATCTCGGCAGGGATGAAGGACGATGGGTCGGTAAAAAAGCTACAGGCGCAGCTTGACGCAATGAAGAAAGGTGTTGCGATTCCCGTAACGTTGCAAATCTCCAATGGCGATCAGGCAAACCTAAAGCAAATAACGTCGAGCTTGCAAAGTGGGGTACAGCAGAGCATATCCCAGGGAATAGACTCCGGAATTAAGCAGGCATCTAAAAAAAATAAACAGTCCAAGAAGTCAGGAATTGATTCTTGGGATTTCGATATTACAAAAGCCTCCAACGCAGAGCTGGCTAAAATGTTTAATAATCAGCGGGAATGGCGCAGGGACAACGCTAAAGACGACCAGAAATGGGCAAAGCAAAGTCAGGCGATCTACGAACGAGAGGAAAAGGCGGCAGAGGCTGTTCTAGCAAAAGCGGAAGCTCAACGAGCGGCACGGTTGAATGCTCAGCAAAAAGCTCAAACCAAGCAACAGGAAGAGCAACGGAAAATTCAGGCGCAAGAAGACGCAGCTTGGAGAGAATATCAATCAGAGCCTGATCGTCAAAAGCAATCAGATTATGAAGTTGGCGGGCGGGTCTGGAAAGATGAGCAAAAACAAAAACAGTCTGCTCTGCGAGATGTTGAGCGAGAAGCTCAGAAGATGCAAAGGGAAATCACCTCGGGGTGGGCAGACGTTGATAAGCAGGATCAAAGGGACTACGATGCACGAGTAAAGGTATATGAGACTGCAAGGGCTAAAATGTCCCGAATGGACTCTCTTAAAGCGAGTCATAGTGAATTGCAGGCTGGGGGTAAATTAGAGGAGCAGTTTGGGGAGCTGTACAAAAATTTTGGAAAAGTTACTCCTGACGCTGATAATGCAGCCTCGCGGTTGAGTGATTATACTTCTCAACTCAATCTTTTTGAGGCACAGCTCGCTAAAGTAAACACCCAGCAAGTAACTTTTTCCGATGGGATTGTACAGGCGGGTCAGTCTTTAGCCAGCAGGTTCCTTTCTTATGAGAGTCTAAGCAGAATGCTTGGAACCTTTTACGATAATCTGGTAAAGGTCAATTCTGCGGCGGTGGACTTGTCTGTTGTTACAGGAACTTCTGGCAAGGAGCTGGAGTCTTATACCAAGCAGGCGGCCCAAAATGCGAAAGATCTGAGTCTTGGCGTGGCTGACTATATCACTGGTACGACCATGGCTGCGCGTCTGGGCTATAACCTGCAAGACTCTTCTGAATTGAGCGAAACGTTCAACATTTATGACAAACTTGCTCCCGATGTAAAGGGTGTAGAAGACGCCAGTAAGAGCATCATCAACGCTATGAAGGCGTTTGATATTGGGGCCTCGGATGCTATGGGCATTGTTGACAAATATGTTGATGTCGGCAACAAGTATGCCCTGTCCAGTGGTGACATTGGTGCGGCCATGCAACGCTCTGCTGCCTCTTTGGCTGCTGCGGGCGACACCATGGATGAAAGTATCGGTCTGATTGTCGGTATGACGGAAATTAACCAGGATGCTACCAGAACCGGTGCAGCCTTGAAAACACTGTCTGCCCGCCTACGCGGAGCAAAGGCGGAACTGGTGGCGGCTGGTGAAGATACAGACGGTATGGCTGAATCCACCAGCAAGCTGCGGACGCAGATTATGGCGTTAACCAATCTTGATGGCACGGGCGGCTTTGACATCTTGGACGAAAAGGGCGGCTTTAAGTCTACCTACGAAATGATGAAAGGTATCGCCAAAGCATATAATCAGATGGACGCCAGCAGCCCCAATGCGGCTGCTTTGCTGGAGCTTATTTCTGGTAAGAACCGTGCTTCGGACGTGGCGGGTCTTTTGAAAAATTTCAGCCAGGCCGAAAAAGCATACGAGACCGCGCAGGAATCTTCCGGCGTGGCGATGAAGAACTATGACAAGTATCAGAAATCGCTGGAAGCTCGGTCTAATAAGACGAAGAGCATCATTGAAAATCTTTCGTTGAATGTACTGGACGACGGCAAGATTGGTACGCTATATGATGGCCTGAACGGGCTGCTGGAAGTCATCGTCAAAATTTCCGAAAAGACGCAGGGCATTCCTACGATTGCCGCTGCAGCAACAGCAGCTATTACCAAATTTGCACCTGGCCTTAATATGTTTGGCACCGCCAAGGGACTGAATGGGGAGAATATAACCACGGGGTTGTGGGGAAAATTGGCGTTTGGGCAAGAAAGTGGTTTTCTGGGAATTAGAAACTACTCTTCCTTGCTTACAGAACAGCTAAAGTCTCAGGAACAAACCGCGCTTGAATATCTTAGTTCTTCCGGCAGCATGGAGGAAATGCTGAACAACTTCCGCGTTGCTGGGGCCACCGAGGGCGGGCTTTTTGCGGAAGTAGCTAACAATCTTGATGCTGTTTCCGGCAGTGCTGCAAGTGCGCAGCAGTATATTACCGCGCTATCGGCTGCTATGCAAAGTAGCGTGAGGCAGGGCGGAGCCCTTGGAAAAGTATTAAAAGGCATTGGCACCTCGTTGCTGAACTGGGGCGCGATGATGGTGATAACTACTGTTATTAGTTGGGCACTGGATCGTCTTGACCAATTTGCCAATCGTGCGAAATATGCCCAAGAAGCCTTGGATGCTATGAGCTCCAAATTCAAAGAAAACAGCAACGACTTGAAAAAAAGTGACGATCTAATTCAGCAATACGGTGAACGCTATGAGCAGCTTGCAAAACACGTAGACCGTAAAACCAACCGGAATCTTGGCCTTTCTGAGGAAGAATATCAAGAGTACCTGAACATCGTTAACGCTCTTGGTGATTCTGGGCTGAATATTAAAATTGGCACGGACATCAACGGCAATGCGCTGCTAAAACTTGGAACAAGTATGAATGGTCTCAGCGCATCCATGGATGGGCTTAAGGGTGCCTACGAGCAGCAAGCCGCCGAAGACCGCAAAGAGATCCTGAGCGGCAACCAAATGGAGAATCTGGCGAAAACCGAGCTGTTTGAGCGTGTAAGCGACAATTACAATTATGGTAAAGACTCCAGCGAATTTGTTTCGGTTATTGACAATGCAGAGCAACTTTTAGATGCAATTCAAACAGAAGACTCAGAAGTATTATGGAAATATGCGGATCAAATTGCGACGGGGAACGCTCAGTGGTTGGATCAGTTGGGTGTTGATGCAGAGCAACTGAAAGAGGCATTTTCTCCTCTCTGGAGTGATTCTCAGGGCCTTCCCAGCCCGCTTGTAGCGGGCAATGTTGCCAAATTTTTGAAAAATGAAATTGGAAATCAGCTTCAGGTTGGTCTTGACTCTCAGGCCGCTCAGCGCTGGGCAGCACTGTCGGTTGCAAGGGAAAAAGCCCAGGCTGCCATTGAACAGGGAATGTATGAGAATCCCAAACTTTGGGCGAACATTTCTGATGAAAATAAAAAGTTGATTGCCTCCTTGCCCACGTTGATGGGGGAAGATTTTTACTTCAAAGAAGAAAATGGGCGTAAAACGCTTCTCACAGATGAAGAACTTCCACAAAAGGCCCAAGAAATATCAAACGGTTTGGCTTGGCACCCAGAAGCCCTTGACGCGCTGGCACAACTATCTGACCAGATGAATCAGTGGGTCGCAGGAACCGCCACTTATAATGATATTTTTTCTTCCAAAAGCGGCTCTTTTTGGGGATTGCAGGATACGCTAATTGCGGCTTTTGGTGAAGATTTAGGAAAGCAGTTGGCAGGAGCTTTACGCCCCAGTAATATCCAACAGCTGATGGATCAAGCCGGTTCGCACTTAGACGATGCATCGAAAGCATGGGACATGACTAGCGACCAGTTGTCCTTCGCAGCGACTCAGCTCAGTGGCGACGTAACCAATCTTAGCTGGGACAAATTCCTGGATATGTATTATGAATACAAAGCCGGAGTGGAAAAGACCCAAAAAGAGATGGAAGATCGTCAAAAGCAAACCCTGACTGGGCAGTGGGCGGCGCTGGAAGCCGCTCAGCAAAAAGCGGAAGCCTATACTGGGGTGCTGGATGCTTCTGGCAAGATTGTCAAAGATAAATATACTACCTTGGATGCCAGAGAGCAGAAAGCGGTTCTCGGCGCTGGTGTGCTGGGTGGATTGAAAATTGACAAGAAGGCAGTTGCTCAGCTGCAACGCGAAAATGCTGCTCAAAATTTGGTGGATGGAGCTGCTGCTTTGGTTCAGTACGAAACGGATTTGGCCGACAAGCAGAGAATTGTCAATAATTTGCGTGAAAAGCTAGTCAAAGTAGATGATAGCCATCGCAGTGCTTTGGAGGCACAAGTTCAGGCAGCGGAGGATAATGTCGAAGCTGCGCAACAGGATGTCAATACACAAAGACTTATCAATTTGCAAAACGCTCGGGCAGGCGGTGCTTTTCAGCAACTGACGGACGAGGGGCAAATTGCTGTTGAACAGGCAAATAATATCTTGTCTTTGGTACAAGACTTTAATGCTTCTGGCACGATTGATTGGGAAAAATATGGCGATCTTACTCCCCAAGAAAGCAGTGCCATCTTCCATCAGGATGCGTCTGGATATTGGTATGCGGATGAAATGGCCGCAAGGCAGCTAATCCAGCAACGATACCAGAAAGCACTGACCGAGGGGCAGGCCGCTTATAATAAGCTGCTAGAAGACCAAAAGACGAAACGAGCTGAAATTGTCGATCTCCAAGACAAAGCAGACGCCAGCAGCAAAATGCGTTTGGAGGACGCAAGAAAAGAACTGAGCGTCCTTCAAGAACAAACGAAAGCTGCCAAGCTGTATGTAGACACCATTAAGCAGGGGGCAGAGGGAAAGTTTAATTTCTCTGCCGTTTCGGGTTATGGCGAAAACGGAGACGACTTCCGTACTAATCAGCAAGCCATTGAAGCGCTGAACTCTCTTTGGGAAAAGAAGCAAATTTATACTAATAAGGGCAAAGCGTATGCTGACTATTTGTTTGGCTCTGCTGGCGCTGATTGGCGAAGCTGGTCACAGGATAAATACGAGCAAGTCATAAAAAAAGTAGGCGCTTACAACAACGAAGGAGAACTTGATGCGTCCGCCTTCTATAAGGCTGCCGAAAAAGCAGGGCTGTTTAAGAATCTGGGCAATGGGAGTTTTTCTTTGGCTCCCAATGTGACGCTGGATGATTTCAGAAACAAAGTGCTTGGCGGTTATGGTTCTGACCAGTATATCATGGATATATTGAACGCCTTTAGTGAAGTAACGGGCGTCATGGTGGACTTGAAGAACGGTGCTCTCGCCTTACGCGAAGTGGGCGATCTCGCAACTGACAACAAGGAGCCAGAAGTTCAGAAAGCAGAGCTTGCTACGATTGAGGCAAGCAACGCAACCATCAACGCAGCCACAGTTGTTATTGATGGCGACGTAACAGGAGAAAAACCTTCAACAGATACAAAGGACAACGCACAGCCCGCAACCGGGTCAGACGTCTCTGGCGCATCTCAGACCGCCACCTTGGGAGTGAACGTACAGCTTGACACTGGAGATGCTAATCAGGAACAGGCAGACTTGCAAGGCAATTTGGAAAAACCTGCCACGAAGCAGGTTAAAATCGTACCTGGTAATCTGATTGCCCAGGCGCAAACGTTGAACTCGACACTGGCGGCACCAATCAGCAAGAGCGTGGCCTTAAATGTAAGTGGGGCTATTCCTTCGTCATCTGGCCTTGGCCCTTTGGGCAATCTGCTCCCCGGTGCATCTAAGTCATCCATGGCGGACGGCGGTGTTTCTACTGGCGGTAATACGCTAGTAGGTGAGCTTGCTCCTGAAATTATTGTCAGCCGCAAAACCGGTACTTGGCGGCTTGCCAGCTTCCCGCAACTGACAAGGCTGAATCGCGGCGATATTGTTTTCAATGGCAAGCAGACCGAGCAAATTCTGAGCGGACGGAAGGATGTGCCGTTCGGGAAAAGCTATAGTAGGGGCACCAACGTCAATAGTCTATTGTGGAAGCGCACGACATATACTCACAAGTCTGGGCTCAAAAAGCAATTCTGGCTTCCCGGTGGTTGGGGGAAACAAAACGATACTGGTAGAATTCCCGACGATCTTGACCAGACCACTCATGGCGGGGGCGGCAAAGGTGGCCGTAAACCCTTCTCGTGGGATGATATTCTGGAAAAATGGGAAGACTTGTATGACTGGATCCCCAAGGCTTTGGAGCTTGCCAAGAAAGCCACGACCAAGCTGACCGACATCATTGCTGAGAAGATTGGCGACGTGATGAAAAACAAGGCTGTTGATGAAGCCATTGCTTCTAATAAGAAGCAGATTGACTTGAACAACAAAGCCTATGATCGGTATATGCAACAGGCTGACAAAGCCCAGCGAGAAATGCAACTCAGCAACGACATCGTAGATCGTATTCAGCATGGCACGATTGACATCAATGAATATGACGATGACATGAAGAAGCGGATCGAAAACTACAAAACGTGGTATGAGAAAGCGGAAGCGTGTCTGGAAACAGTGGAAGAGCTGAAAAAGCAGGAAAAAGAGCTAGCACTTCAGAAGCTGACCAACATTACCGATTACTACGAAAAGAAGGCCGACCGTTTGGAGGCCATTCTGGACGAAAACTCGGCGCAGTTGGACTATAAGGCTGCTACCGGGCAAGAAATAGTGGAGACAGACTATGACGAGTCTCTCTCTGCAACTCAAAAGAAAATTGATCTTCTGGTGGAAGCGCGGAACAAATACGATCAGCAGTTCCAGGCATTGCTTGCCGAAGGAGTGCTAACGCAAGATTCTGATGAATGGCATGAGTATGTCGCTAATCTGGAAAAGTACGACCAAGATATTATTCAGGCGAAGACTGATCTGTCTGAACTGGTAGATACGATCAATAATATTGATCTGACGAAGCTGCAATATGCCTACCAGTCTATGAGCGATCTGCAAAGCCTGATGGAAGCCTACATGAACTTCCACAGCTCTCAGGGTACCGATGCGACGGATGAACAATATAATGCGCTGATTCGGAATGGGATGGATCAGATTCAGAATTTGCAACAGCAAAATGCGATGCTCTTGCAACAACAATCTGGATTGGACGTGCTGTCCGAAAAGTGGCAGGAGCTGCAAAACCAGATCATCGGGAACGAGAACGAAATTTGGTCGATTAAATCCGCTCAGGAGGAATGGAACGACGCCATTGCCGACCTGCGGATTGACCGGTTGCAACAGGAGCGAGAAGAGCTGGAACGTACTAATGACCAGTATCAGCGCCGAAAGGATTTGCAGGATGCTCAGGAGGAGTACGAAAGAGCTCGGACGCAGCGGACAAAGCTAATTTTTAGAGACGGACAGGGCTATGTATACGAAAATGACCAGAAAGCCCTGAAAGACGCGCAGGACAAACTGGACGACCTGCGGCATAAGGAAACGCTGGCCAAGATCGACGACGCGATTCAGGCTATTGAAGACCAGAAGAAAACCAACAATATCTACGATTATTCCGGGCAGAACGTGATTGGCTCTTTTACAAATGAGCAAGGGAGCACGTTGTACGGGTTGATTCGGGACACTGCCGCAATCAACGGCATGAAAGCCACCGGCATGGGCTTCACGTCGGAGGGCTATAAGACGGCAGGTGCGAATGGTGGAGTGACCATTCAGATCGGTGATATTGTTTTGCAGAATGTGCAGGATGCAGACACTTTGGCACAGGAGTTGATTCAGAAGCTCCCGAATAAAGTGCTGCAAGCCATGTACCGGAAGTAAAACTGTAGGGGGCCTGTGTAAAAACAGGCCCCCTTTTGATGTGAGAAAGGAGGGGCCATGGAGCTGATAAACGACAGCCTGCGCGGTTTTGTGCAGGTAAACACAGGCGTGACGGAGTATACCGGCAGCTCTTTGCCGGACACCGTGCGGCTGACCAGATTAGAGGTCGGCAAGGCTGAGGCGGTCGTCCTCATGGAAAAAGTCCCCTCAGCGCAGTCTGGCTTAAAACTAGCCTACCGAGACTATGGGGCTAGAAGTCAGCAGGAATATACATACAGGGTGGAATATATAACAAACGGTGTTGCGACCCAGACTTTGCAGGACACCATTAAGTCCGAGTTTAATGGCATCTTGCTGACAGACGGGAAGCAGACATACGTGACACTTGGTGGAGCATCTTATTCTCCACAGCGCAACTTTACTAGCACGGTAGTACAGCCGTATTACAGCCAATTCCCCCATATGGTCATTAACGGTTCCCAAAACTATGACAGCGGAACAGTGGAGGGCTATTTTAATGAGTTGCGCCCCGATTGTAGGTTGGATGATTTCAACGCTTATGACGTTCAAGCGTTGTTGGCCTTCTTGACCAACCGGAAGGCGAAAGTGCTGAAAACCTATGATGGGTTGTGTATGGCGGTGTTCATTACCAGCGACAGCCCTATCTCCTATGCTAAGGGCGATATAGCAACGCTAAAGCAGGTGCGCTTTGCCTATAAGCAGATTGGTGGTGACGCAAAGGTGCGTGAGATGCTGTATGGCTGAGATGACGAATATGGAGCTGATAACACAGCCCATTAAAGAGGCTTATGTCCGTATTGAGTTGAGAGCTCAGGATGGCGGGCTGCTGGAAAATTTGGAGGGAGAGCTGCTAACGTTGAGCGGCAATGTGGACAGCGATAGTGACATTCGCCGCACAGCTACGATTGAGCTTCATCTGGACAAATACGGCTATCTTAAGAGTCGTTTTTCGTCCGCGTGGATGACGCAGATGATGCATTTATCCTTTGGTTTGAGAGACGGGAATACCGGCAAGATTCGTTGGTTCCCCATGGGGCGCTATCTGCTGACAAAAGATAGCTATACTTATGACGTAGCGACAGAAAGCCTGTCTCTCTCAGTGGCCGACTTGATGGCCTCCATTACGGAGGAACGCGGTAGCGCAGTCGGCTCAGAGGTAACGATTCCAGCAGGCGGAACGATTCAGAGCGTGTTAGAGCAGACGGCAAACCGCTTCTTTCCGTGGTTGCAACAAGCGGCTCGTTGGATGGATGTGAAATCAACCTGGGGCGCACGAGCCACAGACACGTGGAAACAGATGCGCAATCGTGGCGACAATGTAGCCATTTGTGACTTTGGTGGGAAAACGGTGCCTTACGATCTGGAATTTGATCGGGGTAGTTATCCGTATGAGTTTATCAAAAAGCTGGTGGATCTCTATCCTTGCTACGAACATTTTATTTCTGTTGATGGCGTATATACGGCGCAGGAGGTTCCCAGTGGTGTGGGTGATCCCGTGGTGATTACGGCAGATGAAATGGCGCAGTTGGTGATAACGGAGTCTGGGGAAGCTCAGCCGAAGGACATTAAAAACACCACTGAGCTTTGGGGGCAAGAGCTGGACGCAGATTATACAGCGAAAAGCTGTGATGGCACCACCACGCCCGGAACCTATCACGTCTTGTTTGACGATTCCTTCACAGTGCTGGAAGATGGATTCTTATTTGCTTTTACGCCAGATGTGGATTCTGTAACTGGCCAACTAATGAAGGTGCAAGACCTGCCTGCGGCAGTGATCGGCACGATGGACGGCAGCGATGTATTTCTCCCTATTAAAAGGAATGCAATACGTGGGGACATCCAGTATGTGGTGAAGTACACCGCTGGGCATTTTGTGCTGCAAGGGCAGAGCAACATTCATGTAATCTGCTTCGAGTACAACGCTATGCCAACTGAGGCAGAGATTGAAAAGTTGCGGCAGGAATACGGCTGTATGGATATTAAAATTATGATTAACCGCTATACAGATTTCTCGGTGGAGAAGATTGGCGTGCAGCGGCAGGTGCTGACGGGCGGTGACTATGATAATATCTATACTACGGAGTTGGCCTATGAGCGTGCTTCTTATGAAAACTGGCAAAAAGCCAGACAGCAGGACACACTGACAGTGACGACTTTATATGCGCCATGGCTAGATGTGAACAAAAAAATTGCCTACAAGTCCATCGTAACTGGTGAGACGCATGAGTATATGGTGAAAGCCATATCGCTATCCGTGCCCGCATTTACGATGCAGCTTTCTTTGACGCGGTTCTACCCCTATTACCCGTGGCTACGGCGCACGACGACGTGGGGCAAACTAAAAGCGGACGGCAAGAAGTGGAGCGACTTGAAGGGCATGATTTGGGACGAAGTGATGTACCCCATAGAAGAGGAGGGAACAAATGGCTAACGTAAGTACGAATTTGCAGCTTTCTTTGCCGGACGAAAACGACCTGGTGGACGTAAGCGTGCTGAGCGATAATTTTGAAAAAATCGACGTGGCGTGCGGTGCCATTGTCGCGCCTATTACACAGGCAGAGATTGAAAATATTTTGAAAAGCTAGGCTATACCCGCTTCGGCGGATTATATAGCGAGATCATGCCCTGTGATCTCCACCATCATGCAAGAAAGGAGGTGGAGTCCCCATGTTCAGGATGATCGGTTTGAGCATAGAAATTTCAAAGGAAGACACAGCAACCTTCGACCTGAGCTTTCAGGGCGAGGGCCTTTATTTTGATTCCGAAACGAAGGTCATTGTCGCCTTAAAGCGTAGGCCGAGGGACGATGTGATTATCTGGAGTAAGGAATTGAAGCTGGAAGCCAAAGAAGGTAAATATTATCTGACCGTTCCTTTGGATTCAAAAGACACCAATTACACAGGCGGGACTTATTGGTGGGATGTGCGAATGGTGGCTCCTGATGGAGAGGTGTACACACCTTTCGCCCCGCAGCGTTTCTCCATCTTAGAGGTGGTTGGCGATGTCTGACCTTTCTAAGCCCGCACGGGTTCCATGGCAAGGGAATGCCATGGAAGTAACCGTGGTAGGCCCTGCGGTAGCACGTAAGAGCCAACAGGCTGATAAGCTATCAACCCCTCGCCTGATTAAGCTGACAGGGCAGGCAGAAGGCGAGGTAGAGTTCGATGGTAGTCAGGATATTGAAATTCCCGTAACAGTTACGGTGGCCGCAGAGGCCATGACGACAGAGGAGATCGACGAAACGATCTCGGAAATAGAAGGAGGAGATAAATCATGAGCAAGTTTCTTGATAGTGTAGGTCTTAAACATTTGTGGGTAAAGATTCTGGCCAAGATGCCCAAGAAGGTTTCTCAGCTTGAAAACGATGCGAATTATATCACTCTGGCCCAGGTGCCCGAAGGTGCTGCTGCCAGTACCACTGTGCCTCTGATGGACGGTACTGCGGATGTTGGTAAGGAAACCGCGTTTGCTCGTGGCGATCACCGGCATCCCAGTGACACCACCAAGGTGGATAAAGTTGAGGGCATGGGCCTGAGCCACAATGATTACACCACCGAGGAGAAGACGAAGCTGGGCGGTGTGGAAGAGGGTGCTAACAAGTACATCCATCCCACCCACGAAGCCAAGGCCAGCGGTCTGTACAAGGTGACTGTGGATGCTGAGGGTCACGTTTCTGCTGCTGCGCCTGTGGAAAAGGCTGACATCACTGGTCTGGGCATTCCTGCGCAGGACACCACCTACGAAGATGTCAGCACTACTGCCCATGGTCTGATGACGGCTGCTGATAAGGTCAAGCTGGATGGCATTGCGGAAGGCGCGAACAAGTACGAGCTGCCTGTGGCCGGTGCTAACCTGGGCGGTGTGAAGACCACCAGCAAGGTGGCTGATGCCGCTGGTTATGAAGCCGCTCCCATCATTGAAGGCGTTGTGTATTACAAGAATGACAACACCACCTATGAAGATGCTACCGGCACCATTCACGGTTTGATGTCCGCTGCGGACAAGACTAAGCTGGATGCCTTTGGCAACGCTGACACCTATGCGTTGAAGGAGGACATCTCCGCTGTATACCGCGTGAAGGGCTCCGTCAATACTTATGCTGAGCTGCCTGCTACTGGCAACAAGAAGGGCGATGTGTTCAATGTGCGCAAGGGCACTGCCGAAGGCGAAGAGGACGGCATGAACTACGTCTGGGATGGCACCAAGTGGGATGCTCTGGGCACTTTCATTGTGTACGAGGGCCTGTCCAACGACGAGATTGATGCGGCTATCGCTGAGGCGGAAGCCTAATTTTGGTTTGACATTGAGGTGAAAACTAAATGAGCAAGTTCCTTAATGGAACTGGACTCGCCTATTTATGGGGGGAATGCCGAAAGGCGTTCTCCCCTAAAACAGGCTCCAGTTCTTTAACTACATACAGCGGTGGAACGCTTGGAACCGCTGCCGCCAAAGGCGTCGATGCAACCACCGGGGGGACGAGCGGCAGCGAAGATTTGATTACTAGCGGAGCGCTTTTCTCTGCTTTGATTTACCAGTCCGGTCTAAATTTGACGGACAACCAGAAAAAATTGGCACGCAATAACACGGGCGCGGCTTCTACTGCATCCTATACAGCGAAGTTGCCAGCCAGCGGTTGGAGCGGTAGCGCTCCTTATACGCAAACGGTGAGTGTGGCAGGGTTACTTGCCACGGATGATCCATTGGTAGACTTGGACATGTCCGGTGCGACAACTGCGAACGCGAACACTTATGCCGAAGATTGGCAGAAGGTGGGACGAATGACGGTCAACGCCGCCAATCAACTGACGGCCTACTGTTATTCTGAAAGACCGACAGTAGATCTTTTTGTGCTATTAAAGGTGGTGAGATAATGGCTTACTTGGACAAGGACGGACTGCAGGCGTTCTACACGGGGCTGAAAGCCAAGTTCGCCACCAATGCTGATTATGAGGTGGCTTTTCCTGCAAATGGCTGGTCAAATACTCTCCCCTACATGCAAACAGTGAATGTGGCAGGACTTCTGGCTACGGACGCTCCACTGGCGGATTGGGATTACTCTGATGCCACCGTCTCAAATTGGGATGATCTCCACGATAATTTTGCTCGCCTAGGCCGTCTGGTATCTGGTAACGGAACGTTGACGGCTTATTGCTATGAGAAAAAGCCGGAGATGGATTTGAAGGTTCTGCTCAAGGTGGTGAAATAAATGGGGGAATGCATTTTTACCCGCCGAGAAGCAAAGATCAAAAAATTGCCGGTACTCAATGGTAACTATCCGACCGATGCAACGACATGGCATGGTGAGCAGGCGACGTTTAGCGTTGCCATCTCAGAAGCCGGAGTGCCGGATGAATATACTTATCAATGGTATCGCGATGGCAGCATATGGACGGGTGCATCGCACCCCACCGTCAGTTGGCACAGCGCGAGCATCGGCAGCCACAGCATCTATTGCATTGTGACCAACAAAGCCGGTAGCGTTCGCAGCCGCACGGCAACGCTGACGGTAAAAGACCCGGCCATGTATTACTCCTACACTGGCACGGCTGAAAAGATTGATGATGGCAATGGAAACTGGCGTATTAAACTGAAGACCAGTGGAGTGTTTAGGTTCACGAGTCTTGGTAATTGGAATGGGTTGATAGACGTGTTCTGCGTCGGCGGAGGCTGTGCTGGAGGTGGCGGTACTAACGGCCAGTGGAACGCGGGTGGCGGCTACGGCAAGGCAGGCAGTGGCGGTTACACCACAACCCAAAAAAATGTCCAAGCAGCCGCAAACGTCTCTTATAACATTGTTATCGGCGCAGGCGGACAAAGTACCTTTGCGTCTGGTGGGAACACTTACGCCTTTGATGTGGCGGCGGGCGGCGGTACGAAGCTGGGCGGCGGCAGCGGCGGCGGCGCTTATGGCAATACTGAGGTGAACAACGGCGGCTCGGACGGTGGCAACGGCGACCCGCAGGATGCAGCTAATATTGGTATTGACCACCCGGCTTCCCCCGGCAGAGGACAAGGAAGAACCACGCGGGAGTTTGGCGAACCCACCGGCACGCTGTACGCGGGCGGCGGCGGAGCTGGCGGAAACGGTTCTAGACAAGCTGTAGGCGGTGCTGGTGGTGGCGGCAATGGCGGATGGAGTGGTGTTTATCCCAATACGCCGCCAAGTGATGGTACAGCCAACACTGGCGGTGGTGGCGGCGGTTATATGTATGTCTATTCTGGGACACAAAGAGTCGGCAAGGGCGGCAGCGGCATAGTTGTCATACGTAATCATCGTTAACGCTTAACTGAGGAAGGTGAATGAAATGGGAGAATGTCTGCTTCTTCGGCGTGGCGGCGATGTAAAGCGACTGCCCACGCTGAATGCAAATTATCCGGCAGATGCGGCAGTGTGGATTGGTGATTCTGCCACATTCAAAATTGAAATTGCAGAGGCCGGTGTGCCGGATGAGTATATATACCAATGGTATAAAGATTCTACTGAAATCAAAAATGCAACAGCTGCAACGTTGACGCTAACGGGGCTGAACACAGAACAAACAGCTTCTATCTACTGCATTATAACGAACAAAGCCGGTTTTGTGCAAAGCCGTACTGCCACTTTGACGGTACGGAAAACGACCCCGGCGTTTTCTTTTGCTGGTGGCTATGAGCTGACAGATGAAGGCTCTAATAACTGGAACATCAAGTTCACAGGCAGCGGGGCATTGAAATTTTCTGGCTGGGGTAAATGGGATGGCAAGGCTGACATCTTTATTCTAGGTGGAGGTGGTGCCGGTGCCAATACTGGCGGCGTTGCCGTTGGAGGCGGTGGTTACTATACCACCGTTATGGGGCAGCAACTGGCGCTGAATACTAACTACGATGCGATCATTGGTGGCGGTGGGAACAGCGCAGGCTCCAAGGGAGGCACGTCTTCCGTTGCGGGGAAGAGCGCCAATGGCGGTGAAGCTGCTGTGGCTGGTACGACCGGTTATGCAAGCTGTCAGGTATCGGGTACGACCGGTACGGCTGGTAATGTATATCACTATGCTAGCCTGAGCGCCGCTGCTGTAAGTATTGGCAGCGGCTATAAAACAGTCGATCTGGTTTATCCGTTGACGACTGGTACACACACGAATGGTACAGTGCTTTACAAAGGCACGTCCGGCTGGTATCGCTGCATTGTCAATTCAATCGGCACGATTTATTACGACCCCGGTGTGAACGGTGCAGGTGCAGCTGCCACACGAATCTTTGGCACGGGTGATACGGTCAGCGGCCCCGGTGAGACGGGCGATGCTTCGCGTCTGGGGCAGGGCGGCGGTACAAGCGGCATTAGAGGCGGTAATGGCGTGATCGTCATTCGCAATAGTCGGTAAAGGAGAATGGGAAGATGCTTTATGCGTTGATTGAAAATGGAATTGTGGTAAACATCATCTGGCTGAACGCCAGAAACGCTTCGGACTTTCCCGGCTGCGTTGCCTTCGCTGGCTACCCTGTTGCCATTGGCGATGAGTATCACGACGGAAAGTTCTGGCGGAATGGTAAAGAGGTCTTAGACGAGCAGGGACAACTGAACGAGCGGCTGATGTCGGAGAATAAAACTCTGAAAGCGCAGATTCAGGCGGTTTCTGATCGGAATGATTTTATTGAAGACTGTATCGCTGAAATGGCAGAGATAGTCTATGCTGAGTAAGGCGATAGCAGCCATACGGCTGTTCGCAATAAAACTACTTTGGAGAAAGGAATGGTGTGTTATGATGGCAATGTTTTTCGCACAGCGGGTGATCCTTGGTAAGACTAGTTTTGAGCGGGTTCCGAAGGCTCTGAAGGCGGGCGTGGCGGAAGTGCTGATCGACAGCGGTCTGCCGGAGCTTGTGCCGCCCGAGTACGGCGGCACGGCTGGCACCCCTGGCACCGAAGAGGCGTAACACAAAAGGGAGGGTGAGGCTGGTGCTTCACCCTCCTTTTTTATGGCGAAAGTAAAAAAATACGGACGTGTACTAAAATTCTTGTGGTGCAATGAATTAGCAGCACCATGTTTATAATTTGAATGAGGGCGATGCAGTGGGCCGTTTTCTGGATTATTTCCCGTGGATTTTGCCATAAGGCTTCTTCCCGCAAACGCCAGCCATACTGGGCATCATACATATCGGCAATTAAGTTAAAAATTGCCTGAGTGCAATACCCCAGCTTGGTTGCTCTCTTGCGTTCGTCCAATGATTGTCGCACCAATAAAAGTTGCTTCCTTGCTTATATCATATTCCGTATATCAATATAGCGGAATTAAGCAAGAGCGTTTTGAGCGAAATAGAATAGGGAAGAAACCGATAATATGAACTTCGCGCTTCTTTAATGAGGAAGGCGTTTTGTTTAATGGGTCGTAGCCCATTAAAAAGTAATAGCGAAAGAAGGTGGTCTTATGGATCCACTGGTGAAACAAATTGGTGACTGGGTTGTTTGGGCAGTAGGCGTAGGCACGGCATTGGTGGTTATTTTTAGGCTGATCGTTCGTCCCATCACACAACCACTGAATGACTTGAAAACTCAGATGGAAGAGCACAAGAAAGACCTGAAAGCCATCAACAGCGACGTCAAGTCGCTAAAAGAGACAACGGAAAAGAAGTTAAGCATTTTGGAAAATGACACGGGCGATCTGCTTTGTGATCGTCTGAGCCAGTCGCATGAAATGTGGGTGAGACGAAAGTATTGCCCGCATAGTGAAAAAGAGCGCCTTATGAAGATGTATCGGCGGTATCATGATATGGGGCGCAATCATCTGTCCAGTTCTTACGAACAGGACATTATTGGGCTGCCCGAAGACCCGCCTGCACCTACATCTCGGCTGAATGGAGCTGTTCAACAGTGAGAAGATCCGAAAAGGAACGCTATCTAAAGGACATCGTGCTTTACTGTCTGGCGTTTTCGACGCTTCTGATCGTAGCGGGTTGTGTGCTACTGGCGTTCGAGATAGACATCATCGACTTTGCCCGATTGGGTATTGGGCTGTTTGGTGGGGAGCTTTTGCTTAGTTGTTTGATCCGTCTGTTCGGGGATGTTCCCCGGAAGGCTTCTGCTCCCGCCAAGACGGAGGATACAAAAGAAACGGACGGAGCAAATGGATAATAAGGAGGAATGAATTATGAAAGAATATTTAGTTGCTGGTGTGATTGTTGCGGTGGTTGCGTTGACCTATTTAACTGTGATTCTCGCTTGGCGGCGTTATGTGCGGCCTTGGTTGATTACAAAGGGTGTAACCAACGTGGACGAGCTGGCTGACATGGCAGTGCACACTGTTGAGGCGCTGATTGGTGCTGGTCACGGTGAAGAAAAATGGAAGATGGCGCTGGAAAAGCTGTCCCAGATGGGGTTGGATGTTAATGCTGACGTTGTGCTGGATGCAGTAAAGGCTGCATGGTACAAGCTCAATTTGCAGCAGATTCTGGCCGGTATCAAAGAACCGGAGAAGGACGAAGCGGAATCTTGACAAATAATGGAAATAGTAAGTCAACTCCCAGAGATGTGATTAAAAGAAAAGGGAGAACCGCCCCTTTGATTACACAAAAGGGATATGCAATGACCAGCAAAGAGGCAGAAGTTTGCGCCAAGCGAGCATCCCAAGAGCTTGAAAAGGCACGGCGAGAACTGCTATTATTGAAATAAAATTGACCGTCTGACAAAAGATTCTCTTGACGGTTCATCTTTTGCTGAATATGACAAGGACGAGGAGAAAGAATACAAGTGTTTCTTCCTCACGTCCGCTGACCACCATGCGGGATATAAGCGGCTGGAAAACGCATGGCACTGGCTCAATATATTTGAAAGGCTCTCAAAGCGAAACGGCCAAATAGAAAAAAATGCCATTGACATTGTTGGGCCAATGACGTACAATGCAGGTGGAGGAAGAACTGATAAAGTGATTTCTCAAAGCGGTGATCCTCTACCATGAGTGAGGAACGAAAAAAGCGGTGATCCTCTACCATGAGTGAGGAACGAAAAAAGCGGCGGGGCGGTTACGTCCCGCTTCTTTTGCACAAAGGAGCTTTATGAAGTTTTATCATATTGCAGAGGATTACATTGACTTTTTACGTGGATATGACAGCAAAGTTCCAATGAACAAAAACGGTGCGCGGCCATATATTGGCGTGTTGCTGGTGGTAGGAGAATTGCGCTATTTTGCTCCTTTGACATCTCCGAAACCTAAGCATCTGCGCATGAAAAATGGGAAGGACTTCCGAAAAATAGGCGGAGGCAAATACGGTGCGATCAACCTGAACAATATGATCCCCGTTCCTGAAAATGCTCTGATTGAAATGAATATTGACCTAGAGCCGGATTTACAATATAGAAATCTTTTGCGCAACCAACAGAGGGCGATACGAATAGAGGAAAGAGCGCTTTTTGAGGCAGCGAAGGCACTTCGTGAGTTGATTCTTACGGAGCGATGCAGACTGTCCCCCTATGACCAGTCTGTTCAGGACAGGTGCTGTGATCTGGGCTTACTGGAGACGGTTTATTTCCAGTATAGAAAGTAAAACGCCAAAATGGGATGGTCAGGAAGCAAAAGGAGGGAGTTATATGGCCACAAGCACTTTTGATAAACGGATCGTTGTTCGAGACGACGCAATGGCGCAAAAAGTAGCGAAGGTGCTGGCTTCTGCTCCGACTGCTTGCCTGTCTGGGAAAACGACGTACTCTACTGATGAAAGAAAGCGTAGTGAGCTGCGATTGTTACGCCGTCTATCCCGCTTAGAGAACTAATGATCTGCCGCAGCACAGCTTTTAGGCGATAGGGGCAGATCAAGAGGATGGGCAGATGTTGTGTAAAATTTGCTGAAGCACAAAAAGAGAGCAGAGAGGATTAACTCCCCTCTGCTCTCTTTTTTATTTTCCGGTGGAACCGAATCCACCTTGGCGTTCCTGCCCCGCTTCATCATCGTCGGTCAGCCAATACTTGACGATCATGCCCTGCGCAATACGGTCGCCCGCATGGACAACATAGGTTTCATTGCCGCCATTGTGGAGCATAATGCCGATGTTGCCATCGTTATCAGGGTTGTTGGCATAGTCGATGTCAATCCAGCCCTGCGTGTTGGCCAGAGAAACCAGATGCTTGCCCATGGAACTGCGCACGTTCAGCATGAGCATATATCCCGGAGACAGAATGGCCTTAACATCCGTCCAAATCATCTTGGACTCATGAGGAAAGACCACGCAATCAGCCGGAGCATAGAAATCATAAGCGCAGGCATTCTTGCTGCCGCGAGTGGGGAGTTTTACTTCGCCTTTGTGTTTACGATGTTCTGAGACAACCGGCTCAAAGTGGAAAGAAAGTTTCTTAAATAGCGCCATTTACTGAACCTCCACGGTAAAAGATTTGCAAAGATCAATGAGCAGTGATACACCAAAAGTGACCCAAGAAACAATCCATACGGCCAACGGGATAAAAATTTGGTTAGCTTTAAGGATATAGAGCATCAGGATAAAATAGCCAATCACGCTTCATTTACCTCCACATACTGTTTATAATACAGCCCCTCCCCGCAGTAGCCCTCATGGTTCATAGACTGAAAACTCTTACAAGGACAGCGCCATTCTTCCACGTGCTTCTCGCCAAGGCAGAAGCCGTTGTTTTTCTTAATGAGTTTCTTTTTCTTCCTGGCGTACTCGCCGTCAGGGTTCAGAAAGGTTTTGAGTTCCATCATGCTTTTGCATGCTCCTTTTCGTCGTAAAGTACTGGGTTGCCATAGCACAGGGAAGCCTGCACAAGGATTAACCGCTGATTGGATGAGCCTCTGAACTGCAATGTCTTATCAGCAAGTTCTTTTTTGAAGCGTCCATCTACCAGAACGTTGGTCATAGAGAGGATGTCCTCCAATGCTTCGTCTGTGTCCATCCGCTGAAATAGTTCCTCCCACGTCCATCCCGTATACACCCATAAGTTATGCTTTGGAATGGTCAGTTTTTTGAGGAGGGCGAGGGCCCCCTTACTGTTTGCAAGGGGGTCGCCGCCAGACAAAGTAAGGCCGGAAAGATAGGGTCTTTTTGCTAGCTCTGCATTAAGGTTGCTGACCAGCTCATCCGTCAAAGGATCACCGTAATCCCTTTTTTGTGCCTCTGGATTGTGGCATTCCGGGCAATGATGAGGGCAACCGCTTAGGAAAATGGTTGCCCTCAGTCCTTCTCCGTCCACAAGGGATTCCGGAGTGAAACCTGCCAGCCGCAGGTTATAGTAGTTAGAGGCGTTAGGGCTGCTTTTGGAAGCAGCAGTGGATTTCTTCATGCTTTCTCCTGTTCGCGCTCATAGAGAGAGTGCTTTACACGGTCATTGGTTTCTGCGATTTTACCTGCATTGAAGTTGCGATAATCTGAGCTCAGATAACCAGTTACCCGACGCAGATGCCGGATGTCGTGACTTTCGCATTCAGGGCAGGTATCGTTGATCTCGTCTTCATACCCACAGGACATGCACTCGTCAATGGGGAAATTGAAGGCGAGATAAGGAATGTTCAGTGCATCAAAGGCGTAGTGAATGATGTCATCTACGGCCTTGGTGTTCTGAACAAACGTGGATTCCAGTTCGATATAAGTGATAGTGCCGCCAGTGGCAAATTTGGTAAAGGGCGCTTCCAGTGACAGCTTCTCATGGATGCTAACCTTCTCCCAGACTGGAACGTGATGAGAGTTAGTCAGGTATTCACGATCAGTCACATTGGGGATGATGCCATACTGGGCTTTCAAATTATCAAGCGCCGTATGGCACAAGGATTCTGCAGGTGAACTGTAGCAGCTGAAATTCAAATCATTCCGCTCACTGGCCTCTTTTGCAAAGGAGTTGATACGTTCAACGACCTTGTAAAGGAAATTATAGGCTTCACGACTGTGAACCTGATTAGCGCCAAAAAGCGCCTGACACATTTCAGCGCCACCCAGATAGCCGATAGCCAGCGTGTTATGACGGAGAGTGTTGTAAATTTTATGTTCTTTGACCGAAAGCTCCGTGTCTTGAGCCGATCCGTTGCCATACATAAAGGGCGCGGATTCGGGAGACTGCTGGCACATATAAGTAAAGCGTTCCAACAGAGCGCGTTCGGTCAATTTAAGCGTATCTTCAAAGGCATTCCAGAAACCATCCAGATCAGGGGTTTGGCGTTTGCCCTGGCAAATGCCGTACTGGATGCCCAGTTTGGGGAGGATAATGGTAATAGGAACATTGTTGCCACGACCAACGCGCTTGTAGCCAAGGCCATGTCGGTCGTAGCCGATGAGGGTTCTACAACCCATGGTAGCGAACGTCGTATCAGAATCATCAGGGTCTTCGTGTGCCTCAGACCAATCGCCGTTCGCCAGATTGGGATAAATACGTTTAGAAAGAGATTTAAGCGCAAGCTGATAAAGGTCGTAATTGGGATCTTCTGGATTAAAGTTGATGCCCTTTTTAACACTGAAAATACCAATGGGGAAAATGCTGGTGGTGTGATGTTCGCCAATGCCTGCGAGGCTGGCTTCCAACATCCAGCGAGTGACCATGCGGCCTTCGGGGGAGGTGTCGCGGCCATAATTAAGGGATGAGAAGGGAAGCTGGCCGCCTCCGCGACTCTGGAGGCTATTGAGGTTATGATACAGCCCCTCGACCGCCTGCTTTCCTTCTCGTTCCAACATCTCAATCGCATATTGATAAGCGCCGGGGAAGTGCTCCTTTACTTCGCCGTCAATGATATTAGTCTCACCGTACATATCAAAGTCCTGCGCGATTTTTGTATCAGACATCTTCTCAATATACTTCATACCGTCTTTCAAGTGACGAGTGAAGCTCATGTGAACGTAAGGAGCCAAATCCCGATCAATGTGGGCAGATGCTACCCCGCCGAACTGTTCAAGGCTTTGTAGTTGCATAAACACAGCCACCAGCTGGCAGGCAGTTGCAAAACTGTGCGGAGGCCGCAGGTCGCAGTTACGGAGCTTAATGCCGTTCTCGAAAAGGTGCTTAAAATCAATGAACAAGCAGTTATGTTGGCCAGTGAGGAAGCTGTCCAGATCATGCTGGTAAATCAGCCCCTGCCGATGGGCTTCGGCCACTTCCTTGCTCATGAGTTTATCTAGCGCCAGCTCCTTCTGAACGACGGAGCCCGCTTCACTCTTGCGCCCACTGAACGTTTTCTCATCGCAGTTGGCGTTAGAGTTTACCACGCCTTTGCCAACGGAGCGCTCCCAGACCTTATCAAGGATTGCTTGATTATGTTCGCGGGTTTTAGTATGCTCATCACGATACAGAATATACCGTTTAGCCGCATCAAAGCAATTCTGAGCCATAAGCATCCGTTCCACTGTGTCCTGAATACTCTCCACATCACAGGGGAGCATTTCGGCTTCACAGGCGTTCTCAATCGTATTGGCAATCAGAATAGAAACTTCATCGTTTACTCCGTGTGTGGTCTCGGCCATAGCTGCTTCCACTGCATCAACAATTTTCTGCTTGTTAAAGGGTTCCATGCGTCCGTCACGCTTTTTAATGTCCATAGATCGCTCCTTTCAATTATGCGTTGGTAGGCTGTTGTTCCAGATATTTGAGCAGCCGCTGCAAGTACCAGATAGATTTTTTGACATCTTCCGCAGGCTTGGCCTTTTTCTTCCAGCGCCACATGTATTTGATAGCGTTACCAGTGCAGACGCCCTCAAAGCCATCCAGCCCAATACAGGCGGACTCAATAGCGTCAATGCACTCAATTTTGCCCTCATTGTAATGCTGAGGGCGGTCTACCGGGTCAAAGTTCTTGTTGGTGGTCATCCCGTTTCTCCTCCTTTTTAATGTGCTCGTATGCCTTGTAAACGTCAGCCTTGCGAGGATGTTTCCCGCAGGTCTGCTGCTTGCTTTCAGGGCACATGGGCGCATTTTTATCGCGTTCGCATTTGGGTTTCAGCATATCGGCAAAGGCATTATTCGTAGCGACATTCACTTCATCCACCATTTTGCGAACCAGTTCACGAATCTCCCACTGAGCTCTGGCGCACAAGCGTTCATTGCACAAATGGATGAACTCACGGAGATTCATGGTGCAGGTCAGGCTGGTAGTGCAAGAGTTTTGCAGAACATAGCGAGCATCCTCATTGGGGATTCCAAGCTCCTGCAAGTCGGAATAGGCTTTGGCACAGGCACTCATACTTTCAAAGAACAAGCGAAGCGCTTGAGGGTTATTGGAGATCATAGGCGGGATAACGGCGGTGCCGTTCTTCATGTCGCAGTAACGCTGGCTCTGTACACTAAAACTGACGAAACGATGCCGTGTCAGCTGTGCCAGAAGAGCGCGGGACACGCCACTGATCTCCCACGTGAAGGACACATGCTCCAACACGCTCTCATGCCCAGATGCATAACATTGCTTCATGATGCGTCCATCGGGAGTTGGCTCGGACTGATAACACTGGCTTGCTGCCTGCTCAATAGTCTGAACCGGGGAAGAAGTAAAACGGGTTAAAGTTACTTGAATAGGAATCACCTCTTTCAATATATTGTGGGCAAGGTACTACGCAAGATAACAGGCAAGATGTTGTGAAATATTCTTCTTGCTTTGAAATGTGAAGTTGTCAAGTTTCAAAATGAGAACTAATGTTCGCACAATTATTGTAACTCCAGATGGAGTGAGGGTCAATCATTTTTGCAAACAAAAAGAGCCCGCTTTTGCGAACTCTTTTTGTTTTTTCTCCCTGATTGAATGAATGAATTATTATTCTTTGTTATGAATTTTTATTCTACCGAACATTCGTTCACATCGATGGGGTCACAGGTTCGAGTCCTGTTGCGACCACCACATGCCTGGCAAGCTTGCTTGCCAGGTTTTTTTGAGGAGAGATACTTATGAAAACTGATGAATTGGATCAGCTTGTCGTTCATACAGAAACAAAAGATATCACACTGTCGCAACTTCGAGAGATGGTTGATGCTAATGATATTATTGTCAATCCCGAATATCAGCGTAACTATGTGTATGATGATAAACGAGCATCATTGCTGGTTGAGTCTATTTTAATCGGCATTCCGATCCCCATCATTTATTTATGCGAGGAAGATGATGGAATTTATTCCGTTATTGATGGTCAACAGCGGATTATGTCTTTTACCCGCTATTTGAAAAATGATTTTTCTTTATGTGGTCTGACCACCCTGAGCGCCTTAAACGGCCTTTTTTTTCGTGATCTGGATAAACCCATGCAGCGCCGACTCCGGGCAAAATCTCTCAAAGCCATTTGCCTCGACCGCGATTCTCAGGAGCTTAAATATGAAATTTTTTCCCGACTGAACCTCGGTGCAGTAAAACTGAAGGATCAGGAGGTTCGTAACTGTATTTTCCGTGGCAGTTTTAATTCAATGTTACGGCGCATTGCCGATACCGATGAAAACGTGAAAGCTCTTTTCCATTATACCGATAACTCACGTATGGAATTCGAAGAACGTATCTTGCGTTTTTTTGCAATGCGTGATTTTTATCATATTTCAGGTACTTTTAAGAATACCATGAATCAGTTTATGACCAAGCACCAAAATGATTCTGACGATGAAATTTATGAGATGGAAAATCAATACCGTTCAGTTATGGATACCATCAAACAGGTTCTCGGTTGCGAAGCGTTTTTCTTTCATGGTGAACGTGCAAGTAAGTTTAATGGCGCTGTTTATGATTCTATCGTAATTCCTTTTTCACTTTTTCCGAAGCGTTCGCTTCTACAACATGCCGATAAAATTCGGGATGGCATTTTCAACATGAAAGAAAACGATGCAGAGTACCGTGAAAATGTTTATGTCGGAACCAATGCAGGACGTCGTGTGCGCAGTAGAATCACAAAAGTCATCAATATCATTACTGGCTGCATAGACCCTTGTGAGATAGATATGCCTCGCACCTTTGATGAAAGCATTCGCCAGGAGCTCTTTCACCGCAATCCCGTTTGTGCAATTTGTGGAAATAAAATTCTAACCATAGAAGACTGCGAAGTTGATCACATCATCCCCTTCTCAAAAGGTGGTCCAGCCTCGATTGAAAATGCTCAATGAACGCATCGCACATGCAACCGAATCAAAAGCGATAAAATAAAAACTTTGCTAGATGTCAGTTTTGAGTCTGATGAAGGCAACTACTAAATAAAGCATAACACTCCCCCCTCTCGTTCTAAAAAACAGTCTGACACGCTGGAACCTTTGATAGATTATAACAGTGTTTGGTATCCGACATAAGCTGATCCGTCCTTATTCGCCACGCCATAACGGCAAGGTCGAGCGCAGCCATCGCGAAGATCAGAAGCGCTTTTACTCCTGTCACGCCTTTTATTCTCTGGATGACTTTGCAAAGCAACTTGCCGTCCATAACCACCGTTCTAACAACTTGCCCATGAGACCCCTCCGCTGGATGTCGCTCTCAAAGTTCACTGTCCAATATGTTTGACAAACCTACAAAATCCGCTCTCCGGGACAAAAAATCCCGTGGGAACGGCCTTTTTGCGCTTTTCCGGCCATAAAAACAAAAAAGCCACGCTCTCGCGTGGTCGTACAAAAGGAATCTCAGCGCTCGCTGACGATCTGCTTGGTGTTGCCGAAGATCATGTCGTCAACATCCTGCTTGATGAACTTGTCGAACATATTGTGTTTCACGCTCCTTTCTCTCTTCAATTTCAGTTTATATGATAGCCGCGAAAAAAGCAAATTTCAATCGTCAGTATTCATGGTTTTAGCCAAAAAGTTAACAGATATTTCATGCAAGTTGCTGAATGAGGACTTGCATTTTCGAGACCGACACTTTATAATAGGCTAAAAGCTTATTTTTGAAACGGAGGACGCGCAGGATGGCGGCTTTTGTTACATTTGAAGATGTTTCCAAGGTTTACCGCAGCGGCGAGGTGGAGATCCGCGCGGTGGATCATATCAGCTTTACGATCGAAAAGGGAGAATTCTGCGTCATCGTCGGCCCGTCCGGCGCGGGCAAGACGACGGTTTTGAACATGCTCGGCGGTATGGACGCCTGCTCAGGCGGCACCATCACGGTCGACGGCACGCGCGTGAGCGGCTTCAACGCCCGCCAGCTCACGACCTATCGCCGCCACGACA
>ERZ827150.269-NODE-269-length-82846-cov-6.640057_pt1 | contig 82846 bp, 64 predicted proteins | sample MGYA00519779_ERZ827150 | MGnify/ENA primary metagenome ERZ827150 (study PRJEB31778, sample SAMEA3449267) | human gut metagenome | biome: human gut; feature: human-associated habitat; material: faeces | place: United Kingdom | collected 2010/2012 ...
GACTATATTTCAATTATTTCAAAGACCAATTTCCATTTTTAACGGGACAGTAATGAAGAAATACAAGAAAGCAATAGAACTGTATCAGACAACGACGGAAGATTTGAAATCCATCGCAACTCGTCTCGGACTGGTATATAACAGCATTGGCGGATATATCCGCAGAAATTATCCGGATGCCATCATTCTGCACAAGAAACTGATACAGGAACAGAAGACGACGTATAAACAATAAGTATTCCAGGCAAATGATCCTCAAGCTATGAAACAAGAAGATCTGAAAATCTTGCAATTGGGAAAATTCTACCCGATCAGAGGCGGTGTAGAAAAAGTAATGTACGACCTGATGCTCGGTCTATCCGCGCGGAAGGTTGATTGTGATATGTTGTGTGCACTGGACAAAGGGGATAGCCAGATTATCCCCCTCAACGAACATGCCAGACTGATTGGAAGTCCTTCATGGGCTAAAATCGCCGCAACAATGATCTCACCGGCTATGATTCTGACCTTAAGAAAAATAAGCCGGAACTATTCGGTAATCCATGTACACCATCCAGACCCCATGGCCTGTCTGGCGTTATATTGCTCGGGTTACAAGGGGAAAGTTGTCCTTCACTGGCACAGCGACATCCAGAAACAGAAAATGCTGCTCAGATTTTACAAGCCGTTACAGAACTGGTTGCTGAAAAGAGCAGACAAAATTGTAGGAACAACACCGGTATATCTCCAGGAATCACCGTATCTGAAAGAGGTACAGGAGAAAACGGTCTGCCTGCCTATTGGTGTAGAAGCCATGAAACCTTCACCTGAAGCCGTAGAAAGCATTCTTCAGCGTTATCAGGGAAAAAACATTGTTTTCTCACTGGGAAGACTCGTCACCTACAAAGGATACCGGTACCTGATAGAAGCAGCCCGCTATCTGGACGACAGGTATGTGATACTGATCGGAGGAACCGGTGAACTGAAAGATGAACTGGAAAACGAAATAGCAACTCTGGGAGTACAGAACAAAGTGAAACTTTTGGGACGGATCAGCGACGAAGACCTTTCGGCTTATTATGGTGCCTGCAAAGTTTTTTGCCTGAGCAGTATCCAGAAGACCGAAGCGTTCGGCATCGTACAAATTGAAGCCATGTCATGCAGCAAGCCTTTGATAGCCACCCGCATTCCTCAGTCTGGGGTTTCCTGGGTCAATGCACATGGAGAGTCCGGCCTGAACGTAGCTCCTGAAAATGCCCGTGAACTGGCAGAAGCGATTCAGACTCTGACTCACGATGAAAACACTTATCGGAAATATGCAGAGAATGCCGGAAAACGTTTTCAAAATCTATTTACTCAGAAAAAAATGATTGATCAATGTCTCAAAATCTATGAAAGCCTATGAATAATACCAAACTAAAAATCATGTCTATGTCAGAAGCCGAAATGATCAAAGACAACAAAAAATGCCGGGATATGATGTCACCAGCCATCAACCGCATCAAACGGGGACTGGATATTTTGGGAAGTATTACAGGAATGATTGTTTTTTCACCGCTTTTCCTTCTCATTTATCTGGTCATAAAAATAGAAAACGGCGGTAAGGTTATTTTCAGCCAGGAACGGATCGGATATCAGGGTAAACCCTTCATCCTCTATAAATTCCGTTCGATGAAAGAATCGGCTGAAGCTGACGGAAAACCAGCTCTCTGCTGCCAGGGAGACAAACGCCTGACACGGGTCGGACGTTTCCTGCGTGAACACCATCTGGACGAATTGCCCCAACTCTGGAATGTCCTCAAAGGGGATATGAGTTTTGTCGGTCCCCGTCCGGAACGGAAATATTTTGTAGAACAGATCAAGGCGATCAATCCTGATTACGAATTGCTTTATCAATTACGTCCGGGACTGTTTTCGCCTGCAACCCTCTACAACGGATATACCGACAACATGGAAAAGATGTTACGACGGCTAAGAATGGATCTTGACTACCTGGCCCATCATACCTTATGGCTGGATACGAAGATCATTTTTCTGACCGTTCTGTCCATCCTCTCCGGAAAAAAGTTTTGAACCTGTCCCGAAAGGGAACCTACCAACAAAAACCAGACAAAGATGAAACCTAAATCCAACCTGCGACTTCGCAAAATCGGACGGCAATACATGATCGTAAACACCCGTCAGGAGAATGTTGACTTGTCCGATGTTTTCACACTGAACGAAACAGCTGCCGGGTTATGGCAGCAGATGATTCAAGGAACAACTGTTCCGGAAGAACTGGCTGACTGGCTGTGCGAAATATATGAAGTCGACCGTGAAACAGCACTTCAAGATGTAAAAAAACAATTGGCTCAATGGAAAGCGTACGGACTGATCGATTAGAAGACACCGAGGTCCTGTTCATACTGGTGCGTGCCGGACTTTGGGAGAAAGTTCCTGAAAATCTTTCCCTGTTTCCCAGATCATCAGAAAGCTGGGAAAGGATTTTCAATCTGGCACAGCGTCAGACAGTCACCGGCCTCGTCTATCAGGGATTGTGCCAACTTCCGGACGAACTGCTTCCACCCGAACAGCAACTGCTTCATTGGGTGGCAACCATTGACCGGATCGAAAGAGCCAATCTCCGGATGAACCGGGTACTGACCGAACTTTACGAACTGTTTCACACCAACGGTCTGCACCCCGTTCTGCAGAAAGGACAAGGAATCGCCCGTTTTTACGAAAAACCGCTGCTGCGGGAATGTGGGGATATTGACTTTTATTTTTCCGACAAGGAAGAAAGCCGTCAGGCTGCTTCACTGGTCAGCCAGACGGGATGCCGTGTTTCTCCCAAAGCCGATGACAGTCTCTGCTATTATTGGAAAGGAGTCAACGTAGAACATCATACGCGTCTGACCGACCTGCACAGTCCGTTCATTCGAAAATACTTGTATAAACAGGAACAGGATCCCGTCAATCTGACAAGCTTCAGACTACCGGGAAACCCAACCGAAATAACCATTCCCTCTCCTTTGCTGAATCTGGTTCTGCTCAATACGCACATCATGAAGCATGCTTTCGGATGGGGAATCGGTCTGCGTCAGCTATGCGACCTGGCACGTGCCTATCACTGCCTGCAAACGGAAACTGACGGCAAGGCCCTGTATGACCTCTGCCGTAAAGCAGGAATCATCCGGTGGAACAGTCTGCTTCATGCCTTTCTGGTGAAACAGCTGGGTCTGCCTGCTTCCAGTCTCCCCTATCCGGAAAAGACTGTTTCTCCGGAACCGCTGCTGGAAATTATTCTGCGGGGAGGAAACTTCGGTTTATACCACGCACAACGCAGGAATACTGCCGAAAACAAATGGAGCAGCAAGTTTCATACTTTCCGGTCTTTCCTTGGCAATATCCGTTTCTCCTGCCGCTACGCACCGCAGGAAGCATTCTGGACTTTTACGAACCTTTTAACCGGACAATTCAAATCATGACAGAATCTCAATATTGTGTAGCCGGATTCTTTTTCAGTCTTTCGCTCCCGGACGGACAGGATGCTGACAGGCTGCTGCCCTCGTTCCGTCCCTTTCTGTGCGAAAAGAAACCGCAGGAAGAATCCATTTTCCAACTGACAGTCTTATCCGAAGCCGGACCGGAAATAGAAACTGCATCCACCCTTCTGGACCGGACCCTTAATGATATTGGCTATACCAGTCTGTATGCCTTTTCCGGAGGATATCAGGTTAGCATCAGCCCCTGGCCGGAAGGTCCCCAGCATATCCTTCAGACTGACAGAGAATTTACTCAGGCTACGGCGACAATACTCTGGACGGATCCCTATGCAGGACATATACTCAGCTCCATGCTGCGCATTATCTTTTCACAGGCCATTCTCAACCGGGAAGCTGTTTCCATCCATGCTTCTGCTGTATATACAGACGGGATGGGCTACCTCTTCCTGGGAAAAAGCGGTACCGGGAAAAGTACACATGCAGCCCTGTGGACTTCCGTCTTACCCAATTGCGAACTGCTGAACGACGATAACCCCACCCTCCGCCTTCAAGACGGTCAGGTGCTGGTTTACGGCACTCCGTGGAGCGGGAAAACCCCGTGTTATAAAAACCGGCATTTTCCCGTGGGTGGAATCGTGCGTCTGAAACAGGCACCAGTCAACCGTTTCCACAGCCATCAGGATACGGAAGCCTTTATCGACCTGCTTCCCGGGTGCTCGGCCATCCGGCAGGATTCACACCTTTACGGGCAGCTGTGTGACACCCTGATACAGATCGCAACCCGCGTTCCGGTAGGCATGCTGGAATGTCGGCCTGACCGTGAAGCTGCTCAATTATGCCACCATGAAATCAACCGAATTAATCAATCTTATTAAACATAACTCATGAACAAAACATTCGTTTTTTTAAGCCTGATGATTGCCTTGCTGTTCTCGTCGTGTGCGTCACGCAAGGATTTCGTCTACCTGTCTGACATGCAGATGGGTGAAAAATATCCTTTCGATCCGAACCATGAAGTAGTCGTGCAAAGCGGTGACCGCCTGGGCATCACAGTAAGCTGTAAGAACCCGGAACTTGCCATCCCGTTCAATATTCAGGGAGGAAATTTCCAGATAGACCGCAACGGCAATGTCTCGGCATCCGATGCCTCAGGAAGCAAGGAAAAAGGTTATTTTGTCGATGTGGAAGGCAACATTGACTTCCCGATTCTCGGAAAGCTTCATGTAGACGGAATGTCTGTCAGCCAGGTAAAATCGCTGATTGAGAATCAGATCAAGGCAAGCAACTACATCAAGGATCCCCTTGTCACCATTGATGTCCTGAACTTCAAATACACCGTACTGGGAGCCGTAGGACGCAACGGAACCTTTACCTGCGACGGTGACCGCATCACGCTGCTGGAAGCGATTGCCAATGCCGGAGACCTGACTGCCAAAGCCCGGATCAACCGCGTGACCGTGATCCGTGAAAAAGGCAACGAACGCCAGATGTTCGTTCATGACCTGCGCAGCAAGGATATCTTCGACTCTCCCTGCTTCTACCTGCAGCAAAATGACATCGTCTATGTAGAACCGAAGTATCGCAAGAAAGACAACGAAGACCGCGGCTTCCAGGTCGTAACCGTCCTGCTCTCTCTTGTGACAACCGTCTGCTCGCTGATGTGGGCTCTTAAATAACAATAACCAGACTTTCAAACGACATGCAGACAAATCCATCCTCTGTAAACAAGAATGAGCAGAGCCTCAACGTACTGGACCTGCTCATGTACCTGACTTCCAAATGGAAGTGGTTTCTTTTTTCCGTACTGATATGCGGCGGTATCGCCTGGTATCAATACGCCAGTTCACCCAAAGTTTATTTCGGAAAAACAACCGTGATCATCAAAGATCCTTCGAACAAGACTTCAACTGCCGGACTGGACCGTTACGACAATTTCATCAACAAAGTGAACGTGGCTAACGAAATCCTGCAGTTCCGTTCCAAGAAACTGATGCGGGAAGTGGTACAGCGTGTTCATGCCGACATCAGTTACCAGAAGAAAAGCGGCCTTCACTACGACGAACTGTATACACAGTCACCGGTAAATGTCAGCTTTCCCGATGCGCTTCCGGAACAATACCTTGGCTTTACCGTAACCATACAGGACAGTACCACTGTACTGTTGTCTGATTTTATCCGGGAAGAAGAAAAGTCCGAATACCAGGTCCGGCTGAACGACACCCTGTCACTTCGCAGCGGAAATCTGGTGATTACCCCGACCAATTTCTTCAGCAAGGCCTGGACCAATGTTCCCATCAAGGTACGGAAACAGCCTCTTGACGGTGTAGCTGCCCGCTATCAGGGAAATCTGGGTATCCGTCAGGAAGAAGACGAATCGTCTATCCTCACGCTCTCGCTGAAAGACAACTCCCCCAAACGGGCCGAAGACATCCTCAATACCCTGATCAACGTCTACAACGAAGAAGCCATTAAGGATAAGAATCAGGTAGCCATCAACACCGCCAACTTCATCAATGACCGTCTGATCATTATCAGTCAGGAACTGGGCGATGTTGAATCAGACCTGGAATCCTTCAAGCGCGACAATCAGGTGGTAGACATTGCTTCCTCGGCCAGCATGTACATGAGTGAATCGCAGAAATACAATGCTGACGCTCTGGAACTGGAAACCCAGTTGCGCCTGGCCAGGTATATCAAGGAATATCTCACCGACCCCAAGAAAGAAACTGACCTGATCCCGGCCAATACAGGTATCAGCGACATGAACATTGAGACCCAGATCACAGCCTACAATGCCACCAAGTTGAAACGCGACCGGCTGATCAGCGACAGCAGCGACAAGAATCCCGTAGTGGAAGAACTGAACAACACGCTGCACGCCATGAAGCAAAGCATCATCCGTGCCGTCGACAATATGATTGTCAGCATCAACGTGAAGCGCAACGACGCACAAAGCCGCGAACAGCGTGCCCAAAGCCGGGTGGCTGCCATCCCGACCAAGCAGCGCCAAATGCTTTCCATCGAGCGCCAGCAAAAGATCAAGGAAGCTCTTTACCTCTTCCTGCTTAACCGCCGCGAAGAGAATGCCCTGTCACAGGCCATGGCCGACAACAATGCCCGGGTCATTGACAGTGCAGAAAGTACCAGTTTCCCGATTTCCCCGAACCGGAACCGCATTCTTCTGCTCGGTGTCCTTATCGGTATTGCCCTGCCGGGAGCCGCCTTCCTCCTCATTCTGTTCATGGATACCCGCGTTCACAGCCGCAAGGATCTGGAAAAAGCAGTCAGTGTACCTTACCTGGGTGAAATACCGCTCGACAAGTCCATCCAGAAACATCACGACAAGAATGCACCCACTGTCCGGGAACAGGGTGACGACATCGTATCGGAAGCTTTCCGCATCCTGCGTACCAATATGGCCTTCCTCTCCCGGAAAGACAACCCTGTGCAGGTCATCACCTTCACCTCATTCAACGTAGGCGCCGGAAAGACCTTCATAGCCCGCAATCTTTCCATGAGTCTGGCCTACACCAAAAAGCGCGTGATCATGATCGACCTGGACATCCGCAAGGGAACCCTGAGTCGCCACTATGGGCATCACCATATGGGTATTACCAACTATTTGTCCGATTCCACCATCCGCATAGATGACATCATCCAGCGCCGGGAAGACTTCGACCTGATCGCCTCAGGAACCGTCGCTCCCAATCCGGCCGAACTGCTGATGGATGAACGTCTGGACGAGCTGATCCGGGAACTTCGTACCCGCTACGATTATATCATCGCCGATAATGTTCCGGTAGGTATCATTGCCGATGCCACCATTGCCAACCGTATTGCCGACCTGACCATCTTTGTAGTGCGTGCAGGCAAACTGGACCGTCGTCAGCTGCCCGACATCGAGCAACTCTATCAGGAAAAGAAACTGAAGAACATGGCCCTGGTACTGAATGGTGCAGATCCGGAACGTCACGGATATGGATATGGCTACGGATATGGTTACGGCTATGGCTATAAATACGGATATAAAAATCATTCAAAATAACAACTAAAAAACGGAGGTAAAACTAGAAAGAGAAAAGGTAGAAAAGACAAAACAGTTTCATGTAAACTAAGAAAAAAAGAAGTGAGAGTATTAACTAAAAACTAAAACAAAAAACAATAGTATGAAAACTCAAAAAAAGTATGAAGCTCCACAAACCCAACATGCGGAAGTGGAGTTGGAACAAGGATTTATGTCTGCTTCGGTGTTCGAAGGTGGAAAGGAGAATGCTGAAGGTGTGACCATTGAAAAGCATGGATTTGCCGATCCTGAAAAAGCATGGGAAGGCGATTATTCTGATCCAAACAATGGTGGTGGTTGGGATTAATTTATTAAAGTATTAATAAAAACGTGCAGTAATGAAAAAAAGTATATTTTATATAGGAATTACTTGGATTGCCATGTTGTGCAGTTGTTCTGAAGAAATTGATAACGGAACAGCAAAAAATCCTGTACAGGAAGGTGAAGAAATTTTGTTTGGCTCTTCCTTATCCGATGAGGCAGAGTCAAGAACTATTTATGGTAACCGTGATAAAGAAGGTGTACCTGTGAACTGGGTCGATGGAGATGAGATTGCTATATTCTGTAAAGAAACATCTGCACCAGCCAATCACTTGGTAAATTATAAAATAACAGCCAATCCAGATAAGCCTTCTCAAGCCAGTGAAGTGATGAAGGTAGATCCGAATGCAGCAGGTTTGCAATGGGGTGAGGAGAAAATACATAATTTCTATGCTTTTTATCCGGCAAGTGCCGTGCACGCTGCCGATGCCGATGATCAGCAGGGAACGATTACTGCCAATATTCCTGTAAATCAGCAGCCTGCTGGATGGCATACAGGCCCTATTGTGTCTGAAGATAAAACTGTCAACGGACAAACTACAATTTTTGCTCTACCTAATATGAATTATGCATATATGTATGCATACAACGCAGTGGATAAGAATACGGTTGAGTCTGGTAGCGGTACAATATGGCTTCAGTTCCATAATTTGGTAACTGTGCTTGATATAACTATTCCTGCTCCTCAAGATGGTTCTACAGTTAAGGTAACAGACGTTACAGTAAGAGCAGTAGATGGTTCCAACACTGTATTGACTGGTGATTTTAATTGCTATATTCGTGGAGCTGGAGATAATATTTATCCAGAATGTCAGCCTGTTGGTGATATGGGAGAGGTTCGAAATGTTGTTAATATTTCATGCTATAATCAGGAAACGGGGCAATATGTAGAATTGGGAGGAGATATAAAATTCCTGAATGTGAAAGCATATATCATCCCTAATAACACCAAGGATTCTCAAATCAAGCCTAGAACACTTCAGATTGCAGTAAATACTTTGAACGGCGGAGAGAAAAAACGTACCTTGGCTACAGCTTCAATTGTGCCACATAAGATAAACCGTGTGCTTTTGCCGGCTGTTGTACCTGGAGGTACTAACTATTGGATGAGTGATCTTGATCCGAATATTTATGTGTCTGAGCTATCTATTCCGGGTAGTAAGTTCTCTGTACTGACAAGTGCGAATGGTGCTGCAAATGTATATCAGAATTCAGATATTCAGACACAATTTGAAGATGGTGTGCGTGCGTTTATTTTCCAGACATCTGCGATAGGCTCAAATAGTGATAATTCATGGTCTCCAGAGAATAATACTTTTACTGGTGATATTAAAATTGTGTCTGAAAGTGCAGAAAAGGAGGTTATGTCCTTAGGAACAGCTGTGAAAGAAATTGCTTCATATTTGAAAGCGTGTGAAGAAGCTAAGAAAACAAATGAGTTCGCATTTCTTATGTTGACTTTTGCAACAGGTGGAGATAGCGATAACGGAACAGGATATTATGCAAATTCAGTGATAGGGATTCCTACTGATTGGACATGGATTAGGGAACCTCGTGACGCAGAACAAACCTGGATAAATCTGTTACGTGATAAAGTTAACGAGTTGGCTGCAGTTCCTGAGAATCGTATATATACCGGTGAAATTACTCCGAATACGACTATTGATGATGTGAAGGGTAAGATTATCTTAAAGGTAAATTACAATTCAAAAGGAATGCTTAAGTATTATACAGATCCTAAATCATTTGTTTATAATGGTCCTGACGTAAAAACTTCTGCTCCACTCATGTTTACTTTCTGGGGAACTTCAACCGGACCTGATAAATCAGGCGACTGGACTTATCAGGATAACAATGGCGGTATGCCTATGGATTGGGGAGTTCCTATGTGGTATGCAAATTCAAATGCACAATTGAGATGGTATTATCAGGAAGTTACCAGTGTTGGTACTAATCAAGAAGCTACTAAACAACAAAAAGAGGACGGTATTAAGCACTTATTCCAAGAGAGTGTTGATTTGTATAAGAGTGACAATGCTCACAAGACATGGTTTATGAATGACTTGGGTGGTTATTATTCTGATAATGGAAATATTAATGGCAGAGGTACAGGTATTGAGGCTTTGGCTATGGATATGAATGATCTGGGTGTTCAGGAACTTCAGAAGAGAACAGAAAATGCCGGACTGGGATTGATTTTCATGAACTTTGCTGATAAACAAACTACCTCTGGTGCTAAGTATAAGAGCGATTATTTGATTCAGACAATCATCATGAACAACAGAAAGTTCCAGTTGCGTAAAAAGGGAGATTCTTCCACCAGTACAAGAACTATGTCTCGTACAGTTTCTGATGAAAATGTTTGGGATAAATAATTGACCACAAAGCTTTTCTTCACCGAGAAATCGGTGAAGAAAAGACTTTCTGATTTAATAACCTAAGATTCTAATTGCATATTATGATGAAAAAATCAATCTTTGCAGCCCTTACTTTAGCGGCTGCAAGTCCTGCTCTGGCTCAGTCGGAGCAGACAACACAAAACGGTGATATCACGGAAAAAGTGGAATACACCGATGACAAATATAAAGTGGAAACCAACCACTTCTGGGACAACTGGTTCATCACGGTGGGCGCAGGACCGCAGGTGATGTTCGGAGACCATGACAAACAGGTCGGATTCGGCAAACGTATTTCGCCCTCTCTGGACATTGCTGTCGGCAAATGGTTTACTCCGGGCGTCGGAATGCGACTGATGTACAACGGCCTTTCTCTCCGGGGAGCTACCCGCTGGGGAGCAGCTCACTCCACCGGAGAACAGGTGCCTGACTGGGGAGAGGGTATGTATTACTCCAAGTTCAAGTACTACAACGTACGGGCTGATGTGATGTTCAACCTGTCCAACCTGTTCTGCGGATACAAGGAAAAACGTATCTGGAACAGCAGTTTCTATGCAGGTGTGGGTTACATGCGTACCTGGGAAACACCGACAGCCGGAAACATCACGCTGAGTGCAGGTTGGTTGAACTCCTTCCGCTTGTGTGATGCACTGGATGCCAACATTGACCTGCGGGCTTCTCTGGTGGATGATGCCATTGACGGGGAAATCGGACAGGCCAAATTTGACGGTCTGCTGGGAGCAACGGTCGGTCTGACTTACAAGTTCAAACGCCGCGGATGGAATCGCAGCAAGACGGTTACCCGTTATGACAATGCTGCCATCAATGACATGCGGGCTCAGTTGAACAAACTGACTGAAGAAAACGAGCGTCTGCAGAAGGCTATTGCTGAAGGTAACCAGAAAGCAGCTGAAGTGGCTGTCAGGAAGGTTGCTTCCGGAAGCCTGATTGTCTTCGCCATGGGTCAGAGTGAACTGTCAAACGAAGCACGTGTAAACCTGGGTATGCTGGCTGAAGTAATCAAGTCATCCGACTCGAATACGGTATATACCATCACCGGTTACTCAGATGCCGGTACCGGCAGCAAGAAGAGAAACGAACAGCTGAGCAAGGAACGTGCACAGGCTGTATTCGACTGCCTGACCAAAGAGTTCGGTGTTTCAGCTTCACAGCTTCGCATGGACTACAAGGGTGGAGTGGACAACATGTTCTACGATGATCCTCGTCTGAGCCGTGCCGTTATCACCCGTGGAGAATAATTCAGATTTTTAATTAAATTAGGTTCATGGATTCCTGCCGCGGACAGTCTTTACGGACTGTCCGGCGGTATGGAATCCATGTTTGTTTTCAGACAGTACATGACAGACCAACCAAATTGGGAGTTGAAAATCACACTTCCTAATGAAAGCATGCTTTCCGAAGTGACCAGCCTGCTCCAGACAGGACACCGGGTGAAACTGCGGGCCAGGGGAAACAGCATGCTTCCTTTTATCACAGGCGACAGGGACAGCATCATCCTGCAAAAGAAGAAAACGGTTCACAGAGGTGATATCGTGCTGGCCCGGATTCCGGACAGGGGATATATCCTTCACCGGATCATTGCCATCCGGGATAATGAAATGACCCTGATGGGCGACGGCAACCTCCAGGCTACCGAACAGTGTAACCGGGACCAGATCTACGGAACCGTCATAGAAATTATCCGCAACGGACGTTACATCCGCTGTACATCCGTAACAGAACAGTGTAAAGCCTGGTTATGGATGTGGCTGCAACCGCTGCGGCGATACTTGCTGGCCATCTGCCGGATAGAAAGGAGGTTGCATGTATAGAGACAGGGATAAGGAAATGCGGCTCAGGGAATGTCTGGGCTGGCTGTGGAAAACTTCCAAAGGATTCCGTCTGCCTGCTGTACTCAACGGACTGACCGGCATCCTGCAGGTGAGTGTGTCACTTTGCTTCGTCTGGGTATGCAAGTATCTGATTGACATTGTCACCCGCCATACAGAAGCCAGTCTGTATACAGGCATCGCCTGTCTGATCGGATGTATCATCGCCCAGTTGCTGCTGTCAGTGATCAGCACACGTCAGGGAAGCCGGATAGAGATCCGCTTCCGGAACCGGCTGCGCCACCAGCTCTTCGGACGTATTCTGGAAAGCCGCTGGATGGGAAGGGAAAAACTGCATTCGGGAGATATGCTCAACCGTCTGGTAGAGGATGTACCGGTCATTACGGCTGCTTTGTGCCGGAACATTCCGTCGCTCTTTGCCACAGGGGTACAACTGGCAGGGGCTTTGTATTTTCTCTACCGGCTGGATCCCCAGTTGACGGGACTGCTGTTGTTCATCACGCCGGTCGCCTTGCTCTTCAGCAAAACGTATGTACGCAGGATGAGACGGCTCTCACGGGAAATCCGTACCACGGACAGTCAGGTACAAAGTCACCTGCAGGAACAGATACAGCATCGCATCCTGATCCGCACACTGGAGTATACGGAACAGGCCGAACAGGCTCTGGCTGGCTTACAGGCTGATCTGCAAAGGAAGGTGATGCGGCGTACGGACTTCTCCATTTTCTCACGGATCATGGTACAGACAGGCTTTGCCGCCGGATATGCAACCGCCTTCTTATGGGGGATATTCGGTCTGTACGACGGTTCGGTCACCTTCGGTATGATGACCGCCTTTCTGCAGCTGGTTGCCCAGGTACAGCGTCCCATGGTGGAACTCAGCCGTCAGATTCCGGCTTTTATCCAGGTATTTACTGCCACCGAACGACTGGAAGAGCTTTCATCCTTATCGCCGGAAGAACAGGGGGAAGCGGTCCGGTTACCAGGCAGACTGGGTATTTGCCTGAAGGACGTGGACTATTCCTATCCGGGCAGCAGCCGCAAAGTCTTGCAGGGATTCTCACACGACTTCCTGCCGGGAAGTCTTACTGCTGTGGTCGGTGAGACAGGAGCCGGAAAAAGTACGATGCTGCGACTGATGCTGGCTTTGCTGGAACCGGACCGTGGGTCTGTGACACTCTATAACGGGAAAGAAAGGGAAGAGGTGTCTCCCCTCACCCGCTGCAATTTGTCGTATGTGCCCCAGGGAAACACACTGATCAGCGGAACGATCCGGGATAACCTGCTGCTGGGGAAACCGGAGGCAACGGAAGCTGAACTGCAGGCTGCTCTGCATACGGCTGTTGCCGATTTTGTCATGACCTTACCGGAAGGACTGGATACGCTTTGCGGTGAACAGGGGGCAGGGCTCAGTGAAGGCCAGGCACAACGGATTGCAATTGCCCGCGGCCTGCTCCGCCCCGGAAGCATCCTCCTGCTGGATGAACCGACTTCTTCCCTGGATGAAGAAACGGAACGGAAGCTGCTGGAACGACTTTCCCGGCAGGTACAGGACAAGACGCTGATCCTGATCACCCACCGGGAAACCATTGCGCAGCTCTGCACTTCGGCAGTAAGGCTGCATAATAATTAGCAGACCATCCGACACGAAGCGTTACACCATTGGCGTATATAATCTCGCATTCGGAACCGCTTTTAGATTCTATCTCTTTTGAATCAAGGCTGGTATCTGACGGGGTTTTACTGATTGCTTACATCAGATCAGATGCGAATGTCTCCATTTACAGGCGGTCAATTTCTTCCGGAGACAGTCCGGTGATGTCTGCAATGTCCTGAGCGGGGAATCCCTTTGCCTTCATCCGGATTGCATTTTGCCGGCGCTCTTCCTGCCGTCCTGCTTCCAGGCCTTCCGCTCTGCCTTCCGCACGTTCCGTATTGATATTGTCTCTCAGGATCACAATATTATCCAGATGGCGGTAATAAGCTTTCAGTTCATCCTTGCTCATACGGTCCAGTTTCAGCCTTTCACGTGCAGCATTCAGTCCCGGAGCCTGTGCCTGATCTGGAATTTCTCCGGTATTGAGATAATAGATCCATTCTTCCAGCGGTGTTTTGGCAACCTGATTGAAATCGTTCACTTTCAGGATATAATATTCCGGATACAACTGGCTGACTGTGTCGACCTTAAACGTCTGGCGCTGGAATGGAGATAATTCCAGTATATCGTTCTGGTGTATTCCCCGGAATTCTGTTTTTCCGTGATACACAATATCCTTTCCATGTCCTAATGAGAAATAGACAATGTTGATACTATACACTTTTCTTACCTTGTCGTAGCCTTCTCCCCGGTTGATATATTCAGTCACCAGTTTTGAAGTACCGAAGAGCATACGCTGAAAGTAAGCATATTCATTGTTGTTCTGGATTTCAATCAGCAGCAGAGTCCCTTTGGAGTCCTCGGCCAGCAGATCCACCCGGTTATACTTGTCAAATTCCTCTTCCTGATTGCTTTCGCTTTCAAGCAGTTTCTGTATTTTGATCCGGTCACGGAGCAGTGTTGTCAGAAAACCTTCCAGTACGGCAAAGTTAGCCTTGTTTCTCAGCAGGCGTTTCATAGCCCAGTCAAAACGGATGTAATTACTCATAATCTTGTGAATTTAAAGGACTCATGCAAAGGTTAAACTCATCCAGTGCCTGGAAAAAGGCTGCAATATTCTCCTGCGAAACCTGGGGAGGTACGTCACATCCTGTGGACAATACAAAGTTCCGGCAGGAAGCTGTAGCCTCCAGCAAGGCCAGGGTTTCTTTTCTGACAACCTCCGGAGAGGCCTGTTTCATAATTCCGACGGGATCTATGTTTCCCATGACCAACAGACTGGAAGGGCATTTCTGCAGGGCGCTCACCATATCTATGGCGTTCCCGAAATGCAGTGCGGCCGCCCCGCTCTCCACCATGGCCTGGGTACACTGTCCGGTGTTGCCGCAGTTATGAAGGATTACCGCAAAGTCATCGTCCTGCAAGGTTTGTACGATCTGCCGGATAAACACGGTGGAATAGGCCATGCAGTCTTCATTGGAGAGCAGTCCGGCTGCCGGTTCTGCGATGAAGACTCCCGAAGCTCCCAGACGTTTCAGTTCTGCACAATACTTAAGAATAAATGCCGTACATTTATCCAGCAGCTGAAGAATCACTTCCGGATCTGTATAAATGGCAACCATGATTTCTGACATGTCATACAAACGTCCGGCCAGTGAGAAAGGGCCGATGCATCCGGCCAGTACGGGACGGTCGGTGATATGTTCCACTGCCAGCCGGACAGCCTTCAGGTATTCGGGTACCCGTCCTGCCTGCAAATCGGGAACCTGCAAGGCTGCCACGGAGTCTGCATCACTGACCAGTCTGCCCACCACACTGGGTACTTCATCTTCCGGAAAGTTTATCTGACATCCGAAGGCCTCAGCTTCCACCGTCAGGTCCATGATGGTGGAAGTGGCAAAAGAGGGATAATGATCGGCCAGGTATTTGATGGCTTCGTAATGTACACGGCCGTCTGTCACGGCTTCAATTACCCGGTGTCCCGTCAGTTCTATTCCGGGATGGGTCATAACAGGAACAGCCACACGCTTGCTGTTCTGAAATATTTCATTGATCCATTGATTCATAACAAGTCCTCCTATTACTCTTTTTTCACCTCTCAGGCACTCAGCTTGTTCAATGTTTCCACCAGATCCTGCGGACCGTCTGAATAATAGTCGACTCCGATCTGTCTGGCAAAATCCGCTGTCACGGGTGCTCCTCCGATAAATGTCTTGACTTCCGGATGTTTTTCCTTGAGCAGCTGATTAATCTTTTCCATGTGAATCATGGTGGTGGTCAGCAAGGCAGACATGCAGACAAAGGCTCCCGGATGCTGTTCCAGGGTTTCTTCAAATTTCTCAGCCTTTACATCCACTCCCAGATCAATCACCTCGTATCCGTTTCCTTCCACCATCATGGCTACCAGGTTCTTGCCGATATCATGCAAGTCTCCTTCCACGGTGCCGATAATGACTGTTCCCTTACGCTGCACGCTTCCGTCCTTAAAGAACTTCTTGAGATGATTCATCGCCGTTCCCATTGCCTTGGCACTCATCAGCACCTGGGGAACAAACACCTGATTGGCCTTGAATTTCACTCCGATACGTTCCATTCCGACAATCAGACCTTTCTGAAGAATATCTGACGGAGAAATTCCTTCATTCAGTGCCTGCAAGGTCAGCTCATCGGCTCCAGGCTGTCCTTTCATGGCAGGGGGATAAGGGGTTTTCTCGTTAATCTTACCCAACTCCACACATTTTGCAATTCGTTCTAACAACTCTTCCATATTTATAGACTTTAATTATTACCAAAATACATAATAAATCACACCCAGAATAGCCAGGATCACTCCGCTCAGGAGCTTGAAGGTCCAGGTGGTGGCAAACAGTCCCGGCTCCAGAATAATTGCTCTTTCATCTGTCTTCTTGCCGGACAACAGCCCAAACACCACGATCAGCAGTACGCAAAGGATAAAGACATAGGCCATCCGGTCAATAAAGGAGATCTCCGGGAAAAACAGCATAAGTACCAGCGAGAAGACAAAGGTTCCTGCAGCCGCAGCCAGGGCTCCTTTCATCTCTGCCCGTTTCCAGAAGAATCCCATGACAAAGATGGCCAGGGCTCCCGGACTGATGAAACCGGTAAACTCCTGTATAAACTGGAAGGCCTGTTCCAGACCGGCCAGTGCAGGGGCGATCAGTACGGCCAGTACCAGACTGAAGAATCCGAAACAGCGGCCGACATTCACCAGACGTTTCTCCGGCACATCCTTTCCCGCAAAATATTCCTTGTAGATATCCATCGTAAAAATTGTCGTGATGCTGTTTACCATCGAGGCCAGCGAACTGACCACGGCTGCCACCAGCGCTGCGAATGCAATTCCTTTCACCCCCGAAGGAATAAAGTTATGCATCAGCCAGGGATAGGCCTGATCGGGCTTCTCCAGGGGGGCATCCAGGGCAAAAGCTACGATTCCGGGGATCACGACGATCAGGGGAAGAATCAGCTTCAGCAGACCGGCAAAGACGAGTCCCATACGGGCTTCCGAAAGACTTTTGCCTGCCAGGGCACGCTGGATAATGTACTGATTGCATCCGAAATAATACAGGGCACTGACCCACAGTCCGCCCAGAATGACCCCGATTCCCGGCAAATATTTATAATCCGGATTGGAGGGATCAAGGATCATGTCAAACTTTTCCGGAACCTGCGCTATCAGTTTCTGCATTCCGGCTATTGCACCGGCATCTTCCGAATAGTGATTCAGGGCTATGCAGGTAGTCAGCAGACCGCCCCCGATCAGGAAGATCACCTGTACCATGTCGGTCAGTGCCACCGCTTTCAGTCCTCCATAGATGGCATAGGCTCCGGCAAAGACAGCCAGACAGACAATACTGAATCCGACCGGTATGTCGACCACTTTATGAATGGCCAGGGCTCCCAGATAAAGGATGGAGGTCAGATTGACAAAAATAAAAACCAGCAGCCAGAAGAATGCCATGAGAGTCTTGACTGGTTTTCCATAACGGATTTCCAGAAACTGAGGCATCGTATAAATTTTCGTCTTCAGGAAGATAGGCAGAAAAAATACGGCAACCACAATCAGGGAAGCGGCAGCTACAAACTCATAGGAAGCGATTCCCAGTCCGATGGCAAAGCCGGATCCGGACATGCCGATAAACTGCTCTGCCGATATATTGGACGCTATGACGGAAGCTCCGATTGCCCACCAGGGCAATGTATTCCCTGCCAGGAAATATTCCTTCGAGTCTTTTACGCCTCCTTTACGGGTACGGGAACACCAAAGGCCTATTACCACGATCAGGAGTACATAAACGATGAAGATGACACTGTCTAAAACGGAGAATGTATTCATAATCTGCTCTTATCTTACACGCAAAATAATACTGCCACTGATCACGTCTCCCACCTTAAGCGGTTTCCGGTAAGGCGCATAATGGCTGCCTAAAAACATTTCGTCGCCTGCCGTCACAAAGTCTGCTACCAGGAAGCAGGTCTTCTCTCCTTCTTTCCAGGAACGCCAGTGCTGCCGGCCGTCAGAAACAACCGTTACCCGGGACTGTCCTTCCACATCCTGCAATCCTGCATACCAGATGTTTCTACGGGTAGAACGGAAATCGTTGCTTCCCAGCTGGTTGAAGTCCTTGCTCCATGCCCAGGCCGGTTTGATACGGGGATTCTGTACGGCAGGTACTTCCGGATAAAAGCTCTTTGCCGTACCGGACGGACGGCTGATATGATCTGCCGGATAGACGCTCCAGAGTCCCTTTCTGCGCCAGAAGGTTTCTTCAAATCCGGCAGGGGTCTCAAAGACCATTCCCCATTGTCTCGGATTGACAGCCGTACGAACCGTAAACTGATAATCAACCCGGATCTCTCCGTTCGCATTGCATATCATTTCATACTGTCCGTCGAAACCGTCATACGATCCGCTGACTTTCAGACGGACGTCCTGTCCTTCTTCCGAAACTTCCACACCGGTTACTTTCCATCCTTTGCACAAATCATTGAATACCGGAGTCTCGGCATTATGGTTCGGATAGCATCCTCCGCCTGTCAGAGGTAGCGCCATCAGCCACGGACCTCCGGAAAGTATCTGTCTGTTGTCTTTCTCCACGGAAAGGATCATTCCGGTAGAACGGTCTACCAGACAGGTGAAGTTCTTTCCGTATATGCGAATACGGGATTTATCCTGTTTCACCTTCGTACGTTGTCTGGCAGGTGCTTCCACCTGATTCTGCTTCTGCTCACCCACCGGAATCAGGTACTCATCGGCCACAAATCCTCTGGGGTCGACAAATTCCAGGCTCAGCTGATTGGAAGCAGAAGGATCACTGACCTCTACCACCAGTTGTCCACGGCCCTGAGGGGCTACATCAAGTACAGACATTCCGCTTTCCTTTCCGTAAGTCCAACGGATCTTCAACTCATTCAGGTTCGTATAAGTATAGCGGTTTTCCACATCAATCACCAGTTTCCGGGCGGGTTCCAGGGCTTCGGTATGTAACTTGACCGGACTATAGATCTTTTTCATGTCCCAGTACTCAGGCTTCGGACGGCGCCATCCGTCCACAGGTCCCCAGGCACCGTATCCCACAGCATTTCCGTCCGGCAACTGGAAAATGTCATCAATACCCGACCAGATTGAACCGCCGAGAACACCATCTGTTGCATACATGTTCTCCCACATCGGAGCCAGTGCCAGGGCCCAGTCACTGCGGATACCGGGATCAGTCACCAGTTCACTGCGGTTATAGACGTTCAGATGACAGTATTCTCCGTACGTCATCGGACGGTCACTTTTGGCCGCTTCCTGATATCCTCCCGGTCCGGGATAATGAATGTTGGCTATCGGAGCCGTACTGCCCTGATTGTTGAAACCGCCATAGGCCTGATCATGGAAAGCAAACGGACGGGTCGTATCCGCTTTCTTCATGTATTCGGCAACCTGTGCAAATCCTTTGTTCCAGTAGGATTCGTTGGCCATCGACCAGAAAATGACTGAAGGATGGTTCCGGTAGAAATGTACAGTTTCCATATCAGCCTGCAGAACGTAGTCATAATATTTTTCATCCTTATAATTCAGCTTCTGCCAGTTCTCATTGGCATGATGACCGATCCAGCATACAGGTGCTTCCAGTTCGACAAACAGCCCCAGTTCATCGCAATATTCAATGAACTCTTCTGCCGGAGGATAATGAGAGGTTCGGATGAAGTTACAGTTGGCAGCCCGATACAGTTCTGCATCGGCCTTCCATTCCTCATCGGTCAGCGAACGTCCGTAAAGAGGATGAGCCTCATGACGGCAGACTCCTCTCAACTTGACAGGACGGCCGTTGACCAGCAGACGGTTTCCCCGCACCTCCACTTCACGGAAGCCGAATTTTTTCTCAATCTGTGCTATGGAATTTTCTCCTTCATACAAATCCAGATGAAGCCGGTACAGGTTGGGATGCTCATTGTCCCACAGCAAAGGTGACTTCACGTCCATCTCCAGCCATCCCTTCCAGGTTTCTCCCGGAGCGATTTCCGGCAAGTTCAGGGAACCGGATGCCTCATGCTTGTCCAAAACGGCCTTCAAAGATACTTTCCGGGACGGACGGTCGGAATCATTTCTGACTGCTACATAAAGTTTCAGACGTGCATCCCGATAGTTCTCGTCCAGGTCTGTCTGAATACGCAGATCCGAGAGATGAATGTCAGGAACAGCGAACAGGGTAACCTTACGGGTGATACCTCCCAGCTGATGAGCGGCATATTGGGTAAGGCTTCCCAGCATATCGGCCAGCGATTCACTCCGCACCTGAAGAGACAGGACATTCGTTCCATCCTGCAAGGCATCCGTAATGTTGACTTCATACGGTGTCATTCCTCCCAGATGGGAACCTACCTGACGGTGGTTGACAAACACCTTATATTCACTATGAACTCCGTCAAAACGAAGGATGACCTGCTTGCCTTTCCAGTCCTGCGGCACTTCAAAGTTTTTCTGATAACGGGCAAATGCGGCAGAATCCACCTTAAAGCCCTGCATGCACCATTCTCCCGGTACCATAATGCGATGCCAGTCTTCTCCTTCCGCCTGTTCTGAGAACAGCCACTCCCCATTGAGGGAAAGCTGATTCCGGTAGACATCCTTCACGGAAGCCGGTACCGGGACATAGGTCGGCAACACCTGTTCCGCATCCACCTGAGTGTCTACGACATAAGCCTGAACCGACTTCAATGCCTCGCGTGACTCTTCAGACACGGCAGCCAGCTGTCCCGGATCGGAAGATAAAATCCGGATCTCGGAAATAATGGCATTAGGTCCCTTGACGGGATTCACCACCATCACGAACTGACCGTAGGCAAACGAGTGACGGGGCAAATCGATTGTTTTCTTTACTACCTCTCCCGCCGGAAGATGGATAGACTCACAGACTGGATTTCCATCGGCGACAATTTCTATGATCCGTTCACTGTCGGCCAGAAAAGTCACTTCCATCCGATAGTCGGCATGAATATCCATCTTATCGAATGCATAGATCACCTTCCCGCCGAAATTGCAGGAACGCTGGGCCGTGCTGCCCGACAGTTCAGCCGGCATTTCATAATTTTCCCCCAAAACCAGATGAGGCTGTTTTCCTTTCTCGCCACAGTCGTCATAAGCCACTTCCACCCATTTCTTGTCTTGCGACCAGGAAGTCAGGGTCAGACTTAACAGACCTCCCAACAACAGTATCTTTTTCAATCTCATATACAGAATGCTTTTTCAGTATAACCAATCCTTTTTACGGCAGTTTCCCGCTCTTGTCTGAATCTGTCTTTGCATTAACCGATGGTTCCTACAGTTTTCAGCAAATGGAAGAAATTCTCCATCGGAGTATCCAGCTGCACATGGTGAGTCGGAGCACAAATCCATCCTCCTCCCTTTCCTACAGAGTTTTTCAGCCATGCATATTCCTTTTCTATCTGTTCAGGAGTTCCCATGGGCAAGGTTGACTGAACCGCCACTCCCCCGAAGAAGCAAAGCTGATCTCCATATTTTTCCTGCAGGATCTCCGGATTCATACATTCCGTCTGGATAGGATTCAATACATCCAGACCGATTTCGATCAGATCGGGGATAATGTCATAATTACAGCCGTCCGTATGATAAGCCACCTTGATATCCGGCTTAATTTCTTTCACCGTGCGGATGATATCGGCCATTCTGCCCTTGAAGAACTCGCGCCACAGTTCCGGATCAATCATCAGTGAATCCTGTGCTCCCATGTCATCACCCAGCCAGATCATGTCAACGCCTATCTGTGCCATCTTCTTAGCCACTTCCTTATGGAAGCCCCCGGTCTCATCCAGCAGGTGATTGGTCAGATCCGGATTGATATAAAAATCGGTCATCAGCGTATCAAGTCCTCTCAAAGCCCACGCAGACTCAAAGATGGTACAGTGAATACGCCCGATAATATAATATTCATCGCCATATTCCTTCACCAGACGCTCCACATTCTTATAAAGCTCCGGCCGGTGAGGATCGGGTGCCTTATAAGCCATTGCCAGTTCATCATTATCCCGCAAAGGATTCCGGGCAATGTTCGTATAATGACCGATGCCAAACGGAGTTTCATAAGGATCAATCTTCCATTCGACTCCCCATTCGTCCGTGTAAGGCTCCTGCTTCAAGTAATAGTTGGTAGACCATCCGACACTGGCCTGAAGCAAATCCTGTCCTGTCAGCTTCTCCAGCTCATATCCGTACCAGTCTCTGTGGTGTGGTTCCGAAAACTGTCTGGGAAGATGAAAGACTTCGCGTAAACGATCTGCAAATTCCGGAGTAAATGTGGCCTGAAAAGGAGGCCTGTCCGTTTCTTCATGATTTAAAGCTCTGATAACCCGTTCTCTATGTTTCATAATCGTATTAGTTTTTTACTGCTGACAAATTTACACGTTGCTTTTTAAATCGTTTTATAGTATATTTGCATGGTTGTGTGATTTATTTGCCTGAACAAAAAGATGAAAACAAACTCCTTACATCAGATGGAAGCTACCTTCGAAAAAGTAGAGAAGAGAAAAGGAACTTCATTTTCTGTGGTTTCGTACACGAATCCCTACTTTGCCGCACCTTTACATATCCATCCGGAATATGAACTGATTCTGATAGAGGAAGGCAAAGGACTCAGCTTCGTAGGCGATTCCATCCAGGAGCTTTCTCCGGGCGACTTCATGCTGATCGGAAAGAATCTCCCCCATCTGTGGCTCAGTGCAGACGAATACTACCAGAACTCCGGACTGGTTTCACGGTCTGTCTATACCCAGTTTGATGACCGGATCTTTCCCGCCAGCTTACACGACATTCCCGAACTGGAGAATATTTATTCCCTCCTGAAGAAATCTCAGAAAGGGGTCTTCTTTACCGGAGGCAGCATTGAGGCTTTAAAAGAACTGTTCCGCTCCCTGGTTGCCAAAGAAGGATTTGAAAAGATCGAAGGACTTTATACTTTACTCTACAGGCTAAGTTCCGAATGCAATCATGCAACCCTGACAACAGAGAACTATATCAACAGTGATTCGACAGAAGATCCGATTATCAACAAGGTGCATCTGTTTATCAACAAGAACTACCAGAACAATATCACCCTGGAAGACATTGCGTGTAATGTCGGTATGAATCCAAGTGCACTTTGCAGATACTATAAAAAACATACCGGGAAAAGAATGTTTGAATACCTCACGGAACTGAGAATCTCATACGCAACCAAACTGCTGATCAACAAAAACATCAATATCAGCCAGGTGGCATACGACTGCGGCTACAACAGTCTCTCCCATTTCAATCATAAGTTCAAGCAGGTAACCGGCTATACCCCCAGTGAATACGCCCAAAAACTGTAATGCCCGTTGCAGCTGAATCGTGCGGTCGTTTGAGGCCAAACGTGCGGTCGTTGAGGCCCAATCGTGCGGTCGTTGCTTTTGCATTGACCAGTCAATGCGAGGACATCGTGCAGTCGATGCACCATATACCAATATCGTGCACGAATATCTTTGACCTGCTTTATCAATACAAGATTATGCGTCCAATCCAGATGCTTGATGGGGAGGGTGAAATTATATTCATCCAAATGCGAAATCACTGATTTCGCATTTGGAGAAGCCGCTCTCTTTATCATCGTAAGTTCCTGATTATATTCGTTGAAAAACTGCACCATATATTGCATATTACGTACAGTAAATCCTTTTATTTCGGAATAATCGTTCTTCAAATCCGCTGCCAGCCGTTGCAAGGTTTTCTTACCCCAACCGTCTGCTTCTTGACAACCTCCCGTCTGTTTTTGATTTGCCCGACTGTCTAATTCGCCCTTTAGTCTGATCTGCTGAAAAAGGAAATCCTCCGCCCCAGCCTTCACAACGGAAAGCCGGAACAGAGGATAACTATTTTATTCAAAAATATTATAAACGTATTTTGATCAGTCCGGAAACCGGAGTTACCTCCAGTTCCTTGCAATAATCACCCCAGGCTATTTCAGGGTAGTCCCAGCGATTATTGACATAAAGGATCAGCTGGTCATCCGACATCTTGTTCATTCTGCATCCCAGACTGCCTTCACGCGACAGAACGGTCAGCAAATGATTATCCGCAGTTTTCAGCTGATACTCATAAATGTTCTCTTTCATTCCCTTTGCCTTATTCGTCAACGGACGCTGACAGATGGCTCCCTTGTCTGAGAAATAGTAATAATTATAGGTGTCCATATTCCAGGGTTGTTGCGGATCTTCCCCATATTCCACTTTTTTCTTATTATATAAAGGAGTCTGTCCTGCATTTCCGGCAAAATTATCTTCCGGGTAATAAGACCAGTATCCGTCACGTTTCCATTCCAGTTCTGCAAAATTATCCGTCAGATAGAACTTCAATCCGGCCTCTCTCAGCCAGCCGTTCGGTTCTCCCTGAGTCTGATAGTTGAATGTCACTGTTCCGTCAGCCTCCACAGTCATCTGAAGTTCCAGATCAACACCCAAATAGTTTCCGGAAAGGAAGACATGGCATTCCGAGCCTTTCAGCGCGTAACGAAAATCCTTCTTCTTCCAGTCCTTGTCGGCAACAATGTAGTTTTGGGCTTTGTCACGGACCTCTGCTCCGGTCAGGTGATTCACATTCAAATCCAGGTTCAGGAACGGACCTTTCCGGATGACAATTTCTCCATGTGAAGTTACATTTTCCATCAGTCCGGTAGACTTGTTAAAAGGAATTTCAAAACCTTTTCCTTTTAATTTCAGATATCCGTCCGTATCCTCAACCATCAGCTTCAAATTGCCGGAAGCATTCAGATATTCCGGCCGGACCGGATTTCCTATGGCTATTTCTTCCGCATCAATCAGTCGTCCTTCTGCATCAAAAAATTCGAGCAGGAAGCTGTTTCCATTTTCCCAGGCCTGAGCCGGCACGCTCAACACACCTTTGTCATGCGGATTCAGATCAGGAAGAGTTACGTCAAAAGTCTGCCCCTTGTAAGTGGCCTTAGCCGTAAGCTCATTGAGATTCGTATGGTCAAAACGGTTAAAGACCGGCAGCAGTATCGGAATATTTCTGGTAACATCTCCCACCTGAGTCTTCAGCACACGGACAGGAGAATATGCCTTCTTGGTTCCCCAGAACTCGGGCTTTTCTCTCCGCCATACATCTACGATTCCCCATTCACCGTAACCGACACAGTTGCCGTTAAAGTCTTTCGGCTTCTTGGTATAGGCAAACTCAATCCAGTAAGAGGTTCCTTTCTTCGGAACAGGCAGCATAAACGTTTCATCGGAATAACACCAGATAGCTCCTCCCAGGCCACCCGGCGCCTTAAACAGATTACTCCACATTTTATCCAGAGAGATTGCCCAGAATCCCCGGATATTGGGATCATCCTGCAAGGTCGTATACGTGTAGCAAGGAACATGCGCCCACTCATCAAACAGAGCCGGTTTTCCTTCTCCCTGGAAACCACGGGTAGAAACATTAAATTGGGACAATGTACCGTCGCAGCCGGGATAGTGCATGCTTAACAGGTCGAATGCTGTTTTTCCTTTTTCCACCAGTCCCGGGTAACTGAATATCACCGGACGGGTCTTGTCTTCATTCTTCAGCCAGTCATACGACAGCTGGAAGTTCTTTCCATAAACGGATTCGTTACCGATCGACCAGAAAAGCACGGAAGCATGCGAACGGGAAGTAGCGACCATCTCTTCCAGCTGACCCAGATACTGGGCAGTAGCTTCCGGATCATCCTGACTCTTTCCGGGAGCATAATTCTTCTGACGGTAAGTATCCACAAAACAAACCGCCGTTTCACATTCTACATAAATACCTTCCCGGTCACAATATTTCAGGAAACTTTCTGTGGGAGGATAATGAGAAGTCCGGACAAAATTCATATTGGCACGCTTGAACAGCGCTGCATCCAGACTGTCCAGTTCCGGAGTAGAAGTACGCCCCAACGTAGGATGAATGTCATGACGGCAGGCTCCACGCAGCTTCACCTGCTTGCCATTGACCAGCATGCGGTCACCTTTCACTTCAATCTTCCGGAAACCGATTTCACGTTCAAACGAATATCCGCCGTCAGCCGACTGGACATTCACCTGCAAGACATAAAGATTCGGATGTTCGGCATCCCACAGCTCCGGACGGCTGATTCTGAAACGATGTTCATTGTCTCCCTGCTGACAGGCCAGAACACCGGACTCCAGGCAAACCCGGCCGCTTTTCTTCTCCTTTAAGGTAAATGAAACCTTGGCAGAGGCAGACATGGAATAAACAATGCGCAGATCAGCATCCTGATAAGCATCATCCAGCAAGGTCTCAACAAAGAAATCCCGCATGTTGCTTTCCGGAAGTGCATAGAGGGAAACACCTCTCAAGATTCCTCCGATAGGATGATGGGCGTATCCTGAAGCATAAGATATGTCATTCAGCCGGTCGGTTACTTCCAGACGGATTTCGTTTTTCTTTCCGATGCGGATCAAAGAGGTGATATCCGTTTCCCAGCGGGTAAATCCTCCGGCATGTTCGGCTGCCTGCTTGCCGTTGACCCACAGACGTGCATACGAATAAACTCCGTCAAAGCGTAAAATCACCTGCTTGCCCCGATAGTCAGCCGGAACAAGAACCGTCTTCTTATACAAAACCGGTTTATCATGCTCAATGCCATATCCCTGCATGGCCAGTTCCCCCGGAACCGTCACACGTTCCCATTTCTCTCCCGGAGCATACTGAAACTGCCACTCTCCGTTCAGGGAAATCACCTCGTCACGGACTCCCTCAACGACATCCGGCAGGGTACGCTGCACATTCTCCGCTTCCAGCATGCCTGCAAACCCCAGCAACAGCATGCTCAAAATTAAATGTTTCTTCATTTTCATATCCTGTTATCTTTAAAATTATTCATAAGGAAAAAACAAATGCTCACAATAGAGGTCCTGAAATTCCGCTGCTGTTTCAAGCGGACAATAGACCAGACGCTGCAAAATATCTTTCCAGCCGGCAGTGTCCTGTCCGGTCAAAGAAAGTTTGCATCCCCAAAGGGCTGCATTGGGCAAGACCTGAAACCGGTCAGACGGAACCTGGGACAAAAGCCCCAGACGTTTGATTTTATCTACATTCAGGTGGTTGCCCAGTCCTCCTGTCACATACACACGGGTCAGATCTTCCATCCGGATTCCACTGTATTTCAGCAAGAAGGAAATGCCTGTTGCGATGGCAGCCTTGGCCAGTTGGAACTCACGGATATCGGCCAAAGTCAGGAACACCCCGTCCGCCAGCTGAAAATCTCCTGCCTTTTCACCGGTTGTCATCCCTGTAAAATCAATGAAACCCTGCTGCAACAAACAATCAACGGCCTCAACCAGTCCGCTTCCACACAAGCCTTTGGGGGTTTCTCCTCCGATGGTAGTCACCACAAACTTTCCATCTTCAAACTCCACTCCGCTTATGGCCCCGTCGGAAGCCCGCATCCCACACGAGATATTAATACCTTCAAAAGCCGGCCCTGCAGCAGTAGAAGTACACCACAGTTTTTGCCGGTTGCCTGCAACCATCTCTCCATTGGTTCCCAGATCGATCAGCAGGACATATTCATCAGAGTCAGCCATACCGCAGGCTTTGATTCCCGCCAGGATATCGCTTCCGATAAAATGACTGATGTTGGGAAGAAACTCGACGGAACAACGATCCGGCAGATCCCATCCTAATTCAGAAGGCAAGTACCTGTATCCGTTATTCAGCGGTGACTGAAAAGGTGCTGCGGACAAGGGACGGACATCATAGCCTGCGAATAAATGGTGCATAACCGTATTGCCAACCAGCCGGATCCGGGATGGAATACAACCGGGACATTCACGGAGCATCTGAGCAATCTGTTTTCCGATCTCTTCACGCAACAAATCACGCAGAAGAGCGGCCTGATGCTTATCCGACACCGCAAAGGCAATACGGGATATGATATCTGCTCCGTAGGTTGTCTGAGGATTGATTCCGCTGCAGGTTGCAAGTACCTTTCCCGTATGCAACGCCACCAGCTGGGAAACGACCGTTGTGGATCCGACATCCACAGCAACGGCATATTCCTCTTTCCCGCCGCTTCCTGTAATCTCAGATTCATCCGTCTGTATGTCCATCGCCCCCTCAGGTATTTCGATGGTCAGGTCCTCCGTCAGCACCGTCAGACAGGCCAGACACCATTCCGAGGACAAATGTTTCCGTTCGAGGAATGCCCTGTGAACTTCCGTTTTCTCTACCTGTCCGGAAAGAATCCGTACCTTACAGTTACCGCACAGTCCTTTTCCCCCACAGGGAAATTCCAGATGACAGTTTTTCAGCACTTCATAAAGAGATGTTCCTCTGTCGGCAGAAAGAGTTACTCCCAAAGGTTCAATATGTAATAGACACTGCTTCATTTTTACCACTTTAAAGAACGATAAGCGCAATTAGGCAACCTGCAGTCTCCACAACCGCTTTCTTTATAAATCACCTGATCACCTATGCCGACAACTCCACTCATGGATTTTACAGGACGCATCAGCATGGAAGAGGACAAGGTAATTCCCCACTGGTCAGCACCGGACAAAGGCAACAGTTTTTCCTGCTCTTTCAAGTCCCAGCCACAATATCCGGGCCCCCAGTGAGAGGTGATCTTCAGATGATCTTTCGCCACTTCTTCCCGAAGTTCCTGTTTCAGCAGGCGCATCAGCTGCTCCAGGGCCCAGTTTGAAAGCTTATCCAGCCAGTAAGCCGTGATAAAATCAAACTCCTTATTATATTGTTCGATCAATCGGGAAATATCTTCACCTAACGTAATTGATACGACCGCCAGTGACGACGCCCCCCTCAAAGCATGAGCTATTTTGTGTCCTGTATGAAAAGGCATACCTTCCAGCACAAATCCGTCTGCATCCAGATGAATGGTTTCATAGATTCTGTAGCCTCCTGCCGGATGGATAGTGTGATTGAATGCTTCAACGACTCCTTCCAACTGATCGGCCAATGAATCACTCAATTCCAGCAAGGCGCCTGCTTCATCTGTCGTAATATGTAAGTTATACACCATAGCACACAAGGTTAATAATACAATAGCAAAGATAGAGGTTTAAAAATAAACTGCTTGTCACAAAATTTGCACATTCTAGCAATATATTTGCAAAGAGAACAAAGCAAGCAAACGAAACAGAATTCTCAAAAGCTACTTCGCCTCAAATAGTTACAAATAAAACAATTTCATTTTGAATGATTAGTAAGAAATAAAAGAACAAATATTTGGTTCACATGTCCTTTTAAACTACCTTTGCAGCCGAATTTTAAAGAGATTTACATGTCAACAAAGAAATTTTTGCTGATCGGTGCAGCGACACTGATCGTTTCAAATCCAACTTTTGCAGGAGACTATCTGACCAATACGAACCAGAATGCAGCTTTTCTCCGTATGGTGGCACGAGGAGCTTCCATCGATGTAGACGGAGTATACAGCAATCCCGCCGGACTGGCTTTTCTGCCTAAAGACGGATTCCACCTGTCACTGACAGGACAGAGTGCCTATCAGACCCGTGAAATTCATGCAAGTACTCCACTTTGGACTCAAGATGGAAATATCACCGAGAAATATTATAAAGGAACAGCTTCAGCTCCGCTTATCCCCAGTTTCCACGGTGCTTACAAACGTGACAATTGGGTAATCTCTGCCGGATTTGCCATCACGGGCGGAGGAGGAAAAGCATCCTTCGACAACGGACTTCCCATGTTTGATGCCATGGCTGCAGGCCTGATTGCCCAGCAGTCACAAGGACTGGTCACTCCTTCCATGTATGACATCAATACGGCTATGGACGGAAAGCAATACATCTATGGTGTACAACTGGGATTGAGTTACAAAATCAATGACTGGCTGAGCGTGTTTGCCGGAGGACGCATGAACTATGTGAAAAGTGGCTACGAAGGTTACCTCATCGCAAAAATGAAAGAAAGTTATGGTGGAAAGACACTTGCTGATCTACAGCTGAAATGCGACCAGAGCGGATGGGGACTCACTCCGATCATCGGCATCGATGCAAAATTGGGACGATGGAACCTGGCTGCCAAATATGAATTTAAGACCAACCTGAACATAGAAAACAAGACCGACAAACTGCTGGTGCCGGATGGTGTACCGGAATCCGTACTTAAGCCCTATGCAGACGGTGAACAGACACCGAGTGACATCCCGGCTTACCTCAGTGTAGCTGCCGGTTATGAAATCCTGCCTAACCTGAGAGCTTCGGTAGAATATCATTTCTTCGATGACAAACGTGCAGGTATGCTCAACGACCGCCAGAAAACCCTGACACACGGAACCCATGAATACCTGGCCGGTATCGAATGGGATATCGTCAAAATGCTGACTGTCAGCGGAGGATTCCAGAAGACCAGTTACGGACTGAGTGATGATTTCCAGACAGACACCAGCTTCTATTGCAGTTCTTACTCACTGGGATTCGGTGCCAGAGCCAGACTCAGCGAAGCATGGAGCATTGATATTGCTTATTTCTGGACAAATTATGAAGATTACGAAAAAAGCTCAGACAACTATAACGGTACAGGAATGCCGGGTACGGATGTATACAGCCGCACCAACAAGGTATTCGGACTGAGCCTCAACTATCAATTCTAAATACAGAACAACACGCGAGCCGTCTGTCTGCAATTCTGCAACAGACGGCTTTTTTTGTCCTGCTGTTCCAATATTCAGATAAAATAACACATCTGGCGAAAATAATTTCATCAAAATCACACCTGTCACATTTTTTTCTTAACTTTGCGCTGCATCTAAGAAAATAAGATTCAAACAACTTTTTAAAATAAGGAATTATGATGACTATTGACAAATTCAACTTTGCCGGCAAAAAGGCAATCGTTCGCGTTGACTTCAACGTACCTTTGAACGAAGAAGGTAAAATTACTGATGACACCCGTATCCGTGGTGCCCTGCCTACCCTGAAAAAAATCTTGGCTGACGGTGGTGCACTGATCATCATGTCACACATGGGTAAACCCAAAGGCAAAGTAAACGCTAAATATTCTCTGAGCCAGATCGTTGACGCTGTTGCTGCAGCTCTGGGTACTCCGGTTCAGTTTGCTCCGGACTGCGCTAAAGCACAGGAAGCTGCTGCTGCATTGAAACCGGGTGAAGTTCTGTTGCTGGAAAACCTGCGTTTCTATCCGGAGGAAGAAGGTAAGCCTGTAGGTATCGAAAAAGAAGATCCTGCTTACGAAGATGCAAAGAAAGCTATGAAGGCTTCTCAGAAAGAATTTGCCAAGACTCTGGCTTCTTACGCTGACTGCTATGTAATGGATGCTTTCGGTACTGCTCACCGTAAACACGCTTCTACTGCTGTTATCGCTGACTACTTCGATGCAGACCACAAGATGCTGGGTTACCTGATGGAAAAAGAAGTACAGGCTGTTGACAACGTATTGAAAGATATCAAACGTCCGTTCACTGCTATCATGGGTGGTTCTAAAGTATCTACTAAGATCGGTATCATCGAAAACCTGATGGATAAAGTAGACAACCTGATCCTCTGCGGTGGTATGGCATTTACTTTCGCAAAAGCACAGGGTGGTAAGATCGGTAACTCACTGGTTGAAGACGACAAACTGCAGCTGGCTTTGGATATCATCGAAAAAGCAAAAGCAAAAGGTGTAAACCTGGTTCTGGGTTGCGACTGCATCGCTGCTGATAAATTTGCTAATGATGCCAACACTCAGGTTTGCGACGACAAGAACATTCCTGACGGATGGATGGGTCTGGATGCAGGTCCTAAGACTCGCGAAGAATTCAAGGCTGCTATCAAGGGTGCCAAGACTATCCTGTGGAACGGTCCTGCCGGTGTATTCGAAATGGACAACTTCGCTGGTGGTTCTAAAGCAATCGCAGAAGCAATCGCAGAAGCTACTAAAGAAGGTGCTTTCTCACTGATCGGTGGTGGTGACTCTGTAGCTTGTATCAACAAGTTCGGTATGGCTGACCAGGTATCTTACATCTCTACTGGTGGTGGTGCTTTGCTGGAAGCTATCGAAGGCAAGATCCTGCCGGGTATCGCAGCTATCCGCGGTGACAAATAAGATTTGATTCTTATCAATCATACATTACCCCAGCAAGAAAATCTTGCTGGGGTATATTTTTGTTTTCACACATGGCAAGTACCATATCCTCATATCTGGCATTCTATTCCTGTCTTCAATCATAAATTTTCCTGTTGCAACGTAAATTTCTTGCAAAAATCATCGGCATACAGATAAAGTTTTGAGTTGTTTCTCATGTTCTTGCCAGACAGGATAACCAGTGCCTTTCGTCACCTTATTCTTCCGAAATCTGACTGTCTACAGGAAGCTCTCCCACCTCTTTTTCCTGCGGAAGTTTCAGGGTATAAAGGGCTGCATTCAGTTTACGGATCTGGTCACGCTTCAGTTTGCCCGGATTATAGACAAAACCTTCTACGACGACAATCCGGCCGTTCGTACGGTCCACACGGGCATGTGAAACGAAAGGACCTCCCATCGCATCGTTCTCCATCTCCCACAAACCACGCACTTCATATGCATAATCACCCTGCACCGCAATGTTACGTGCATCTACAAACATGGAATCAGCAGTCACCATATACATACCTTCTTTTGCTCCCGGAAGGTTGGCTTTCATCACAGAATCCCGTTTCTCTATGAAATATGCCTTTGTAAAGGTTTCCTTGCTGGTATACGGATAAGTATAGATAACAAAGTTCAGATCATTCAGGTTGCTGGAAGCCCACAGGAACTGCTGGCCGACCTTGTACGAAGCCAGTTCTACCGGCATCCAGATGTCACAGTCAAACAAACTTTGTACCTTGGCTGACAAGACCTCATTATGCTTCTTCTTCAACAGCTTTACTTCCCGGTTCATTTCTGCACGGGTAAAGAAATCAATAATCACCTGCCCATGCCTGGATACATATTCGGCAAACTCTTCCTGACTCGGTGACTGGATAGTCATAATCATCTGTGGAGAAGCATACGCATCACGGGTATACTTGAATTTAGTCTGAGTATAAATGTCCTGAATATCCGCGATAATGATGTTGCGGAACAAGCGGGTACTACGGTTAAAAGACTCCGGACGAACTCTCGAAATCCGGAAAGAACGCTCCGGCTGGGGCAATCCCGGAACATCGGTATCAAGCACGTGGAAAAGCGCACTGTCCGGACTGTTCCAACATTGGTCATCAGCAACCACCAATACCTCATAAGGCCGGCCACTGGATACCGGAGTCACAATACTTTTACCCTCCTTATGGCAAGAAGCAAACACAAATATAACTGATATAAGACTTGAATAAAAGGCTAAAGGTTTCATAAATTTAAAGGTATCAATTCTAAAAATCGTTTGTAAGATTCAGTTTAAGCATATATCCTTTGCGCAATACCTGCTTGATATCATACACCACTCCTTCAGAAGCATCCGAAGGAATCTTCAACGAAACTGCAAAGTTTTCAGCCTTATTTTCCTCACGCAACTGCATGATTTTCGAAGAAAGTTCATCCAGCGAAAAATCCTTCAACTCGCCTGCCAACCTGTTGTCTACCCAGAACTGGATTCCATATCCCGGCAACGGAACACTCTTGTCGGCCACTCCTGCCGGAACATCCGCATATGCTTTCGGAGAAGCATAATAGAAACGGGAAGTCAGACATTTGTCCACCAGCTCCTGAGGATAAGTTTTCGAAAGTTCCTGCCTGGCCTCACCATACGCTTTCATCAGTTTCTGCTTGGCTGTAGTAATAGCTCCCATCTTCGCATTGCGATCGGCTACAATACGGACAACAATGGGAAACATTTCCTTTTTCTGTTTTGAATACAGCTCAGCGAATGCGTCTGTCAGTTGCTTCCTGACCTTGTCCGTCATGGTTTTCCAATCAACAAGCTCCTTCTTTGAAACAGGATTTTCCGGCCCGAAAAGGAAGTGGTTCCGCTGGTTGCAATACAATTCCAGAACATACGCCTTTTCCGACGAAATATGATCCAGCATCAGATTGTCTGTGTCCCGCCGCTGGTCTGCATCCCTTACCACCAGTCCGGATTTCGCTTTTCCCTGATTCTTTGTCTGAAGAGCTGCACTATAATCTGCTACCGTTTCTTTCACTTCCGGCTTCGCAAAGGCATACACTACCCCTGCAGCCAGAGGTACGGCCAACAAGACACGCAGCCGGACCCACTTGGTGTTTCTTTTTTTCGACATCATAGAAATACGTTTTTTAAGTGAACTGTGAGTAAAACCGCAAGCCATAGAGTAGAGCCTTGAACCCACTGCTTTCCTCACCAATAACAATTGATATATTTTTGCATCGATGCCTTGATCCAATACACCTTCATCGGCCTGATACTCATGAACACCACTAAGTTCATGCTTCAGTTTCCACACCAACGGATTCCACCAATGAAAGATTAAGATGAGCTGTATCAGCAGATTATCATAACAATGTCCGTAGCGGCAATGCATTTCCTCATGCAGACAGACCGGAGAGGATGCTTCATACTCCTGACGGTTCATGACGATATACGTCCCCCAGCTGAAAGAGCGGACAGGAATATCGTACAACACCCATCGTAGTCCATTACACTCTTTATATTCCTGCCGGTTTATCCAGCGGAACAGACGGAAATAGCCTGCAACCCATTGCAAGAAAACAAAAGTACATCCCGACAGATAAACCACCATCCATATCACAAGCCAGTCCCAATGACCGGTTTCCGGCCGAACAGTCTCTGCCATACCGGCAGCAGGAGCTGGTATTACTTCAACTGGCTGTTCCCATTCCTGCATAAGCCTGAAAGGAGACTGCACTAAAGGTTCATGCTCCAGTTCCAGAGAGACGAAAGGCAATAACAGACAGGTCAGCATTCCGCCCACCAGTACCCATCGGTTCAAAGAAAAACGAGTGGTCGAAGCGAAAAATAACTTATAGAACCCATAGAGCAATGTCAGGCAGAATGAGCTTTTCAGTAAATAGATCAAAAAGGCTACCATAAGTTCAAGATTGACGATCATTCTTTTCCTGCTCTATCTGAGCTATCAGCTGCTTCAGTTCTTCCAGGTCCATTTTCTCATCTTCAATAAACTGAGAAACAACCTTGGTATAAGAATTATCAAAATATTGGGCAACAATCTCCCCGATCGCCGAACCCTTGTATTCATTTTCAGTTATCTTAGCCTCGTAACGGTAGGTATTCCCAAACGCACGATAACTGACAAAACCCTTTTCTGCCAACAATTTCACCAGGGTAGCTACCGTATTGTAATGTGGTTTAGGCTCCGGATAGAATGCCAGCATTTCACGAATGAACAAAGGACCTTCGGCCCATAAGATATTCATTATTTCTTCTTCTTTTGCCGTCAGTTTCTTCATAAACAGGTCATTTAAGATTAATACAATACGAAGATATAAAATTTTTCAGACAAACGACTAAACATATTAGTAGATCTACTAATATTAATAGTAATTAACAACAAAAGCAAAAGTTCAGACGGTTTACTGAAAACGCAAGCAGATTTCAACAAATGAGCCGTATCAAAACCTTGTTTCAAGTAATGATACGGCTCATGTTCTTATCCTGACAGGATAATCTGATATTCCATCAAAATCTATCTATAAATCATTCTGACACTTTTTTTACGACCAGAGTATGATTGTTGGTATCTCTCCATTCTGACAGAAGAGCGTAAAGTTCCTTATAATTTGCCGGAGTCTGCAACTGACGGTCAATGCGAATGGAACGTGTTACTTTCACTCCTCCTTTCACTGCCTTATAACTGAAGACTACTTTTCCGCACGCATTGCTTATTTCCTTGTCTGCATGTCCGGACCATTTCATTCCTTCAGGAAGACGGACTATGGTTTCCAATGCACAATCCACCGTTCTCGGCAAAAGAATCTTTTCTGAAATACTTGTATTACCGGCATAAGCATAAAGTGAACGTACCGGAGTCGGATCAGACAAAGGAACGATTCCCCATCCATCTGCCAGCTCTTGCAATTTGTCACTCTTAACCTCCAGCGTATCTGTTGTTCTTGCTTCCTTTGCACCCAGATAGGATTCCAGCATCAGTTTTTTGCCTTGCAGATCCGTAATGGTCATGAAAGGCTGCAAACAAGCTTCTTCCGTTCCTGTCAAAGCTACTTTCTCCGGCATTTTTTTGCTCTGACACACCAGTGACATAACCGTAGCCAGTCCCCGGTTTCCATCCACTGACGGACGTAAGGCACATACTGCAACTTCTGCTTCCAGTCCGGCAGCCCGCTGCAAAGTAACATCCAGATTAACCAGTTCCGCCTGAGTTCCATAAGCAGAAGTAATCACTTCCGATGCCGGACGTAACCGGTAACCGGCGTCCTGTAACGAAACGTTGCAATGTCCCAGCTGATAAAGTCCCGCCATATAATTTGCAATGGCATTACGAATTGCCTGAGGATTGCCTTCCAGCCCCTGAGTCAGCTCAGCAACTTTTCCTTCTACTACGGAAGTATTTCCAACGGCAAACTGCTTCTGCAAATACTTCACCGCTTCTGTATATCCGGGCCATGTGGAAGCAACAAAAACCGGCATCATACCACTGGCTACGGCCTGCACAAGCCCCAAGTTTCCTCTTCCGGAAGGATAAGCATAAGGGCGGGGCGCTACATCTTTCAAGGTCCATATAAAGGACTTCATTCCATTTCCCTGGGCAATAACCGGTTTGGCCGATGCATTCAACAGCTCATAGCGAACGGATTTCCCAGCCGGAACATTCAGCCGGAAGATAAATTCCTTGACAGGAGAAAGTTCCTTTACCGGACAACATACATCCAGTTCCGGCAAATATCCCGCCTTGCTCACAATGGAATAATCCAGATAGATCGTAGCTCCCAGTTCCAGTCCCGTATGTACAACCACCATTTCCTTCAGATGATTATATGCCGGAGCATTAGCCGCAGAAGACGGCAGCACTTCTACCAGTGCATTGGAAGGAGTCTTGATCACCGTACCATCCTTCTGACGCGTGTACGACTCATGGATGGTCAGTTCCTGAAATTCCGGATCATAAACGATAAATGTTTCTCCGTACAAGCCATTCATCGCCGCATGAGTAAACAGAGTCAGTTCCTTCTGTACACGCAACTCCTGACTGCCGTCAGCACGTAAGGTATAAGTTTTCGAGAGTTTACGGAACTCCGCTTCCGATTCTGCCTTTACCGGTAAAACAGCCAGTAAAAGCATCCCTAATATTCCTATATAGATTGATAATGTCTTCATCACTTTTTCATTTTAAAACAGTTCGATACGCCGTTATTTCTTCAGTACTATATATTCCCCGCATTTCTTGGCAGCATTCACAGCCTTACGGAAACTGTCCCAGTCAGAAGCTTCATACACCCGTTTCTTCAACCGAAGAGAGGTCTTCAGCTGCAAACGGTTTCCGTCCTGTCCCAGGTATCCGGTAAATCCTGCACCCGGACCATCCAGATTTTCCAGCTTTTCGCCTCCCTGCAACTGATAGCCGGAAGGAATTCTCAATGTTTCTTCCAGTTCTACCAAACGGGAGCAGGCATCCTTGAATCCATATTTCCGTTCTTCCAGATTTGTATCTATCCGCAGATAAGATAAAACCTGTGTATAAAGATTATTCAGAACAAATGGTTTAAAAATCAGCACTCCCTGATCCGACTTCAGTGCATAGTCAGGGATTTCATAACGGAACGTCATGCGGATCGGTGCACGCTGGTAGTCTTTCGGTGAACGTCCATAGTCAACACCTTCCAGACGCGCCTTAGGAGATACATTCAGCAACTGGCGTTCCAGAGCGTTTTTCCATTCACTTTGGAAACCGGTTGTAAAGATCCGGCGGATATTGCTGTCACTCTGGCCTTCCGCCTCAATGGTGAAAGATCCTTTTAAAGTACCCTTATCGTCCAGCACATTATTTGCCTGAATCCGTACATAATGGTTCTCAGGAGCAGAGATGGGAGTAATGCAAAGGTCGGTTCCCTCCGGTGTACCCGGCAGGTAATTCTGCTGCTGTTCGGCACTGCTCCACAATTCCCGGCAGAAAGGTACCCATGTCGGATCGAGCGGCATCATAGTACCGTCACTCAGTTTCACCACTGCCACACAATGGTTGAAATGATCGGCCGGAATCGTTTCTACCCGGCTTCCAGCCATTGTCATTGCCGGAAAGGCTTCAAATCCGGCCATCCGCAGGAATGCAATCAGTGTTCCTGCAATATCCTTACATACTCCACAACGGTCTGTATAATTCATTTTCAGGTTATGCAGTGTAAATCCTTCTCCTTTTCCCATGGAAATACCTGCATACCGGATGTTATCAGCCACCCAGTGAGTCAGTACCGCAACCTTTTCCAGTTCGGTTTTCTTTCCCCGGATCAGTTCATCCACCTTTTTCTGAGCTTCCGGTATAGCCGTGAAACTGCCATAGTCTTCATTGACTCCATAAAACCAGCGGGACTTTTCTTTCCAGTCCGGAGTTGTCGACATCATCAGTTTCGGAGCAGCATCATATAAGTCTACCATATTCGGCTCACGACGGAACGGCATCATTTCATTTTTTGCAAATGTATAGACCTTACGTCCATCCTCGTAGCGCATGGACGAACTGCAATCACCCTGATAGAACTGAAACTGGATTTCTTTTTCTGCCGGAAGACTTACCCGATATACCTTGCGCAAAGTCGGATCACTGCTCCAGAAAGGTACAATATCATAGAATTGTCCACGCATGGGAGGAATGAAACGGGAATCATCTCCTTCCTGAGGCATATCGCCCAGCAATGCGTAAGTAAATCCTTTCTTATCAATTTCATAATCGATAATATCCCCCGGTTCCAGCTGTCCCAGTTCCAGCATGATCTGGCGGGCTCCCCAGTAAATCGCCCTTGCCGGAGCAGCATAATCGCATGTTTTGGACACATCCACCGGAGTGTATGTTCCATCCGAATGATAAATAGTGACCCGCTTGAATACAGCAGCTGCTGTCAACGGATCATAATCGTATTTCAAGACACGTTGCTGAAGTGCACCGACCGGTGTCTGTACCTGAACGGCCCGGCAAACGGCAAACGATCCCTGTCCGGTGGGTTCAACCGTTACACTCGTACTGTCTAATAAATTCACACAATGATAGCCTGCATATTTTTTATCCAGAGTTACAGGTCCTCCGCCTCTCCATGACTGGGCATACATACTTGTTCCCCCCAACAGCAGAACAGCCAGCCCCACGAGAGATAATTTTGTCTTTTTCATATTGAACAGGTTACTAATTATACATAACTGGCTAAAGATACACATTCTCCTGCAACCAGCCTAGCAATCGTAAATTTTTATTTTCAAGCCAGTGGAAAGTATCAAAATGACAGTTTGGAAATCTGACTTTTCAAGCGTTTTTCAGGTTCATTTTTGGGTCCAGGGTCCACTGGGTCCATAATGGACCCTCCACCGTAAGAGGAAATCAGCCATTTTTATCCCGAATGGCCAAAGACCCTGACGTTTTTAAAAAACATCGAGAGCTTTTCATCCAAACGCCGAAACAAACACAGGCATACGCCGAAACGTTTTTTGAATGACCGGGATTCAAAATCCAGCGCCTTTCCCTGTTTTCATTTTTTAAACTATGCATATAAAAAAAAGACATTATGTATACAGTTTTTCATTTTTATAGATACATTTGTCAATACTTAATCTTCAAGCAAGGAATGAATCCATACCAAGGAGCTGCCTTGTATTTATCGTTGTTTTCTGTCTGATTTATTTCACAACTCAGGCTATGAGAATGAATGAACAAGAAAGCCTTTTTCTGAGCGTATTTTCAGGACTTTTCCTTTCGGCCAACTCCAAACTGATTTTGAGACAAAACAGTCTCAAAAATCACAAGGTCTAAATAGTAATATTCTATAAAACAACACCTTATAGCAGAATATTTAAAATCAGGAACAATTACAAGAGTTTTTTCTCTTACGGTAAAGGGTCCATTATGGACCCAGTGGACCCATGGACCCAAAATGACGCTGCTGACAAAGTCCTTATTCGGCTTTTCCAAGGGAACTAATTGTCATTATTTTTTAAATTTCCAAGAAATACGACTATGCTTTTATCCGGAAAGCAGGTTTCCGGATATGCAGCCAGTAAGCAGTCAGTACCAGAATGCCTGTCAGCACCCAGGATATCGGATAAACCATCATCAGTACATCATATCCTTTCCACAACGGAGACACGACATACACCCAGACTACCCGGAGCAGACAGGTTCCGAAAACCGTCAGCAGAGCCGGAGTCAGTGATTTGCCCATCCCCCGCAAGGAAGAGCCGGCAATCTCGTAACTGCTGGCAATGAATTGCAGAGCCAGTACAATATGCATACGGATAGCTCCATAATGGTGTACCATCGGTACATCCGAGAAGAATCCCAGAAAGAAATTGTCCTGCCAGGCAAAAAGCCAGTTGAAGGCGGCACAGAAAGCAACACTTGAAGCCATGCAGATCCAGAAGATCCGATGTACGCGATCCATTTTTCCGGCTCCGTAATTCTGGGCAATGAAACTGATCGCAGCTCCGTTGAATCCCTGAATAATGAAATAGCAGTAGTACTCAAAGTTGACTGCAGCAGCCGACCCGGCAATGGCATCGGCTCCGTAACTGTTAATGGATGACTGCACCACCACATTGGAGATCGAGAAAATCATGCCCTGGATGCCAGCCGGCACACCGATTCGCAGCATACGGCTTAATTCCGAGGAATAAATCTTCATCCGGTCAAAATGCAGACGGAACGGTTCCTGTTCTTTCCGCAGCAACCGGATGATCAATGTAGCACTCACCGCATTGGCTATGCCCGTTGCTACGGCTACTCCGGCTACCCCCATCTGAAATCCAATGACAAACAAAAGATTAAGCAGGGTGTTGATTACACCGGCAACCACCAGAATATATAACGGACGCCGCGTATCGCCCATGCTGCGCAAAATGGCTGATCCGAAATTAAATGCCATGATAAAAGGCATTCCCAGAAAATAAATCCGCAAATAGATCACAGCCTGATCCAGCACTTCCGGGGGAGTTCCCATCCAGATCAGTATCGGCCGGGCAGCTACCTGTCCCAATACCAGCAGGAATAATCCGCTCAGGACAGCCACCAGCTGAACCGTACTGATGGAGCGGCGTATACTCCGGTCATCCTGCTGTCCGATGTGGTTGGAAATAATCGCACAGGCTCCCATGGAGATCCCCATAAACAGGTTGATGAGCAATCCGATGACCGGTGCGTTACTTCCAACAGCTGCAAGGGCTTCACTTCCAACAAAGTGTCCCACTACAGCCACATCGACTGAATTAAAAAGTTCCTGTAACAGACTGCTGGCGGCCAGCGGAAGGGCAAACACCAATATTTTCCTGAACAACGGCCCGTTCAGCATGTCAATTTCATTGCTTCGGGAACCTTGATTAACCTTGCTATCCATCTTTTTTTTACCTTAATCCAAAATGCGCGGCAAAGTTACAGTAAAATCGGGAATGCCTTCCGATAAAAAGCATTTTTAATACACTCTTACCTCTCCACTGGCTGCATCTCCCCTCTGAAGGCTGCCAATTTTACAACCATTTCTTTCTGATTACGCATAACAAGCAGCTCTCCGGATTTTCCTGCATATTTTTCTAAAAGCTGTTTGAAAGAAGCAGCCGTAGAAATCTCTTTCCCGCCAAATGACAGCAATAAATCTCCCGACCGAAGCCCCAGCTTATAAGCTTCAGATTCTGCTGGAACACGGTCAAGCGCCATACTGGCCTGACTGAATTTGGCTCCATAGGCCGAAAGCTCTTCACCTTTCACTTCTTTCAGAACAGCTCCCAGCCAGGTATATTCCGCAGAAACCTCATCCTGAATTTGCAAGACTATTTCGGGAATGTCAGGGGTACGGGCCAGCTTTTTCAGCTTTTCACTCTTCACTCCAAAATCGGTCATATCGAAATTGCGGAAACCAATCTTAAAAGCAGGAGACTCCGGTCTGACTCTGAAATCTCCCTGACCGGGATTTACAAACAGGGGATCTGCCGAAACGGAATGTGCATCAGCTCCATGAACCGCAAATTTTCTCATCGCTGCCTGACCGGTTGCAAACAGATTATAGTCCAGTTCCTTTCCCCACCGGTCTGATTCTCCCAATGCGCTATTCATCACAGCAGGCTGATAGGCAGTAAACACAATATTATGCTTGAATACATCGTCACTGTTACGTACCCAGACATGTGGATGCAGCGAGTTGTTCAGTATAATATTATTTGTAGCCACACGATCATAACCTTCACGCATTTTCAAACCACCGTTGAGAAGCAGGTTGCAATAGATCCGATAAAAAGAAGAACCGTCATCCAGGTCAACATCCCAGCCATGATCACAACGCCAGCGGTTATAACGCAGTACATTAGGTTCCAGAACATCCCAATATTGCATATCCGGATGAAGAGCTACCTGATCGGATATGGTCACCACATCGGGAGTCCAGAAACGGTCACGTCCCCATGAATTAAAACTTCCGTGGTCTCCTGTCTCAAGAACCGTATTAAACACATCGCAGAATTCGATGACATGCCCGCCAAAGGTACCTTCGTTAATATTGATACCCGCACGCGGTACATCATAAATGGAACAATGACTCACGCGGATACGCTGTGACATGGAAATCTGTACGGGAGCCGTCTGTTTTTCATCACGTCCTGTCATGGTTATCAGGCAATCGTCCACCCAACAATCCTGAGGATAATTATCTCCCAAAGAACCGGGAGTCATATCCATCGTCTCGTAGTTCTGATTGCCATAACGAAACAGCGGGCTACGGACCATGTCAGGATCTCCCACGAAAACAATCCCGTTGGGTTACCGTAGCCGGATAATCTTTACTGTCCTGACCGGTAAACTGTACCGTACCCGGCAAATAATAGATTCCATCTTCAAAAACAATTTCCACACTGGTATCACGTCCGTATGCACGTGCCAGTTCCTGAGCCCGTACCAGTGAAGCTACCGGTTTCTTTTCACTTCCGTTCCACTTATCGTTTCCCCGGGTAGAAACATAGATAACCTGTCCGTTAAGCTGCAGACAGCAGCACAAACATCCGGCAGCCCAGGCTATCTGCCGCCGGACATGAGAAAAAGTATATATAAGATTCATAGTCAAACTATATAAGTATTGGCAGATTACAAGTCATTTACACCAAGAATAATTCCGGCAGCATTTCCTCCGGAAGATTTCAGGGTCAGCTTCAGCAGACAACCATTGTTGGCATTTACTTTTTCAGGCATTTCCAGTGTATAATGCAGTTTCCCCTGTTCGGATGAAACCCGATCCGAAGAAGAAGCCACAACCTGTCCATCTCCTTCCAGAACATACCCTGTACACTCTATCATACCGCTGCCTTTCAGACATTCGATTGAAATTCCCTTCAGTCCCTTCAGCATACGGGCCGGTATATTGAATACCAGTTCTCTGGATTCATCAGGTTTCAGACTCCAGGTTCCAACCATACCCGGACGGTCCAGCAACAAGGATGAAGAGGAGACATCCTGAGACAAGGCAAACATTTCTCTGGCAAATGCTACAATATCCAGACCGGAATTCCATTTATACGTATCCCGGTTGTTCTCTACCCAGTTACGCTCCCAGGAAGCCAGGTCAACAGCCTCACCTTTCTCACGGTCCCGATAATATTCTTTCCATCTGCCCAGATAATACTGACCGATCAGACCACTCCACATTCTTGCGGAATAATCGTCCACGGGAGGTCCCCAGACCGTAACGATACGGCGGGCATTCATCTCATACTGTTTTCTCTGTGCTTCCGTTCTTGCTGCCTTCGAAGCAAAAGACACCCAACGGTCCAGACGAAGAGTAGGATGCTGGGATAAGATACGGTCCATCCCCAGCATGAAGGTTTCAAACCGGCTCTGAAGGAAATGTGCCTGAAGCGTATCTCCCAACAAATATTCCTGATCAATCTGTCTGGTCAGTATTTCTGCCTTACCACCAAGATAATGGGCCGTCATTTCACAAAGATCCGTGAGGTAATAAGGACTGTCCTTCAATTCTCCGGATGCTGACAGAAATGCTTCCAGCCCCCGGAAGTAGTCCTCAGTCATATAGATGGATCCGTTCTTCACCGTTCCCGGACGGAACTGCCAGTTGAAACGGGGATGATCCGTAAACGTTCCATATACAGACTTCAGGAGATAATCCCAGGCTTTCATCAACTGAGCCGGAGCCTTGCCGTAACGGTTGATGCTGTACTGCTTCAACCAGTCACGTACATCCATACGGTGGTCACTCCAGCCCGCATCAGTCACCAGTTCATAAAGTACTTCATTATTCTCGATCCCTTCGGGAGCCAGTCCGTGGGCTACCAGATTTCCCCGGTTGGAGGAAGAAAGTGCCTCCAGATGACCGTTGGCATAGAAATCAAGAACACCCGTCATTCCCGTCTTTCCTCCCATATTGGGAATCACACTGTAGACCCACTGTTTGTTGTAGAATCCCTTGTAATATTCCCAGTTCACTTCCGAATGCCAGAAATGCCTGTTGTAATCAACGGCCAGGTCCAGAAGCAGCATCTTATCATCGGGAACCCGGGACACAAGGGCACCCAGAGTCTCGTAGTCCCAGATATGACGCTGATAGCCGAACATCCAGCCCTGCATGACCCACACGGCATCCTTATTGGCACGCTTTATGGAACTATAAACCTTCTCACCATAAGAAGCTGCCATTTCATAGCGGGCAGGATTTCCCTTCTCCGGGAAAGGTATATCCATCTCATTGAAACTGTCTACCAGGTAATAGTCACATTTACCGAACTCTTTCTCCCATTCCTTGATGAACGCCTCAGAAATCTTTGCGAACAAAGGCTCTGTGGGAGAAATCATCCAATTATGGAACGCACCTCCCCAATGGGTTTCAACAATATGAAGATCCGGATAGATCCGCTTGAATGCTTCCGGTATGAAACCGGGGAAGCCCGGACAAATCGGCTTCATGCCCAAAGCACGCATCCGGTCGAGGATCTTATGCTGAAGAGCCAGCTGACCGGCATGCCAGTCCGGATTCAAAGGACCGTCTATCCCGCTCACATTTCCCATACGCATCCAGGGCAGATGTGCCGGACCGACAAAATAACTGTTTATCTCCTCTTCCGTCAGTCCCATCTTTTGCCAGACACGGGCAAGAATGGCTTCATAACCAACCAGGGCCAGCGGCATATTGATGCCATGAAGAGCCATCCAGTCGATTTCCTGTTCCCAGCGTGCCCAATCCCAATAAGGCATCGTGTAGCCATAAGTACAGACATTAAAATAATAATGATTCCGGAAAGGGGACTCTACCCTGACGGAAGAAGCAGCAGGCAATTCTTCCGGAAGACGGATATTATTGCCGCTCCAGGTATACATGCCCAGACGGTGAGTCTTGACATAATCATAGAATCCCCGGCAAAGAGATACATTGTCCGATCCTTTCAAATGCAAAACTCCATCCTTTACGGAATATTCATAATACATGTTTCCGGCTCCCTTCTTCAATTCCAGCTTTACCGGAACAGAAGACTGCTTACTTACACGCTGGAGAACACGAAAAGCCTCATCAGTCTTTCGGGACCAGCCAGTAAGGGATTGCGTAATAAGGTGTTTCCCCGTCCAGCTTCAGCCTCAATTTTCCCTTTTTCAAGGTTACCTCCTTCTGGAATTTCAGCCCGTCTAAGGTCACCAGATATAATTTAGCCTTTTCAACATTTCCCCAGTTATATGGAACATCAAACTGAGTATCTGAACAATCATTTTCACTATACAGCAAGACTCCCCTGTCATTTCTCCAAACAGCCGGCATACACAAGGTATTCTTCTGACGGAAGACACGGTCATACTGCGTGACCGTACTGTCTTTCAAGGAAACGACCACTCCTTCAGAGAACCAGGCCATCCGGTTCTTACCTTCGCCTGAAACAGAATCCCGGTCCAAACGATTCAGGAAAAAGTATTGAGGAACTTTCAACATGAAATCCTTTACAAGGTTTTTCTCCCACTTCCGAGGATCTGTTCCCAGCCAGACAGGTTCCCCATAGCAAGACGTTCCAAACAGGAATCCCAAATCATGATCACTGCTCTTGATATCCGGATTGATTCCTGTTCCGGTATAGACAGTAGCCGGATATTTCAGATAATCCGCCTGATTGAAGCCATTGAAATGCCAGGCATAAGGGACATAGCCGATCATATAGTCCATTACCCATTCACTGGTAATATCCATCCCCTTGGATTTCCAGTATAATGCAGCTTTCTGCTGATACAAGGCTTCACAGATCACCGTTTCATTATGCCCTTCACTGGGACGGGCAATCCAGGCATCACTGTGTATGGTACCGGCTTCCTTCAATTCCGGAATCAATGCCAGCAGTTTATCTATACGCATCTGTGTATAACCGGCTTCCCTCATCAACCAGCGAAGACTCTCGAGGGCTGTCTGGTCGCAATCCCGTTTCAGCAATGGATTGGCATCAAAAAATGCAGGATACTTGTCATCATGTCCGTTGTACTGCCAGCCTACCAGATAAACCACCTTCGGTATACCCAAAGACAAATTATCAGTCGCCCGAATGGACATCCAAAGCCTGTTCAAAAGTCAAATTGACAATACAGCCACCTTTCGGATCGGGTTTCGACAAGAACATTTTGGACACCCAGGTCTGAGAATAATCATAATTAAAGGCCTTGACCGACTCCAGACATCCCCAGCAAATCAACAATAAGAGGCAGCAAATCTTTTTCATAACTGTATTACATCTTTTTTAATATTCAACTTTCTCATTCGTACAATCCACTACATTTACAGGATTTTCACCTTTTTTCATCTCATAATAGTTGTTACGGATAACCAGTCCGTCCACCCCTTTGGCATAAATTGCAGAAACCGAAGGATCAGCAGACTCGAAAATATTCTCTTCAATCACGATATGCTTATGTACGGCACCTTCATATTTCCGATATTCCGGAGAAATCAGAATAACCGGATCTCCACACTGAAGGAACGTATTCTTACGGATTGTAAGATTATACACCGGCCCTGACTCGTACCAGCTCATAGCATCATCGGCCACAAGAATCGCACTCATCTGCATCCCATAAAAGAAATTATTCTCTATCAGAGATTTTTTCCGGGTAGAAAGTAAAATACCACGGGTGGGTATTCTGGAAAAACGGTTACCGATAATCTCAACTTCCGGAGTCCATGTCGTATTTTCAATGACAACATCAGAAAGACTGCTCACGGTTGCCGGAACTACCTTATTCAAGGAAACAATCATTTCACGAGGATTTACCAACTGTGCTTTGACTATACGGCCCTCCCATACCTTACACAAAGTCTCAGCATTCACCAGTTCCACCTCATCTCCTTTATCAAAAGCTTCAAAGCCGTAAGTCTGAGGATGCATAAAACGTATTTTCAGAGTCTTTGCATCCAAATACTCCATCACCCTCAAATGAGTTCCATGTACATTGATGGGATCATCGTGTGCTCCGGAAAAATTACAGTTCACCACCCGGACCTTACCTTTACATCCGGAAACATGAACAAAATCGGCAAAGCCGGCATTGGTCCTGCCTGATCCCGGCTTGGGCATAAAATTGCAATGCTCCAAAGTTACCCCATCCGTATATTGACTGATGACACCAAAATTTCCCAAATAATAGAAATTGACATTCTCCAGGCGTACATTCTCTGAACGGTTGATAAACCCGCAAACCTCATCACGGATGGCATCACGCATCTGGAAGACAAGGCCGCACTGTGCCTGAGGTTTTTTATCATATTGAAGATAAAGCAGATTCGGACGCAATTCTACAGCCTTCTTCAGTCCATCCATAGGACTCCATGAGCGCCAGGTTATGTCTTTCACCGGATCATACGATTGTGCAATTCCCCGGCTAAATTCCCATCCGTCTCCGTACCAGGTCAATTTTCCGTCTTCGATTTTATAACGTGACGCAGGATGAACTTCCACCAGCATATAATCATCCCCTACCTCTTTCACTTTACATTCCGTCTGAGTCGGGTTGCTGTTATCTATATTCAGATTCTTAAGAAGGATATTTTTGCAATGATCTACCACAAACGAAGTCATTTCTCCAGTGAGCAAAATTGTAGATCCACAGCCATCAATCGTTACATTCTCCAGATCCTTCAGCAACAAAGCAATATGCTTTACCGGATTGGGATTCTCCGATTCTGAAGTTGTATTGGATACATAATACAGTCTCTCCAGAGATTCGGAACGGCTAAAATCATAGACACCCGGATGCAACTTGATGACAACCGGCTTTCCCTTATACAAAGAAGCTTTTTCAATGGACGCAATCATATTCTGATTGTCGTTTCCAGGCTGGGGGGAAACCTCCACAACTACAGGTGATGCCCACAGGCCGCAATACCCCACCAACGATATAATCAAACATATAATTCTATTCATATCTTTTATAATCCAGAGTAAAATTCTGTTCCCTCATCATTTTTTTAATCTCACTTTAGCTATCTCCCGGAACAATTCAAGCGATTCTTCCGGCATCCGGGCCTTTTCCTTCCACTCGGAAGAACCATAGACTCCCACTTCTGTCAAATCAAACGGTTTAAAATGAATTTTTCGTACAGCTTTCATGGAAGCAAAACGGAAGTCATCATTCACCGCATCCTTAAAACCAGGATCCATTTCCACCGAATGTCTTTCTTTCAGCTTCTTCCATTCACTGAATGAATGTTTGCCAAATTGAGGACTTCCGTTCAAATGCCAGTACAGATTATAATCCATATCAATTTTACCGTTTTCCCATGGACCAGCCAAAGTTTCTCCCTTATCCTGAAGAATGATATTATGCTTGAATGAGAACGACTGATGATCTTCCACGCGGGTGTACTGCACCTGATAATAATGTCCAAAAGCAAAAATATTGTTCTCTATTTTATTTTCCTTGCCATAATGCTGGTGGAAACCGCCGCTTTTACAACGATATACCAGATTGGAACTCATTTCCACTCCGGTAGAACCTTCATCTGTATATAATCCCCAGCCTCCGTAATCGTAAGACAACACATCATGAATCATATTATGAACAATGCGCGTTCCATGCGATTCTCCCAGGGTATATACAGCTCCCATGTCAGAAAGTTCTCCCCAGCCAATATGATGGATATGATTATAAGCCACCAGATTTCTCACAGCCTGACTAATGAGGGGCGTTTGCGCAAAATCAACCGTTCCGTCTTTCATCAGTACATTTGTCCAGACTGCATCGGAATTGTTATATCCCCAGACCCAGCCAACAGATACTCCAGAATATCTTAAATCTGATATTTCATTGTGAGTAATCCGATTGTCCGAAGCATGAAAGACGGCAACTCCCACTCCACAAGGAAGCTCGCTCCCGGCATGGGTTATAATGGAATTATTAACCACATTCCGTTTACAGACCAATGTAGAATCGTTTATATACCAGGGGGATCCTATCTTTACACCTCCTGCACCGAGATCAGCCAGATAACAGTGATCTATCACATTATCCGAACACGCAGTCTTGAGCCAGACAGCATATCCTCCGGTGTGAAGCATTTCACAATTGACAAAACGAATGTTTTTCACATACTCCAGCTCAACAGCCGCTTCCACTGTGGCAGCCGCCTGCATCGGCTCGTTGCCAAATTTAGGCATACTGTATGCAGCATACTGAAAAGAAAGGTTTTCAAACCTGATATCCTTCAGCAAAGTTTCCCTGTTTCCCTTTGCAATGATCCACTGATGCAGGGTCGGTGCAAAGCACTCTGCCACGGACAGGTCTTCGCCTTCCCGCGGAATATAATAGACATATCCTTCCGATTTATCCAGGAACCACTCTCCCGGCTTATCCAAAGCCGCCTTATATCCATACATGATATAACGGGAGCCTTGCGATATGGGATTCCAGGGCTTCATTCCTCCCCCATGAAAATAAACAAATCCAGAATCAGGACAGGCATATGCCACTTCTTTCTGGGTTATATCCCATTTATGGTAGAACCGGAAACGGACATCAGAAAGTTCTTCAGCAGACAAACCGGACAATGAACTCAGATCCTGTTTATCCAGCTTGATTTTCTGAGTCGCATAATTGGCAGAGCGAACTCCGGATACATAAGGATACTCCTCATATCCTTTCACATAAAACCAGTCTTTATCCGGAGTCCGTGCCAGCTGTGCACGTTTTCCATTGACAAAAAACTGTTCAAAAGAATACCCATAAAGTTTCACTTCCGGTATGTACGCCCGATACATACGATCTCCGCACTTTTCCCATTGCTGAATCCTGATTGCTCCCAGGAAGCGGGGCATATTGTCTTTGTTGCCTCTTACAACGACCGGACAAGTCACCTTCGCAGACAGATCCAACGGCTTATCCAAAAGATAGTCTCCGGAAGCTACCTGGATAAAAAGTGTGTCCGGACACTTTTGATTCTCTTCCAGAGCTCTGTGCAGACTCTTAAAAGGTTTATGCTGTTCTCCCGTCCATGAATCATTGCCTGAAGGGGAAACATAAACAGTCTTCTGTGCAGAAGTATACAAAGATACACTTGCAAATATGGCTATCAACCATGCGTTTTTCATAACAAATTATATTTTAATGATACCTTTTCTTTTTATATGTCATTCAAAATTCACCGGGACAAGCGTAATGGAAGACACTTCCACATCACCTCCCTCCAGCTGGTTTACCGTAATCGTATGAGTTCCTGCTTTTTCAAAGGAAATCCATCCTATCTGACGGTCACAAAAAATATCCGATACACCCTGTTGGTTCTGTATCGCACGTCCTTCATCTGTTTCCGCTTTCCAGACAACACGCCCTTTGCCTCTGGCCTTTATATCCAAATGATAAACTCCCGGCTTACTGACAGCAACGGTCCAGGTCAGTTTTCCTCCCTGATTCAAATGTCCAGCACAATAAACATGCTTCCATTCACCAAACTTCTCCATCCAGCTGGATTTATAGATACTGCAAGACTCTGCCACAGCAAATTTGACCGACAGATCCTTTATTCCTGTTTCCGGGTCCACAGCCAGAGTGGAATCCACCGAAACACCGGAACCTTCCACAGAAAGCTCGATCACACTCACGAACGGGTCAGGCTGTTGATATGGCACATGCAAGACTGTCCATCCATTGTCCTTGTTACAGCGGATACGACGTTTGCTTCCATCAGCCTGCAGAACAACGGCACTCTTCACCTCATTCTTAAGTCCGGGCAAGTAAAGTTCTCCGGATCGCGGCCATTCATACACACAGAGATAAAGTTTACCCTGGCTATACACAACATCCCCCCACGGCAACGCATGCTTCCACGGAGATGCGCCCGCTCCATAAATGACCTGAGGATACCGGGTAATCCATTTTCCTGAAGACTGCAAGGTTTCTGATACCATCTCCGGAATATTTCCCATACCATCCAGCCCCACATTCAACATATAGGTACCTCCTCTCGCCACGGTTGATATCAGATTCTTCAGGATCTGCTTGGGCGACTTCCAGTTCTGATCATACCAGGCATATCCCCATGCATCATTCGTGACGTCCACACTTTCCCACATGCCATCAATATTTTCCAAAGGCACTTCCATATCTCCCAGAGTCATATAATCACCCAGGTTATATCCCACACGGCCTGAGACCAAAGCTTTAGGCTGATTCGTGCGTACAACGTCAACCAGTTTCTGCGCATATTTCTGAGGAATACTTCCCGGAGTATCAAACCATACCAGCTCTATATCTCCATAATTGCTCGTGATCTCTTCCACCTGAGGAAGACATTTCTCGCGAAAATAATCATCAAAAGTCTTTGGATTCCCCTCAGCGTCCACTTTGGGCGCCCCGGACGCACCGGGAGTGGTCCAGTCCTGATTGTGTGAATAATAAAATCCGAATCCCAATCCATACTTCCTGCAAGCCTCAGCAAGTTCTTTCATCGGATCTCTTTTAAAAGGAGTTGCATCAACAATGTTGAATTTATCGCAGGCAGAATGATACATGGCAAATCCGTCATGATGCTTACTGGTAATAATGATATATTTCATACCCGCTGCTTTGGCCAGCAAAGCAACTTTCTCAGCATCAAAATTCACCGGATTAAAAGTTCTGGCAGTGGCTTTGTATTCATTTTTATCGGCATTTGCCATATTGATATCCATCAGCCATTCACCTATGCCATAATAGGTCTTGCCATTCCATACATTTCCCAACTGCGAATAAAGTCCCCAGTGTATAAACATGGCATAGTTTCCCCATTCAAACAAATGCCCCCGTTCATTTCCTGCCGTTATTTCTTTCGCCTGCTGGCCTTCTCCCCACATTTTGTTCATTTCTTCCTGAGCAAACAAAGGCATAGTTCCCAGGAAAAGGAGAGAACAACCAGAAATGATCCTTTTTAATTTTCTTCGGTCAGTTATCTCATAAATCCATCCCATAATAAAAGATATTAAGTTTAAGCTTCAAATTCAGTAAACCCCAAAATCATTGATAACAATGAAATATTTACCCCACGGGCAAAGGTATAAAATTCCAATGAGGTAATACAACGTAAGAATCAAAAAAAGGCATAAAACTCATAGGGGTTTCTTTCAGGGTCTGCGTTATATTGGCAGAAACAGACTTAGCTAAGCATACTCCAGACGGAAAGTGAAGAGTTGAACTTTCCTGCCGGCAAAAGCTCTGATAAAATAAGAAAGCTTCCGGACCAGAAAACAACTCAGAAGTATTTTAAACACTAAAAAAGAAAAAGTTATGAAATTCAAATTGATCGCATTATCTTTGTGTATGATTGCAAGTGCCAACGTAGTAAAAGGACAGGAATATGGAAAGGATGTTTCCACGACAGAAAACAAGCACGAGATCCGTCTGTCTGTCAGTGACGGATTAACCCTCGGTTCTGCAGACATACTCGGCATAGGCTTGTCGGATGCCATCACAGGAAGCAAACGGACCAACCAGAGCAATTCCATGGTATACGGGATCGGTTACCGGTATGCCCTGAACCGTTTCAGATTAGGAGGTGACCTGGGTTTTGCCCAATCCAGCAGTCAGCTGACTCTGAGTGGAGAAAAAACTCCTTCCATCAAAGAAAAGGAATTGAATTTCCTGATTCTGCCCACAGCTGAATTCGTCTACTACAAACGCAGACTTGTAGAACTTTACGGAACAGCCGCAGCCGGTGTAAACCTGGTACGCCACACAGAAAAAGGCCTTTCGGAAGCAGGCAAGGCAGCAGCACGTCAAACAGACCTGTCAACTTCTTTCGCCTATCAGATCAACCCGATTGCCCTTCGCGTCGGCAATGACCATATCGGAGGATTCCTGGAAGCCGGATTCGGATACAAAGGTTTCCTGACAGCAGGTATCAGCATGAGATTCTAACAAACGGAAAAAGTTGAAATGAGAACAGACGGATGGAAACATTTTCTCTCACGGGGACAAGTGGAAATATCCGGCTATTACAAAACCCGGAGAAATGTTGTCGCCCTGCGGCCTGAAGCCTTTATTGAAGATGACCAGTGGAGCAATTACATCATGGAAGGCGACGGAGACAGCTACGGAATAAAAGGTTACTTTTTCAATACCTGGAAGCGATGGACTCTCCAGCTTTCCTATGCCTATACCCGAAGCAGGGAATGGTTCGACGACCTGAAAGAACAGGGCAGGCTTCCTTCCCTCTATGACATTCCCCACCAGATAGGAGGTGCATTATCCTGTCAGCTGACGAAACGTGCCAGTGTATCCTTAGGCGGTCTGGTACGCTCCGGGAAAGTCACAGACCTCGACCAAAACTTTGACCCTCTTCCGCAAGAAGATTTCCGGAAGGTACGCGAACCGATGAATTACCGGGTAGATGCCAGCTATACTTATAAAAAAGAATTCAGGACAGGAAGATTACTGCTTTTCCGTGCAGGGCTATACAACATCGTAGGAAACCCGCCTGAAGAAGAAATACTGAATTTCTATTCCGTACACTGGCACCGGAACTGTCTTCCGTACGGTTCCATCAGCTTTAAGTTCTGAATATACTTCCGAAATCTGACAGTTTTACTGTCCAGAGCGGGTATTTGTGTAAAAATTTTCCCTTTACTACAAGACTTTGGTTATAAATTGTTACTTTTGGGACCTGAATCTAAAAATTTACATATTATGATTACATTTACCCTTTGCCTGCTGGCACTGATCATCGGATACTTCACTTACGGAAAACTGGTGGAACGTATCTTCAAACCAGACAACCGCCAGACTCCCGCTTTAGTTCATCCAGACGGAGTAGATTACATGGTTCTTCCTACATGGAAGATCTTTATGATCCAGTTTCTCAACATAGCAGGAGTAGGTCCTATCTTCGGAGCCATTATGGGTGCTATGTTCGGAACAGCTTCCTACCTGTGGATTGTTCTGGGTTCCATATTTGCCGGTGCGGTACACGACTATTTTTCGGGGATGCTCTCACTGAGAAATGACGGAGAAAGCCTGCCGGAAATAGTAGGCCGTTACCTGGGAAAATCCACCAAACAGATCATGCGAGCCTTCACGGTCATTCTGATGATGCTGGTCGGTGCCGTGTTTGTTGCCTCACCGGCAGGACTTCTGGCAAAGCTTACTCCGGAATCACTGGACGTAACCTTCTGGATTATCGTCATTTTCGTCTATTATATTCTGGCCACTCTTCTGCCCATTGACAAAATTATCGGAAAAGTATATCCCTTATTTGCCATTGCCCTGATCTTTATGGCACTGGGATTATTAACCATGCTTTATGTGAACGCACCCGAATTGCCGGAATTATGGGATACCCTGGAAAATACGCATCCTCATGCGGAAACAACCCCCATCTTCCCGATGATGTTCATCACAATTGCCTGTGGAGCCATTTCCGGTTTTCATGCAACTCAAAGCCCGTTGATGGCACGCTGCATGCGCAGTGAACGTCATGGACGTCCTATCTTCTACGGAGCAATGATCACGGAAGGCATCGTAGCCCTGATCTGGGCCACTGTAGCTACCTATTTCTTCCATGAAAACGGTATGGGCATCAGCGATGCTTCTGTCGTTGTGTTTGATATCAGCAAAGAATGGTTAGGTACAGTCGGAAGTATTCTGGCCATCCTGGGAGTTGTTGCCGCACCGATCACAAGTGGAGACACCGCTTTCCGCTCTGCCCGCCTGATCGTTGCAGATTTTCTGAACTTTGAGCAGAAATCCATGAAGAGCCGCCTGTATATCTGCGTGCCCATGTTCTTCCTTGCCAGCGGATTACTTCTGTACAGCTTACGGGATGCCGACGGATTTCAGGTCATCTGGCGATATTTTGCATGGGCCAATCAGACCCTGGCCGTATTCACCCTGTGGACAATAACCGTATGGCTGGTACAGGAAAAGAAAGGATATTCCTTCCTGGTCACCTTCCTGCCCGCCCTTTTTATGACGACCGTCTGTGCAACCTATATCTGCATTGCTCCGGAAGGTTTCGGAATCGGTAAAAACCTGATTCCCATCCTCTCACCCGTCTTTCTGATCATAGCAGCATTATGGTTCTATTTCTGGTATACCCGACACAAGGCCCATTCCTGAATCCGGCATTGGAGTAAAATGGCTTCCGACAACATCTTTTAAATATGGCAACAGCCATCTTTTGAAAAAGATCCCCTATTTTTACGTCCTGAAAAGCCATACATTTTATTAACCCCAGGATTTCATGAGTCAGAAAACACTGAAATCTCTTTAAACCAATTATTTATGTATAAAAGATTACTCCTTTCCGGATTGGCTCTTACCACACTCGCTTCGTATGGAACCGAATCTGCAGCTCCCGCCAAAGACAAACCGAACATCATTATGTTTCTGGTTGACGACATGGGATGGCAAGATACCTCAGTTCCTTTCTACAACAATCAGACCAGCAATCTGAACACCCGCTTCCAGACTCCCAATATGGAGAGACTGGCCAGAATGGGGGTGAAATTTACGGAAGCCTATGCCTGCGCCATATCTTCTCCAACCCGATGCAGTCTGATGTCCGGAATGAATGCTTCGCGTCACAGAGTAACGAACTGGACCCTGGAACTCAACCAGCAAACAGATGCCACAAGCGATGTCATATCTCTGCCTTCATGGAATTATAACGGCATCCAGCCGGAAGGGGCAGACAGCATCAGCAATGCAACTCCGATCACTTCCCTTCCGCAAGTGCTGAAAGACAACGGATACAGAACCATCCATTGCGGAAAAGCTCACTTCGGTGCAAGAACCACTCCCGGAGAAGATCCGGCCCAGATGGGATTTGACGTAAATATTGCAGGAGGGGCCAATGGAGCTCCGGGAAGCTATCTCGGAACCAGGAACTTCGGAGAAGGATCGCGCTTTGCAGTTCACGGACTGGAAAAATACTACGGGAAAGACATATTCCTGACAGAAGCTTTAACGCTCGAAGCGATCAGGGAAATGGATGAATCGGTTCAGATGAAACAGCCTTTCTATCTGTACATGTCACACTATGCAGTCCATTCTCCCTACGATGATGACGCACGTTTCAGCGGAAAATACAGAGGAAAAAAAGACAAGCAGCTCAACGCTCCCCTGAATGAAAGCGAAGCCCGATATGCGGCCCTGGTAGAAGGCATGGACAAAAGCCTGGGAGACATTCTGGATTATCTGAATTCGAAACCCGAAGTAGCACAGAATACCATTATCCTGTTTATGTCTGACAACGGAGGACAAGGACTGAACAACGTACGTCAAGGTGTTGAAAACCGGGATCAGAACTATCCGGCACGCGCCGGTAAAGGCTCTGCCTTCATGGGAGGAGTCAGAGAACCCATGATGGTGTACTGGCCCGGAGTAACCCGGCCCGGCACCGAATGTGCACAGAGAGTCATCATCGAAGACTTCTACCCGACGATTCTGGAAATGGCCGGAGTCAAATCCTACAAAACCAGACAAGTCATTGACGGAGTCAGCTTTGCAGATGCTCTGAAAGAACATCGCATCAATCCGGACCGGACACTCATCTGGCACTTCCCGAACCTTTGGGGAGAAACCCAGAACAAGGAAGAAGGTTACGGAGCTTACTCTGCTATCCTGAAAGGAGACTATCACCTCATCTATACCTGGGAAACCAGACAACTCCGCCTTTACAACGTGAAGGAAGACATTGGCGAACAAAACGACCTGGCACAATCCATGCCGGATAAAGTGAAAGAACTGGCCAAAGAACTTTCTGACTACCTGAGAGCCAGAGATGCCCAGAGACCAACATTGATCCAGACCAACAGTCTGATTCCTTATCCCGACGAAAAGTAAAGACCAATCCATAGGATTCAAAAAAAACGGCAGAAGTTCAGAAAACGACTTCTGCCGTTTACTTACCTGAAAACAATACAGACATCTTCACAGATATCACTTTACCATTCAAACAGGCATATCTAGAGGTGTTTACAAACAATAATCATCCGCTTTTTCACAAAGACAAAATAAAGATTTTCTTCAAACACAAGCAAGCAAAATCGACCAATGTCCATGAAAAGCCCACGAATGCAAACAACTCTCCAACGAATCTTTTTTCACCGGCTTCCATCCTCTCCTTTTATTCATGTCACCCACTCCACGCTATAATGACATGACAGATTATCATCAAAAACGACAGAAAATCATCCCGACCGAAATGGCCCTGAATTTGTATAATTGTAAAACGAAAAATAAGAGAAAGGAGGTTCGCACTACAGATCAGTCAACACAGATTTACTAAAGAATAAACATCCTCTACCCAGGAATAGAGTTCTAAGATTCAACAAAACAAGATAACTTCATAAAAGCAAGATTATATGACTACTCCAGACACAAAAACAACAGAAGATAAATATATCGGCGTACTGACTTCCGGTGGAGATGCTTCAGGTATGAATGCTGCCATCCGGGCTATCACACGCAGCGCCATTTTCAACGGATTCAAGGTAAAAGGTATCTACCGGGGATATGAAGGCCTGATCACAGGTGAAATCAAGGAACTGACCACAGAAACGGTCAGCAACATCATCCAGCGGGGAGGAACCATCCTGAAGACAGCGCGTTCACAGGCATTCATGACCCCGGAAGGACGGAAAAAAGCCTATGAAACCATGCAAAAGGAACACATCGTTGCACTGATAGTCATCGGAGGTGACGGTTCTCTCACAGGAGCACGTATCTTTGCCGAGGAATATAACGTAGTCTGCATCGGACTTCCGGGCACGATCGACAATGACCTGTATGGTACGGATTACACCATCGGATACGATACAGCCCTGAATACGATTGTGGAATGTGTGGATAAGATCCGGGACACAGCCACCTCACACGACCGAATTTTCTTTGTTGAAGTCATGGGACGGGATGCCGGATATCTGGCCCAGAACAGTGCCATCGCCTCCGGAGCAGAAGCTGCCATCATACCGGAAGACCGCACGGATGCCGACCAGCTGGAACAATTTATCAGCCGCGGATTCCGGAAAACCAAGAACAGCAGCATCGTCATTGTTTCGGAAAGCCCCAAAGATGGAGGAGCCATGCACTATGCAGACCGCGTCAAAAAAGAATACCCGCAGTATGACGTACGGGTATCCATTCTGGGACACCTGCAGCGGGGAGGATCTCCAAGTGCATACGACCGTATTCTGGCAAGCCGGCTGGGAACCGGAGCCATCGAAGCCTTACTGGAAGGACAGCGCAACGTTCTGATAGGCATCCGCAACAATCAGGTTGTCTATATACCTTTTGCGGAAGCTATCAAAGATGACAAGCCTTTCGACAAGAGCCTGATCAAGGTACTCAACGAATTATCTATTTAATTTACAACCATTTATAATATTCAAAGAGCTGGTTTCATTAATGAAATCAGCTCTTTTGTTTTATCTGGATTCATCATGCGGTCGTTGCGCCTGAATCGTGCGGTCGTTGAAGCCCAATCGTGCAGTCGTTGAAGACCAATCGTGCGGTCGTTTGAAAATACAAAAAGAATTTATACCTTTACCCCGAAAAACAAGACAAGAATGTTAACTCGAAAGAACTATGAAAGGTGTTATCCTTATATTGCTATGTATGCTTGTAGCCTCTTGCCGGATGCGTCCGGTTTCTTCGGGACTGGAAGAAACCTTGTCGCAAGCGGGAAGCAATCGGGACGAATTGTTCCGGATACTTGCCCACTATGAAAAAGAAGGGGATTCCTTGAAATTGCGTGCTGCACAATTCCTGCTCGAAAACATGGCGGGGAAAGCGTACGCTACCGGTCGGGTGGTAGACGAGTATTGCGCTTTCATGGATTCCGTATTCCGTACGGGACATAAGAGTGAGGAGGAGCTGCCATCAATTTACGAACAGTACGAAAAACAGGCGCGCTACTTGAAGGAAGAGCCGGTTCTCGCCTTGGACGCACGGACTCTGACCGCTGACTATCTGATTCGGAACATTGACGAAGCCTTTGCCGTATGGGACCGACCGTGGAACCGCCATCTTTCCTTCAATGAATTTTGCGAGTGGATATTGCCCTACCGTGTCAGTGGAGAAGTGCCGGAAGAATGGCGTGCATTGTATCGGGAACGTTTCGAGCCTCTTTTGCAGTCGGACTCGATACGGACAGCCCGGCAAGCTTGTACGGTTATCAACAACGAACTGATCAAGTATTCTATCTGCATACCCGAAAAGTCGGTGCTTCCGGTTACTTTGCCCGCTCATCTTCTGATGAACATTAAGTTCGGTTTGTGTGGGGACTATGCCAACTTAGCCATGTTCGCCATGCGTGCGGCGGGGATTCCGGTAGGCATTGAAATCGTGCCTTTTTGGGGACGGGGAAACGGCAGACATACTTTTAATGTAGTATACGACAGCGACAGTACTTTTCATGACTTTTCCGGAGCAGAGCAGAATCCGGACGAACACCTGATCCGTTTCCGCCACGAAATGCCGAAAGTATATAGAGAAACTTTCGGCAAGCAGCCTTCCTCGCTGGCTATGCAGTGCGGGGATGAAGACATTCCCGACTTTTTCAAGAATCCCTGCCTGGAGGATGTTACCGGCAACTATCCGTTTATCGAGGCACGGGACATTACTGTTCCGGTGGAGGGACATTCCGACCGCAAGTTCGCCTATCTGTGCGTGTACCATCCCACCCAATGGATTCCCGTGGCGTGGGGCAGAAGACAGGGCGACAGCGTCCGCTTCCAGAACGTATGCCCGAACATCGTGTATCATCCGGCATTGTATGCCGACGGGAAGCTGCAACTGACCGGTCATCCTTTCCTGCTGGATACGTTGGGATACGTCAATGTGCTTGCTCCTCAGGCGGATACCGTGAACTGCGTGCTTAGTACACTGTACAAGGATGCTCCCAAACTGATGAAGCTGCTTCCCTCCTTTGTCGGGGGCAAGATACAAGGAGCCAACCGTCCCGATTTCAGCGATGCGGTTACATACTATACCTTTACGGAACAGCCTACTTTTAAGTATACCACGGTATTGCAGGAATACAAAGCTTGCAAGTACCTGTGTTACCTGTCGTCCGATTGTGGCACAGGCAATATGGCGGACTTGGAATTTTATGCCGAAGGTTCGGATGTTCCCTTGAAAGGAAAAGTTATAGGGCATTACAAGCCCAGCCTACAGTTTTTCGATTCCGGTGCGGAAGCGATGTTCGATAGTAACCCCATTACATTTTTCCATACGGCAGATACGCTGAGCTGGGGAGGATTGGAACTGGAAAAGCCGACAGCCGTTTCCCGCATCCGCTTCATTATCCGCAGCGAAAACAATGGCATACGTAAGGGAAGCGAGTACGAATTGTTCTATATGGATAAGGACAAGTGGGTATCTTTGGGCAGGCAGATTGCCACAGAGGACGACCGCTTGGAATATAAAGGTGTACCCAGGAACGCTTTGCTCAGGTGGATCGACCATACAAAAGACAATTCAAAGAGAATATTTATCATAGAAAACAAAAAGGAAGTTTGGTATTGAAAACTATGGAAACATTAAGGACATCATCGTATATAATTCCGGTCAAGCTGGAAAGTGAAGAGGGAAAGTATATGCTTATTCATGGATATACAGGGGCTATGGATATTGTTAGTGAAAGTGTAGTATTGTGTCTAAAATACAATGAAATAAAAAAGCTTTCAGATTTGACATTGCAGGCTCTGCAGAGATTTAAATAATCAGTTGTTTATGAAAATATTAGGTCTAACTATTTGCTTTTTGTTGTCTTATGTACTTCCTATAACCTCTCAAGTATTAGTCAAAGGTAGAGTTGAGAGTGAAAATGATCAGGATGTAATTTATGCTTCCATTCGGCTACTACGACCCGATTCTTCCTTTGTACAAGGAACTATAACCGATAGTATCGGTAACTACTGTCTACGAAATGTATATTCAGGTGATTATCTGCTTTCTATAAGTTCTATAGGGTATATATCGCAATGGCATGTTTTTACCATAGAAAACCAAGACAAGAAAATCCCTTTATTTACGTTAAAGAAAGACAATATATTATTGGGCGAAGTAGAGGTAAAAGCTTCTTCCTTTATCCGTCAGAAAGATCGAGTGTTAATTATCCCGACAGAACACCAAATAAAGCATGCTTCTACAGGATATGATTTGTTGTATAACCTGATGATTCCTGGAATGCATGTCGATACACAAAAAGGTTCAGTAAATACATTGTTTGGGGAAACTACTCTTTATATAGACGGACAAAAAGCAGACTATAAAGAAGTACGAGCTCTTCGTCCCAAAGATATTGAAAAAATAGAATATTTTGAAATGCCTACAGGGAAGTATGCAGGTGATAAAACTTCGGTCAACTATATATTAAAAAAGAAAAACACAGGCGGTTATGTTGCATTAGATGGGATGCAAACTATCGGTTATTTGGGAGGTGATTACAATGCCAATCTAAAAGTTACACACAAAAATACCAACTATACGCTATTTGCCGGTCACTCTATGGAACATAATGGTGGAGTACGAACAGATAAAAAAGAAATTTTCTACTTTCCAAAACAGGAAATAAGCCGTACAACCCATATAGATGATGCTGAACTAAAAAAGAACAAACAATATGCACAACTGAATATTAATAACAACAATGATAAACAGACATTGGCTGGAAAGATTTCCTTTGTCCGACAAAGTATGCCTGACAATTATAGTAAAAGTGTCATTGAATATAGCAATGCTTCGGTTAATGATATTAGTTCCAGAACTGAAACAAACCAGATTACTCTAATGCCAAGTTTGAATTTATATGGAAACTTTAAATTGGGACAGACGCAGGTTTTGAATGTCGATTTAACGGCTACTTATACAAACAATGAATATATACGAAAATATAGCGAAGGGAACTACTTCTCTCATACGAAAGTAAACGAAAATTTATACGATGTCGCATTTTCGACAGATTATAATATTCAGTTGAAGCATAATAATTCTTTTGGATTAAACTTCAGCCATTTACATTCTATTTCTTCAGCCACATATAAAGGTGATTTTAATGATTGGAGTCATTTATGGACAGCTGAAACTTTATTAATGGGACAATACAATCAAAGTTTCGGAAAAGTTTATATGAGTTTGCAATTGGGAGGTGATTTGCTACAATATTGTTTGCATAGAAATGAAGCAAAACGTTATCTGTCTCCTCATGCTAATATTTTATTGAATTATCAGATAAATTCCGAACATTCTATATTGTACGGATTGAATACAGGAAACTCCAATCCACCTATGGAATGGATAAATAATGTTAGTCAGGATTTGGATTCATTGTCTGTTAAACGAGGCAATCCATATCTAGAAAAGACCGATTATTATAATAGTTATTTGGTTTATGCCTACCAAAAAGGGAAAATTAATCTACAAGTGGCAGGTCTTTATTTTGGAGCTATAAACAACGTTTTCAGTGATTACTATATAGAAAATGATAAACTGGTGAATACATTTCGTACAGGAGGAAATTTCCATCAATTAAAAGGATCACTTGCTGTTACTTACAAGATAATTCCTAGTTTACATATTAAACTGCTAGGATTTTATCGTTATAATAAAATTACGGGAAAGGTAAAGCAACATAGGAACGAGTGGGGAGGAAGTATGGATATAAACTATTACTGGAGAGATTTTGCATTTAATATACACGGAAAATCTACGGAAAAAACATTAGATAATTATCCTGCTTTCATAGACACACCTGCAACTTACGGTGTATTTGTGCGTTGGAATCATAAAAATTGGATGGCAGAAGTTGGCACGGACAATACATTTAGTAAATACAATCGAATTAAAATGTATACGGATATGGGGGTATATCGTTTTCATAACAACTCTTATAGCGAAACGTATCAAAAAACAGGTTATATCAAAGTGACTTATACATTCGATTTTGGAAAGAGTTCTTCTAAAGAACACCGTGATATTAATACAACGATTAACAGTGCAATATTGAAAGCAGAATAAAGAAATGAAAACCTACAGCGACATCACCATCCACCATCCCTTTTCTTCTTCGGTGCAGAAGGAAAAGTATCTGTTGTCCTACAACGGGCAATACTACGAAGCCAGTCACGCCATTGTGGAACTGGTGGAAGAACTGCAACGGTATGAGGAGGAAAAAGCGGCTATCGAAGCATACGTCCGAAAGAAAGAAGGAAAGTACACCCCGGAGCAAGTGCGGGAAGTGATAGAAAAATTCATCGATCCCATCTTTCGTGCAGTGCCGAAAAAGCGGAGCTTCCTTTACGAAAAGGAACTGTTCAGCGCCGGCGCGATAGACCGATTCTCGGATACGTTCCGTTTTTTGTTCCATAAGGCATATATGATGGTGGTGCTGGTGGGAATGTTGGCATTGGACGCTTGGTTTTTCTTTACTACCTCCGACCTGCTTCTGTTCAACAACAAAGTGAACATCTATATGGTAGCGGGATTACTGGTGTTTATGCTTGCCTCTTCCTTTTTCCACGAACTGGGGCACGCTTCCGCTTGCAAATACTTTGGCGTGCGCCACGGGGGGATAGGATTCGGGTTGTACCTGAACTTTCCCGTGCTCTATACGGACGTTACGGAAGTGTGGAAACTGAACCGGGCGCAACGGTGCGTGGTGAACCTTGCCGGGGTTTACTTCCAGTCGTATTGGCTGATAGCCCTGCTGGTGGCTTTTCTCATAACGGGAAACGACATCCTGCGGTACCTGATACTTATTATGAATCTGGGGTTCGTGATGACGCTGAATCCTTTCTTCAAGTTCGACGGTTACTGGATTGCTTCGGACTTGTTGGGAGTGCCTAACCTCCGGCAGCGTTCGCTGGAGTTGTTCAGTTACCTGTACCGGCTTGTCCGCCGGAAGCCGATAGACAAGAAGCCTTACCTGCTCCAGATACGCCCGCTGGAGAAATACGGGCTGCTGGCGTACTCGGTGGTGGTGAACGCCTTTATGGGATTTTACTTCTGTTACGTTATCCCCATGTTTCTGTACCGCTTTGTGCAGACCTTTCCCGATGCAGTGAACGAACTGATTCTTTACTTGTCCAACCGCATGGTTCCACCTTTCGCCTTGCTGCGAAACATCAGCATGCAACTGATATTTCTTGCTCTGATAGGTTACCTTGTGTACAGGACGATCACCTCATTCACAAAACGCTATGCCAAAAAACAATAATACAGGTATCCATCCGAACAAGGCGGTGTGGTACGCCACAGCTTGTCTGCTGCTGGTAGCGATGGGAATTTTTTTGTATCGTGTGGACGACTCCCATTTGGTTTCCTTCCTGCTTCTTGCGGGAGGGCTGACGGCAATCCATGTGTTACCATTCGGGCGATGGACTGTTTTGGACACTTGTGTCGGCATGATTACGCTGTACGACCTGGTGTCCTGTCTTTATGCCGATTGTCCTTTACCTGCCATACGTGTTTCCCTGTACTCCCTGTATGCGCTGGTGGCATATTTCACGTTTCGTCGGCTGTCGGCATGGCAACCTGCGGAACGTATCGTCCGTTCGGGCAGTGACGTACTGATGGGTATTGCTGTGGTACTTGCCATTCTGTCCTTCTTTGTGTTTCGGAGTTCTGTACTGGGAGTCGGTTTCGAGGACACGTATCATTTCCGCTTTCTGTTTCGTCCGCTGGGATATATCACCAATGTGTGGTCGGAGATACTCTTGCTTATTTTGGGGTGGACGTGCCTTTCGCGCCGGCGTTATGCGATGGTTTTAGTAATCCTGACTTTTACAGCTATCTTTCTGTCCTTTTCCCGTGGAGCTTACATCGCTTCGGGCATTTTTCTTATTGGCAGTATGGCGGTAATGCATAAGGCGGACAAATTCCGTGTTCTCTTTTCTGCGTTGGCTGCATTGGCACTGGTTACGGTGTGTTGTCCGAAAGAGTTTCGGACTACCTTGGCGATGAACAGTACCGTTTCGCAGCAACAAAGCACAGAAAGCCGGATACAAGGTACGGAAGCTGCTTGGACGGTGTTCAAAGAACGCCCGTTGGAGGGGTACGGCAACGGCAATTATATGTATGCGCTCGATACCGTGACAGGGCAGGACAGCACGAAACCGTTCACTTCGATGGCGCCGAACACGTTGGCACGGCTGCTGGTAGAAAAGGGAATAGCCGGGACGTCGCTTTACGCCTTGCTTTTCCTTGCCGTAGCCCGTGCCTTGTGGCAACGGCGCAAGCAACGGGAAAGCCGTATCATCGGTTGCACACTGCTTGCCTTGCTTGCTAAGGACATGAGCCAGTCGGCATGGGAGGAAGTGCCTTTCCTCATGCTGATGGTGTATCTGCTCCTTGCTTATCTGCAAAGGGAAGAGGAGGAAGAACCGGAACGGATTCCGTTTTCGGCAAGCGGCTATGCGATAGCCGGACTTGCGCTGGCGACTGTGCTGGTGTGGAATATTCCGAGTATGCTGAGAGCTACCGACCCTACAGGGACTTATCTGGAACGGAAAGAGTACCGGAAAGCTTGGATGCGGCATCCCGAAGATGTGCAGCTCCGCTACTTGTATGCTTCCCGAACGCTTGTGAAAGAAAATCCGGCGGAGGCAGACAGTATATTGCGGAAATTGGCAACGGACTTTCCTCGTAACAGCTTGTATCTGCGTGCTTATGCCGAGAGGTGCTATATCCGTGACGATAAGGGAACTGCCTGCCGGATGATGGCAGAAGCTATTCGCTATACTCCCCGCTTGCTGGACGATGAGCGGATGCGTTACTGGAAGCAAACCGACAGTATTTTCCATGCGAGTGTAGTGCGGAAGGCATTGGAGGATAAACCCGTCAACGGTGCTTCGGCTTTAGACTATGCACGCTACGGTTACGTGGCTCATTGGGCGGGAGATACGATCACGGCAAATGCCAGCCTGAGAGAAGCGGTGAAGATATTACCGAATCTTACCACCCCGTATCTGCTGTTGGGAGAATATGACAAATACAAGTTACTGATGTATGGTGCTTTCCATGCCGACCTAGAGCATGCACCACTTCCCGAATATCCTCCGGTAAATGAAGATTATTTACTGGAAAAACAGGTTGACGTAAAGGTCAGAAACTGGTACAGGTCACGGTAAAGTTCCTATTTGGCGTTTTTCAAATACAATAACAACCTTAAAAACTTAAGGTCATGAAAAAGATTGCATCAGACTGAGTCAGTACTGAACATATAAGCGGGAGGTTGTAGCATCTTTCTTTACAACCTCCCGCTTTTTTAAACAATGATCAGAATTGATAAATGGCAGTCATCACCACACGATGGTTCATCACTGTATGAGATGACAAAGCCTTTGCTTTTGCACTGAATTCATCACCATACCAGGCATTGCACAGTGAATATTCAGCACCCAGTTTCCAGTTGCCACGATTATAAGTCAATTCAGCCGTGGCATTCAACAACTGATCCAGATTGGTTCCGGTGCCCAGCACATCAGACACTTCCGTAGAAGCACCGAGGCTTTTCAGATAACCGAAGAACAGAGCCGGACGCCAGGTCTTTCCATAAGCTACATTCAGCCAGGTGGCAGAAGTACGCAACGGAGTGTAAGTCTGTTCACCCGTACGAGGATCTACCGAAGTGATGCCATATCCTCCCACCGTACTGGTCTGCGTCAGATTCGTACCGAGTACACTCTTGGCCGAGAGAAGGAAACGTTCATGCGTATATTTCAGATGAGCCTCAGCTGACACGCCGGTTACCCGTTCATCTACCTTGTATGTATCACTTCCTACTACAGATTTTGTACGCGGCCGGATGGAAGAAACATGTACTCCGGCACCGGCAATCAGTTCCGGCCGGCGATAGTCCATACCGACATAAAATTCCGGCACACAGCTGTTCTTAATAAAGTTCTGACTCTTGGACGTTGAAGTTTCTCCTGCTTTATCCGATGCCGGACCGACAGAGAGATACTGAGACTGCCAGATGGCAGAGGCTGTCAGCTGAAAATGCTTCCGGGTGAAACGGTAACGTACCTGAGGAGCACGGCTGAACGGCTGGAAAGGTGCTCCCATATTCAAATTCAGGATTTCAGGAGCAACATCTCCATACAGCGGATGCCAGGTCTGTCCCACCAGCAATGCGGAAGTTCCCCAGTCAAGATTGAAATAAGCATGCCGCAGACGGAACAGAGAATAAGATGTTCCCGAACCCCGGAAGTCCACTTCAACCTTCGCCGAAGTCCTGGCCTTGCCCAACATCGGCCCAGCCACATCCACACCGACACGGCTGTAAAGTGCATACAGATTTCCGTTTCCCTGATCATTCAGGTCATTGCCATCCGCATCGGGCAACTTATCCAGCGGATACATATAGAACAACCCGTCTACGGTTTCCGAGTTTGTACGTGTATTGTAAAACAGGTCTGCACGTACTTGCCCATAGAACTTGTAACTGAACCCCTTCTTTTGTGCCATCGCACCGGCTGACATTCCGACCAATGCAGCCAATAAAAGATACTTCTTTTTCATGTCTGTTTATTATAATCTTCCTTATTCCAGATATACGGCCGTACCGCTGGCTGTCACCATCAGCATACTGCCGTTTCCTCCTACCGTTTCATAATCCAGATCTATACCGATCACTGCATTAGCCCCCAACGCGGCAGCCTCATCCTGCAACTCTTTCAATGCTGTTGCCTTTGCTTCACGCAACACTTGCTCATATGAAGAAGAACGTCCGCCGACAATATCCCGTATGCTGGCAAAGAAATCACGGAAAATATTGGCACCAATAATCGTCTCACCGGAAACGACACCGTAATAATGTACGACGCGCTTTCCTTCCACTGTGTTTGTTGTAGTCAATAACATAACTCTTTCATCTTTAAGTTTTAAGTCCGCAAAAGTACTAATTTCCAAGAATATTTTCATACCTTTGCGCGATTAAAAAGACCGACTTTATGCGCATATTGTTCATTTTATTCATCTGCCTGGGAACATTACTGCCTGCACAGGCTGCCCCCAAACAGGAAATCCGGGCCTCATGGATCACTACTTTGGGAGGACTGGACTGGCCTTCCCAGAAAGCAACATCCCCCGCAGGCATTGAACGCCAGAAAAAAGAATTATGCAATATATTGGACAAACTGCAGGAAGCCAATTTCAATACGGTGCTGTTCCAGACCCGTCTGCGCGGAGACGTCATCTATCCTTCTGCCCTGGAATGCTTTGCCGAATCCCTGACCGGACACACCGGACAGAATCCCGGCTATGATCCCCTGAAGTTTGCCATTGAAGAGTGTCACCGCAGAGGTATGGAAATTCATGCCTGGATGGTGGCAATCCCCATCGGAAACAAGCGGCAGGTAGGACTGCAAGGCAAGCAATCAGTGGTCAGAAAACATCCCGAACTCTGCAAGCAGTTCCGGGGAAGCTGGTATCTGGATCCGGGCAATCCGGGAACGGCCGGCTACCTGAGCCTGATGGTCCGGGAAATCGTGGCGAATTATGACATAGACGGTATCCACCTGGATTACATCCGTTATCCGGAACAGGGAGAAGACTTTCCCGACAAAGACACGTACCGGAAATATGGACATAAGCAGGAGAAATCCCAGTGGAGACGGGACAACATTACCCGTATCGTCAGACAAGTCTATACGGAAGTCAAGAAACTGAAGCCATGGGTGAAGGTCAGCAGCTCTCCCGTAGGGAAATACAGAGACACTTACCGCTATCCTTCCAAAGGATGGAACGCTTATCATGCCGTTTATCAGGATGCACAGAAATGGCTGAAAGAAGGAATCCATGATGCCATCTTCCCCATGATGTACTTCCTTGGCAACCAGTTTTATCCGTTTGCCCTTGACTGGCAGGAGAACAAAAACGGACGATGGGTAATCCCCGGACTGGGAATTTATTTCATGCATCCCAAAGAACAGAACTGGAAACTGGATGAGATCGTCCGACAGCTATATTTCCTGCGGGATATCCACACGGACGGACAAGCCTACTTCAGGAACCGTTTCCTGATGGACAATACCAAGGGACTGATGGATGAACTGGAAAAAAACTTCTATCTGTATCCGGCCGTAGTTCCTCCCATAACATGGGCTGATAGCATTGCTCCCAGTGTTCCTACCCTTCCCAGCCTGATTCCGGGAGAACGACAGGTACGCATGAGCTGGCATGCTTCGACAGACAACAACCCCGGAGGCATTTATTACCGTATTTATGCATCTGACCAGTATCCGGTCAACACAGAACGGGCAGAGAACCTGATCTGTACGCGGACCGACAGCACATCGTACCTCTTCATACCTCTGCTCCCCTGGCACCAGCGGACTTATTGGGCCGTGACTGCCGTGGACAGATTCGGCAACGAAAGTCAGCCTTTGGCTTTGAATATTCCGGATAGCGCAGGCATCCAGACAATTACTTTACAGAATCTGCCCCGCATCCCGGAAAACTGCATGCTGATTATTTCGGACGCAACCGGACAGGAAGTGCTCCGGACAGCTCATCCTACACGGGAAATGCTGCAACGGCTGGGAAACGGACTTTTCCGCTTCAGCATCCAGACTCCCGACGGACAAACCAGACTGGTCGGCATGGGAGCTCTGAACCAACCGCTTGTGGAATAAAAATCCACTTTGCGCCCAGTAGTTATGAAAAAAAATCGTACTTTTGCAAAGATAATTGAAACAAATAAACTTATACTATACTCATGAGTAATCAACGATACATGCAGCGCGGCGTATCAGCATCCAAAGAAGATGTACACAACGCCATCAAGAACATTGACAAAGGTATTTTCCCGAAGGCATTCTGTAAGATCATTCCGGATATTCTGGGAGGTGATCCTGAATACTGCAACATCATGCATGCTGACGGAGCCGGCACAAAGTCATCTCTGGCTTATCTATACTGGAAAGAAACCGGCGACTTGTCTGTATGGAAAGGCATTGCACAGGATGCACTGATCATGAACATCGACGACCTTCTTTGTGTAGGAGCCGTAGATAACATTCTGGTGTCTTCTACCATCGGCCGTAACAAGCTGCTTGTACCGGGAGAAGTGATCTCGGCCATCATCAACGGTACAGACGAACTGCTGGCTGAGCTTCGCGAAATGGGTGTCGGTGTCTATGCAACCGGCGGTGAAACAGCAGATGTGGGCGACCTTGTCCGTACAATCATCGTGGACAGCACGGTGACCTGCCGTATGAAACGTGCAGACGTTATCAACAATGCCAATATCCGTCCGGGAGACGTGATTGTCGGTCTGGCTTCTTACGGACAGGCTACTTACGAAAAGGAATACAACGGAGGTATGGGAAGCAACGGTCTGACCAGTGCCCGTCACGATGTGTTTGCCAAATACCTGGCTGAAAAATATCCGGAAAGCTATGACAAGGCTGTACCTGAAGAACTGGTATACAGCGGTCAACTGAAACTGACCGACACCGTAGAAGGCTCTCCGCTGGATGCCGGTAAACTGGTTCTCTCTCCAACCCGTACGTACGCTCCGGTTGTGAAGAAACTGCTGGATGCCCTGCGTCCGGAAATCCATGGTATGGTTCACTGCTCTGGCGGTGCACAGACAAAAGTGCTGCACTTTGTTGGCGACAACTGCCGTGTCATCAAAGACAATCTCTTCCCTGTTCCTCCTTTGTTCCGTACAATTAAAGAACAAAGCGGCACTGAATGGGACGAAATGTACAAGGTATTCAACATGGGACACCGTCTGGAAGTCTACCTGTCACCGGAACATGCCAAGGAAGTAATCGAAATCAGCAAGTCATTCAATATCGATGCACAGGTTATCGGACGCATCGAAGAAAGTGACCACAAGGAACTGATTATCCGCAGCGAGTTCGGAGAGTTCAAATATTAATACAATAAAGTCACAATGCCTATGGGATTCCTTTGCATTATCTTCATAATAGTTTGTTTATTAGCCTGGAGACAATATAACAAAGGTATCAATCATAAAAATAAATGACTATGAAAGGATCTACGCCGGTGCCATGTACACAGAGTTCGTGTCAGGCAAGAAATGGACTTGGAAGAAACATGTAAATTATATACTGATAATTTTATTGATACTTATTATTATTACGTATTTATTGAGCGGCAGATTGTGGTAAAAACAAAACAAAACAAAATATTTAAATGGCGGAAAATAACACCATACTGGAGAAACTGGAAGGCCTGGTAGCCCGCTTCGAGGAAGTATCAACCCTAATTACAGACCCGAACGTAATTGGCGATCAGAAACGCTATGTCAAACTGACGAAGGAATATAAGGAACTGGGTGACATCATGGCTGCCCGCAAGGAATATCTGCAATGCCTCAACGGACTGGAAGAAGCCAAAATGATGATGGCTGAAAACGATCCGGAAATGAAGGAAATGGCCCGTGAGGAAGCTGCAGCCTATGAAGCCCGTATTCCCCAACTGGAAGAGGAAATAAAACTTCTGCTGGTACCAGCCGACCCGCAGGATGACCGCAACGCTATCCTGGAAATCCGTGGAGGTACGGGAGGCGATGAAGCAGCCATCTTTGCAGGAGATTTGTTCCGCATGTATTCCAAATATTGCGAATCGAAAGGATGGAAGCTGGAGGTATCGAGTGCCAACGAAGGAGCTGCCGGCGGTTTCAAGGAAATTATCTGCTCCGTTACCGGGGACAAGGTATACGGCACTTTGAAATATGAATCAGGCGTTCACCGTGTACAGCGCGTTCCTGCGACTGAAACTCAGGGACGTGTTCATACATCAGCAGCTTCGGTTGCCGTACTTCCCGAAGCAGAACCGTTTGACGTAGAAATCAACGAAGGTGAAATCAAATGGGATACTTTCCGAAGCAGTGGTGCCGGAGGTCAGAATGTCAACAAGGTAGAATCCGGAGTTCGTCTGCGCTATAACTGGAAGAATCCGAATACCGGCGTCGTAGAAGAAATCCTTATCGAATGTACGGAAACACGCGACCAGCCCAAAAACAAGGAACGTGCACTCAGCCGTCTGCGTACCTTCATTTACGATAAGGAGCATCAGAAATACATCGACGACATCGCTTCCAAACGTAAAACCATGGTCAGCACCGGCGACCGTTCGGCCAAGATCCGTACATACAATTATCCTCAGGGACGTATTACTGATCACCGTATCAACTATACGATCTATAATCTGGCAGCGTTCATGGACGGAGATATTCAGGACTGTATTGACCACCTGATTGTAGCCGAAAATGCAGAACGACTGAAAGAAAGTGAATTATAACAACTGGTAGCAAAAGACTTATAATTTAAAGACTCAGGAATATGAACAAACAACAGTTATTTGAAAACATCAAGAAAAAACAGTCTTTCCTGTGTGTAGGACTGGACACGGATATAAAGAAAATACCGGAACATCTGCTGAAAGAAGAAGATCCTATCTTTGCTTTCAATAAAGCCATCATCGATGCCACAGCTCCTTACTGTATCGCTTACAAGCCGAATCTGGCTTTCTACGAAAGCATGGGTGTCAAAGGTTGGATTTCTTTTGAAAAGACCATCCAGTATCTGAACGAAAACTATCCTGACCAGTTTATCATTGCTGACGCCAAGCGCGGTGATATCGGTAATACTTCAGCTATGTATGCACGTACATTCTTCGAAGAAATTAACCTGGATGCAGTTACGGTAGCACCTTACATGGGTGAAGACAGTGTTACTCCGTTCCTGACTTACGAAGGGAAATGGGTTATCCTGCTGGCACTGACATCCAACAAAGGTTCTCACGATTTCCAGCTGACTACTGATACAGAAGGCGAACGTCTGTTCGAAAAAGTATTGCGCAAGAGCCAGGAATGGGGCAACGACCAGAACATGATGTATGTGGTAGGTGCAACTCAAGGACGCATGTTTGAAGACATCCGCAAAATTGTTCCAAACCACTTCCTGCTGGTTCCGGGTATCGGAGCACAGGGCGGATCACTGGAAGAAGTCTGCAAATATGGTATGAACAAAGAATGCGGACTGATTGTCAATTCCAGCCGTGCCATTATCTATGCAGACAAAACCGAACGTTTTGCTGAAGTTGCCGGTGAAGAAGCCCATAAGGTTCAGCAGCAAATGGCAGAACAGCTGAAAGCTATCTTATAATACAAGAATTTGAATTCTATTTAAAAGCCATTTCCCGGTTTCTCTAAAAGGAATCGGGGAATGGCTTTTCTGCTGAAAAACAGGAAAAACAAAATAAAAACATTTATTCACCAACTTTTCAGGACTCTCAACAGGAAATAATTGCCATTTTACACGGATATATAAAAAAAAAATACGTAATTTGCATAATTAATGAGTCACTATGCCATATTATAGAAGGCTCGAAAGGTTATTTTAAAATATAAAAAGAACAAAAGATAGACAGTTATGGAGTTTTCAGCTAAGCAGATTGCGGAATATATCCAAGGAGTCATTGTAGGAGACGAGAATGCAACCGTACACACTTTCGCCAAAATAGAAGAAGGTATTCCGGGCGCATTATCTTTTCTCTCGAATCCGAAATATACACATTACATTTACGACACACAATCGTCCATTGTTCTGGTAAATAAGGACTTCGAACCTGAACACGAAATCAAAGCTACCCTTATCAAAGTGGATAATGCTTATGAAAGCCTGGCAAAACTCATGACTCTCTATGAAATGAGCCAACTGAAAAAACAGGGTATCGATCCTTTGGCATCCATCGCATCCAATGCAAAAATCGGAAAGAATGTCTATATCGGTCCATTTGCCTGCATTGAAGAAGGAGCCATCATCGGAGACAATACCTATATCCATCCTCATGTAACTGTCGGATGTAATGCAAAGGTTGGCAACAATACGATACTCTATCCTCACGTAACGATCTATCATGACTGCCGTATCGGAAACAACTGTATCCTTCACGCAGGATCAGTCGTTGGAGCTGACGGTTTCGGTTTTGCACCATCTCCAGAAGGTTATGAGAAAATACCTCAAATCGGTATTGCCATACTGGAAGATGATGTGGAAATCGGTGCCAATACCTGTATTGACCGGGCTACAATGGGAGCAACAATCATCCACAAAGGAACCAAGTTAGACAACCTGGTACAGATTGCTCACAACGTAGAAGTAGGAAGTCATACCGTGATGGCATCACAGGCAGGAGTTGCAGGTTCTGCCAAGATAGGAGAATGGTGTATGTTCGGAGGACAGGTCGGTGTGGCCGGACACATCAAAGTCGGTGACCATGTAACCGTCGGAGCACAGTCCGGAATACCGGGAAATACGAAGTCAGGAAGTACGCTGATGGGATATCCGGCCATTGATCCTAAACAGTTTGCACGCTCTGCAGCCATTTATAAGAAATTGCCCGACATGTATACTGAATTGGGACGCCTGCAAAAAGAAATAGAAGAATTAAAGAAACAACTAAATAACTAAGCCCATGTTGAAACAACAGACTCTTAAAGGCAGTTTTACACTGAATGGTAAAGGACTCCATACCGGAGTTAAACTGACTGTCACATTCAATCCTGCCCCAGAACATCACGGGTATAAGATTCAGCGCATTGATCTGGATGACCAGCCTGTTATCGATGCCGTAGCTGAAAATGTAGTTGACACAACCCGTGGAACTGTACTGGCTAAAAACGGGGTAAAAGTAAGTACCGTTGAACATGCTTTGGCAGCCCTCTATGCTGCGGGCATTGACAACTGCCTGATACAAGTAAACGGACCTGAATTCCCGATTCTTGACGGTAGTGCAAAAGCATATGTGGAATGCATCAAACGTGTAGGAATTGAGGAACAAGCAGCTCCCAAAGACTATTATATCATTAAGTCTAAAATAGAATTCAGAGACGAAACAACCGGTTCATCCATCATCGTTCTTCCAGACGATAAATTTAGTGTAAACACACTGATTTCCTATGACTCCAAGATTCTGACCAATCAGTATGCGACACTGGAAAATATGGAGGACTTCCCAACGGAAATAGCATCTGCACGTACCTTTGTGTTTGTGCGTGAAATCGAGCCTTTGCTGAATGCAGGCCTGATCAAAGGAGGTGACCTGGACAATGCCATTGTTATCTACGAAAAACAAATGACACAAGATAACTTTGACAAACTGGCTGACGTAATGGGAGTTCCTCACATGGATGCTGCCAACCTGGGATATATCAACCATATTCCTTTGGTATGGCCCAATGAACCTGCACGTCACAAACTGCTGGATATCATTGGTGACCTGGCACTGACAGGAAAACCAATCAAAGGACGTATCATCGCAACCCGTCCGGGACATACGATCAACAACAAGTTTGCCCGCCAGATACGCAAAGAAATCAAACTTCACGAAATACAGGCTCCGTCCTATAACTGCAACGAAGCTCCCATCATGGATGTCAACCGCATCCGCGAACTGCTTCCGCACCGTTATCCGTTCCAACTGGTGGATAAAGTTATTGCAATCGGTGCCAACCACATTGTAGGTGTAAAGAATGTCACTTCCAATGAACCGTTCTTCCAGGGACATTTCCCTCAGGAACCGGTTATGCCCGGAGTTCTTCAGATCGAAGCTATGGCTCAGGTAGGAGGATTGCTTGTTCTGAATTCAATCGACGAACCGGAAAAGTATTCAACCTATTTCCTGAAAATCGATAATGTAAAATTCCGCCAGAAAGTCGTGCCTGGAGATACACTCATTTTTCGTGTAGAACTGATGGCCCCCATCCGAAGAGGAATTTCTACGATGAAAGGTTACATCTTCGTTGGCGAAAAGATTGTTTGCGAAGCTGAATTTATGGCACAAATTGTAAAAAACAAATAATAAAATGGATAAAAATATGATCAGTCCATTAGCTTACATACATCCCGAAGCAATTATTGGTGAAAATGTAGAGGTAGGTCCGTTTACTTTCATCGATAAGAATGTCGTCATCGGAGACAATAATGTGATCATGTCGAACGTAAACATTCTATATGGTTCACGTATTGGCAACGGAAATCAGATTTTTCCGGGAGCTGTAATCGGTGCAGTTCCTCAGGATCTCAAATTTAAAGGAGAAGAAACGACTGCTGAAATAGGAAACAACAATACAATCCGTGAAAATGTCACCATCAACCGTGGAACCGCAGCCAAAGGCCGGACTATCGTCGGCAGCAATAACCTGCTCATGGAAGGGGTACACGTTGCTCATGATGCTCTGATCGGAAGTGGATGTATCATTGGTAACTCAACCAAAATGGCTGGAGAAATCATCATTGATGATAATGCCATTATCAGCGCCAACGTCCTGATGCATCAATTCTGCCGGGTAGGCGGATATGTAATGATACAAGGAGGATGCCGCTTCAGCAAAGATATTCCACCTTTTATAATTGCAGGAAGAGAACCCATTGCTTATAGTGGAATAAACATTGTAGGATTACGCCGGCGCGGATTTTCAAATGAGCTGATTGAGAATATCCATAATGCCTATCGCATCATTTACAATAGCGGAAAAAATGTAACCGAAGCATTGGAACAAGTTAAACAGGAAATTCCGACAAGCCCAGAGATTGAATACATCATTTCTTTCATTGAGAACTCACAGCGAGGAATTATCCGATAAAAAGTAAACGACAATATTTCTAATAAATATTACGATGGTATACAAATTTAGAATTATATCCGATGAAGTCGATGATTTCCTGAGAGAAATCAAAATAGACTCCGAAGCTTCATTCTACGATCTGCATGAGGCTATTCTGAAATGTTGCAAGTATAAAGACGATCAAATGACTTCTTTCTTTATCTGCGATGATGACTGGGAAAAAGAAACGGAAATCACACTCGAAGATATGGGAAGCGGAAGTTCAGAAGAAGATACATATGTCATGAAAGATACCCGCTTAAGCGAGCTTCTGGAAGAAGAAAAACAAAAAATGATTTATGTTTTCGACCCATTGGCAGAACGTGTATTCTTCATTGAACTGGCAGAAATTATCACAGGAAAAGAACTGGCACATGCTACCTGTTCCCGCAAGGAAGGAGAAGCTCCCAAACAGACCATAGATTTCGATGAGCAAATGAACACCAATGCTGCTCTGGATCTGGATGAGAACTTCTATGGAGACCAGGAATTCGATATGGAAGACTTTGATCCGGAAGGTTTTGACATGGGTGGTGGAAGCAACTCCTATGACGAAGATAAATACTAGTCAAAGACAACATTTATTATAAACTAACCCGGACACGCAGAAGTATCAACCGGAATAAACCGGAACGTTCTTCTGCGTGTCTTTTCTAAATATATGGATAACCTGAAACCAACGCTTATAGTACTTATTGGCCCTACCGGCGTAGGTAAAACAGAACTCAGCCTGGCAATTGCTGAAAAATATCACACCTGCATTTTATCGTGTGATTCCCGTCAATTGTATGCAGACCTGAAAATCGGGACAGCAGCGCCAACACCGGCACAACTGGCACGGGTTCCGCATTACTTTATAGGCTCCCTCAAATTGACAGACTACTACAGTGCTGCCCAATATGAGACTGAAGCATTAAAGAAACTGGATGAAATATTTCAGACTCATCAGGTTGCATTAATGACCGGAGGATCTATGATGTATGCAGATGCTGTATGCAAGGGTATTGATGATATCCCTACAGTGGACAACGAAACCCGGGAACTCATGATGCAGCGTTACGAGACTGAAGGGCTGGACAGGTTATGCGAAGAACTGAAACTGCTTGATCCGGAATATTATGCCATTGTTGACCGGAAAAATCCCAAACGTGTTATACACGCACTTGAGATCTGCTACATGACCGGACGTACCTATACTTCTTTCCGAACACAAACCTGCAAAGAACGGCCGTTCAATTTATTGAAAATAGGACTTCGGCGAGAACGTGAAGAGTTATACGAACGTATCAACCGACGGGTAGACCAGATGATAGAAGAAGGTTTACTGGAAGAAGTCAAACGCGTTGCCCCTTACAAACATCTCAATTCCTTAAACACCGTAGGTTACAAGGAATTATTCAAGTATCTTGACGGTGAATGGGATCTGGCATTTGCCATTGAGAAAATCAAGCAGAACTCCCGAATCTACTCCCGAAAACAAATGACCTGGTTTAAACGAGACCCGCAAATCACCTGGTTTCATCCAGACCAGATGCAGGAGATTCTATCTTACATTGACCATCATTTACCGACAACGGCAGCAGTATCAATGGGAAGTAAAGAATAAAGCTTCTTGCCTTTGAGCTTAGCTTCCCAAAGAATACTGAAAGGAAAACGTCCTAAAGGGTAACGGACAACCGTCAACCGCAGATTCTGTTTACGATCAGAGACAAACTGTGAACGCATACGTGAAAACTCCTGTCTGGCCTTGATAACAGCACAGGCATTGCTCCAGTCTCCCTTTAATAGAAAGACTCCTGCAGCAATGTAATCCAACAGACACCGCATACGCATTACCCGGCCCAGTTCTTTATCCGGAAGATTCTTATAAAGCATCAGTAAGTTATTCCGGAAATTCAAAAAGGTTTTATGAGGATTTTCCTTTTTCAGCGTGGCTCCACCAACATGATATACTTTACTGGAAGGAAGACACATGAGTGTATATCCTCTGCTGCACAAGCGCCAGCAAAGATCGATTTCTTCCATATGCGCAAAAAAACGTGAATCAAGTCCTCCTACTTGCCAATAAACTTCTAGACGAATCAATAATGCAGCACCGGTTGCCCAGAATACAGGTAAAGGATCATCATACTGTCCGCAGTCTTTCTCTACCTTTTCAAATATACGGCCACGGCAAAAAGGATAGCCATAACGATCAATAAATCCTCCGGAAGCACCTGCATACTCAAAAAACTCTTTCTGATGCCAGCTTAATATCTTAGGCTGACAAGCAGCTACCTGCGGATGGGCCTCCATATAATCAATCTGCACGTCCAACCATCCCGGTGTCACCTCTACGTCACTGTTCAACAGGACTACATATTGGGCTTCAATTTGAGACAAAGCACGATTATACCCTTCAGCAAATCCGTAGTTACGATCCAAACGAATCAGTCTGACAGACGGAAACTCACGCTCCACAACCTCACACGAAGCATCAGTTGAAGCATTGTCAGCTACGCAAATTTCCACACCTGCTCCTTGTGAATAAGCTATTACAGAAGGTAAGAAACGCCGGAGCATTTCCATGCCGTTCCAATTGAGAATGACAACCGATGTACGTATCATACCAATTCTCCCTTTAAAGCAGTACCGTCTTCATTAAACTCACCCATACGAACCTGAACGAGATGATTGTCCAAAGAATCATCATGCTCCAGTTCCACACGAATGTAATTTTCCGTGAAACCATGCATCGGCATACCGGCTTTTGACTTTTCCATCAGAACATTTGCTTCCTGGCCGATATGACGCGCATAAAAGGCTTTGGTCTTTTCATCCGACAAGGCAAGCAACCGCTGGCTTCGCTGATGCTTTTCTTCAGCCGGAACCACATAATCTATTTTTAAAGCTTGTGTACCGGGACGCTCCGAATAACTGAAAACATGCAATTGTGTTACATCCAATCCGCGGATAAACTCATAAGCCTTTTCAAAATACTCCGGAGTTTCTCCCCGAGTACCCACAATCACATCTACCCCGATAAAAGCATCGGGCATCAGTTCTTTGATCTTCCGTATCTTCGACGCAAAAAGCGCTGTATCATACCGACGGCGCATCAACTTCAGTACTTCATCACATCCTGACTGTAACGGTATATGAAAATGAGGCATAAAAGCCCTGGAATGTGCAACATATTCAATAATCTCATCAGTCAGCAAGTTGGGTTCTATGGAAGAAATACGGAAACGTTCGATGCCTTCTACCTGATCAAGAGCCTTTACCAAATCAAAAAAAGTCTCTTCTGTTGTCTTGCCAAAATCACCGATATTCACACCTGTCAGTACAATTTCCTTTCCACCTTCGGCTGCAGCTTGTCTGGCTTGTGCAACCAGATCCTCGATTTTTCCATTCCGGCTTCTGCCACGTGCAAAAGGAATTGTACAGTATGAACAAAAATAATCACAACCATCCTGAACCTTTAAGAAGTATCGTGTACGGTCACCACGTGAGCAAGATGGAGCAAACGAACGAATATCTTTAGTAGCAGTTGTGATAGCTTCTCCATGTTCATGTTTTTCCAAACTGCCTAAATAGTTGATCAGCTCTCCTTTTTGTTCAGCTCCCAATACCAAATCAACTCCTTCTATATTTGAAACCTGCTCCGGCTTCAGCTGTGCATAACATCCGGTTACAACAACAAAGGCTCCCGGGTGCTGTTTGGTCAGGCGATGAATAGCCTGACGGCATTTCTTATCTGCAATTTCTGTCACCGAACAAGTATTGATCACACAAATATCCGCTTTTTCTCCTTTTCGGACAGTACGGACTCCCACATCCTTCAGCATTTTCCCAATGGAAGATGTTTCTGAAAAGTTCAGTTTACAGCCCAATGTATAGTAAACCGCTTTTTTATCCTGAAAAACAGTTGTATCAATCATAAAAGAAATAATTAGAACGCAAATTTAAGCAATAAATTCGATGAATAAAACCTTGTTTAATTTTTATTATTATCTTTCACAGATTAGTTTTATAATTATATCATTGATAATCTGATAAATACAATCCAACTAGTCTCTTATTAACGGTAATTCGGGCCAGAAGTCTATACAAATAATCTACAAAAGCAAATAGAAAAATAGGTTTTAAAACATATTTTTTTGAAAAAAACTTGCATGCAAGTGAACAACGTATTGAAAAAGTATATATCTTTGCAGCGTTTTAAGAGAACAACATAAGTATTACAGATTTAAAAAGCAAAGAAAATGAAAAAATTAGTATTTTTGTTCGTAGCATTCGCTGCAGTATCATTCGCATCTTGCGGTAACAAAGCTCAGTCAACAGAAGAAACTACTGATTCAGTAGCAGTTGAAACAGTTGAAGAAGCAGCTCCGGTTGTTGATTCAGCAGCAGTAGCAACTGACTCTGTAGCTAGCGATTCTGTAGTTGCTGAATAATCTAGCGAACATCAGAGAGAATTGAAAGTCTGTAAGCTCAGCCTACAGACTTTTTTTATGTCCTTATGCATCGTTCAGGAGTATACAGACATCATCTTTACCTGTTTTTCCTTTTATTCGAAAATCTCTCGCCTCTAATTCCTCTGTACCATTTCAATCAATTTCCGGTACACTAATAGAGATCATACCCATTTTCTTCTTGATAACAATCGCATAAATGATATTTTGAACTTCATCTACACACAATCGCAACAAACGTTTATCTGTAATTATCTTTATAAAGGACTTTCCATTCCAATTGAATAAAGTAACAGCTGAAGGGTTCATTGCATCTCCTATATCATACAATAAGGTATAAAAGTATCGGTCAGGTCAGTGGCATAGACATCTTCAAATTCCAATTGAGTAACTTCCTTCCCTACGACATGATCAGAATTTGCCCCTTCTGCCAATGCATATACAGATTCATAAATAAACAACGTTGTATCCATAGAAAGTTGGCAGCCTTTTTGATCATTAAAAATCTCCAGAATTCCGCCCACTACTCAGAACAGACCATGCTTCTTCCTTACCGAGACTCTGATACATTCAACAGAATAATCCGTATAAACAGATCTCAATAGATGCTACGCCTTATTGTAAAGGCCATAACGCAATACAGACAGGGTTGCTTTAATCAGATATTCCTCTTGTGCAAAGAAAGCATATCATAAAAAACATAAGGTTATCTGAAGCAGGAAATAGATAATAGTCCAACCTATATTCCGGATAAGGCATATCCAGAATAGGATCAGTCTGCTGATAATAGGAAACCAGCTTACGTGAAGCTAAATCATACACATATAGTGAATCTCTCCGAGAAAACAGTTGAAATTAGTTAGCAGACAAAAGTTCTGTAACCATACTATTTTCCGCCTTGACGCACATTATTCACAAACCTACCTTTGCGC
>ERZ827150.271-NODE-271-length-82647-cov-5.896237_pt1 | contig 82647 bp, 65 predicted proteins | sample MGYA00519779_ERZ827150 | MGnify/ENA primary metagenome ERZ827150 (study PRJEB31778, sample SAMEA3449267) | human gut metagenome | biome: human gut; feature: human-associated habitat; material: faeces | place: United Kingdom | collected 2010/2012 ...
CGGAGCGGCCGCATAGGGAGACAAAAAACAGCTTGATTTGCGGGCAGTTCGTCAATCCCGCCAATCCCGCGGCGCACTACAAGACGACGGGGCCCGAAATTTGGGCGGACACGGAGGGGAAAGCGGATATTTTCGTCGCGGGCGTCGGAACGGGAGGAACCGTGACGGGCGTAGGCCGATATTTGAAAGAGAAAAAGCCCTCGATAAAGGTGATAGCCGCAGAACCCGCTTCGTCGCCCGTATTGGAGGGCGGAAAAAGCGGACCGCATAAGATTCAGGGAATCGGCGCGGGCTTCGTGCCGAAAATTCTCGATACGAAGATCTATGACGAAGTCATAGGCGTCGAGAACGAAAAGGCGTATGAGTGGGCGCGGATTTTGGCGCGGAAGGAGGGGATTCTCGCGGGGATTTCTTCGGGCGCGGCTCTTTTCGCGGCGGTTCAGGTCTGTGCGCGGAAGGAAAACGAGGGGAAAACGGCGGTGGTGCTCCTTCCCGATACGGGGGACAGGTACCTTTCCTGCGGATTGTTTGAACAAAATAGTTGACGGTAAAGACCTCAGACCTCATTTCCGAATTTTAAGACGACAATTTTATGGTTGAGGATAATTGATAAAAAATCGGAAACTTTCCGCGATTTCCTTGCTTTTTTCGGGAAAATCATATATAATAACTATGTACGAAAAACAGGAGCTTTGCGCCCTGCGCGGCGGACAGGCTCTCGAACGATATTTTTTGGAGGATTGTTTATGCCCTTAGTTACCAGTACCGAAATGTTCAAGAAAGCGTATGCGGGCGGTTATGCCATCGGCGCGTTCAACGTCAACAACATGGAGATGATTCAGGCGATCGTGGAGGCGGCGGACGAGTGCAAATCTCCCGTCATTCTTCAAGTTTCCGCGGGTGCGAGAAAGTACGCGAATCCCGTCTACCTCAAACATCTCGTGCAGGCGGCGGTGGAGACTACGAATATTCCCATCGTCATGCACCTCGATCACGGCGCGGATTTCGATATCTGCAAGGCCTCTATCGACGGCGGATTCACTTCCGTCATGATCGACGCTTCTTCCAAACCTTGGGAGGAGAATATCGCGCTCACGAAAAAAGTCGTCGAGTACGCACACGACCACGGCGTGGTCGTCGAAGCGGAGCTCGGCAAGCTCGCGGGCGTAGAGGACGACGTAAAAGTAGAAGCGCACGACGCGCTGTTCACGTCTCCCGACGAAGTGGAAGAGTTTACGCAGAGAACGGGAATCGATTCCCTCGCGATCGCGATCGGTACCTCGCACGGCGCATATAAATTCAAGCCCGGCCAGGACCCCAAGCTTCGTCTCGATATTCTCGAAGAAGTAGGCAAGCGCCTGCCCGGCTTCCCCATCGTCCTTCACGGAGCGTCTTCCGTTCCTCAGGATAAAGTGGCGATCGTCAATCAGTACGGCGGACATATGCCCGACGCGATCGGCATTCCCGAATCGGAGCTTCAAAAGGCGGCGAAGATGGCGGTCTGCAAGATCAATATCGACTCCGACCTCCGCGTTTCGTTCACGGCGGCGATCCGCAAGCATTTTGCCGAGCACCCCGACCACTTCGACCCCCGTCAGTATCTCGGCGACGCGCGCGTCATGATGAAGGAAATGGTCAAGCATAAGATCATAAACGTTCTGGGAAGTGCGAATAAGGCGTAATTTTCGAAAGGGGAAAAGAGATGAAAAAATTTTTGTGTCTGCTGTCCGTTTTCGTCGTCGCGGGGACTTCCGCGGCGATGGCGGGCTGTTCTTCGGGCAAATCGGAAGGCTCTCTCGGCCTTTCTTACGGAAAGAAGTATATTTACCAGATGTCGAACGTCGACGTCGTTGAGACGACGACCGTCGTTTTTGAAAAAGGCGGAACGGGACAATACCAAAAAAAAGATAGAACTAACGACTATACCGTAACGTTCAAATATTTGTACTATCCCGAAGAGAATACGGCGTTTTGTTTTTACGATTCTGTGGAATTCGGAGAAAACCAAAGCAGGAGGGACAACATCGCATCGGATTGGCAGATGAGCTTTTTCTGTACGAAAGAATTATTGCTTTCTTCGGAAAAGGGATATTCGCAAGATAGATATTACATCTGCGAGGAGTATCTCCCGAACATTCCCAATTATAATCGTCCGTCGGAAGAATGAGAAGAAATCGGGAAATTTTCGCCGCGGGGGCGTAAATCTGTTTGACGAACTCCGCGAAGTGTGGTACAATACTACCGACAGTAAAATGTATCTCAAAATCACAATCAATATATTATCGGAGGATTTTTCATTATGGCAAACGTAAGAGTTGCGATTAACGGTTTCGGCCGTATCGGCCGTCTTGCTTTCAGACAGATGTTCGGAGCCGAAGGCTACGAAATCGTCGCTATCAACGACCTCACCAGCCCCAAGATGCTGGCGCACCTTTTGAAGTACGATTCCGCACAGGGCAAATATGCCCTTGCCGACACGGTTTCCGCGGACGACGAAGCGGGTACCATCACGGTCAACGGCAAGACGATTAAAATTTACGCGGAAAAAGACGCGGCAAACTGCCCTTGGGCCGAGCTCAAAGTAGACGTCGTTCTCGAATGCACGGGCTTCTATACTTCTAAGGCGAAGTCGGAAGCGCACATCAAGGCCGGCGCGAAGAAAGTCGTTATTTCCGCTCCCGCGGGCAACGACCTTCCCACCGTCGTTTACAGCGTAAACGAAAAGACCTTGAAAGCTACGGATACCATTATTTCCGCGGCTTCCTGCACCACGAACTGTCTTGCTCCCATGGCGAACACCCTTAACAAGCTTGCGAAAATCAAGAAGGGTTATATGACCACCATTCACGCTTATACGGGCGACCAGATGGTTCTCGACGGACCTCACCGTAAGGGTGATTTGCGCCGTGCTCGCGCGGCGGCGGTCAACGTCGTTCCCAACTCCACCGGTGCGGCGAAGGCAATCGGCCTCGTTATTCCCGAGCTCAACGGCGTTCTCGACGGCTGCGCTCAGCGCGTTCCCGTTCCCACCGGTTCGCTTACCCAGCTCGTTGCGGTCTGCGAAGGCGAAGTGGACGCGGCTACCGTAAATGCGGCGATGAAGGCTGCGGCTTCCGCTTCCTTCGGCTATACCGAAGAGGAAATCGTTTCCTCCGACGTCATCGGCATCACCTACGGTTCCCTGTTTGACGCTACGCAGACGAAGTGCATGCCCATGGGCGACGGCACGACGCTCGTTAAAGTCGTTTCCTGGTACGACAACGAGAACTCCTACACCAGCCAGATGGTCAGAACCATCAAATATTTCGCGGAACTTTAATCGATAATTTATCGATTAAAAAGGGCCTCGCTTTCAAAGAGCGAGGCCCTTTTCGTTCTTCTCAAAAAATTTTCAGTCCGAATAAATAGTCCGCCGAAATATCGTATAGCTGACACAGCTTGACGATTTGTTGATAATTCAATTCAAAAACACCGTTTTCAAATCGGCTGTATTGCTGTTGCGTCATATACATCATCTCCGCCACCTGCGCTTGCGTATACCCCGCTTGTTTGCGGCTCTCCTTCAATCGGTTCCCGATTTCCTTTCGTAATGTCTGCTCTTTCATCATATCTATATTTTGCATTTTACATCACAAAAATGCTTGACATACATCATAAAATGATGTATAATTGCTTATGAAAGAGAAAAGGAAATATTCGTCTTGTCTGAAAGCGAGGCGGAGAAAATATTTTGAAAAGGAGAAAAGACTTATGACGTTGGCGAAAGGCGAACAAGTTATCAAAGGCTGGAACTATGCGGCCTCGAAGCAGAAAGGCGGGGAGAAGAAATCGGCTTCTCTGATTGTGACAGACAAGCGGATTATTTCGGAGATAAAAGGAAGCCGAAGTGTTTCTCGGCAAGAAATTCCCCTGCAAGCAGTCAAGTCCATAGATATGGCGAATAGCAGTCCAAGCAAGGTAGGCCCGATTATCGCGATGATTTTCGGCGCGCTGCTGGTTATCGTCGGACTTATCATGACAGGGAAACTGGGGAATCAGGGATATTTTGCTTTTCTGCCCATATTGTTGGGCGTGCTTATGGTAATCGCGGCAATTTTGAAACTTATGCGCATGGCCTTTGTGCTCGTCATTTCGACGGAAGGGACAGAGGGGACGCCTTTGGCAATCGGCGCGAGCAGCTGGACGCAGAAAAGGAAAACAAAGTCCGGAAAGATAAAGGTTCGAGTAAACAGAGCGTCCGTTTTGGAAATTTTTGATTCTTTGGGTGCAATTGTATTTACATATAAAAACGAAAGATAAAATTTTTTAGCGGCGCCGTTCTTTAAGAACAGCGCCGCTAAAAGTTTTCTTTCGGTAAATTTTCCGTTTGCGTTCGGGAGAACATCTTTTTCAGGCTTACAAAGGTATTTTGAAAGGGGGAATTTTTTCTGCCGTTTCGTCCGTATCGATAAAAGACAAAACTTGGAAAACTTTGCGCGAAAACGATGACTGCCAAAACGACGAGCCGATTTCAAACTAACAATAAACCGCCCAAAACGACGAACTATCTTCAAATAAAAATAATTTCCTGAACTAACGATAGTCCCCTCAAAACCTTGCGGCTTTGAGGGGACTACCTATATGATAAGGGGGAAAATGATGAGCTGTTTTAAGTAAATCTCTCGGAAGGAGTACCTTCATTTGATTTACGAGTATATTCTACTATAAATCGACAAAAAAGTAAAATATTTTTATGACATTTTCCGAAAAAAATTTTTTCTTATAAAATTTAACATTTTATGAAAAATTTAAAAATTTTATTTAGAACTCAATTTTTTCTTCGATATATTTGATTGCCTCGTCGACGCTCACGCGGATTTGCTGCATGGTATCGCGGTCGCGCACGGTGACGGTATTGTTTTCTAAAGTCTCGAAGTCCACGGTGACGCAGAAGGGGGTACCGATTTCGTCCTGACGGCGATAGCGTTTTCCGATAGAGCCCGTTACGTCATAAGTAGCGGGGAATTTTTTCAGCATTTTCGCGTATACCTCGTCCGCCTTTTCGGAAAGATTTTTTTGCAGAGGCAGGACGGCGCATTTATACGGCGCAAGGGCGGGGTGGAGGTGTAACACGACGCGCACGTCGTTTTTTACGGGATCGACGATTTCTTCGTCGTAAGCATCGGTCAAAAACGCCAGAACGACGCGGTCGGCGCCGAGCGACGGCTCGATGACGTACGGGACGTAAGTTTCACCCGTGACGGGGTCGGTGTAATTGATGGGCTTGCCGCACTCTTTCGCGTGTTGAGAGAGGTCGTAATCCGTGCGGTCGGCGATGCCCCAGAGCTCGCCCCAACCGAAAGCGAAGTTATATTCAAAGTCGGTCGTCGCCTTGGAATAGAAACAGAGTTCTTCGGGGGAATGGTCGCGCAGGTGCAGATTTTCCTCCTTCATGCCGAGGGAGAGCAGCCATTCGCGGCAGAAATTTTTCCAATAGGCGAACCATTCGAGATCGGTGCCGGGCTTACAGAAAAATTCCAGCTCCATCTGTTCAAATTCGCGGGTGCGGAAGGTGAAGTTTCCGGGCGTAATTTCGTTGCGGAAGGATTTTCCGATCTGTCCGATTCCGAAGGGCACGCGCATGCGCGTGGAGCGCTGTACGTTCTGAAAATTGACGAAAATCCCCTGCGCCGTTTCGGGGCGGAGATAGACGGTGTTCGTCGTGTCCTCGGTAACGCCCTGAAAAGTTTTGAACATAAGATTGAACTTGCGGATAGGCGTGAAATCGGAATTTCCGCAGACGGGGCAAGGAACCTTGTGTTCCGTAATGAACGCTTCCAAAGCGTCGTTGTCCATGCCTTCGACGTTTACGTCGAGCTTGTGTTTTTCGGCGTATTTTTCGACGAGGTCGTCCGCGCGGTGGCGGGCTTTGCAGGACTTGCAGTCCATGAGGGGGTCGGAGAAGCCGCCGAGATGCCCCGAAGCCTTCCATGTGCGCGTATTCATCAAAATGGCGCAATCTACGCCCGTATTATGGGGATTTTCCTGTATGAATTTTTTCCACCACGCCTTTTTGACGTTATTTTTCAGTTCCACGCCCAAAGGACCGTAGTCCCAGGTATTGGCGAGACCGCCGTAAATTTCGCTTCCGGGAAAAATGAAGCCTCTGTTTTTGCAGAGGGAAACGAGTTTTTCCATCGTCACCGTTCTCTTTTCAGCCATATTGTATCTCCTGTAATGCCGCGGAGAGCCGCGGCGACATTTTTTGTCACGACTTGTTTCCGCGAAAGCAATCGCGGAAAATTTTTCGGTCATTTTATAGCGAATTTTCCATTGTATCAGATAAAACGAACCGAGGTTACAAAACCGATTGTAGCCGTATCGCTGCACCGTTTTCTTTATTATACAATGTTTCCGCTTCGGAAGTCAATCGCTTGTGGCGTTCGGCCCTGCAATTTTTTCAGATTTTCAGCTTTTTGAACAGCGCGGGCGCACCGAGCGCTGCCGCCGTCACGAGCAGGAAATATTTGAGCCATTTTATGACGAGCGCCTCTGAGGGAATGAGGGCAAAAATTCCGAATACGGCGCCCACGCATGCAAACCCGACTAACGCGCGCAGCAGTTTTTTCTTCCAGCCCTTTTCCACGCGAAAACGAATAAATTTATTTTCGAGCGGCAGGGCGATTGCCGCCGCGCACATGCAGGCAGAGAGCTCCGCAAGGCTCTTATTGGGTGAGATAAAGAGCAAGACGAGGGAAAGAACGGCGAACAGCGCCGCCGCGGGATCGCGCAGGCGGGGAAATTTTCGGTAAATAAATTCCCACAGGCAGGAAAAGGCGATGCCGAGCGCGGCGCCCGCGAGGACGTCGGTGGGATAGTGAACGCCCAAATACATTCTGGAACACATCACCAAAAGCGTGAGGACGGGCGCGAGGAGCCATGCCCACGCTTTTTTCAGTCGGAAAGCGGAAGTAAAGAACAGCCCCGCGCTCATTTGGGAATGTCCGCTTGGAAAGGACATATCCGCTTCCAGATTGACGGTGGAAAGGAGGGGCGAATCGATTTCCACGCGCGATACGATACCCGCGGCATAGGGGCGCGGGCGCGCGACGACGCCTTTTAAGAAGGCGTTTGCGCTCATGGAGGAAAAGGACACGAGCACGAGCCTTTCTCCGAAGTCCTTGTCTATAATCCAATAGACGAGAGAAATGAGCGCGACGAGTACGAGCGTTTCCCCGAACAGGGAAAACGCTCCGGCGAGGATATTGCCGAAGGGAGAGCGCAGGCTCTCGAAAAATTCAAGAATAGATTGTTCCATAAGAAGCTCCGAAGCGTTTGTTGAGAAAAGTATAGCATAAATCGGCAAAAAGCGCAAAAATTTTCAAATAAATTTATAGGAGAATTATTCCCATTTTACAAAAAATATGTTATAATGTAAAAGAGATAATATAATCCACAAAGGAGAAACCATGCTGTCGGATATCGAGATTGCGGAAAACGCGGAACTCAAAGACATACGCGAAGTCGCGGCTCAGCTTTCGCTGACCGAGGACGAACTGGAACTGTACGGAAAATATAAGGCCAAACTCTCTCTGCCCGAAGGCCTGCCGAGGAAGGCGAAGCTCGTTCTCGTGACGGCGATCAACCCCACGGCGTCGGGGGAGGGAAAAACGACCGTCTCCATCGGACTTGCGGACGGAATGAAGAAGCTCGGGAAAAAGGTCTGTCTCGCGCTCAGGGAGCCCTCTTTGGGCCCCGTGTTCGGAATCAAGGGCGGAGCCGCGGGCGGCGGCTATGCGCAGGTCGTGCCCATGTCAGACATCAACCTGCACTTCACGGGGGATTTGCACGCGATTACCGCGGCGAACAATCTCCTCTGCGCGCTCATGGACAATCATATTTTCCGCGGCAACGAGCTGAATATCGACACGGAGAATATCTATTTCCACCGCTGTATGGACATGAACGACCGCGAGCTCATCAATATCCGTATCGGCGGCAAGGGCCGCGGCGTGGAGCGCGAGGATCATTTCGACATTACGGCGGCGAGCGAGGTCATGGCGGTGCTCTGCCTTGCGACCGACCTTTCCGACCTCAAAAGGCGGCTGGGGAATATCATCGTCGGTTTGAATAAGTCGGGCGACTATGTCCGTGCGAGGGACATTCCGGGAGCGGTCGGCTCCATGGCGGTGCTCTTGAAGGACGCCATGAAGCCCAATCTGGTGCAGACGCTGGAAGGGACGCCCGCGATCATTCACGGGGGGCCGTTCGCCAATATCGCGCACGGCTGCAACAGCATACAGGCGACGTATGCGGCGATGAGCCTTGCGGATTACGCGGTGACGGAAGCCGGCTTCGGCGCCGACCTCGGCGCGGAAAAATTCCTCGATACCAAATGCCGCGCGGCGGGGATAGAGCCCGACTGCGTAGTCGTGGTTGCGACGGTTAAAGCGCTCAAACTGCACGGCGGCGCGGCGAAGGAAACGCTTTCTAAGGAGAATTTGGAGGCGCTCGAAAAGGGAATGCCCAATCTCCTGAAACATATCGAAAATATCCGCACGGTATATAAAAAGCCCGTCGTCGTGGCGATGAACCGCTTTGCGACGGACACGAAAGCGGAGACGGACTTTGTCATCGCGGCAGTGGAAAGAAGCGGAGCGAAAGCGGTGTTTACCGACGTGTTCCTGAAAGGGGGCGAGGGAGGAAAGGAGCTCGCGGCAGAGGTCGTAAAGGCGTGCGAAATTCCCTCCAAGCTGGAATTTGCCTACGACTTGCAATCGCCCGTCGCGAAGAAGATCGAGGACGTCGCGAAGAAGATTTACGGCGCGGACGGCGCGGATTTTTCGGAGGAAGCGCTGGAAAAGATAAAGACGATAGAGGCGAAGGGCGAGGGCGGGCTTCCCGTCATCATCGCCAAGACGCAGTATTCGCTCTCCGATAATCCCGACCTCATCGGCAGACCGTCGGGGTTCAGGATTTTCGTCCGCGACATCGTATTGAAGGGCGGTGCGGGCTTTATCGTGGCGATTGCGGGAAAAATCATGCTCATGCCGGGACTCGGCGCGCATCCCGCGGCGGAGAAAATCGATTTGACGGCGGACGGAAAAATCGTCGGGCTGTCTTAATATTTCGGACAGTCTCAATATGCCGACGCTTCCAATGCGCTGAACTGTCTTAATATACCGACGGTTTCAATCCTTCGGGCTGTTTTTAACTCTCTGAAATTGTCCGAAAGAAGGAATATTTACTATCATTAACAGGAACGGATATACATGAAAAAGGTAGAAGCGACTAATTTTATCGAGCAAATCATCAACGAGGACATAGAAGCGGGCAGGGTGAAGGAAATTCAGACGCGGTTCCCGCCCGAACCCAACGGATACCTGCATATCGGACACATCAAGAGCATGCTGGTCAATTTCGGGACGGCGGAAAAGTACGGCGGAAAGTGCAATTTGTTTTTCGACGATACTAACCCGTCCAAGGAAAAGACGGAGTTTGTGGACGCCATTCGCCGCGACATCGAATGGATGGGGTATCATTGGGCGAAGGAGGTCTATGCCTCCGACTTTTTCGACGAAATATACGGATATGCGGAGAAGCTGATAGAGGACGGAAAAGCGTTCGTATGCGACCTTTCCCCCGAAGAGATCAGCGCGACGCGCGGCACGCTCACGGAAGCGGGCACGGAGAGCCCTTACAGAAACCGTTCCGTCGAGGAAAACCTGCGGTTGTTCCGCGAGATGAAGGCGGGCAAATACGCGGACGGAGAGAAGTGTCTGCGCGCGAAAATCGACATGTCCTCGCCCAATATGAACCTGCGCGACCCCGTCATTTATCGGATTTTGCGCGCGACGCATCACCGCACGGGGGATAAATGGTGTATTTATCCCATGTACGATTACGCGCACCCTATCTGCGATTATCTGCAAGGGGTTACGCATTCTCTCTGTACGCTCGAATTTGAGGATCACAGACCTCTGTACGACTGGGTGGGAATCAATCTGGGCTTTTCCCCCAAACCGCGCCAAATCGAGTTCGCGCGGCTGGCGGTCACGAATACGGTCATGTCAAAACGTTACCTGAAAAAGCTGGTAGAGGAGGGGCATGTCCACGGCTGGGACGATCCGAGAATGCCGACGATTGCGGGACTGAGAAACCGCGGCGTGCCGCCCGAAGCGCTCCTGGATTTTTGCGGCAAAATCGGGATCGTCAAGGCGAATTCGGAATGTCAGCTCTCGTATCTCGAAGCGTGTATCCGCGACGATCTCAACGAGAACGCGGAACGCGCCATGGCGGTTTTGGAGCCCTTGAAGGTGACGATTTCCAATTACGAGGGCACGGAGGAACTGGAAACGCCCCTGCACCCGTTGAAGCCCGAACTGGGAACGCGGAAAGTGACGTTCGGAAAGACGGTATATATCGACAGGGCGGACTTTTCCTCCGATCCCCCGCCCAAGTATCAAAGGCTCAAACCGAACGGATACGTCCGCCTGAAAAACGCCTATATCGTTCACTGTGACGAGGTGATAGAGGACGGGAACGGGAAGGTGAAGGAACTCGTTTGTTCCTATATTCCCGAGAGCCGTTCTTCGCGGGATACGAGCGGGATAAAGGTGAAGGGAACCATTCAGTGGGTAGACGCGGCGACGGGCGTGGACGCGGAGATTCGCCAGTATTCCTATCTTTTGAAGGACGCGGAATATCCGGGACAGGACTTTTCCGAGCGCATGAATCTCGACAGCGAGCACATTTTCCAAGGCAAAGCGGAACCCTATCTCTTTGAAGCGAAAGACGGAAAAGCGTTCCAGCTCATGAGAATCGGGTATTATAAAAAGTGCCGCGGGGAGGACGGAAAGCCGGTGTTATCGGAAATCGTCTCCCTCAAAGACAATTTCAATAAATAAATTACGAAACGTATCTGCCGACATTTTTTGTCGGAGGAGGTTGCAAAATGCAGACAATGTATTCGCTTTTGGCGATGCCCGCATGGTTTACGAAAAACGCGAAATGGTTTGCGATCGGCGCCGCAGTGCTGATCGTCATTCTCGCGCTCGTCGCGGGCTTCTCCATGGGCTGGGGCCCCTTGACATGGGCGGGGGCCTGCGCGCTCTTCGTCGTGTTGGAACTTCATTTCCACGATAAAAATCCCATTCTCAAAATCGGAGCGGTGGAAAAACTTGCGCCTGGCGTTCGGGATTTGGTCTCTACGCTCTCTATCGCCGTCGTATGTATTATAGCCGCTTTGGCGGTATTCGGAATCATCTCCATGATTGTCGGACCCCACGGAGACCCCGAGGATGAAGACGAGGAGGATTCCGACTTAGACGAAGGAGAAAAGGGGCGCGTCGTTTTGAAGCGCAGGGGCGGAAAACGTATTTTTGCCGCCAGTCCCGTTCTTTCCGTGCTCGTCACGATTGTCAATGCTGCGGTGCTGGCGCTCGCCATGGCAAGCCTTGCGCTGGTCGTCGTTTCGCTGACTCCGTTAAAGACAGGAGCTTTGAAAAACGTATTCGAGAATACGCTCGTTGCGAATAATTGGAAATATATTCATTCCTATGCGTTCGACTTCCTCATTATAGGGGTGCTTGCGGCTTTCGCGCACGCGGGGTTCAAGCGCGGAATGCTGCGCGGCGGCCTCATCGTGACGATAGCTTTTATCGCGGCGATTATTGTGTCTTTTTGGCTTCCCTTTTCTAAATTTGCGGGGGAAGGGGCGGCTTTCGCATTTATCGGAAAAGGTTCCGATTACTTCGGAGATTTGATCGCAAAGGCGCTTCCCGAACAGGTGTCCGTCGTTCTCGGCAAGGTAGCCTGCGGACTCGTTTCTTGCGTGGCGCTCTGCATCGCCGTCGCCTTGGTCGGATTGATTCTCCGGCTTATCGTTTCGGGCGTAAAACGCTTTTTTGTGTTCCGCCTGGTGGACGGAGTCCTGTCCATGGCCGTCATGTTTGCCGTGGGAGCGTTTTTCTGCGTTTTGATCATGGCGCTCTTATACATATTGGGACATTTTGAAGTATTCGACGCTTCACAGCTCTTCGGCGAAAACGCGTCCCTGTCAAAGGGAATTTTTGCCGCGTTCGACGAATATTTGAAACCGTGGCTGGAAAAACTGTCCGAATCGATTCCGAAAGGTTAAGTTTCGGTTTGCCGTCCGCAGATTATGTCCGTATAATCTATGGCCTCTGTCCATTGTAGTTTTCCGTTCATAATCTTTTGGACGTTTAAGAGCCGTTATTTACAGTCCGCTGAGAAAATTTTTGCCGAACAGCTCTTTTTTCAACGATTTGCGGGTCTGCGAGCAGTGGACAAATTCTTTTATCAATGAAATACTTTCTTCGACGGCGCGGACAAAGAGTTGTTCTGCGCCGTCTGTCATTACGATGTTTTTATCGTCCGGATACTGCCATTCGTGTCTCTCTGCATTTAACAATCTTGTATCTTTTTTGGCGAACATGTGCGCGGAAAAACGCGTGTATGCGCGGAAATTCCGTATGCTTTTCAAAAAGGCGCCCTTGATGAGTGGATCGCGTTCAGCTTTTGCCGTCGCCACCGCATATAGAGTAAATAATTCCGAGGCTTCTTTCGAAGGTATACCGGCATTGAAATAAACTTGAAATTGACTGGGCTCCTCTGCATTGGATTTTTCTCTGAAATAGAAGTCTAGAGCGCCTTCCGCGCGGGAGTGCTTGACGGGAGAGTGTCCTGACAGGTAATAGACATAGGGGTGAAAAATACAATCTGCGGCATAGTGGGTGATATATCCGAGCGCATAACTGAAAAGATCGGAGTTCCGGTCTGAAAATAAGAGGAGAGCTTTGAAAAAATCAAATGAGCCTCTATTGTGCAAAAAGCGCCCGAAATTGATTTCCGAAGCGCGAAAAGCCCGATAAAAGAAACAGAAATCGGCGCCTTGTGCACCGAAAAAATAGAGGCGCAAGGAAGATATATTTCCGCGGATTTCTTCAGGGAGGCGTCTGAACACTTCCGCGGCGACGGAAAAATGAGTATAAGCGGCAGGCATACGTATAGTATATGCGCTTTTCTTTTCCCTCATTCCGGAAAAAACTCGTCTCAACCCTGCGTCCGTATAAAAAATGCGCCCGAAAAATATCGGGCGCAAAATCTGGATTTTCAGAATGTTTCGACGAGGGGAAATTTAAGCGAAGGATTCGCCGGAATTTCCGCCGTTTGACTGGAAAAGTTGATAGAATAAATTTTTGGAGATTTCTCTGTAAAAAAGAGTTCAGTCAAACTGATTCGCCAGAATTTCCGCGGTGAGGCGGACGAGGTTCAAAATATTGTTATCGAGTTTGGCGCCTTCTTCTCTGGTAAGGACGGCCACGGCTCCGAGACAATCGCCGTTGGCGACGATAGGAACGATAATCTGGGCGGTGATTCCTTCTTCGCGGGAAGAGGTAAGAGGCAGAATGTCTCCGCCCTCCGAAGCGTTGGCAAGATAACTGCGGCGTTCTCTCAAAATTTTGTCCATTTCTTCGGACAGATTTTTGCCGTCGAGTTCTTTTTTCCCTTCTCCGTATGCGCATAAAATTTCGTCCGTATCGCAGATAACGGCAAGTTTTCCGCTTAAATCGTTGAGAGATTTGACGGTGGCTACGCTAAAACGTTCCAACGTAGCGATAGGCGAATATTTTTTTAACATGAGTTCGTCCCTGTCGGTAAAAATTTCGAGCGGGTCTCCCTCTTTAATTCTGAGCGTGCGGCGGATTTCCTTAGGGATAACTACTCTGCCGAGCTCGTCGATTCTTCTGACAATACCGGTTGCTTTCATAAAATTTCCTCCGTTTACACTTATTGTGTGTATGTATAGGAAATAGTATACATTTTTTCGTGCGGGAAAAAAGATTCTCAGGCTTTCAAAAAGAAAAATAAAAAAAATCGGGAAAGTGGTTAAAAATGAGTTGACAAAAACGAGCAGTTATTATATAATAGACCCGTTAATTCGCGGTCGTGGCGGAACTGGCAGACGCGCAAGACTAAGGATCTTGTGGTTAACCCCATGCAGGTTCAATTCCTGTCGACCGCACCAAATATGCAGATTATCGAATAAAAACTCGATAATCTGCTTTTTTTGTGCTTGTTTTGTATAAATTTTGTATATAAAATATTTATTTTTTGTGTTTTGTGATAGTTTTGGGGGGTAATTTGGGGGGTAAAATTAGGCTCTAATCCGCTAAATATCAAACAAAACCTTGTTCATTTGCTCCCTCATAAAGTCATCGGAAAAATGGGTGTATACTCTTCCGACAAGCCTTTCGGGACTGTCTCCCATCCAAATATCAACTATATCCGGCCGCACGTATTCTTGACATTTTGTTGCAAAGGTATGCCGTAAAGAATATTGAGTTACGTTTTTACCGTGAAAGATTTTCTTAAAAACTCGATTTAATAAAAGCGGGCAAGAGCGTGGAAGGCGCGAGGATAGAGGAAAGATATAACCCGCAAATAAACAGCGTCAGGAGGGCGGAAACATGAGCAAATTCAGGGTGTTAAAGCCAGAAGAAATAGAAGTGAAAGTGAAACAGGTAACGGAGAAAGGAGCAGTTGCCCTGATTTATAAGACATCCCGAGTAGATATGGACATACTCGACGAGACGGTAGGAGCGGAGAATTGGCAAAGCGAATATCAGGAAATCAAAGGTAACTTGTATTGCGGAATCGGAATCAAAGACGAGACGACGCAGGATTGGGTATGGAAATGGGACTGCGGAATCGAGAGCCGCAGCGACGGAGACGGAAACGAGAAGAAAGGGGAGGCCTCTGACGCATTTAAGAGAGCAGGAGTACAGTGGGGGATCGGGCGGGAACTGTATACCGCGCCATTTATATTCTTACCCTTGGAGACGGTATCAAACGGGAAAGGATATAAATTAAAGAATCCGTTTTCAAGATTTGACGTCAAGGAGATAGAGTATACAGAAAGCCGAAAAATCTCGAAGATAACAATCGTAGACGAACGCGGGCGAGAAGTATTCCAATACCCCAAGGAAGCGACGAAGGCAAAACAGACGGCAAAGACGGAAGAATGGAAACTGACGAAAAGCGAGCTTGTCTCAAAGTATGGCGACGTGGTGAGTAACGCGGAACAATGTATCGCGTATTATGAAAAATCTTTAGGAAATATTCCGTACGGTGATTGGGACGAGGCGACGTGCAACGTAATCAGGAAAGACCTTGAAGATCGAAGAAAGAAAAAGCAAGCGAAAGAGAAACGGGAAGCGGGGGAAGTAGAACCGCCGTTCCCGCTTGAGGATTGAGGGGGTGATAAAGTGTCAAGAACTCAATCTCAAGGGATAGAATATTTTCCATTTGCGGTTGATTTCTTTGCGGATAATAAAGTAAAAATTCTAAAAGCCCGATACGGGGCAGACGGAATTATGATATATATGTACATATTGTGCTGTATATATCGAGAGGGCTACTATACAAGGGTAAACGACGATTTTATATTTGTTATATCTGACGATTTGCATATATCGTCGGATACGGTGCAGCAGGTTATGACATTCTTGCTTAAACGGTCGATGTTCAATGAACAGCTTTTTAAGTCGGACGCTATGAAAGCGCAGGAGATAGCGTCGGAGCGTCAACAAATGTCCGAAAAGTATCGGACACACCGGAGATTTTTCATGCGTGGAGTTTATTACGGCACGAAGATAAGCGTCCCGGCAGAAGAATTATACCATAAAATCCGGCTGCGCTTATATGGCTTACTCGGATATATAGACGCTATGGTTGCGGTAAGCGATTACCAACAGGAAACAAGTCTTGAATTTTATCAAGGAATCCGTCAAGACATACGGGAATATGTGGAAATGGTCAAGACGTTGGCGCTGCCGGGGAAAGAAGGCTTTTTTCAAGAATTGGCGGGCGCGCTGCTGCGAGAGGACTTGGACGAAACAAAGAGCTATTCGGACCGCTGTGCGGAAAAGCGCGAACGAGAAGCGGCATACTTTGCCGAACCGCATAAACTGCCGCGCATTAAAAAAGTCGATAAACTCGCGGAAGAAAGACTTGTTGAAAAAGGGAAAGCGCCGGAGGAAAAAAGCCGCGTTCTTCTGTTGGAGCATTCGGAGGGCAGGCGCGGCGTAGCTGCGCAAGGATAGCTTATACGAGATTTTTTCATCAAATTACCTCCTTATAGGTCTGCTGGCAGGGCGACCTAAAATAAGACCTGCCACCAAAGAAAGACCGCCCCGCGGAAACGGCAAAAATAAAGCCGTAGCGGGGCGATAAAGCAAGGATAAGGAAACCACGGGAAAAGGGGAAAGAACGCGACAGAGCGAAAGAGAGGGCGTAAAAATGGGCAACTATGACGAATTGGAAACCACCGCCCAACGGGTATATAAATACCTCCGGGAACGGATAGGGAGCGAGCCGACGTTCGTGCGCTATGCGGAGATCGCGGAAGCAGTCGGGCGCACCCGATCTTCGGTGTCGTATGCGGTGGGCGTGTTGATCCGCGCGGGCAAAATCAGCGTTTCGGACGGTAAAATTACCGTCCGAAAGTGAGGAAAGCGGGGCTTTTGCGGTCGTTGCTACCCTGCCCCCGCCATTTTTTGGGCTGTGGTGCAGTTCGGGGGGAACGCTGTCGGAGGGGAAAAGGGCGTAAGATTTTTTACGCACGCTTCGCGGCGAAAAAATCTTAAAAGGGGAGCGGCGCGCGGCGGCTGGATTTTTACACCCTGCCCCCGCCTGCGTTGCCCTACTTCCGCCCCGTCGCGCGGGGGACTTTCGCCGCTTCCGGCGCTGTGTTCGGAGTTGCGGTCGCGGTCGGGGCGGTGCGGTCCGGCGCGGTTCGGCGGCTTGCCGCCCGTTCCCGCCTCCGGTTCCGCACCCGTCCTCCGTTCCGCTTTCCCGCATTTTTCCGAACGCGCCCGCGCTCGACGTTTCGCGGCTGTCATTCCCCTGCGCTCTTTCGGGGCGGTCGTTTCACGGGCAACGCTTTTTCGGGGCTTTTGCCCCTTGGTTCCGACGTTGTCGGCTGTTTCGCTTCTTCTTGCGGCTTCGGCTATCGCCGTAGCCGCCGGCTGAATAAGTGAAACTGCCCGCCCCGCGCGGTTGCGGTGTTACCCCGCCCGCGGGGTGAGAGGGGACATTCGTCGCATACCTGCCCCGCCCGTTTTCGAGGTGTGGTCGGGCGGTTTCGTTTCGTACCTGCCCCCGCCGTTTTGTTGCACGCGACGGACGAACGGACGGACATTTTTTCGTATCTTTTCCGCGGTTTGCGGGTAGAGATAATCACACATAAGGAGGTTTCTTTTTTACATGGCAAGACCGACGAAACAGGGACTTGATTATTTCCCCTTTGACGTCGGATTTTTCGGGGATCAGAAGATTAGGATTTTGAAAGCGCGGTACGGTGCGGACGGTATCGCGGTATATGTCAAACTGCTGTGCGACGTGTACAAAGAGGGGTATTTTTTACCCGTGGACGATTGGGCGGATTATGTTTTCGTAATGTCGGACGAAATCGGCGCGACCGTCGATAAAGTGGAACAAATTATAACATTCCTGCGCAACCGCGCGATGATTCGGATTTATAGGGAATCCGAGTTAACGGGTTACGAGTGGGACGCTGTTATAACGAGCCACGGAATACAAAAACGCTATGCTGAAGCGTTGAAATCCCGCAAAAAAGGCATAGAGGAGATAAAACGCGGTTTTTGGCTTCTGACGGAAAAAGAAGAAGCGGAAATCAAGGCGTTTTATAAATCCGCGAAAAACGGTAATTTTTCCGAGAATAACCCCGATAAATCCGAGAATAACCCGAATAAATCCGAGAACAACGCAATAAAGGAAAGTAAAGTATTAGTTACGGACGTACCGCGCGCGCGAGGAGAATTTTTCAAAGAGTTCCCGCAGGTGCAGCCGAAAGCGAGCGAAGCGGCGGACTTCGAGGGAATCGACTTTGACAAGCTGAAAGAGAAGTTCCGGCAATCGAAAAAGCTGTTACAAACGCGGCGTGCGTGGTCGTGGGTGACGGCGCATTACGGAAAAATCCTTGCGGGAGAGTATGACGACTTCCCGGAGGCGGAGAAGCCGGAAAAGCCCGCGGCGAGTCTGCCGCCGTCTGTGGAAGCGGCAAACGCGAGGAGCGAGCGGGAGCGGTGGTATTCGGCGCGGCATAACGCGGCGGAAGCGAAAGCGGAGAAAGCGAAAGAGCGCGCGCGGAGCTTCCCGGCGTATCTGGAAGCGGAAAAGGCGTTGAAGCGGTTGGAAATAGAACACGCGAAGGCGGAGCTATACGAGCCGGAGAAAGTCAAGGACATAGAGCTTGAACAGGACGCGCGGGAGTTCGAGCGGGCGCAAGCGTTATTGCTGGCGGGCTTGACGGAAGCCGAGCTTTTGCCCGTGTGGAGTTGTGCGCGGTGCAGTGATACGGGCTTTTTGCCCTCCGGCGCGGTGTGCGATTGTTACGAGAAAGCACACCCGAAAAAATGAGAGACCAAAGCCGCAAAAAAGGCACTTCCAAAGAGGAAGCGCCTTTTTCGTTGACAAGCTCTATTTGTTGTGATATAATGCAGTTAAGCAACAAGGGTAAATCCTCGAAGGCGGTTAGCAATCCTCCCGTAAAAAGGAGGTGAGGCGTATGAGAAAAGATCTCATTTTGTTTCTGTCGTTCCTTGTGGACGCTGGCTACATAATGGCTTTTCGCGTAACGAAGGATAAAATCTTCATTACAATACGAAAATAACCGCCCTTGCGTTGGCGACGTTGGCGGTTATTTCTTAAAATAATTTCCACGGGGCTAACCGTTTAGAGGTGTCGCCCTTGTTGTGGTTTTATTATAGCACCGCTATCCGAAAAAGTCAAGAGGTTTTCCGCAAAAAGTTTTGAAGCCCGGAAGGGGCTTTTTTATGGACGTTGAAAAATCGATTTTGCCCACGGGGAGCGGACGGGGAGAATTAAAAAAACGAGCCTCTTTTGCCCGTTTTCCCTTAAAAATCCGCCGTTTTCGCCTTTGTTTAGTTGCTTCAATTCCTGTCGACCGCACCAAATCATTATAATCCGAACCAAATCATCGTAACAAGTGAGTGGTTCGGATTTATTTTTTAATATATCAATTTTGTTATACCACTTTTGAAAAAGGAATGATATAATAAGCATATGGCGGGCTTTGAAAGGATATAGCTCTCAAATTTGCTTCTTTATACGAGGTCGTAAATATGAATAAAATGACGATTTACGTAATTCACCATTCTCATACAGATGTGGGTTTTACTGATACTCAAGAAAAGATCCGGTTTTCCCATATCGAATTTATCCGAGAAGCGCTGTCGCTTATCGAAAAACGTCCGAATTTTAAGTGGAATTGCGAAAGCTGTTGGTGTGTTCAACAATTTTTGGCAGAGGCGACACGAGCGGAAAAGAATAAATTCGTAAAATTCGTACAATCGGGAAATATAGGTCTTTCGGGCAGTTATCTCGATTTGGCCGAACTCGCAAGCGAACGGGTCATAAACGAGACCATGGATGTATGTACGGAGGAACTGAATTCGCTTGGCTTGTCTTACAGATATGCGATGACGGCCGATATCAACGGTTATGGCTGGGGATTTTCGGAGGCGCTCTGTCGCCACGGAGTACGGGGACTTTTGTCGTGCGTACATACGCACCACGGCTTTTATCCCGCATTCCGTAAACAACTCCCTTTTCGCTGGCGCACGCCCGAGGGGCATTCTCTGCTTGTGTGGAACGGCGATCACTACCATATCGGAAACGAACTCGGTATCGCACAGGCTTCCGAATTTGAATACATGATACAGGACGGGCTGACCCGTTCCGGGCTTTCGCCTTACGAGAAAGCCTGTGTACGTTTGGAGGCTTATGTAAGGACGAATCGGGAACAAGGCTACGAGTACGATTTTATTCCCGTATGCGTGAGCGGGGGCATGACCGACAATTCTCCTCCCTCCATAAAAGTCCTCGATTTTATCGAACGGTATAATGCGGAACATGAAGAAATCAAGCTGAAATTAGCTACTTTGGACGAATTTTTTGCACGGGCGGAAGAAATAGAGTCTCTTGCGGAATATGCCGGGGATTGGCCGGATTGGTGGGCGGATGGCATGGGTGCCGCTCCCGCGGATATCATGCACTATCGTGCGGCGAATCGCATGTACGACGTGGCGAGAAAACTGGACCCGGACGGAAAGATCGGGGGAAAAGAGAATTACCGCTCCGCGCTTTATAATCTCATGCTTTATTCGGAACACACATGGGGACATTCCGCGTGCGTCACGCAGCCTTATTTGCCGCAGGTAAGCAATCTCGATCAAGGGAAGCGGCTGTTTGCGTTAAAAGCCAACGAATCCGCGGCAGTGGCCTGCGGGAAGATACGCCGAAGTTATGGAGAGACCCCCGTTTCCTTTCATCGGGAAATCAAATTTCGTGCGGTAAATCCTCATGCTTTTGCGGTAAAGGATATACTGATACAAGATGTGGAATGTTTTTGCGGACACGAACGTTTCGACGTGGTGGACGAGGATACGGGAAAGAGCGTTCCCTTCCAGATAAGCCGCCATTCGAGAGGCCCCGAGATGTGTATCCTTGCGGAGATGAAACCGAATGAGACACGCACGTTTGTTTTGAAGGAACTCCCGCCTCCGCTTCCGCCGAGCTGCGGACTTCGGGCGAGGGGCGGCGCGGAAGGAGTGGAGGATCTTTTCGGCGTCATCGACGCGGATCCGCAAGATTATGTGTATACGGATCGGATAGAGAATGAATATTTCCGTATAGAGATGAAGCGTCCCTTCGGAGTCACCCGAATTTACGATAAGAAGAGGGGAGAGGAACTTTTAAGGGCGGACGAGATCCCGTTCCGTCCCGTTTACGAGGTGACTCCGCTGCGTCTGACCGACGATTATATGACGGTGAGACGGGACATGGGGCGCAACCGAAAGGCGGTGCGCACGAATCGGGATTTCGGAGAATTGACGGATATCCGAATCCTTGAAAACGGGCGGCTGTATGCTCGGGCCGAGCTCGTTTATCGGCTCGACGGCACGCAGTTTTGCAGTGTCATTCTCACGGTATATAAATCCCTGCCCCGCATTACGGCCGATCTGCGTTTACATAAAGACAGCGTATGGGAGCCGGAGAACCTCTATTTCGCGCTTCCCTTTGCCAAGGAGGGAAAGACGGTGTACATGGACAAAGCGGGCGCGGTATTCCGTCCGAGAATCGATCAGATTCCCGGTACCTGCGTGGATTACTACGCCGTGCAGAACGGCGCGGCCTTTGTCGGAAAACAGGGAGCGTTGCTGCTTGCCGCGCAGGATATTCCGCTGATGACGATGGGTAGCTTGGAGGCCCGTCCCGTGAAGCTGATGGGCGAGGACAGCCGAAACTCAGACGAAGTTTACTCTTGGGTAATGAATAATTTTTGGGAGACCAATTTCAAGGCATGTCTCGCGGGGTTTTATCAATTCCGCTATACTTTGCAGCTCACCGAAGAGACCGAACCCGAAAAGCTGTTCCGCCAAATGGAAGCCATCAACGAGGGGCTTTTGACCTTCTGTGCTTACGAGGGGAAAAAATTCTGAAAACAAAAAATATCCGATATATAAGGGCGTAGAAACAAAACAAGCGTCCCGAAAGACCTGTACGGCTTTCGGGACGCTTGTCATATTTTTGCCTTTTATTTTTTACGGTCGGTTACGGTTCGGAATGGATAAAAATTGCGTCGGAAGATTCAGTTTTTCTTGATTCCGTCCGATTTATAATTTGTATTGCGAAATTTTTTGACGTATTCGGAGGGCGGGAGGTTATGAAGCTGCTTGAAAGTGCGGGAAAAGTGGCTCATGTCGTAATAGCCGACCTTTTCCATCGCGCGGCTTATCGTGATATCCGTGTTTTCCAACAGCCCCATGGCGGTGTCGATTTTGATTTTTGTGATGAATTTGTGCGGCGTGGTACCCGTTTGCTTTCGGAAAAAACGTATAAAGTAATTCCCCTGCATGCAGGCGACGCGCGCCAATTCTTCGTTTGTAATTTGTCTGTCGATGTTGTCCTTGATGTATTTGGTAATTTTCAGAATAACTGTGTTTTCCTGTAATTGTCCCGTTTCTCCTATAATTCCGAGGCCATTCTTCCCCCCCCCGCAGATTTTTCGACATACAGCCCAAATAGGTTGAGTATGATTGCGGTCAGCTTGAAGCGGGCGGATAAAGTTGTCTGTGAGGCGAGTCGAAAGACGGTGTTGAACATTTTCTTTACGTCGGTCCGCAGTCCAATATCGATTTTATAGGGCAAGGATAAACGATCGAACAGGTTGGGTTCGGTCAGAGAAAGAAAATTGAAATGCATATATTGCTGGGAAACGTGCCTTACATTACCAATGTATCGCCGCGATTGAGGAATTCCGGCGGGAATAAAAAACATAGAACCGGCTTTTGCTTCGTAAGACTGCTGGCCGATCGTCAACTCGTATTCACCGTCGAGTACATAATAAAATTTACAGCAGGTACTGATTTCTGTTCCCGTTTCAAATTTATCCGTGTGCGTAATCGTTGCCCCGAATAGGTAGTTAAATTGTATTTTTTCCAAACATTTGCTTATGTCAACCATACTTATCAGTATATAGAATCACATCTTAAAAAGCAAGTATTTTTGTGACTATTTTCAGCCGTCGAGAAAAATTTCTTGTCGAAAGAGTTTCATTTTTTACTTCGATGAATGAAAATGGCGGATAGTTTTATACAAGTATATTATAACAAAATTTCCCAAAAAGAATGAAATTTAGGATAATTTTATGCAAGTATATGGTTAGATTTATTATAACGCTGTCAATCGAAGTGTGATAAAATTAATATAAAAAGAACGGGAAATTATGAGGAAAACACCCGCGTTTTTCCCGAATATATATGGCAAAAATTTTTTAAGGGAGGATTAAACATGAAGGTAAAAAGGAAACTGTTAACGGCGCTTTTAGCGCTAGGAGTGGCGGGATTTTCCGCCGCGGGAAGTCTGGCATTGTCCGTTCCCGCCCGTGCCGCGGATCCGTCGGAAGGGGTAAACGTTTACGGGTTGACGGACTTGAACGGAGAAAAGTATACCGAGACGGCCTGGAAACAAGGGAACGGAAACTGGATGGGCGGCAATTTTAAGGACGAAGATAAGTTTGACGCCGCGTTCAAAACGCACGTTCTCATCGACAGCCCCGAATCGTCGGAAACGAAGTCTGTTCTGAGCTTCGGTATTTTCATGAACGATACGGGAGCCTTTTATTCGGACGGCGGAAAGAACGGTTATTTATTGACGTTCGATCAGAATTATGGTCTCGCCATCAGTAAGAATGTGACCAGCGGATTACTCAGTACTATCGGTTGGAGCGGAACCAATGCGCTGGACGTTATGTTCTGGGACGAGGACTCCAAAAAGGCCGTTTTGGACTTGGACGGTAAGGGCGAGGAGTGGACGTTCGATTTCTACGGAGAAGAATCGTATGCGTCCGCTCTCGACTACGACCTGTACGGCGAAATTTATTCCCCGGACGGCTTCGATCTCGAATTTGGCACCAAAGAAATAGAGGACGGAACGAAGGCGTATATCTATGTCAAAATTAACGAGAAGCTCGTTTTGGAATCAAACTATACGGGCGAATATAATAACGAGAACTATACTCCGCTCAATAATTATGCGGACATGAAGCCCGCGGGGACGGCCGTCGGGGTTCTTTCCACAGAAAGAGTTGTCAATGTGGATGACGATGGCAAGCTTAGTTACAGTTACCCGAACAAGAACGTGCGGCTGGCGGACAGCGATTATTGGAAGGAAACGATAGCTTCCGTCAAGTCCTACGGAATTCAGGATTTGATGGGAACGCACGTCGTCGATCCTCAGGAAAGAATGAATACGTCGTTTAATTACCTCGCGAGTTTCGATGACGAGGAAAATTTCGACGGCGCACTCAAAACGCACGTCGTGATCGACGCGAACGGCAGTTCGGTGCTGAGTCTCGGAATTTTCATGTCTAAGACGGAGAATTTCTATTGGGATCCCGCCACCGAAAACAACGGCTATATGCTGACGTTCGATGAAAAATACGGCATCGGTATCGGCAGACATACGTCCAGCGGTTTCAAAGGCCTTATTGGCTGGGGCGGAACCAATTCTTTGGACGTCATGTTCTGGGATCAGGCGGCGAAGGATGCTGCATGGGCAGCGGCCTCTCCCAACGAAGACGCAGATATCAATCACTACGGCATGGAGTCTTTCGCTGCCGATCTGGATTGGGATCTGAAATCTGCCATTTATGACGAGAACGGATTCGATCTCGAATTCGGAACGGTGGAAGTCAACGGCGGAGACAGAGCGTATATTTACGTCAAAATCAACGGTCAGACCGTCCTGAACGCTTTCTTCCACCACAATTTTGATGAAGGCGGTCAGGATTACGCAAACGGGCAGCAGCCCAAGGGCAAGGCCTCAGCGGTCATGAGTACGGGATATTCGAGACTGTATGACTGCGATACTTGGAATGAGTGGCAGAGCGCGGCAAGCGAGGAGTGCACGATAGTGGACTTGGCGGAACTTTCCGGTTCCATATTCAAACCCCATTACTCGGGCAAGCTGGGAGACCTTCCCTCCAACCAAAACGCGGGCGTCAAAATGCACGTTACCATGAATCTGGAAAAGTACGACGTCTATAAAGTGGGTATTTTCATGACGAATACGGGGGATTGGTATAATTCTACCGTCGAGTCCATGGGGACCATGAACGGATTTTTCCTGACGATAGACGCTCTGGACGGCTATAAGGATCCCGCCTTGGGACTGGACAGGACTATGGTACCCGGCATGGCGATCGCCACGGACGGAAACAACGGTTCCAATTCGGATAATCCGCTGGCTCGTCTGAGCTGGGCGACCCATTCCGACTTATATGCCGAAATCATGAGCGAAGACGGATTCGACCTCGAATTCGGCGCGGTGAATTATGGCTCCGAAGGCGAAAGGACGCACACATTGGTCTATGCTTCGGTGAACGGAGAAGTGGTTTTGAAGGGATATTATACCGAAGATCTGCCGACGGGCAAATCGGTCGCGGTAGGCGGTAAAGGCTCTTCTTTCCACGATGCATGGGGAATCACGAGCCGCACCGAATGCGACATTCGTACGACCAAAGAGGATGTGGTGTTTACGACCGCGGCGGACGAGGATATGACCTTTGTCGATTGGTACGAAGCGACGGGTCGGGCGGAAATCGATTTCAATACGGGGGACGGAGTGACCAACGCTTATACGCCGGTCGGAGATCTGAAAAAGAACAACAACGTGGCGATGCGTTTGTACGCCTATGTAGATCCGAATTTGCAGCAGGCCATTCAGTTGTATTTCTTCCTCGGCAAGCCGAATAACAACCATGTATGGGACGAGGATAAATTCGACGAAACCACCGGGTATCAGATAGAAATCGGCGTGAGCGGCAAGCTCACGGGAACGCCTGTCGATCCCGCGAATCCCGACGGAGATAAATATCCGCAGGGAAAGACGATGATGTATCGTTTGGGCGATTGGAGTTCGGACGGTCCGCTTTACGACGTAATGACGCCGCGCGAAGAGCCGTATCTGATCGAAATGGGTATCAGGGACGCATTCCTGAACGGCGAAAAGGTAGGCGCTTACGTCTATCTGAAAATCGACGGAGAGGAAGTCCTCGGCCTGCTCGACGATCACGTGAACCCGTTCAACGGAACCAACGTCATCGGCATGCGTACAAAAGATCCCGTGGGTTCCGTGGTATTTACCACGACCCGTACCCGCCTGAATATCGTCAACGACACCGAGCACGTGAATTTACCCGCGCAGTCTCAGGTGGTATTGAACGAGGGCGCGACCGAATATGAGCTCCTCATTCCCGTCGAGGCCGGCTATGTTCTCACCTCCGTGACGTGGAACGGCACGGTATACGGTGCGGATAAACTCACGGAGACCGTGGGAGGCTATAAACTCACGGTACCCGTCGATACGACGAAGCCGACGATGCAGGGCGAATTCTCCGCGACGACCGAAGAGAAAACCGTCGGTCTCGTTCTTCCGAACGGCGACGGAGCGACCTATGAAGCGGTCGGCGCGACGGACGGCAAAATTCCCTATCGCGGGAGCGTGACCGTGATCATAACGCCCGCGGCGGGCAAGAAGCTCGTTTCCGTCAAAGTCGGCGAAACGGATATGACGGATAGCCTGACGCTCGAAGGCGGAAAATATACGCTTGTGCTCGACGGCGTTACGGCGGACGTCGAATTGTCCGCCGAGTTTGAAGACGAGACGTATACCGTTACGGCGAATGCGGCTTCGGGCGGAACGATAGAACTCAGCGCGGATACGGTTTCGGCGGGCGGGAGCATAACCGTCACCGTCAAGCCCGACGAAGGATATGTGCTGAAATCTCTCACCGTGAACGGTCAGGCCGTGGCGGTAAAAGCGGACGGTACCTATGTCATCGAAAATATTTTCGCGGATCAGACGGTTGCCGCCGAATTTGAAAAGAAGCAGGATACCTCTGTCCCGACGGATTCCGGTTCCGAGACAGATTCTGCCTCCGGTACAAAAGCCGGCTGCGGAAGCGCGATAAGCGGAGTTTTGGGAATGGGGGCGATCGTCCTGTCGGTCGGCGCGTGTCTGTTGACTCTCCGCGTCCGTAAAAGAAAGTAATTCGGGAAAATAAGGTATAAGAATGACGAAATCGATCTTGAAATCACAAAAGAAAAAGGCGAAGTGGGCAGAAATACTCTTTGTATTTCTGCTGACACTTCCCTGGCTCCTGAATACGCTTATCTTTTGGTTCGGCACAAACGTTCAGGCTTTCATCATGATGTTCACCTCCTACGACACCAAGGAGTTTACGCTCCAGAATTTTACGGCGGCGTGGGAGCTGTTCACCACGGCGAAGGACGCCAATCTTTCATTGGCGCTTCTGAATACCACAAAATTCTTTTTGGTTTCCTTCTTTACCATACCTATCCCCATCATCACGGCGTACGTGCTGTATAAAAAGGTATTCCTGAATAATTTCATTCGGATTGTTTTATACCTGCCCGGCGCGATAAGCGGTATCATGATGGCGCGGCTGTTCAATCAGTTCGTGCAAAGTCAGGGGATTTTGGGCGGTATTTTGGAGGCGTTCGGCTTACCGATGAAAAGCGCGTCTTTATTTACCGACGAGAGCACGGCACTCGGCACCATTATGTTTTTCGACGTGTGGATGGGGTTGGGCGGCAGCCTGATTTTGTGGCTGGGCGCCGTAAACCGCATTCCCACCGAACTCGTCGAATACAACAAACTGTTGGGGCTCGGAGAACTCAAAGAATTCGTTTTGGTCGTGCTTCCGCTCATATGGCCGACGTTCGTCACCATGGTGACGCTCAGCCTCATCGGCTTTTTCGGCGCGACGGGCTCCGTCCTCGTATTCACACAGGGCAACGCGGGCACTACGACAATTTCCTATTGGATGTACCGCATTTTGCTGAATCAGGAAGAATCGATGTTCCATATTTCCAACGCGGCGGGACTCATCATGATGTTGATTACGGTTCCCGTAGTGTTTGTGGGGCGGTTCATTATGAATAAGTGGGGGCAGGAAATTGAATACTGATACATCCGTAAAATTTGAACGTCCGTCACTCGGACGCCGCATAAAAAAGTATTTCACTTCTCACACGGTATTTACGCACATCGTGGCGGCGATTTTGCTCATCTGGGCGCTGTCCCTGCTGTTTATGATTGTCTGGGGCCTCATGGTGTCGGTTACGGAATTCCGCGGCGAAAACGGTTATGCCAACAACAAACGTTCTATTTTTCCCAAGGATTTCAATTTCGGAAATTATATAGACGCTTTCAGAAAGGTCAATGCCGAGCTGCCCAACGGCAAACAAATCGGATATTTCGGCATGATGTGGAATTCTATTTGGTATTCCGTCGGCTCCACCTTTTTAGGGGTTGCGGTCAACTTCTTGCTGGCGTATGCGGTGGCGCGATTCAATCATTATAAATTCACCAAAGCCATTTACGCCTTTATCCTTTTGCAGATGATGATGCCCTTGTACGGCACGGGAGCGGCCGGTTATCGCATCATCGAGGGATTGGGACTCATCGATTCGCCCTTCTTTTTGTTGACCAAAATGACGGCGGGCGGAATGCAGTTTCTCATCACGCATTCCTATCTCGTCAATATGTCCAAGACCTATGACGAGGCGGCCCGCATGGACGGGGCTCGGGCGTGGGATATTTTGGTGAAAATCAATCTGCCCATGGCGATGCCCATCGTCGTCGTATATTTTATCGTCGGATTTATCGGAAATTGGAACGATTATTCCACCATGCTGGTGTATATGGAGAGCTATCCCACCCTGTCGAGCGGTCTGTACCTCTTCGAGGCGAGCCGTACCTATGCCGGCCCTCCCGTCTATTTTGCCGCCATTTTTATTTCGGCGATACCGGCCGTTACGCTTTTCCTCATCTTCAATAAGTCTTTGGTACAGAATCTGACGATAGGCGGATTGAAGGGATAATGCGGGAAGCCGAAAAATTCTTTGGATAAAAAAATAAAAACAAAAAAGGAAGTAGAATTATATGCATTTCAAGAAAACAGCCTGCGCTTTATTGCTCGCCGTCGCTTCTTTGAGCTGCGGCGCCTGTCAGAAGAAAGAAAAGATCGATCCTACGATAGAGGATACGGAAAATCTCTACATTACCATTCTCAACCGCGGTTACGGAACCGATTGGCTCTTTGCCATCGCCGAGGCGTTTGAGAAGGAAACGGGGATCAATACGGAGGTCACCCGTACGGACAACGTCGCCAAGCCCTCTAACGATATGAATAAGGGACCCAATTCGGACATGGACACCGATTTGTTCTTCGACCTGAGCGGCGTACAGGGAATCAAATCCCAGTATACGGGGAGATGGTCGGATTATCCCGATGGTATTCTCGACATGACCGAGCTGTACGACATGAAAGTGTACGGCGAGGACATTACTTTCGGGGAGAAGATGGTCGATTCGGTACGCAAGTATGAAAATCTCGGGACGGAAGACGAACCTTCTTATTGGGCGGTGCCTTGGGCGACGGGTTTCATGGGCATGACTTATAATGTGGACGTGTTCAAGCTGCTCTATGGAGAAAATTACGAGGAAAAGATGCCCAATACGACGGACGAATTATACGATTTGGCCGTGGATATTAAGTCCAAGGGCGGCGAAGCGTTTGCTTTCCCCGGGCAGATCGAATATTTTAGCAACGCCATGTTTGCCGTTTGGTGGGCGCAGTACGAAGGCGTGGAAAATTACGAGAATTTCTATCGCACCCGCGCATATGACGAAAGTTTGGATGCCTATGTGGAAGGTTCCAAAGAAATTTTCCGCCAGCAGGGCAGGCTCGAAGCATTGGAAGTCATGGATAAATTGCTCGATACCGATGCGGGGCTGTTCAATTATGACAGATGTTATGCCGTCGGCAATAACGATTTCCGCGATTTGCAGGAACAGTATATGATCACTTCCAATAAAATCGCCATGTTCCCCAACGGCGATTGGTTGGAGAGCGAAAGCGGTCACGAGGGCGCAAGCGAAATAGGCATGATGAAATCGCCCGTAATCAGTTCCATCGTCGAGGTGCTGCCCGATAAGTCCATTCCCACGGACGATCCTGAGGAGGCGGACCGTATTCTGTCCGCGGTCGTGGATTACGTGGACGCGGGACTTCCCGCCGAAAAACCTGCCGAGATCGCGAACGTCACCGATAACGACATCGCGCGCATAGCAGAGGCGAGAAAATGCATGTCCGCCATGCCGCTCAGTCATTTGGCGTATGCTCCGGCGTATACCAACGCGAGAACCAACGTGTTCAAGTTCCTGACGTTTATGGCGTCGGACGAAGCGCTGATGATCTATAAAGAAAACGTCATCGGCGGATTCCTTCCTTTCAAATACGATTACAGCGGCGCGGAGCTCACGAAATTTGAATCGGACATCGTAGGTCTTTTGAACGACTTCATTTACTGCGGCGACGATCTGCGCCTGTCCGCTCCCTTCTACCGCGGCGGCTTGTCGGGACACCACCTTTCCGACGGAACCGCGATCGAGACGATTTTGGCTGCAAAGCCGGACAGCGAAATGCACATGGACGCGGAAGAGCTTTGGGAAGCCTTCTTCTATACAGATGCGGAGTGGGAACTCGTTCCTGGCGTCAAGAACTAAGGGGCTGTATAAGAATTCATATAATTTTTGTCCGAGGTGGGAATCGAGGCCGCTTGGACACCAATCAAATTCTTGATAGAAATCACTTTCCGATCTGCTCTGTTTTGTTTCCGTGTGATCGGAACAGAGCGGAGCAGATTTCGTATACCCGAAATGAGGTAAATCTATGAAAAAATTAGTCGGAATATTGTTGTTTGCCGCACTGACGACGTGTTATTTGTCGAGCTGCGGAAAGGAAGCGGCATCGGGATCCGTGGCGGAGGTCTGGACGGAGGATGCGCAGGCGAAAATTCTGCGGAACGCCGAATACGAGGACAAGACGGATCGTTCGATCGACATTCAGATGGCGCGGAACGAATATCAGGGTGCGCAAATTCAGGTGCATGCCAATCGGAACATCCATAGTTATGATTTGGAAATTTCCGATTTATACAGCGATATGGGGGTCATAGAGAGCGAAAATATAGAAGTGACCGTCTTTAAGTACATGCCGCTCGAAATGAAATCCAACAGTCTGGAAGAATTCGAGATCGGGAGCGAAGTTCCCGACGCCATGATTCCCCTCGACGCGATCAAAAACTACGGCGAGGACAAAATCGAGCGGGGCGACAATCAGGGATTTTATCTGGATATCCATACGCCCAAGACGATTCCCGACGGCGTATATACGGGAACGGCAACTTTGACGTTGAACAACACCGTGGAATATGTCGATATTAAAGTCACGGTTTGGGACATCACGCTGCCCGACCAGCTCGGCACCAAGAACTATTGGGGGCTTTTCAAGCGCAACGAGCAGCTGGCCGGCGAGCTGGACACGTCGGACGAAATGGCGACGAAATACTTTGAATTTCTTTTGAAGTACAATATCAACTGCGAGTTGCTTCCCTTCTCTCCCAAGGACGGACCCGAGGGGTATGTCGAGCTGTTGCGCAAATATTATAACGCGCCCGGCTTCAATACTTATCGTTTTTATCATGAATGGCGGGACACTCAGTACGGGGCGGATAACGTGCCGTGGGACGTGGACTGCATGCGTACTTATCTGAAAGCGGTAATCCGCGCGGCGGTAGAGGACAGAACCAACTATCTCGATAAAGCGATCTTCTACATGCTGGGGAATATGGACGAACCGCATACGCCCGACGCCTATGAAAAATGCGTGGTTTTGTCGCGGGCGTACGGCAAAATTCTCAACGAGATCGACGCGGAGATGCGCATAGAGCTCAGCGAGCAGGAGAACTACGATTTTTATTTGTCCGCGGTATCGGATACGCTGCTGCACATTCCCGCGATCCTGACGCTGATGAACGAAATTTATTTCCCTCAGATCGTCGACGGCGGATATACGATCGATAATCTGACGGTATGCATGGTCGTACACGGCTACGATAAGCCGACCATGCGCGAAGAGTATACCGAATTTGCCGAGAAAAACGAACACGAGCAGTGGTGGTATACCTGTACGGGTCCCGTCAATCCTTATCCCTCGACGCATATCGACGACTATGCGGTATCCGCGCGGTTGCTCGGCTGGATGGGAGAGGCATATGATATCGACGGGTACCTCAATTGGGGCACGTTCATTACTCGCGGCGAGTACGGGCCTGAGGTATACGAAACACAGGCCAGCGTATGGAATAACTCCAACGGCGACGGCTGGATCGCTTATCCCGGAAAATGGTACGGCGTGGACGGTCCCATCGCGTCTCTTCGGCTGGTCGCCATGCGCGACGGCATGCAGGATCGCGCATTGCTGGAAATGTTCGTGAAAAAATATGAGGAAAAGGGCTTAAACGCGCAGAGCGCGCTGGAAATTTATTATCAGGAATTGTTCAGCGGCACGCAGGTCCTCATACAGGACACGAACACGCTCTATCGTTTCCGTAACGAAATCGCGGCGAACATCATGGGCATGGATGAAGCGGACGTCATTTACGACGCAATCCGTTTCCGGAACAATATCGCCGAAGTGAGCTTCGCGGTCGGAGAACACGTCGATTCCGTACAGTATAACGGAGAGACGCTGACGCCGACGAATCATCTGTATACCATAGAAGTGGATTTGAGAGAAACGGTTACGCTGACGTTTACGCTCGTTATAGACGGCGCATCCAAGACGGTGACCCGCCAGCTTTGCGGCGGATACAGCCTGTTGGATAACTGCGATTCTCTGGATACGATCATACAGGCCGCTTCCACGCTGACCGATGCGATATCTCTCAACGAGGATGCGCGGTTCGCCCTGTCGGGCAATTCCGTCAAGGTCATGCTTCTCGGCAAGGACGATCAAAGCAGTGCTTATTCTCCCTCGATCCGTCTGGACAGATCTGCGATCAACGACGGAGACTGGTCGGAAATCAAGACGTTGACGCTCAATATATACAATGCGTCGGGCGAAACGAAGAAGTTTGCGGCATATAGTTTCAACGGCAGAAGCGAGCAGTATTTGGCGGACGTGCCTTTGAATCCCGGGTGGAACGTGGTGAACATTCCCAACCTCAACAATCTTCCCGAAGACGTAAGTCTGATTCGTATCAAGACGGATAATTTCTACGGCGAGCCGCTGACGTTGTATGTGGACGATATTTCGATCATAAAAGTGTAACGGGAGGTCTGAGATGAAAAAGTTAAAAGTTATCGCGATATTGTTGGCTTCCGCGGCGTTTACGGGTTTCTTCTCCGGCTGTGGAGGCGGAGAAGAAACCGCCGATACGCCCATAAGTATTCCCGACCGCTTTGACGCGAAATATGCGACGACCGATTGGCGCTATGAGACGGAGGGCGAGTATCTCATCGGCGATTGGGAGGATGAGTTTGAATATCTGTTTTTGGGAATAACGGGCGACTCGTCCACTTTCGGAAAGCTGGAACTTTCCGATGAACAGGCGACCAGAGGAGATAAGAGCTTAAAGGTGACGGTCTACGGAGACGGAAAGTTTGTTACGAACGATACGGAAAACGTATATTTCCGTATCGACTCCAACAGCAATTATAAGACCGAGCTCAATTTGATAGATGACTATACGCCTTATGCGTGTATCAAATTTGATTTTTATAATGCCATGGAAGTGAACAGCATGGTAGAGTTCTATATTAATCAACGAGGCTGGTTCTATTCATTTGAAGCAAAACCGGGCTGGAACAATATCACCGTTCCTCTCGACTGGCCCCGGATTTTGGAAGCGCCGGGGAATCAGATCAACGACCTCAGTACGGTCACCACGTTCGGATTTATATTCCAGCGCTATGAAACTTTTGACCAGTTGCAGACGTACTATATAGATAATATTCGCGCCTGTGAGACCATGGAAATCGAAGAATAAGAAGGATGGTATCGTATGAACGATAAGGCTGAAAGGCAGGCGGCCCGCGTCTGGACGGAGGACGCGCAGACGAAAATTCAGCAGACGACGGAATATCCCGCAAAGACGGGCAAGGTGCTCAGAATCGCTGCGGCCCGAAACGAATACCGCGGCGCGCAGATCGAAGTATTCGCTTTGCGGGATATATCGGGGTTCGACGTGACCGTTTCCGACCTCGTCGGCGGCTCGGGAATCGTCGCCAAAGAAGATATTTCGGTCTTTGTGGAAAAATACACCCGCATCAGAGCGAAATCCAATTCGATTCCCGAATTTTTATCGGGCGCGCGAATTCCCGATGCGCTGATTCCGCTCGGAGCGGTCCGTGCAAAGGGAGAGGATTCGATTTCGGCAAGGCATAACCAAGGCTTTTATGTGGATATTTGGGTACGGGAGAACATACCTGCGGGATTGTATAGAGGGAGTGCGACCGTGCGGCTCGACGATTGGACGACGGAAGTTCCCGTCGAGCTGAAAGTGTACGATTTTACGGTGCCTTCGATCACTCCTACGCAGAATTATTGGGGTATGTTTGACCGAAGCGAGTCTTTGCGCAACGAGCTGGATACTTCCGACGAGATGGCGGAAGCGTATTACGAACTGATGTTGAAATATCGCATGAATTGCGAGCTGTTGCCTTTCAGCGGCGCGGGTGGTCCCGACCGATACGTCGAGCTGTTGCGCAAGTATTATCGTCATTACGGATTTTCCACGTACAAACTTCCCACGGAGTATAAGGAGGATTCGTACGACGGAGAAGCGATCGATTTTGACGCGGAAGCGTTTATCGGGTATATCGTCGCCATCGCGCGCGCTTCCATGGAAGATAAAATCGACTATTTGGATAAAGCGTTGGTTTATTTTACGTTCAGTTCGGGAATCGACGAACCGCAGACAAAGGAAAATTACGAAAAATGCCGTCGCTTTTCCAAGGTATACGGCGCCTTGCTCCGCGACATAGACGCGCGCTTGAAGACAGAATTTTCTTCTCGTCCCGACTATTCGTATTATACGCAGACGATTGCGCCGACGCTCTTGAAAATGCCGATGATGCTCACGCTGTGTCACGTCAGACATTATTGGGAGATTCAGGATTACGACGTCGGAAATTTCACCTATTGTCCGGTGGCGCACGCGCTGGCGTTTCCGAGACTGCGCCGTTCGATACGGGAACAGTCGGATACCTGTTGGTGGTATACCTGTACGGGCCCCGTCTATCCCTATCCTTCCACGCACATCGACGATTATGCCGTGTCTATGCGGCTCATCGGCTGGATGCAAAAGGCATATCGCCTGCAAGGTTATCTCAATTGGGCGGCGGCCATCAATGCTCGTCTCGAATATCCCTACGAAAATCCCGATATCGGGTTTTCCAACGGGGACGGCTGGGTGCTGTATGCGGGACGCTACTACGGGATTTACGGTCCCGTTCCCTCGTTGCGGGCGGTGGCGTTTCGCGACGGCATGCAGGATTATTGCTATCTCGATATGGCGGAAAAGAACTCGGACGAGTCGGGAAAGGCAATAATCGGGCGTTTTTACGACGAACTGTTCGACAATACGCGGGTGCTGGTGACGGACGCATCGCTTTTGGATTCTTTCCGCGACGAGCTGGCCAAAGCGATTGCGGGCGGAAAAATGGAGTTGGAAGAAAGGGACGAATGGATTTTGCTGGACGACTGCACAAGCGCCGAAACCACTATAATCCGTTCCAATTCCAAATATGAACCGCGCATAGAGACGGGAACGGACGGCGAATATTCCGCAAAGGGGAAGTCCGTTAAAGTCAACTTGCAGGGAACTTTGGAAAGAGAGACGTTTTTCCCGCGCATTTTTGTCGAGGCCCGAGACATCAACGGGGGAGATTTTTCCGAAATCAAAAGTCTCCGCTTTAAGATATACGGCACGACGGAAAAGCCGACTCCCTTTACCGTGTATGCTTTGGACGAAGTCAATAAGACGATTTTATACGAGACGGAAATAGAAAGGGGACTCAACGTCGTCACCGTTCCCTTGCGCTGGCAGCTGGATAAGCCGTTGAAAATCATCATGTTCGAGACGGACAATTACTACGACGAAACCGGCCCGCGTTTATTTTACGTGGACGAAGTGTCCATGCTTTGCACCGGACGGGAACGGAAGGACACCGCGACGGAACCCCGAGCGGACGGCATGCGCCTGGACGATATAGAGATGCTTTGGGGCAGCACGAATTTCGGCAGACTGAGCCTGACGGACGAATGTTCGGCGCTTGGAAAAGACAGTCTGAAAATCGAAATACGGGGAGACGGGAAGTCCCGTTCTCCCGAGCTGGAACGCCCGGGATTTACCGTCAGCGGCAAAGGCGATTATACAAAATACACACATATAAATTTTGACATATACAATGCGTCGGATTGCGAGCGCCCGTTGGAATTTTTCGTCAATTCCCGGGAATTTTCCGTGAGCAGGACGCTTGTGCCCGGAGAGAATCATATTTCGATTTTATTGTCCGACTGTAACGCCGATTTGAAGCGCGTCAGATTTTTCGGCCTGATTTTCGAGAAGTACGAGACGGCGAAATCCGTTCAGGTTTATTATATGAATCATTTTTCTCCGAGCACGGAAACACAAGAATAAAAAATATGAAACCGTTTTATGAACAAGAAATAACCCAGGACACAATATACGCGGCGCTCGGACGCTTGAAGGAAAAAGTTTATACGAAGATAACCGAATTGGACGCAGAGTTTTCCGCAAGCGAAGAGCCCGTATCTTTTACGGACAGGTTAAACCTGAACTATCGCCGAATCCAACCGGGCGAAAAGTGGGGCGGGCTGTTCGATTGCGCGTGGTTTCATTTCACGGGCCGGGCGGACGAGTCCTGCACGGGAAAAAAGCTCGCTCTGCTCATCGATTTGAACGGGGAAGGATGCGTATACGACGAAAATGGTTCTGCCGTACAGGGACTGACGAACGGCAGCAGCGCGTTTTGTCCCACGCTGGACAGAGTCGGCGTGCCCGTCAAGCGCGTAGTGCCTCTTACTGAGAGCAGCTGCGGCGACGAAAAAATAGATGTTTGGGTAGACGCGGGATGTAACGATTTGTTTGGAAATCTTCGGGAGAACGGAGTATTCAAACAGGCGGATTTGGTTTGGGTCAACAATAAGGCGCGCGATCTGTATTACGATTTTGAAGTGTTGTCGGATTTATTGACCGTCCTCGACAAGGATTCGGCTCGCTATTCTCAGATTTTGTTGACGCTCGGCGAAGTCGATCGCATGCTGTATCTTTACGACGATCGGGAATTGGAAAAGGCGAGCGAACTCCTCGCAAAACAGTTGCAAAAAAAAGGCGCCGATACGGGGCTCACGTTTTATGCGACGGGTCACGCGCATTTGGATCTGGGGTGGCTGTGGCCGATCCGCGAGACGAAACGCAAGGCGCTGAGAACTTTTTCGACGGCGGTGCGGCTTCTCGATCGGTATCCGGATTATATCTTCGGCGCCAGTCAGCCGCAGCAGTTCCGTTGGGTAAAGGAAAGCGATCCCGTCTTGTACGAAAAGCTGAAACGGAAGGTCGCGGAAGGGCGTATCGAATTGCAGGGCGCCATGTGGACGGAATGCGATCTCAATCTGACTTCGGGCGAATCGCTGGTGAGGCAGATTCTCTACGGCCAGCGCTTTTGGCGGGAAGAGTTCGGCAGGGAAGCGACGACGGCACATTTGCCCGACGTATTCGGATTCAGCGGAGCGCTGCCGCAGATTTTGCATAAGAGCAGCGTGGATAATCTTTTGACGATCAAGATGAGCTGGAATACCTATAACGTGTTTCCCTATCATACGTTTCGTTGGCAGGGAATAGACGGCAGTCAGGTATTGGTTCACATGCCTCCCGAGGGGACGTATAACAGCGATTTGCTCCCGTACTCCGTCGCGTCTGGGGAAAAGAAATATATCGATAAGGGATTATGCGATGCGGCGTGTATTCTGTACGGAATCGGCGACGGGGGCGGCGGCCCGGGCCCCGCGCATTTGGAGCGCCTGAAACGTCTGAAAAATTTATCGGGAGTATCTCCCGTCGTTTCGTCGACCACGGAGAACTTTTTTAAGCATCTTCGCGAGCGCACGGACGATTATAAGACGTATGTCGGCGAAATGTATTTGGAGAAACATCAGGGTACATATACCACGCAGGCGCGGAATAAACGGTATAACCGCAAGTTGGAATTTGCGTTGCGAGACGCCGAATATTATGCTTCCGCCGCTTGGAAACTGGCGGGGAAACCGTATCCCAAGCGCGAATTGGACGAGATTTGGCGGGAGGGGCTGTTGTATCAATTCCACGATATTCTTCCCGGCAGCGGCATTAAGCGGGTATACGACGAAAGCTGTGCTCGCTATGAAGTGTTGCTGAATGAGCTTGCCGAACTGATTCAAACGGCGAAGTCGGGCCTGTCTGTCAAAAATACGGAGCGGAAATACATACGTTCGACGGCGAACGGGGATGTGTTGGAAAACGAATATCTCAGAGCCGTGTTCGGCGAAAACGGAGAAATTCTGTCTCTGTACGACAAAGCGGCCGCCCGCGAGACGCTGGCCGGACCTTCCAACGTCCTGCCCGTATACGAGGACAACGGCGACGCTTGGGATATGGAAACGGGCTATTTGGAAAAATGTCGCGGATATTTTCGTCTGATCTCGAAAAGGACTTATACGGACGGGAACGCGGCCGTGCGCGAACAGACTTTGGCGTTCGGACAAAGCGTATTCAAGCAGACGATTACGCTTAAAAACGACCTGCTGGACATAAAGAACGAAGCGGATTGGCACGAGCGGCATAAATTTGTCAAAGCGTCTTTCCGTCCCGATATTTTTACGGAAGTTGCAAATTGCAGTTGCGCCTACGGCAATATAAAGCGCAGTCTCAAAAAGAATAATCTCTGGGAAAACGCACGGACGGAGATTTGCGCGCACAGATACATCGATTTGTCGGAAAACGATTACGGCGTTTCGATTTTCAGCGATTGTAAATACGGGTATAGCGTAAACGGCCGCGAAATCCAAATGAGCCTGCTGCGGGGAACCGAAAAGCCGGGTAACGCGGGAGATGAGGGCAAGCATATCTTTAATTACGCACTCTATCCTCACGTCGGCGCATTTGAAAACAGCGATGCGTGCGAACGGGCGTATCTATACAGTGCGGGGAGTATGCTCGATACCGTGTCCGAATTTATCGGCTTTTCGGGCGGCGCCGTCGTCGAGAGCGTCAAGGCAAGCGAGGACGGAAAGGGGATTATCGTGCGGCTTTGTGAGGAAAAGGGAACGCGCGCCGTCGGGGAACTGAGCATCGGTTTTCCGCATGAGTCAGTCTCGTATGTGACTCTCGATGAAAGGGAAATCGGCGCGGCGGATAAACGTTTGACCTTTAAGCCGTTTGAGATTGTAACATTGAAAATCGTATGAGGGCGGCGGTTGTCGGAAAATAAAATTATATAAACTTAGAAGGGGTTTTCGCCTTGCGTTTCCTTTTGGGAAATGCTATAATAAAGACAGTGAGCGGCAAAGCGCGGAAAATCAAAAACTGTCGGGGAGAGGATTTGTCATGAAGATCGGGACAATGGTTAATTTGTCGGTTAATATCGAAAACGATATGCGGAATCTCAAAAATTTTGGGATAGACAACTGTCAGCTCTGTTGCTGGCAGATGACCGAGTTTACGGACGAGGCGGCGGAAAAAATCAATCGAATAACGCGGGAAGAGAAGATCGAAATCACCGCGCTTTGGTGCGGTTGGAGCGGTCCCGCGGTCTGGGACTTCGTGGACGGGTATCATACGTTGGGACTGGTGCCGATCGCTTATCGGGAACAGAGAATAAGCGATTTGAAAAAGGGTTCGGATTTTGCCAAAAAAATCGGAGTGACGGATGTGATAACGCACTTTGGATTTTTGCCCGAAAATTGCAAGACGGACGAATACGCTCAGGTGGTTCTCGCGATCAAAGAAGTAGCGGAATACTGTAAAAAGAACGGCCAATATCTGTTGTTTGAAACGGGACAGGAAACGCCGATTACCTTAAAGAGAACGATAGAAGCGGTCGGAACCGGAAATCTGGGCATTAATTTAGACCCTGCCAATTTGCTGCTTTACGGGAAGGGAAATCCCTGCGACGCGGTAGACGTGTTCGGCGAGTATGTCAGAAACGTTCACGGGAAGGACGGGGAATATCCCGTAAATCCCGCCTGCCTCGGCGAAGAAAAGAGAATCGGAGACGGCCGCGCGAATTACCCGCTCCTGATTAAGAAATTGAAAGAAAAAGGATACGACGGTCCGATCACTATCGAGCGGGAGATCAGCGGCGAGCAGCAGATAAAAGACATTCTGTACGCGAAAAAATTTTTAGAGGACATTATCGATGAAAAAAATTAAAGTAGCTTTGGTCGGTCTCGGGGGAATGGGAACGGGACATTACCGTGCCTATGAAGGAATAGACGAAATGGAGCTTGTCGCCGTGTGCGACGTTAGAATAAACGAAAGCGAATTGAAAGAAAAACTAGAAGGGAAATCTTTGAATTTGTACGACGATTTGGACGAAATGCTCGGCAAAGAGCAGCCGGATATGGTCGATATCGTAACGCCGAGTTATCTGCACGCGGATATGGTGATCAAATGTCTTAAAAAGGGGATAAACGTCCTTTGCGAAAAACCGATGACCTTGACGGAGGAAGAAGCGGAAAGGATTTTGTCCGTCGCAAAGAATGCAAAGGCGAAATTCATGGTCGCGCACGTCGTAAGGTTTATGAAGCCGTATGCTTATCTCGCGGAAGAAATCAGGAAAGGGGAGATAGGAAAACTTTTGCGCATCGATTTCAGGCGCATTTCGAGCGTTCCTAAATGGAGCTGGAACGATTGGATGCGGGACGAAGAGAGAAGCGGCGGCGTAGGCATGGATTTGTCGATACACGATATAGATTTTGCGCAATCGGTGCTGGGGCTTCCGGAGGAAGTTTCCTGCATATACCGCCCCTTAAAGGATAACAGCTCGTATATTATCAGCGCGTTGAAATACAAAGACGCGGTCGTGACGTGCGAGGGTGCGTGGTATAATGCGGATATTCCTTTTTCGGCGGAATTCTATGCCTATTTTGACGACGGATATATTTATTTTAAGGACGGCACTTTAATTAAAAACGGAGAAAAGATAGAACTTCAAAACAGTGTCGGCGGAGAAGATTTCGGAATCAATATTTCGGGTGACGACGCTTATCAAAGCGAGATACGATATTTTATCGACTGTATCTTGACGGGAAAAGAACCGGAGAGGGTAACTCCCGAAAGTTCGGCCGAAAGCATAAAATTGGTCCGAAAACTTCTCGAAAACACTATTTTCAAGATATAATAAGTATTTTTCAAGGTTTTTTTGAAAATTTAATATATATTGAGGGAAAGGGCGCGTTTTGCGCCTTTTTTAATGGGCTTTTTACGTTGGAAATTAGTCTTATGCTCGCTTATTTGGATATATCCCGTTGTTTTCGAATAGGAAAAAACTCATAAAAAAAGAGGTGGTAGGAAAGGGAAGATAAGGGATAGAAAAGAGAAGTTCGTTTTTTACGGCAAGAATTTTTAACCGTCCGGATTGGAGCGCCTATATTTGTTTTATCATTATGGCACTATTTTATCAGGGTAAGGTTGGGTGGATTTGGAAAATTCAATTTCTCTTTGCAAAGGAATATCACGTATAAATCGAAGGGGAATGTTCCGTTCCAGATCATGTGGTATTTTATCGCGTGGGTATTGATCACGTTTTCGACGCTGATGTTGACAGTCTTTGACTGCCGTATAAGTAGCAAGAACAAGCATTGGCTGGAAGGACTATAAAATTTTTTGTAAAAAGTAAAAATGTAATTAAAAGGAATAACAAATTATCCTTAGTTAAAGGAATAACAAATGCTCGCATATTATTAGGGAAATAACGTGATGAATATACTTTTCTGTCATTACGGCGTAGATACTGTTTATAAATCATCTGTGCGTATCCAATTATCGCAAGTATATAGGGGATGGAAGACGATGCTATTGCAAGATGTTCTTTATTGACAATCATTTTTTAAGGTGTTATAATATCTTTGACAATGGAGGATTTATGAATATTGCAATCGATATAGACGATACATTAACGGAGTCTTTTTCTTATTTTATTCCTTTTGTAGGGGAATGCCGCTGGGACGAGAAAAGCGATGGATAAATACCTTGAAAATTTATATTATGAGTATGAGTCCGTTATAGCCGCCGCCGATTTGGCGTATATTAAACGATATACGATAGAATATTTCGGGAACGATTTATTCCTTGAAACGACAGGGATTGCCTCTATCAGAACGGAGCCTGTTGTTCTTGACGGGGCTCGAAAAGAAAGTCCCCTGCAAGTTGAAGCATATCCTCCGCGAAGCGGTTTATGACGCTCTGCGAAACAAAGTAAGGTATGTTAGGAATATGCTAATGCCCAAAAGGCATGAGTCCGCGCCCGATGGGCTCGGAAACGTTTAAGGCCGTCGGAAATTGCCGACGGCCGATTTTTTATAAAATGAGCCCGCCCGATAAAAAATTCGGGCGGGCTCGAAAACATAATGTATAATGTTCATCAATCTTTGTTTTCGCGTTCCTTTTGCGCTTCTTCTTCCTTTTTGCGGGTGCGGTAATCTTTGTATCCGGCGCGGTGATTATCGCCCTCGTCCCATTTTTTACCGCCTACGGCAACTACGGAAATCACCGCGGCCAGCGCGATAATTACCGCAATAATCGGCCAAATATAGCTCTTGGGAAGGGAAAGGGCAAAAATGACGCTGACTGCGGCGATGATAAGGAGCAGTGCACCTAAAAAGATATCGGATTTTTTAAGGATACCTGTCTTTCTTGCGCCCAAACCGCGGAAAAGAAAAGCAATTCCCGCCGTTCCGCAGATGACGACGATAGCCCAATTAATATTGAAAAATCCGAACGTATCCGGCTTGATTACAGACAGAAGCCAAAGCACTGCCGCTGCCAGCCATGCCAGCGCGATGAGAAGTTTTGTAAAGAAATGTTTGCTCATATTTTCTCCTTTCGGGTGATAAACCGATTATGAAAACGGATAAAGTAAACCCGCCTTAGCTTGATATTATTTATCTCAGAAGGATATACCGTAAAGTTACAGTCTATCTTAAAATTACCGGAGCGGATACGGCGGTAATTTCCTCGCCTTCCGCCAGCACCACGCTGTCCCCGTGCGCGAAGTTTTTGACAAATCCTCCGATACGGAGCTTGAAATTTTCTTCCGATCCGCTCGCCGAGAGCGCCGTATAGACTCCAGGAAGGAGTTTTCCGCCCTTTTCCGCACGGTAAGTCTCGCCGCGGACGAGTATGAAATCTCCCGGCGCGTGAGTGACGTTCATGCCCTCGCCGTCCGCGATTGCGTCGTCTTCGCTGTATCTCACGCCCTTTACGATTTTAACTTTGTCCGCGTGTTTTTCCTCCGCTTCCGCGCGTTTTCTGATGATATTCAGGCGAAAGGACACCGCGACGAGCGCAATCAAAAAAATGATGGCCAGCCCGCAGACGACAAGGAGCGCAATATCCTTGCCGCTCATAGCGAGCAGGGCAGGTATCTTTGAAAAAACGAGTGCTGTAATTCCCATAAAATTCCCTCCTTATGGCTTTTCAGCCGAGAAAATGCACGAGTAAGCCCACTGCGGCTATGAGAACCGCTCCGATCGCTACGGCCAAGGATACCCTGAACGGGGAGACGGGGGATTTTCCCGTCATTTTTCCGCTTCTGCCGTTTATATAAAAGGAATAGGGCTTGTTTTTATAGCTGTAATTTCCGATATACATCGGCAGCAGCATATATTTATAGGTGACGTTGGCATAGGAAGTCCTGACGTCCAGATACTGTACGGTATCGTGCGAATATTGTGACAGGATTCCGCTCCTGACATTGTTTTCCGCGATTCTCTGTGCGTCCGTCCAGCAAATTTCCCCGTTTCTCGAATAAAGAAGGGCGGAAAAACCATACAGAAAATCCTCCTGATAGGCGACGCAACCGTGATAGTCATAGTGCATGAGTTTGCTCATGACTCGCGGCGGGACGGCGTCCGTAGCATTCACCGCGATATCGTCGAAAAACTCCCGATAGTTTCCGGAGACGGAAAAATATCTCGTACGCTGTTCGCGTACGCTCTTTCCGTTTCGTCTGACGGTCACGTAATAATATTCGCCCAATCTTCCCGAATAAGAGGAATATGTATCCGCGTCGAACGTGAAAGCAGGTAAATATACGCCGTTGATCGTTTCGGGGCGAAAATAAGTCTTGAAGTCCTTAGGGGCGAACCATTTTTTCTTTGCCCACACCGAAACGATTTTCGTTGCGTCGTCCTTATCGATTTTGAAGGGAAGAAGCGCGTTCGGACGGAGTGTATCTATCTCCTCCCGTTCGACGACCGAAGGCGAACCGCAGAAAGGGCAGATATGGGCAATTTCCCGCCTGTCTAAAACTTCCTCGGCGTTGCAGTTGGAACAGTGATAGATGTGCGTTTCGTTCTGCCAGTTGCCGTTTTGCCCTATGAGGGAGGAAAAAGCAATTTCTTCTCCCGCCCGCGTAAGAATTTCCTTTTCCGTCCCGCAGCTGGGACATTTGAGCTTTCCGGTTTCGGGATCGAATTCGAGGTTATCCCCGCAGCCCGGACATTTTTCGCCGCTGACCGCTGTCCGTTCCCGTTCGGAATCGAAAAAAGCGTCTTTTGTCGATTCTATTTCCATAAAAATCACCTCGATGTTTCTTTACATTTTTCGTAATTTTTCTCTCGCGATACTGTCTGGTGTGCAATTATTTTAATTTTTGTCCGCATTCGGGACAAAACTTTGCATTTCCCGAAAGTTTTGCTCCGCACTTCGGGCATACCGACTGCGTGGGGGTACCGCATTCGGGACAAAATTTCGCGCCGGGAGTGAGTTTCGCACCGCATTTTGCGCAGATTCCTCCGCCGGCGGCTTCGTCCATGCGCGCGCCGCAACGCGTACAAAATTTTGAATCGGCGGGTACCTGTGTGCCGCATTTCGGACATGCCTTCGTCGCGGCGGCAGATTTTCCCATATTGCCCATCGCGTTCATCATTTGCATGCCCATGCCGAGCCCCAGTCCCGCACCCATTGTACTGCCGGCCATGCCGGGATTTTTGGCCGCGTTTTTCAACGCTTCCGCCTGCGCGAGCTGCGTATAGACGTCTACGTTCTTGCGCATCATTCCGAGCCGCGCATTTTCGTCCATGGCTTTTTCGAGCTCTGCGGGCAGAGATACGTTTTCAAAGTTGAAGTCGGAGAGTTCCAGTCCCAGCTCGTCGAAACGTTTTTCGAGCGTCTTTTGTACCTCTTCGCTCAACTCCATGAGGTTGGAGGCCATATCCACTACGGGAATTCCGCTTTCGCCCATCGCGTCCGAAATCGCCATGACCAGCATGCTGCGAATATGATCGGAAATATCCTCCGTGCGATAGGTGGAATGGGAGCCGGAAAGCTCAGTCATAAATACGTAAGCGTCCTTGACGCGGAAAGAATAAGTTCCGTAACCGCGGACGCGCACTGCTCCGAAATCGGGATCGCGGAGCATGATAGGATTTGCCGTACCCCAACGCTGTTTGGTGAAACGGTTTGTATTTACGAAATAGACTTCCGATTTGAAGGGAGTCTCGAAACCGTATTTCCAAGATAACAGGGAAGTGAGAATAGGCAAACTGTCCGTATCCAGCTTATAATAGCCGGGCTGAAAGACGTCGGCCATACGTCCCTTGTCGCAGAATACTGCTACCTGTCCCTCGCGGACAGTCAGCGCGGAACCGCGCTTGATTACATTTTTCCTCGTATCTACTTTATATACGAGCGTATTGGACGAATTATCCGCCCATTCGATTACTTTAAGAAGTGCCATGATATTTCTCCCTCCCGACGCGCAGAAATTCCGCGTCGATTTCTTCATACTATTAGTATACTACTTTTCGTAAATAATGTCAAATGCTGTTTATAAACATCTTTTGTTTCCGAAAAATTCTATAATATTCGTTTTTTTCGCACTTATTTTTTCCGCTTGACTTTTTCAGGATTTTTCTGTATACTTTTTTGTATACATTCTCAAATACCGGAGGCGGAAAATGAAAATGATTGAAAGAGCGGTAAAAAAGCTATTCTTTTTGAGTATGCTCTTTTCCGTAATGTTTGTCGCGGGGATTCCCATGATTGTACTCGGCGCGTCGAAGGGAATCATGCCCGTAATGATTATCGGAATTATATTCACTGCGCTGGGATTTTACGGAACTCCCATGTTTTGGGTGTCCTATGGAGGAAAGGTCGGGCTCAAACGGCTCGTGTATGCCGTCACGGAGGAACATCTTCTCACGGTACAGGAAATTGCTTCCCAGCTCTCAAAATCAGAAAAGGAGGTAAGGAGTTTGCTCGATACTTGCTTCCAAAAGGGATATCTGTCCGGATTCGTTCGCAAGGGCGACGAGCTTGCGCTCAATGAAGCGCAGGCTCCCTCCGAAAAATTACACGCGGCGGAATGTCAGTATTGCGGCGCAAAATTTACCTATAAGGGCACAGATGCTGTCTGTCCCTATTGCGGCGCGATGAACGAGGAAAAAAAGCGGGTATGAAATGCAATAAGATTTTTTGTGCCTCTTTGCTGGCTGCCGTCTTTGCGGGCATGGTCGGCTGTTCGGGGAAAAACTATTCCATAGAGGATAAGGAATGGCAATTTTCTACGCTTCAAAATACGAGCGACGGAAAAGTGTTGTATTGTTCGGAAGAACTGGCGCAGAATTGGCCGGAGGCAGAGGTTCTCGACATGGTCTGTGAGGCGGCGGACGGGGCGATAACATTCGTTTCGGGAGAAAGGGAATGGAGTGGAACTTATGAAAAATACGGAGAGGAAGCGATCGGAGCTTCATTGTATCGGGCCGATTTCGGCGAGGGGGAGGCGACTTTTCTGACCGTAGGCGCAATAGAGTATGCCGACGGAACGAGAGCGGAAACTTTGATCGTGTCGGGAAGAAAATATACCTTGAATTTTATCGCCGCGCCTAACATACAATAGAGAATCGAAAATATCGAGGAAAAGAAGGACGATAGAGAAAAAAAGAGAGCGCAGGCTCTCTTTTTTGCGGACAGGTATTGCTTTTTTCGGTCGAATGTGATATAATAAATATATAGTTATCCGAATGATATATTATCATGCTGCCCGTTCGGGCGGAACGGAAAAAATTTTTCGATCGTAAAAAGAGAAGAATAAAAAATCAGTCGGCGTCAAAGCCGAAAAGAGGTATTGTTATGGGAAATTACATATTGAGCTGTTGCTCCACGGCAGATTTGACCAAGGCACATTTTGAAGCCAGAGATATTCATTACATTTGTTTCCATTATGCGCTCGGGGAACAGGAATACCCCGACGACCTCGGTGAGACCGTCCCGTTTGACGAGTTCTATCGCCGTATGGAGGAAGGGGAGATGACCCGGACTTCACAAATCAACGTCGAAGAATTTGTAGAATATTTTACTCCTTTTTTGGAGTCCGGCAAGGACATCGTGCATGTTTGCCTTTCCTCGGGAATTTCCGGCGTATATAATTCCGCGACTGCGGCGGCGTCTCTTCTCAAAGAAAAATTTCCCGAAAGAAAAATTTATATCGTGGATTCCCTCGGGGCTTCCTCCGGTTACGGGCTTCTCATGGATAAACTTGCAGACCTTCGCGACGAGGGCATGTCCGCGGCAGATCTCTTTTGCTGGGCCGAGGATCACAAACTCAATGTGCATCATTGGTTTTTTTCCACCGATCTCAAATATTATGTCCGCGGCGGCCGCATTTCCAAGGCTTCGGGCTTTATCGGAAATCTCTTGAAAATTTGTCCGCTTCTCAATATGGACGATCTGGGCAGACTCATTCCGAGATTCAAAATCCGCGGCAAAAAGCGCGTCATCGAAGAAATCGAAAAGAAAATGGAGGAGTTTGCCGAAGACGGTCTCGATTATTCGGGCAAATGCTATATTTCCAATTCCGCCTGTTATGACGACGCCCGCGCGGTTGCGGATATTATAGAATCCCGCTTCAAAAAATTGAACGGAAAAGTCGAGATTTACAGCGTCGGAACGACGATCGGCAGCCATACGGGGCCGGGAACGGTAGCGTTGTTCTTCTGGGGCAAAAAGCGCACGAGATAACGATAAACATGGGAAATTGCGATAAATATATGAGACGACTGTCAATATACGAGGCGGCTTACAATAACGATAAGCATACGAAATTTCATATCGGGAAAAATCCCCGCCCGCCGCAGGAAGCGGCGGGCGGGATTTTATTTGACATTCAACGGGCAGGGGCGAGCCGAAGGCCCTTTTTTCGTTTGAGCCAAAGAACCGTATCGCGGAGAGTTTCGTATAAATCTCTCGGTTTGTAACCGAGTTCTTTCGTCGCCTTTTCGTGAGAAAATTTGTCGTTGCTGGAAAGCGTATACAGGGAATATTTCGTATACAGCGGACGGCGTTTTTTGAGCTTTGCGCCGAGCCTGACGAAAGGCAGTCCCAGCTTCGCCAGCCAGACGGGAAGGACGGGGAGTTTTCTGCCGCCGGAAAGCGATTTGACAATATCGAGAATTTCACGGATTTCGTAGTGACGGTTGGAGAGGATAAAACATTCCCCGTTTTTTCCCTTTTCCGCCGCGGCCAAAGTACCTGCCGCGACGTCTCTGACGTCCACGAAGTCGTAACCGCCCTTGACGCAGGCGGGGAGTTTTCCCGAAACGTAGTCGGAAACCAGCTGTACGAGATGATTTCCCGAGCAGTCGTAAGGACCGAGGATTCCCGACGGGTGAACGACGACGGCATCGAGTCCGTGCCTCGAAAATTCCAAAACCGCCTTCGTGGCGAGGGCTTTCGTCTTGGCGTAGGCGCCGTGAACGTTTTCCGCAGAGAAATCCGACGTTTCTTCCAGTACGTGCAGGGGCTTTTCGGGAATGGCGTGCACGGAGCTGACGTATACGAATTTTTTGATATGGTTTTCGAGGGAGAGGAAAAGGAGATTTTTTGTCCCCTCCACATTGACTTGCAGGAGTTTATCGGTCACGCGGTCCGCAATCGTGACGATTCCCGCGGTATGAATGAGGACGATTTCTTCGTCCTCGCCTTTGAGAAAGAGCGGGCGCAGGGAAGCCGTATCGGTCACGTCGCCCTTGACGTATTCGACGTTTTCGGTAAATTCGGGGACTTCGGTCGGAAGGATGAGTCCGCGGACTTTTTCGCCGCGTTCCGACAATAATCGCACGATGGTATTTCCGAGGTGTCCGTTTGCTCCCGTTACTACGTATAACTTTTTCATAAATATCACCTCTTTTTTGCAAAGCGTATTGATTTTTAGGTTCAAATTTATTATAATATAGTTAGAAGAAAAAGTAAACAGTCAATTTTAACGTCGCTGCGGAGTTTTTCCCGTAAAACGGTTGTTTTGGCAGGTTATTCGACGTTTTTTCAAAAATTGTCGGACAAGAAGAGTCCCGCGCGGGGACTCGGCGACGTGTGCTTTTCAAATTCATTTTATGATAGGAGGCCGAACGTATAATTATGGAAAAAGATTATCGGGTACGGGTGACGAAAATGCTCATTCGAAAGGAATTTACCGAACTGCTCAAAAAGAAACCCATTCAGGAAATTACCGTACGGGAGATTTGCGAACGTACGGGCATCAATCGCAGTACGTTTTACAATCATTATCAGGACGTATACGACCTTTTGGAACAAATCGAAAATGAAATGCTCGGCGAGCTTGCCGAAAATCTCAAAAACGTCGTTTCCGAAAACGATCCCATGAATATGGAGCTCTTCAAGGGGATTTTCAGAAGTCTCATGGAAAATTCGGACATGTGCGTGATTATGCTGGGCGAAAACGGAGACAAGAGTTTTTTATACAGAATGTTGGAGACGGGAAAGGAGAACTGCGTCGCCGCGTATACGAAATATTTTCCGAAAGCGACGGAAGAACAAATCGAGGATTTTTATTCTTTCGTCAGCAACGGTTGCGTGGGATTAATGTCGCGTTGGATTCATGCGGGCATGAAAAAGACTCCCGACGAATTGGCTTCGACGGCAAAAGCGATTATGACGGGTGCGCTCAAATATTTTGAGAACGTATAAAAATACTCTGAATTTTTGGGAGACGGTAAGAAAAGTATATCAAAATACCGAAAAGCCAAGCCCGTCAAAAAAGTAAATTCCATAGAAAAAAACAAATTTCGCCGAAAAAGGCGTGTGGCTTACGCGGCTACACGCCTTTTTGCCGAAAAAAGGGCGTTACCGTTGACTTTTTTATATTCCCGCCGTACAATAAAGCCGTAAAAAATTTTACGGGAGGATTTTCAGATGAAAGACAAAAAATCATTCGGACGATTTATCGCCGAAAAGAGAAAGGAGCGCGGCCTCACGCAGGCGGACGTCGCCAAAGCGCTGTATGTGACGGTTACCGCTGTCTCGAAATGGGAAAGGGGAGTCACCTATCCCGACATTACCTTGATTTCCGATTTATGCGAAATTTTGGACGTAAGCGAGCGGGAACTGATAGCGGAGGGCAACGACGCCGAATACCGCCGCATGAAAGCGGAAGCGGAAAAGTACAGAAAAATTTCCGACGGTTGGTTTTTCGGGCTGACGGGAGCATATCTTCTCGCCCTGGTGATCTGCTTTATCTGCAATCTCGCAATAAACAAAACCCTGTCTTGGTTCTTTATCGTACTCACCGCCCTGATGACGGCCTTTTCGCTGTTCCCTTCCTGCGCGAAGTTCGTCCGCCGCGGAAAACTTCTCGCCGTGAGCGGAAGTTTTGTTATCTCTTTGCTTCTCTTGCTTTTAAGCTGTTGTCTCTATACGCACGGGGATTGGTTCTTTATTGCTCTGACTGCGGTTTTGTTCGCGTTTTCGGTAATTTTTCTGCCGATTTTTCTCGCTTTGTATCCCGTTCCGAAGGCTGTGAAGCGGAATAATCCCATAATCAGCGTGGGTGCGGATTTTGTGCTGCTGATCGCGTTGATTTTAGCCTGTGAGTTCGGACGGTGGAGCGGATTTTTGCGGGGTGTGGAAATTTCCGCGCTGTGTTTCGTGCCCGTATTTGCGACTGCGGCCATTCTTTCTTACGTGAGGGCGAACGGCTGGACGAAGGCGGCGTTTTTATGCGTCCTGTGGGGAACGTTCTTCTTATTTGTCGACGCTCTGGTTTCCCTGATTTATCATCAGCCGTATGCGTTCAGGATCAACCTCGCCTGTTGGGAGGAAGAATATCTCAACGGAAACATCATTTTTGTGACTTGGCTCTCCGCCTTTTTATGCGGTTTGGCGCTGTTTATCGTCGGAATCGTCAAAAGAGGCGAAAAGCGGAAAAAACCGAGCGAAAACAATAATTAAGGCAATGGCAAAAAACGGGAACGCGGGGAAGCGGCGCAGATAAAGACCGAACGGAAAGTAAGGGGGACTAACGCTCATAAAACCGAACGGATAGGCATATTAATAAACGAATAAGCCTTGGAAGGAGCGGTTTCATGAAAGAACAGATTTTGCCCCGCGGCGTCGCCGCGGGGCTGACGGACGAACAGGTGCTTGCCTCCCGCCGGCTCCACGGCGCCAACACCCTTACGAAGCGAAAAAGAAAGGGTTTTTTTCGTCAATATCTGAGCAGTTTCGGCGATCCCATTATCAAGATTTTACTGGTTGCGTTGGCGATCAACGTCATTTTCCTTTTCCGAAATTCCGATTGGATGGAGTCCGCGGGAATCGCCGTGGCGGTATTTCTCGCCACCTTTGTTTCTACTCTGTCTCAATACGGCAGCGAATCGGCCTTTATCGAATTGCAGCGCGCTTCGGCGAACATCGAATGCCGCGTGCGGCGTGCGGGCGGAGTCCGTTCTCTGCCCGTCGGGGAGCTCGTCGTCGGAGACATCGTTCTTCTCGAAGCGGGCGAAAAAATTCCCGCGGACGGCGTGCTTTTATCGGGGAAGCTCAGCGTGGACCAATCCGCGCTCAACGGCGAAAGCGCGGAGGCGGAAAAATTGCCGCTGTCCGCCGGCGGGGATTGGGATCTGATGCACAAAAATCAGCTTTTTCGCGGCAGTATCGTCTCCGCGGGGGAAGGCGTCATGCGCGTGGAGCGAGTGGGAGATAAGACCTTTTACGGAGGGCTGGCGCGGGAGATGCAGGACGAACCGCCCGAAAGTCCGCTTCGCGTCAAGCTGGCGGGACTTGCCAAGACGCTCAGTCGTCTGGGATATATCGCGGCCGTTCTCATTGCCGTGGCGGATCTCTTCAACAGCTTTTTCATCGATAATGGAATGAATTTCTCGCTCGCCTTTGCGGATATGCGGAATTGGAAAGTCTGCGTTCCCCGACTCATGCACGCCCTCACGCTGGCAATCGCCATCGTGGTGGTCGCCGTGCCGGAAGGGCTGCCTATGATGATAGCCGTCGTTCTCTCCTCGAATATGCTGAGGATGTTGAAGGATAAAGTCATGGTCAGAAAGCCCGTCGGCATAGAGGCGTCGGGAGGGGTGAATATCCTTTTTACCGACAAGACGGGCACGCTCACGAAAGGCGAATTGGAAGCGGTAAAATACATAGACGGGAGCGGGCAGGTCTCCGACGGCGTCGATTCCTGCGGAAAGATTGTCGCGGAGCTTTTAAGGCTGAACGGAGTGTTCAATTCGGGCAGCGTCGTGTCGGCGAATAAGGCTTTGGGCGGAAACGCCACCGACCGAGCGCTGCTCAAAGGCGTCTTGCCGCTTTCCTTCCGCGCGGAGAATTATCTTAAAGTCAGCGCCTTCCCTTTCGACAGTGCCCATAAATTTTCTGCGGCTTGCGTGCGCGCGGAAAACGGCGGAAGCATGCCGATATTCGGGGCGAAATGCACCTTCGTCAAGGGCGCGCCCGAAAAAATTCTGCCGTTTTGTCAAAATTACGTGTCTCCGAACGGCATGCTTTGTCCCTTCGACGCCGAGGAAATGGGCCGAAAACAACGCGCCATGACTTGCAGGGCGATGCGCGTGCTGGCAGTGGCGGTCGCTCGCTCGGACGTGACGGGGGAAAAGGATCTGCACGGGCTTACCTTTGTCGCGCTCGTCGGAATCCGCGACGATATTCGCGCGGAGGTCCCCGCGGCGATAGAGGAGGTGCGGAGAGCGGGAATTCAGGTCGTCATGATTACGGGCGACAATATCGAAACGGCAAAGGCAGTCGCGGAAGAAGCGGGACTTTTACAACCGTTGCGAGATCTCGCGCCCACGGCAAAAAATAAGGGATTTTCGCATTTCGCGCACAGGGGACGGAACGGATTCAACAGGAAAGACGGAGTGAAAAAACATACGGAAAACCGTATGGGGAATTATATGGAAACGCGCATGGGAAATGATGGAAGAAAACTTGCGGAAATGCGCGGGGAAAATCGCGGGAGAAAGCCTGCGCGAATATATACGGAAGATCGTAGGGGAAATCTTGAAGAAAATTCCGTGGGGGATCGCGTAGAAAAGAATCGCTTGAATTTTGCGGCGGATAGGGATAACTCCCCGCTGGTGATTACGGGGAAAGAACTGGCGGCGATGACGGACGAAGAGGTTTTGAAGCTGTTGCCGCGGCTTCGCGTGGTGGCGCGGGCGCTGCCGACGGATAAGAGCCGCCTCGTCCGTTTGGCGCAGTCCAGGGGGCTGGTTACGGGCATGACGGGGGACGGAATCAACGACGCGCCCGCGCTCAAAAAGGCGGATGTCGGCTTCGCCATGGGAACGGGCACGGAAGTCGCCAAGGAGGCGGGCGACATCGTTATCCTCGATAACAATTTTGCCTCGATTGCAAAGGCGATCCGCTATGGCAGAACGATTTTCAAGAGTATCCGAAAATTCGTCGTCTTTCAGCTGACCATGAATTTATGCGCCGTCGGCGTGTCGCTCATCGCTCCGTTTATCGGCATAGATACTCCCGTCACGGTCATTCAGATGCTTTGGATAAACATTATCATGGATACGCTGGCGGGATTGGCGTTCGCGGGAGAGCCTCCTTTGAAGGAATATATGGAGGAACGTCCCACCAGGCGAAACGAGCCCGTTTTAAGCCGTCACATGATTCGACAGATCGTTTTTACGGGCGTCTATACCGTGGGGCTCTGTCTCGTTTTTCTGAAAGCGCCTTTCTTTCGGGAATTTTTCCGTTACGAGGAAAATAAACTGCCCTTCTATACGGCGTTTTTCGCGCTGTTCGTCTTTTCGGGCGTATTCAATGCCTTCAATGCGAGGACGGAGCGAATCAATCTGCTCTCGCATTTGAAAAACAATAAGACTTTCGTCGTCTTTATCCTCATCGTCATCGCCGTACAGCTTCTGCTCGTCTATTTCGGCGGCACGCTCTTCCGCTGCTGCGGACTTTCGCCCAAAGAACTCGCGCTGACGCTGGCGCTGGCCGCGACCGTCATTCCCGTCGATTTTATCAGAAAAGTCCTCTATAAAAAGGCGGTAAAGAGCCGGGAGCGTATTCTCGGCAAACGCTTGACGAAAGGGAAGAAATACAGTATAATAAAGAAAAACTTAGGGGAGGAAAGAATTTGACGGAAGAAGAAAAGTTTGCGGCTTACGAAAAAATGCACGAGTGGGTGAAAGACGAGGTCGCGCGGCTGACGGAAAAGCTGGAAAAGCTCAAAGCGGAGGAAAAGACCAAGACGGTCTCTTACCGTGAATCTTTGGGCTGGCGGACCTATTACAAAGGGCTTTTGGAGCTGTATGAAAGATTCGGGCTTTAAGGGGCAAATTTTTCACAAAGGATTTACAAAACCCGCACATTCCACAAACGAATTAAATTGACTTTTTTCGCAAATAATAGTACAATCAAAGCATGAGTAAGATTTGTCGAAAATGCGGCTATGAGGCCGACGATAACGCGAAATTCTGTATTCGCTGCGGCGCGCATTTTTCCGAAGACTCCGAGGATAAGACGGAAGCGAAAACGGAACGGGCGGCGGGCGGAACGCGGGAAAAAGCTCCCGACGAAACTTTGTCGGGACAGGATTTTTCCGCGCCTCGGGACGAGAACGAGACAAAAATCGGGGCGGAGTGGCAGGGAAACGACTGCCGTTGGTACGGTTCGTCGCCGTATTCGAATTCCGCCGACGGAAAATTTTCTGCGGAAGATTATGAATCCCGCCGCAGAGAACAGGTCGAGGCGGCGAAAAAAAAGCGCCTTACGGAGCGCAGGAAGGTACTTTTTGCGCTGGCGTTCGTGGGACTTTTGCTCGACTTTATCTGCGGCATCGGTTTTCTGATGTGCCTGCCCGTGGCGATCGTCGCTTCGGTGGACGCAAAGCGGCTGTACGTCTCCGAAAAAAAGACCAGCGCGCAGCTCATCTGGGCCATGGTGGTGGGATATGTCGGCGCGGTACTCGGATTGATTTTCTTTATTCTTCTCATATAGACGCGGCGTTTCGGCGCGGAGCATAGACATAGCGGGCTTTTTGCGGCTTTGATAAAATTTCATAGGCGTTTCGGCGCGGAGGTACATATTTCTGCATATGGGAGTGCATATGTTGGACAAAAGGACCTCCGCGCTTTTACAATCCATCAACGATTTTTGTTCTTCGGGAACGTACAAAATTTTTTCCGAAGAGGATTTTCTTTCGGCTTTTCCCGAAAAGTGGGGCGTCACCGCGGAAGCGCTGGCGCAGATGCTCGATTATCTGTCGGAAAACGGCTACATAAACGTCAAGTATTCGGGCGGGGGCATGTACTGTATCTGTCCTCTTCCCCTCGGCCGCGGCTATTGCGAACAGGAGGCGGAAAAGCGCAGCGAATGCGTTTTGCAGCTCAAATACTTCATGTCCGCGGCGTTTTTCGGTTCCTTCGCGGGCTCGGTGCTCGGCGTTTTGATTTTCGCCGTCATTTATCTCATCATGCGATGAGTGAGGCAGGAGTGCGCCGAAAGGCTTGACGGGCAAAGAAAACGGACGGATTGTAAAAAGACCGTACTGCGGAATCAAAGGGGAGGAATTATGCTGAATAGAAGGGAAAGCGAAGTAATGCAGGCGGTATATTCCCTCTGTCGGGAAGACGGCCGTTGTCTCGTCGCGCCGGCGGATCTCTTGAAATTGTTGCCGAAAAAGGAAAAATGCACCGAGGAAAAGCTGGAAAAAATTTTGAAGGCCCTCGAATTGGACGACTATTTTGAAATGATTTCTTCGGACCGAAAGGGCGAAAAAATGTACGTCATCACGCTGCACCCCAACGGCTTCGCGTTCAAGCGCTCTTCCGTGCAGATGCGCCGCGATTTGTTCTTCAAAGTCTCCTGGACCATTCTTTCCGCCATCCTCGCTTTCCTCGTCGGTCTCCTCATGAAACGAATCTTTTGAAGAAATTGCATTTATATGCCCGAATCGGTTTACTTTTTCGGCATAATATGCTATAATACAAACGAATGTTCGTAAAGTATGGCGATAGGGCGCTGCTTCGGGAAAAGGAGCATGAGGAGCGCGAGGTCGCCTGCAACGGAGGAAGAGTTATGGAATTTAAGCTTCATTCCCCCTTTCAGCCGACGGGCGATCAACCGCAGGCGATAGAGAAACTGACGGAAGGGGTGCTGGACGGAATCCGCACGCAGGTATTGGTGGGCGTGACGGGGAGCGGCAAGACGTTCACGATGGCGAACGTCATCAAAAACGTCAACCGCCCGACGCTGGTCATCGCGCATAATAAAACGTTGGCGGCGCAGCTCTGCAACGAGTTTCGGGAGTTTTTTCCCGAAAACAGGGTGGAATATTTCGTTTCGTATTACGACTATTATCAGCCGGAGAGCTATATTCCCTCCACGGATACTTACATTGAAAAGGACCTGAGCCTGAACGACGAAATCGATAAATTGAGGAATTCGGCGACCTGTTCCTTGATGGAGCGCAGGGACGTTCTCGTGGTGGCGTCCGTGTCCTGTATTTACGGACTCGGCGCGCCGGAGGAATATTTCCGCCTTTCCGTTTCGCTCCGCCCCGGCATGGAAATGGAACGGGACAAACTTTTGAGGCGGCTCATCGAGTTGCAGTATTCGAGAAACGACGTCGATTTCAAGCGCTCTACCTTTCGAGTCCGCGGCGACGCCGTGGAAATTTTCCCCGCATCCAATTCGGAAGTGGCGATCCGCGTGGAATTTTTCGGGGACGAAATCGACAAACTTTACGAAGTGGAGGCGCTGACGGGAAATAAGATCAACGAGCTGGCGCACGTGGCGATTTTCCCCGCGAGTCAATACGCCGTGGGTACGGAAAAGCTGCGTGGCGCTCTCGCCATGATAGAGGAAGATTTGAAGGGCGAAGTGCGCGCTTTCGAGGACGCGGGAAAGATTCTGGAAGCGCAGAGGCTTAAACAGCGCACCGAACACGATCTCGAAATGATGCGGGAAATCGGCTATTGCAGCGGCATCGAAAATTACAGCCGCTATTTCGACGGCCGCAAACCGGGCGAACCGTCGTTTACGCTGCTCGACTATTTCCCCGCAGGGAATTTTCTCGTCTTTATCGACGAAAGCCACATGACGATTCCGCAAATCCGCGCCATGTATCACGGGGATTTTTCGCGCAAGAAAAACCTTGTGGATTACGGTTTCCGCATGCACTCCGCCTACGATAACCGCCCTCTGACTTTCGAGGAATTCGACGCGCGGGTGCCGCAGCTCATCTGCGTGTCCGCGACTCCCGCCCCCTATGAGCTGGAACAGGCGGGGCAGAAGGTGGAGCAGCTCATTCGTCCTACGGGACTGCTCGATCCCGAAATATCCGTCCGTCCCACCAAGGGACAGATAGACGACCTGCTTTCGGAAATTCATACCGTCGTAAAGGACGGGGGCAGGGTATTGATTACGACACTGACGAAGAAAATGGCGGAGGAGCTTACCGACTATCTCAAAGAACATTCGGTAAAGGTCAAGTACATGCACAGCGATATCGATACGCTGGAAAGAATCGACATCGTAAACGGGCTGAGATTGGGCGAATTCGACGTCCTTTGCGGAATCAACCTGCTGCGCGAAGGGCTGGACCTTCCTGAGGTGAAGCTGGTGGCGATTTTGGACGCGGATAAAGAAGGCTTCTTGCGGAGCGACACGGCGCTCATACAGACCATCGGCCGCGCCGCGCGAAACAGCGAAGGGCGGGTTATCATGTACGCCGATACGATCACGGACAGCATGAAGCGGGCGATCGGGGAGACCGAGCGCCGTCGGAGGATTCAGAACGAATACAATAAGGCGCACGGGATTATTCCGAAGACGATTATCAAGGAAGTCAAATCCACGCTCAATATCACCAAGAAGAAGGCGGAGGGCGAGGACATCAAATTGAAGGATATTCCCGAGGAGATAGAAAAGCTGAAAGCGCTCATGAAGGTGGCGAGCGCGCAGCTGGACTTTGAACGGGCGATAGAAATCCGCGATAAAATCGGGGAACTGAAAGCCAAGCTCAGAAAGGCGGAACGCAAAGGACAAGCGTGACGCGCGGGAAAATGAAGGGAAAATACGACAGACGGAGCATAAGGATATTAAGGATATGCAGGAAGAAATCGTAGTAAAAGGCGCAAAGGAAAACAATCTCAAAAATATCGACGTAAAGATTCCCCGCAATACCCTGACGGTGTTCACGGGGCTTTCGGGCAGCGGAAAATCGACGCTGGCGTTCGACACGATTTTTGCGGAGGGGCAGCGGCGGTATGTGGAGAGTCTCTCCTCGTATGCGCGGCAGTTTTTGGGGCAGATGGAAAAGCCGGACGTGGAGAGCATAGAAGGCTTATCGCCCGCGATTTCCATAGACCAGAAGACCACTTCGCACAATCCGCGCTCGACGGTGGGCACGGTGACGGAAATCTACGATTATTTCCGTCTCTTGTTCGCGCGCGTGGGAGTGCCGCACTGCCCCAAATGCGGCAGGGAAATCCGCCGTCAGACGGTGGACGAAATCGCAGACAGAGTCATGGCCATGCCCGAAGGGAGCAAAATTCTCGTCAACGCGCCCGTCGTGCGCGGCAGAAAGGGCGAGTACGTCAAAGAGCTCGCTTCCTATAAAAAGAGCGGCTACGGCCGCGTGAAGATAGACGGACTCGTCTACGATTTACAGGAAGACATCAAGCTGGAAAAGAACATAAAGCATCATATTTCCGTCGTTATCGACCGCCTCGTCGTAAAGCCGGGGATCCAGAAGCGTCTGACCGACAGCTTGGAAACGGCTCTCCGCCTCGCGGACGGGCTGGTCGTCATCGACGATACGGGCGCGGGAAAAGAGGAGCTGTATTCCGTCAATTATGCCTGTCCCGATTGCGGCATTTCCATCGAGGAGATAGAGCCGCGTTTGTTTTCATTCAATACGCCCTACGGCGCATGCCCCGAATGTCTCGGGCTCGGCTTCCGCCAGACGGTAGATCCCGACCTCATCTGCCCCGATAAGACCAAGACGCTCCGCGAGGGCGCGATTCGCGTTTCGGGCTGGAATCTCGACTCCTCCACGCAGACGCAGATGTATCTCACCGCCCTGTCTAAGCATTACGGCTTCTCCATGGACGTGCCCGTCAAAGACCTGCCCGCGGGGATTTACGATATGCTGATGTACGGCAACGGCGGGGAAAAGATCGATTTGAACTATCATACCCGTTCGTTCAGCGGGAGTTATAAAACGTCGTGGGAAGGCTTTGTCGTCAATTTGCAGCGCCGCTATTCCCAGACTTCCTCGGACGGCGTGAAATACGATATCGAAAGATATATGCGCACGGCGCCCTGCGCCGCCTGCGGCGGAAAGCGCCTGAAAAAGGAAGCGCTGTCCGTCTATATCGGCGGGAAAAATATTTGGGATTTGTGCGAAATGTCGGTGGACAATCTCTACGATTTTGTGGATAATCTCGTTCTGACGGAAACCGAACACAGGATCGCCGACGCCATCATCAAGGAAATCAAAAACCGCATCGGCTTTCTTCGGAACGTGGGGCTCAACTACCTCACGCTGGCGCGGACGGCAAATACGCTGTCGGGCGGAGAGTCCCAGCGGATTCGGCTGGCGACGCAGATCGGGAGCGCTCTGACGGGCGTGTTGTATATCCTCGACGAGCCGAGTATCGGGCTCCATCAACGGGATAACGAAAAGTTGCTCAATTCTCTCAAAGGCCTGCGCGACCTCGGAAATACGTTGATTGTCGTCGAGCACGACGAGGACACGATAGAAGCCGCCGACTATATCGTGGACATCGGGCCGAAAGCGGGCGTGCACGGCGGCGAGGTCGTGGCGTGCGGAACGCAGGCGGACATCATGGCGGAGCCGCGCTCCATTACGGGCGACTATCTCGCGGGGCGGAGAAAAATAGAGGTGCCCGAGGTCAGGACACCGACGGGCGACAGGTGGCTGACGGTATACGGCTGCAAGCAGAACAATCTCAAAAATATCGATATTCGTATCCCCGTCGGATTGATTACGGCGGTGACGGGCGTTTCGGGCAGCGGAAAATCCAGCTTTGTCAACGAAATCGTCTATCCCGTTTTAGCCAATCGCCTGAACGGTGCGCGTCAGCCGCTCGGCAATTTCGACAAAATAGAGGGCGTGGAATATTTCGACAAGGTCATCGCGATAGACCAGTCCCCCATCGGGCGGACGCCTCGGAGCAACCCCGCCACGTATACGGGCGTATTCAACGCGATCCGCGATTTGTTCGCCATGACTCCCGACGCGCAGGAGCGGGGATATAAGGCGGGCAGGTTTTCGTTCAACGTTTCGGGCGGTCGGTGCGAGCACTGTTTCGGAGACGGCATTATCAAGATAGAGATGCACTTTTTGCCCGACATTTTTGTGCCCTGCGAGGTATGCGGCGGAAAGCGCTATAACCGCGAGACGTTGGAGGTAAAATATAAAGGAAAGAGCATTTCCGACGTCCTCGAAATGACCGTGGAGGAGGCCTGCGAGTTTTTCCAAGCCGTTCCCTCCATTTACAATAAGCTGAAAACGCTGAACGAGGTGGGACTGGGGTATGTCAAGCTCGGACAGAGTGCGACTACTCTTTCGGGCGGCGAGGCGCAGCGCGTCAAGCTCGCCACCGAGCTTTCCAAGCGTTCGACGGGCAAGACCTTCTATATTCTCGACGAGCCGACGACGGGGCTGCATACCTACGACGTGGATAAACTGATCAAAATTTTGTTGAAGCTCCGTTCGGGCGGGAATACCGTGCTGGTCATCGAGCATAATCTCGACGTCATCAAGACGGCGGATTATATCGTCGATTTAGGCCCCGAAGGGGGTGCGGGCGGCGGAACGGTCGTCTGCACGGGCACGCCCGAAGAGGTCGCGAAAGTAAAAAAGAGCTATACGGGACAGTTCTTGAAAAAGGTGCTCGCAAAAAAATAGCTGGCAGATTTTGGTATAAAAAGGGCTTTGAAAGCGCATAATAAGCGTATGATTAAGCCTACCAAAAACATAGCGGACATCAAACAAATGGTAAAGGACTGCTCCTATAAGCACGTAGCGGTACGTGTAAATCTGGGCAGAAACAAAATTTTGAGCTATTCGGGCGTACTGTCGGGAATTTATCCCGCACTGTTTACAGTGAAGCCCGACGACGATGATTTTTTGGGCAAGACGGCGTACTCTTATTCCGACGTGCTCTGCGGCAGCGTCAAAATCAAACAGATACAGTAATTCAGAAAACTGCGACGAAAAACGGCGAAAAAGAAATGCAGCGATTAACGGAAGAGAACGATGGGAATTCAATCGACGAAAGATAATAACGAGCAAAAGAAAACAATCGGCAAGGAAAGAAATCGTTAAAACTTGTCGGCCAAAGAAAAATGATTCCGAAAGAGGTATCTGTTCAGGTCCGTCGGGTTTTCCGACGGACTTTTTGCATGCTTTTTTCTCTTTCGACAAAAAGCCGAAAAACTTGCGGGGATTTTTCTCTCGGGAAAGTCATAAATCGGATTTGCGGCACATAAAATGATAAGGCAACAGAAAACAAACGGGGTAAAAGCAAAATGTCTATAAAACCGCATTTCGAAACTTATCGCTATACGACGGAAATCTGCCGCACGGGCAGTCAGTCCATCGTCGAGTGCCGTCTGCCGGGGAGTGAAATTTCCGGTATACTCGCCATTTACGCGAAGGCGGTGCCCACTGAATGTACTTGTGCGGACGGGGAGGTTCGCTATAACGGCAAGCTCTTTTTGAACATCGTATACGAGGATGCCGAACGCAAGGTCTGCCGTGCCGAGCGCGGCGCCGAGTTTTCCCACCGTGCGGAATCCGAGGCGGTGACGCCGGCGTGTTTTGCGCGGGCGGAACTGAACACGGATAACGTGTCTTATCGTCGGGAGGGTTCGGGACTGTATATTTCCGTAATTATCGGGGCCGATATTTCCGTATACGGGACGGCGCAGGCGGAGTATCTTTCGGACGGAGAAGGGCTCGTATCGAAAAAATGTCCGCAGTCGATCGTCAAGACGGTATGTGTTTCGGGAGAATCGGAAACGGAGGACGAATTTGAGACGGATTACATAGGCGACATTCTGATGCACAGCGAAAACGTGTGCGTGAGCTATGTCGGTGCGGAAGCGGGACAGATTTCCGTTTCGGGGGAAATCAGTCTGAACATCTGTGCGTTAAAGAGCGACCTGTCCTTGTGCTCGTACGAGCGCCTGATTCCCTTCCGTCTGGAAATTCCCTGCGACGAATCGATGCCGAAACTTCCCGCGTCCGCGAAAGTGCACGTGAAATCGGCCGTGCTCACGGCGGGGACGGACGAAGAAAAGGGGAAGTGCAAGATCGACGCGGAATTTATTCTGAGTGCGGATTGCGAATTGTATATCCGCGACGAGCTTCCCGCCTGCGAGGACGTATTTTCGCCCGAATGTGAGATTACTTATAAAAAAGACGCGAAGAAGTGCAGATACGTTGCGGATATTCTCCGTTTTACCGAGCGGGTGAGCGGTTCTGCGTCTTTATCGGTTCCGATAGATTATTCCTCGGCGTTGCAGGCGGCGGTGCTGCCGCGGGCGGAGATTTCGTGCAAGCGCGGCGAGAACGGCGGGGAAGCGGAAGGCGCGGTTTTTGCGGACGTCATTCTCTGCGATCCGGACGGCGTGCACCGCAGCGCGGAGCTCTCTTTGCCCTTCCTGTTCCCCGTCAAATTCGAGGAAGGCTATATCGCCGAAGCGGAAGCCACCGTCTGCGGCCTGAGCGTCCGCCAGCGCCGCGAGGGGGAAGCGGAGGCGGAAGCTACGTTGAAGGTGACGTTGAAGCTGTATAAGGAGACGACGGCGGAATATATTTCGGAAATCGAAGAAGGGGAAGCGTATAAGGAAAACGATAGTGCAATATCCATATTCATTCCCCGCGCGGGCGACGGATTGTGGGAAATCTCCAAGCAGCTCCGCCGTCCGCCCGAGGAGGTGGAAAAGAGCAATCCCGAACTGAAATTCCCCGTGAAAGAGGGGGAGAGAATCTTTATTTATCGCCAAAAGACGGCGGATAATTGATTGAAAAAGCGGGATAAAACGCCGAAGCGCGGAAGCGCGGCCGAAGGATTTTGCGGAAAAATAGCGGTAAATGCGTGCATTAACGGGTAAAATTTCCGCATAAAAAACGGCTGAAAACCGGAAAAAATCGGAAAACGGGAAAAAATTTCGCAAAATCCTTCTAAAATCTTGAAATTTGGGGAAAAGTATGGTACAATAGAAACAGAAATTTCGGCGGCGGGGATTTCCTCGCCGCTGTCCTCGGAAACCGCGCATGAATACCGTAAAAGTAAAATCGTATGCAAAAGTCAATTTGACGCTGGACGTCGTGGGGACGGCGGGCGGGTATCACCTCATCGATTCCCTCGTCGCGAGCATAAATCTTTACGACCTCGTGTGCGTGAAAAAGCGTAAAGATAACCTGATTTCCGTATCCATGCACGGCATGGACAGCGAGGGGATTCCGCCCGAGCAAAACAATGCTTTTCGGGCGGGCGAAACCTTTGTGCGCCGCTTTTCCACCAAGGGCGCGGATATAACCGTGTATAAAAATATCCCGATAGGCGCGGGACTCGGCGGTTCGTCCGCCGATGCCGCGGGCGTGCTTTCGGGACTTGCGCGGCTTTACGGCGCGGACGACGAAAGAGCGCTTTGCGAAATTGCGGATTCCCTCGGCAGCGATACCCGATATATGCTGAACGGCGGCTATTGCCGCATGCAGGGTCGGGGCGAGAAGCTCACTCCTCTGCCTGAGCCCGAACGTCCCTTGAATCTTTTTTTGATTTGCCCGCGGACGCCCGTTTCGGCTGGGGCGTGCTATAAGGCTTTCGACGAAGGGGAAAAAATTGCCCCTTCCACGGAAAATTGTCTCGGGGCGTTCCTGAAAGGCGACGCGGAAGGCTTGGGCAGGGGATTATCCAACGCGCTTTATCCCGCTGCCGCAAGGTTGAACGAGGATGTGGAGACGGCGCTTGAAGAGGCGCGGAGTTTTTCTCCTCTCGGAGCCTGCATGACGGGATCGGGCAGCGGAGTTTTCGCTTTGTTCGAGACGGCGGAGCTGTGCGATTGGGCGCGCAGCCGTTACAGGGGCAAATTCCGCACGTATACGGTAAAGACGGTCGTGCCGAAGGAAAAGAAAAAGTCGTTCCGTTCGCCGTTCGCGCTGACGGACGAGGAACGGGAATTATCCTCAGACGAGGAATAAACGGGAGACAAGCTATGGAAGAAAGAATTATCGACGACGAATACGCGAGAGGTATCCGCCTGAAAAAGACAAAGGACGGTTATGTGGACGTAACGGACGAGCTTTCGGAGGAAGCGAAAGAGACGCCTCCGGAGACGGAAGAGGATTCCGTATTGGAAGGCGAGCTGACGGAAAGTCTCGAAGACCCGGAAGCGGAACCCGAGGAGGAAGTCTCCTTTGAATTTCCCGAATTGGAGGAGGACGACGAGGATCTCGTCAATCTTACGCCCGAGGAAGCGATTGCGCTCCGCAAGAAAAAGGAAGCGGAGGAAGCGGCCCGCAGGGCGGAATATAAGCGCCTTTGCGAGGAAGGGGAAGAGCTCCTTCTGTCGGGCAGTTTCAAAGCCGCGGAACTGAAATTTGAAAAGGCTCTGCCGTTGGACGAGGAAGCCGCGGACGCCGCCGTCGGATATTGGCGCGCCAGGACCTCCGATTTTTCCGAGCCCGACATTCTCGCGGAGGAATATGCGGAGACGGGCTACGAAAGTCTGGAAAACGACCTCGGCGACGGAGCGGTGGAAAAGCTCAAAGCGAATTACCGCGGTATATTTGAAAAGCGGATCGCGGAGCTCGAAGCGGAAGAAGGTCCGCTGGCGAAGGAAGTGGAGAGCAAGCAGAAGAAACGCCGCGTGATTTTGAAGGCGCGCATTTCGTCCGCCCTGAAAAAAGTAATCGGGACGGGAATTCCCTTTCTCGTTTTTGTCGTCTGCACGGCCGTTTTCGGGCTTCGGATAAACACCCGTCCCGATATGTTGTTTCCCGTTCTCACGGCGGTATTCGGCGTTCTCGCCGTCGGCTGTTTCGTCGCGTTCGGGATTTTTACCAATAAACTGGTGAACGCCCGCCGAATCAATCGCGACAACGAGGATTTGTCTTCGACGGAGGACGGGGAAAGACTGCTGAAAATTCGGGCATATAGGGAATTATATTCGCATTTCGTCGATTGACGCGGCTTAAACGCCCCTGCGTATAGGATAGGCGCTCAAAAAAGAGCGGGAGAAAATTCTCCCCGCTCTTTTTGTTCGGTCGGAAATTCTTGATTTTTCCCGTTAAGCATGTTATAATGAATCGATACCGTAAAGCGCCTTTCGTGCGGTAAAACAATGGATAAAGAAAGATTATGAAAAAAATTCTACCCTATTTCAAGCCATATAAGGTACAGAGCATTCTCGGCCCGCTGTTCAAACTTCTGGAAGCGTCGTTTGAACTGATCGTGCCCGTCATCGTCTCTTTGATCGTCGATAAGGGGCTGGGTGCATACGTGGACGGCGGATACCCGAACGCGGATCGTTCCTATATCGTTTCCATGTGCCTCGTGCTTTGCGCGTTCGGGCTGGTCGGATTGGCCTGTTCGGTAACGGCGCAGTATTTTGCCGCAAAGGCCGCCGCGGGCGTGTCCGCTCAGGTGAGAAAGGCGCTGTTCGGAAAATTGCAGTCCCTGAGTTATTCGGATATGGATAAGCTGGGTACTTCGGCCATGCTGACGAGAATGACCAACGACGTCAATCAGTTGCAGGCGGGAATCAATATGGTTCTGCGTCTCTTTTTGCGTTCGCCCTTCATCGTATTCGGAGCCATGATCATGGCGTTTTTCATCGACCCGACTTCGGCTCTCGTGTTTGCGGGCGCGATTCCCGTCCTTGCCGCCGTCGTGTTTGCGATCATGCTCGTGTGCATGCCGCTCTATAAAAAATCTCAGGCGAAGCTGGATAAAGTTCTGCTCTCTACCCGCGAAAATCTGACGGGCGCCAGAGTCCTCCGCGCGTTTTGCAAGGAGGAGGACGAAAAGCAACTGTTTTCCCGTCGCAACGGGGCGCTTACGAAAAGTCAGAAGTTTGTAGGCGGCATCAGCGCCCTCATGAATCCCCTTACTTACGCTCTCATCAACGTGGCGATCGTCGTACTCATCTATGTGGGTGCGCTCCGTGTCAATTCGGGACACATTTCTCAGGGCAACGTTCTGGCACTTTACAATCTCATGTCTCAGATTCTCGTCGAGCTCATTAAGCTCGCCAATCTCATCATTACCGTTACGAAATCGGCCGCGTGCGGCAGCCGTATCGAGGGCGTGCTCGTCATGGAAAGCTCCTTGCAGCTTTTTCCGTCCTCGGATTTTGAATCGGAAAAGCAAGCGGAAAGGAGCGGAGCACTCGCGTCCGATTCTGCCGATTCGGTCAATTCTGCCGATTCTGCCGCTTTTATCGAATTCGACCATGTGAGCATGCGCTATCAGGGGGGCGGGGAAAACGCGCTCACCGATATCGATTTTTGCTTGAAGCGCGGAGAGACGGTGGGGGTCATCGGCGGGACGGGGTCGGGAAAGACGACGCTCGTCAATCTCGTGCCGCACTTTTACGACGTGACGGAAGGGAGCGTGAAGGTCGCGGGAAAGGACGTGCGCGCTTACGACCCGAAGGCGCTTCGGGACAAAATCGGGGTAGTGCCGCAAAAGGCGCTCCTCTTTAAGGGGACGATTCGGGAGAATCTGCTTTGGGGAAAGGCGGACGCGACGGACGAAGAATTGATGCTCGCGGCGAAAGCGGCGCAGGCGGATAAAGTGATAGAGGACAAGGGCGGGCTGGATGCGCCCGTAGAGCAGGGCGGCCGCAATTTTTCGGGCGGACAGAAACAGCGCCTGACGATTGCCCGCGCGCTGGTGCGGCGGCCCGAGATTCTCATTCTGGACGATTCGGCTTCCGCGCTCGATTACGCGACGGACGCGGCGCTCAGAAAAGCGCTCAAAAATCTCGACTATTCCCCGACGGTGTTCGTGGTTTCCCAACGCACTTCCGCCATGAACGGAGCGGATAAAATCGTCGTTCTGGACGACGGAAAAACGGCGGGAATCGGCACGCAGGAGGAGCTTTTGGAAAATTGTTCCGTATATCGGGAAATTTATCGCTCTCAGCACAAGGAGGAAAAAGCATGAACGCAGTTTCTCCCAAGAAAAATAAAAGGGCGGTTTCCCCCGAAAAGCATAAAATAAGAGCCAAAAAGGGAACGATAAAGAAGATTTTCCGTTACGTCGGAAAATACCCGATCGCTTTGGTGTTGACGCTCTTGCTCGCCGTCGTGACGGTGGCGTTAACGCTGTATGTCCCCATTCTCATCGGCGACGCGATCGATTGCATCATCGGCGAAGGCAATGTGAATTTTTCCGCTCTGAAAACGATTTTTCTCAAAATCGGGATTTCGGTGGCGATTACCGCCGCGGCGCAGTGGATCATGAGCGCGCTGAATAACCGCATCACCTATCAGGTGGTGAGAGATCTCCGTTCCGACGCCTTTTCGAAGATTTCCTCGCTCCCTTTGAAATATCTCGATTCCCACCCCCACGGAGAGACGGTCAGCCGCATTATCGCGGACGCGGATCAGTTCGCGGACGGGCTTTTAATGGGCTTTACGCAATTTTTCACGGGCGTCATGACGATTCTCGGCACGCTCGCGTTCATGCTGGTAATGAATTGGAAAATCGCGCTCGTCGTCATCTTCGTCACGCCGCTTTCGATGTTTATCGCAAAGTATATTTCTTCGCATACTTATGCGTTTTTCAAAAAACAATCGGAGACGCGCGGGGAACAGACCGCCTTTGCGGAAGAAGCCATCGCGGGGCTGAAAACAGTTCAGGCCTTTTCGCACGAAAGGGAGAACATGGAAAAATTCGACGAAATCAATACCCGCCTCGAAAAGAGCTCGCTGAACGCCTCGTTCTATTCCTCTTTGGCCAATCCCGCGACGCGGTTCGTCAATAATATCGTCTATGCTTTGGTGACGCTCATCGGGGCGTTCCATATCCTTTCGGACGGTGCCTTTACGGTGGGCATGCTCACGATTTTTCTCTCCTATGCCAACCAATACACGAAACCGTTCAACGAAATTTCCGGCGTCGTCACGGAGCTGCAAAACGCCGTGGCCTGTGCCGCGCGCATTTTCGAGCTTTTGGACGAAAAGGAGCAGCCCTCCGACGAAGGCAAGAGAGAACTTCCGAAAGCGGAAGGGAACGTGGAGCTTAAAGACGTTTATTTCTCCTACCGTCCCGAACAGAAGCTCATCGAGGACTTTTCCCTGTCCGTGAAGCCGGGCCAGCGGGTCGCGATCGTGGGGCCGACGGGCTGCGGCAAGACGACGCTCATCAACCTTTTGATGCGTTTTTACGACGTGACGGGCGGGAGCGTAAAGGTGGAAGGGGAGGACGTGCGGGACATCACGCGCAAATCCCTACGCTCCAATTACGGAATGGTCTTGCAGGAAACTTGGTTGAAGAGCGGCACCGTGCGCGAAAACCTCAAAATGGGAAAGCCTGAAGCGACGGACGAGGAGATGATCGCGGCGGCGAAGGCCTCCCATGCCGACGGATTTATCCGACGGCTGCCCGAAGGATACGATACCGTGCTTTCCGAAGACGGCGGAAGCCTTTCGCAGGGGCAGAAACAGCTTCTTTGTATTGCGAGAATCATGCTTTGCCTGCCGCCCATGCTCATTTTGGACGAGGCGACGTCCTCTATCGACACGCGCACGGAGATGAAAATCAGCGACGCTTTCGACACGTTGATGAAGGGGCGGACCTCCTTTGTGGTGGCGCACCGACTTTCGACCATTCGCACCGCGGACACCATTCTCGTGATGAACGCGGGGCATATCGTCGAACAGGGCCGACACGAGGAATTATTGGAGAAAAAAGGTTTTTACCATAAACTGTATAACAGCCAATTCAGTTGAGAGGGGCGCTATGTCCGAAAAAAAGAGAAAAAACAGAGGCAGCGTTTACAGAAACGCCGTTCAGCTCGTGGCCGTGGGCGCGGTGACGGGGATTTTTGCCGGCGCGGTGGTCACGCTCTATAATTTATTCGCATCGTCGGGAGAGGAGATTTCCCGCGATATTTATGCCTACATTCGTCAGAATCCCGTCTTTATTCCTCTGCTTTTCGTCGTATTGGCTCTGGGCGCGTTCCTGTTGAGCGCGGCGGTGCGGCTGGTGCCCATGATCAAGGGCAGCGGGATTCCCCAGACGGAGGGGGCGACGCGCGGCATTATCCGCTTTCGGTGGTATCGGGAAGCGGTGGCGATGTTCGCCGCCAGCCTTCTAAGCATTTTCATGGGCCTTTCCGCGGGCAGCGAAGGTCCCAGCGTGGAGATCGGCGGCGCCTGCGGCGACGGCGTCGCGTGCATGCTCCGCAGAAACGAGATGGTGCGGAGGTATCAGGTTACGGGCGGCGCGTGTACGGGGCTTGCGGTCGCGTTCAACGCCCCTCTGACGGGCATGGCGTTCGCCTTCGAGGAAGCGCATAAGCGCTTTACGCCCGAAGTCTTTATCTGCGCTTTTTCCTCCGTCATCATGGGGCTTCTCACCCGCACGGCGATCTATGCCATGTTGGGAAAGACGCCCGCAAATTCCTTTGCGAGCTACGTCTTTTATGAAATGCCCGTCTCCGTCTATGGCTTCGTGTTTCTTTCCGCGATCGTGTGCGGACTGTTCGGCGTGGCTTTTTATCATTCGGTGTTTCTCAGCAAAAGATTGTTCGGAAAGATTTCTGCCCCGAAACCGTGGATCAGGGATTGGATGAAAATTCTCGTCGCCGTAGTTCTCGGCGGGATTTTCTCTTTCGTCGCCATAGACGTTATGGGCGGGGGACATGGCCTCATCGAGGGACTCGGAACGCACGGCGGCGCCATTGAACCTTCCGTGTCGGGACTTTTCGGACTGCCTTTCGTCGCGGCGCTGACCGTGGTGCTGGTCATGAAATTCGTCATTACCTGCGTCAATATGGGCGCGGGAGTGCCTTGCGGCGCGTTCATTCCCATGCTGGCGATAGGGGCGTGTATCGGAGCGCTTTTAAGTCGGGGCTGGATTGCACTCGGAATGGACGAAAAATATGCCGATCTGTTGGTTATGATTTGTATGGCCGCCTTTTTTACGACCATCGTCCGCGCGCCGATTACGGGCATCGTCATGGTCTGCGAACTGACTTGGAGCTTCTCTCCCCTTCTGCCCGTAGTCATCGGGGTATCCGTCGGGTATTTTATCGGAGATATTTCCCGCACTGATGGCATTTACGAAAAGCTGCTTTCGCTCTTTGAAAAGGAGAACGGAATCCGTGAGCGCGCTCAAAAGGAGATTTTCACGATTTCCGTGAAAGAGGGCTGTATCGCGGAGGGGCGCTCTGTCCGCGATATCCTGTGGCCCGCGGGAGCCGTCGTGACGGAAATCTCCCGCGGCGGTGCGAGAATCCTTCCAGACGGAGACACGGTAGTGCACGGCGGAGACATTTTGACGGTGGTCTGCCGCACGGATCGTCCCGAAAAGGTGGAAGAGGATCTGCGCGACATTGCGGGCGACGAGAAAAATAAGGACGAGGAGCCGCCCGAAAACGACTGATTGAAAAATAAAAACGCAAGGGAAAAAGTCCGCCCTTTCTCTTCACGGGAAAGAGCGGGCTTTTCATATCCTTGCGCGGCGCCGCATACAATAGAAGGAATAAAACTTTGTAAAAAGGTGCGGCGGATGCGGTTATATAACGAAATTCTGAAAAAACTCGGCGACGGGGAGTCGGCGCTGTCTGCGGGCGCGCGGTATACCGTTCTGCCCGGCAGAGGCGGGTATTTCCAAGGCGTAAAGACGGTGAGCGAATTTTCTTCCGAGCGTGTAATTCTCGGCTTTCGCCGCGTCGTTCTGGAAATAGAGGGCAGCGGCTTCGTCATCGAAAAATATTGTGACGGCGACCTCGAACTGTCGGGACGCATTTCAGAGATCCGTTCCAAGGAGGCCTGAAAAAATGCTTTTGCAAAAAATCGTCATAGAGGGAATTATGCCCGAACGCGCCCTTTCCAAGCTCCAAAGGGAGGGAATTTGCGTCTATCATGCAAAAAAACTCAAAAAAAACCAAATACTTTTGAGTGTAAAGAGAAAAGATACCGAAAAAGTTTTTGCAATTTATCCAAATGTATGTTATAATATACCTGTATACAGTCCTTATACTGCCAAAAAGGCGGGGACGGAGGGCTTGCTCGCCGCGTTCGAATGGTCGAAGAAACGTTTGGGCGTGTTTATCGGAATTTTGCTTTTTCTTTCCTGTACGCTCGTGGCCAACCGCTTTGTGTTCCGAATCGACATCGTGGGTACGGACGCCTATCGTCGGGAAATATTATGTGCGCTGGAAGAGAGCGGCATCCGTACTTTTGCGCCCTATAAAAAGGGCTGTGAAGGAGAGGTGAGCGCCAAGATACTTTCCCTCAAAGACGTCAGTTATTGTTCGGTCAAAAAGACGGGCATGACGGTGCGGGTGGAAGTTCGCCTCAGCGCCTTTTCGGAGCCGGCGCCTTCCGCGGGCGACATGACGGCGAAGCATACGGGAACGCTGGTGCAGGCGGCGGTTTTAAGGGGAACGCTCCTCAAACAGCCGGGGGAGAGCGTCGAGGCGGGCGAACCGCTGGTGGGGGCGTATTTTCTCACCGAGAGGGGTGAGCAGGTGCCCGTAACCGCGATCGCGCGCGTTTCCATTGCCTGTATATACGACGAAATTGTCGAGGCGGAGACGGAGGAAGAAGCGTTTGCGGCGGCGTATCTTGCGATAGACGGAGAGATAACGGAAAAATCGTGCGAGGAAGCGGAGGGCGGTTTTCGGGTAAAAATTTCGTATACGGTCACGGAAACCATAAACTTTTAGACATAGTAGACGTACATTGTCGTTTCGGAAACGGAAAATATCGAAAAAAGGCTGATTTTAAGATATACAAGAATACGGTAATTGCGTAAAGAAAATTTTTATAAAATCGGAAATCGCGTCGGTGCGGGAGCGGCGGCGTATCGGAGGAGTTTATTACGGCACACATCAGACAGGCAATCGACACGAAATCGGTGGACAGGCTGTCCCGAATTTTAGGCACGTTCGACGAAAATCTCACGCTTCTTTCCAGGGAGTTGAATCTCGTTTCCTATGTGGAGGGAGTGAAGATCATTTTGGAAGGCGAGGAGCGGGACGTCGCATGCGGCGAGGAGGTAATTTCCGCGCTTCTCACGTTTGCGGAGTCGGGGGAGAGCGTGGATAAGGGGCGGCTCGTGTATTGTATCGAGCTGGCGAAGGAAGGCCGCGTGGGGGATATTTTGGGAATTTTGGAGGGAGTGGTCGCGGTCACCTCCCGCGGAAAGCAGATCAAGTGCAAGACGGTAGGGCAAAAGCAATACGTGGATGCGATCAAGAAGAATACGGTGGTATTCGGCGTGGGGCCTGCGGGAACGGGAAAGACGTATTTGGCGGTATGCCTTGCGGTTGCAGCGTTCAAGAGCAAGCAGGTGGAAAAAATCATACTCACGCGCCCCGCGGTGGAAGCGGGGGAGAAGCTGGGTTTTCTGCCGGGGGATTTGCAGACGAAGGTAGACCCATATCTTCGGCCGCTGTACGACGCCTTGCAGGAAATGCTGGGCATGGAGACGTATGCAAAACTCATGGAAAAGGGAGTCATCGAGGTGGCGCCGCTGGCGTATATGCGCGGCAGGACGCTTTCGAACGCCTTTATTATCCTCGATGAAGCGCAGAATACGACAAAGGAACAGATGAAGATGTTTTTGACCCGTATGGGCGAGGGCAGCAAGACGGTGGTCACGGGGGACGTGACGCAGGTAGATTTGCCCGAGGGCAAGACGAGCGGTCTCGTGCATGCGGTGAAGATACTCAAAAACATAGAGGGAATCGGGATTTGCCGACTGACGGATAAGGACGTCGTGCGGCATCCGATGGTCATGCGGATTATCCGCGCCTATGAAGCGGATGCGGAAAAATTCCGCGGCCGGGCGCAAAAGAAGGAGAGAAACGAAGGATGAACATTCGGGAAGGCGAATCGGTCTGGACAAAAAAGGAAATTGTGAAGAGCTCGCTTTTATTTGTTCTTCACCTGGTCATACTCATATTCATCGCAGCCATTTTGTTGCTGGGAGATAAATTCGACCGTTTTTCTCAAACCATTAAGGAAAATCGGACCAATTATCTCTATATGACCTTCTGTATTTTTCTGCTCGTCCTGATTACGTATTTCTATTATTTCTTTGAGGATAGGCGGATGCTCATCGGCGGAAAGAATATCGCGCTGATTTTTACCGTTCTCGATTTGAGTCTCATCGTATCCTTCCTGTTTGGAAAATACGTGCATATTTATGCCCGTCCCGTGGCGCTCGCCGCACTGCTCGTATTCGTGCTGGTCGGCCGCAGGGACGCCATTTTCATGAATATGATCTGCGCCATTTTAATGTTCGTCGTCGATAATTTCTCCGACGGGACCGCGGCTGCCAATAACGTCTATTCTTCCTTCATCATCGCTTTTTCCGCGGGCATGATTGCCATTTTCTTCGGCAATAAGGCAAAGACCCGTTTCCAGATCGTCGGTATCGGACTGATTATCGTCATTCCCGTCGATTTTATCATCTTCCTTTTGGAGGTCTCCGGACTTTCGGGCAGCAGTTCGGGTTCGGCGACGGCCGTCACGGGGATCGAAAAAATTTTCCAGCAGATGGGCTATGGCCTTTTGGGAGGAATCATGTCCGCCGTGCTGTTTTTGGCGATTTTACCCGTGTTCGAATCCCTGTTCAATTGCCTGACTGTGTTCCGCCTGCGCGAATTGACCAGCTCGGACGCCAAGCTGCTTAAAAAGCTGAAAGAGGAGGCGCCCGGCACGTTTAACCATTCCATGGTAGTGGCGCAGCTTGCGGAAGCATGTGCCGCAAACCTTGGGGAGGACGTGGATTACGCGCGCGCCGCGGCGTTCTATCACGACGTGGGGAAATTACACCAGCCCGAATATTTCACCGAAAATCAGGGCGAGTACAACCTTCACGACGAATTGACGCCCGAACTTTCGGCGGATATAATCCGTTCGCATACGCAGGACGGCTACGAACTCATCCGCGCCCATCATTTGCCGCAGTTTCTCGCGGACGTCGCTTTGCAGCACCACGGCACTATGCCCATTCGGTATTTCTATGCCAAGGCGCTGAAAATGACGGACGGAGAATTGAATATAGAGGACTTTTCCTATCCGGGCCCCAAGCCCAAGACGAAAATTGCCGCGATCATCATGATTGCGGACGCATCGGAAGCGGTGGTGCGCGCTCTCCCCAAGCGCACGCCCGAAGAAGTGGAAAAGGCGGTGCGCGGGATCATCGAGGAGCGCATGGACCTCGAACAATTCTCCGATTGCGACATCACCATGGCGGATCTGACGACGATTCGCCGCACGCTGGTCAGTACGCTGACGGGCGTGTATCACCACCGCGTGAAATACCCGTCGATCAAATATAAGCACGCGGACGGCAAGACGACGGGCGAAAACCAATGAAGGACAATTTCCGCATTTATTCGGACGGGGAGGAGTTTTCGGCGGAGGACGCGCGGCGTCTCGAACGGGCGATGGACGGTTTCGTGAAGTCGGACGTTCCGCTCGCCGTGGAGTTTATTTTCACGGACGAGGAAGAGATCCGGCGGCTCAACCGCGAGCTGCGTTCCACCGACAGGGTGACGGACGTTCTGAGTTTTCCCGCTCTGGACGGAATCAAGGGAAAGGCGCTGAAACGTCGGGATTACCCTTGCGATGTCGACGACGAAGGGAATTTGTTCGTCGGTTCGATAGCGGTGTGCAAAAAGCGTGCGGCGGAGCAGGCGGAGGAATACGGACACTCCTACCGTAGGGAACTGAATTACCTGCTCGTTCACGGAATCATGCACTGTCTGGGTTACGACCACATGACGGAGGAAGAGAAGTCGGAAATGCGGGAAAAAGAGGAATGTATTCTCGGCAAAATGGGAATAACGAGAGAGGACTGACGAAAGAGGATTTATGAAAAGCGGATACGTAGCGGTCATCGGCAGAGCGAACGCCGGAAAGAGCACATTAATTAACGTCATGGTGGGAGAGAAAGTGTCCATCGTGTCGCCCAAGCCCCAGACCACGCGGGACAGGATTTTAGGCGTGATGAACGGGGAGAATTACCAGGTGGTGTTCGTGGACACGCCGGGGATTTATAAGGCGAAGAACGCCCTGACGGACATGATGATGCGGACGACGGAGGAGAGCGCGAAAGCGGTGGACTTGATTTTGTATGTCCTCGACGGCCACGAGGGAGTGCGGGAGGAAGATTTTTCCCTCATGAGAAAATACAAGGAGTTAGGACTTCCGATGGCCGTGGCGTATACGAAAATCGACATTATGCCGAAGGAGAATATTCCTCTCGACATGGCGAAGTTTGCGGATTCGGGGATCGACCTCGACGTTTTTCCCGTCTCCGCGAGGAAGGGCCGCAATATCAAAAATTTGAGGGAGTTTCTCATATCTTCCATGCCGGAGGGCGGGAAGGTATTCGAGGAAGAAATCGTGTCGGACAAGAGCGAACGCTTTATGATCGCCGAAATCATGCGCGAAAAGATTTTGCTCAAATACGACAAGGAAATCCCGCACGGAGTGGCGGTCGTCGTGAATATTTTCCGTTTGGGAGAGAACGGCGTATACGAAGTCAATCTCGACATCGTGTGCGAAAAACCGGGGCATAAAGCCATTCTCATCGGCAAGCAGGGACGGGCTATCAAGGAGGTTTCGTCTTTCGCGCGGCAGGACATGGAAAAATTCCTCGGCAAGAAGGTATTTCTCACGACGTACGTGAAAGTCAAGGAAGATTGGCGGGACAAGCCGGGGCTCATGAAGGAGTACGGCTACGAGGAATTTCGGGAACTTTGAGCGGAGAGAAACTCCTTTCTGAAAATTGCACAGCGCGTTTTGTAAAACCGTGACAAAAACCGTGGTGTCTGATTTCCCTTCGAAATTCCTTTGGGGGTCGTTTGGGAAAGGCTTGTCGGTTGTTCCTGAAAAGTCTTTTGGGTTCGTCGGGAAAAGAGGCGTTGTTCTTCAAAAGTCTTTCAGGGTGTGTCGATTCGTTTCGGAACGGCCTGTCGGTTGTTCTCTTAAAAATCCTTTGCGGGTATTTTCGGAAAAATTTTCCGTTTTTCCGCACGGCGTTTTTTCCGTATAAAATTCGGCATTATTCCCCACCCTAACGGTAAAGGGGGAAAAAGAAAAATGCACGATAAAAACGGGGATTTCGGTGCGGCGCGCCTCGCGTGGGAGATGTTCACAAAGACGGGAAATATCAGCTATTACATGCTGTATCAGGAACTGAAATCGGAATATAAGTCCCGAAAAAAACACTGACCGAATGTAGGGAGAAGGCAGGATATGGAATTCAAGACGGACGCGCTGGTGTTAAAGGCGACGGACTATAAAGAAAACGATAAACTGCTCACTCTGTTCACTCCCTCCAAGGGAAAAGTGACGGCGGGAATCCGCGGCGTCAGAAAGCGGGGAGCAAAACTTTCTTTCGCGGCGCAGCCGTTCTGTTTTTCGGAATACGTTTTGGCAGAGAAGGGGGGCAGGTATACGGTGACCGCCGCCTATTTGTACGACGGGTTCTATTCTTTGCGCACGGACATCGCGCGCTATTATGCCGCATGTTCGGTTTTGGAAATCTGTAACGCTCTTCTCGTCGAGGAGGGGGAGAGCGAAGCGGTGTTCATCGCCGCGGTCGAAGCCCTCAAAGGTCTGGCCCTTACGGAAGGGGACGCGGCGGAGCTGTTGCTTTCGTTTTCTTTGACCGCGCTGCATCAATCGGGATACATGATCGATCTGGACGGGTGCGGGATCTGCGGCGGCGAAGTGAAGGGAAACGCATACTTCGACTTCGAAGCCGGTTATTTTACATGTTCGGACTGCGCGTCCGGCGTTCGCGCCAGCGAATCTACTTATCAGACCCTGCGCAAATGCGCGGGGCTGTCCTATGACGAAGAAAAGACGTCGGGGGGCGGAAAGCGCGCCCTCAGACTGATAAAAACATACCTCGCCGAAAAGACGGAGGAAGAATATCCGTGTTTCGGCGAATTTATCCGTCTCTGCGAATGAAAAGAGGCGCCTTTTCGGCAGGGCGCTTTTTCAGAATTTCAGAGAGCGGACGGACGGGGAAGGATCAGGGAAAAACATACGCGGACCCCCGCCGCAAGCGATTTTTATGGAAAAAGTAATGGACAAGACACAAAAACAAACGGAGAAAGTGCCCGTGACCAAAAAGGAAAAGGCGCTTCGCATGAAGGTAATTCTCAAAGAGCTGCTCGAAAAGCGGTCGTATAAATGGAATGAGCTTCTCGACGCGGCGGTAAAGGCTCATACCGAACGTTATCCCGAAGAATCGGGCGACGTCAACGATCTGAAAGGCCGTATCGGTTCCGTGCTCAGTCTTATGGAGGACAATAAGGAAATATCGGTTAAAGACAACGTATATTCTTTGCCGATGAAAGCTAAAAAAATCTCTGATAGAGCGGAGGAGAAACAGACGAAGGAAAAGAAAACGAGAGGAAGAAAATCTGCGGAAAAAGTTAAATCCGGAAACGAAAACGTTTCTGCGGCTCTCAGAACGGCCGAGCCTGTCTCAGAGACTGCTTCTGCTGCCGTTTCAGAAATTACTTCTGCGCCCGTTTCGGCCGTAACTCCCGCCGCTTCTGACGAGGTCTCCGAACAGTCCGCCGCGGCGGCAGAAAAGCCCGCGCCCAGAAAGCGCGGCAGAAAGCCCAAGGCAAAGGCGCTGCCCGCTTTGCAGTCCGAGACCTCTTCGGCTCCCGAAGCGGTCGAGGTATCGCCCGCGCAGACGGTACCCGTAAAGGAAAATTCGGAAAAATTTGTGAGGGAATCCGCGGCAGAAAGCGATTTTGCGGAAAAAATCGACACCGCGCCCGTTTCGGCCGTAACTCCCGTCATTTTTGCCGCGGCTTCCAAAGAGTCCGATACGGCGACGGCAGAAAAGCCCGCGCCCAAAAAGCGCGGCAGAAAACCTAAGGCAAATTCGCCTGTCCTTTCCGCGCCCGTTGCGTCCGCGGCATCGGGACAGTCCGATATGGCGGCGGAGAAACCCGCGCCGAAGAATCGTGGCAGAAAACCCAAAATAAAGGCGGAACAGATTCCCGTTTCGGAGGAAAAGGAAAAAAACGAAGAAAAGGGGAATACCACGGCAGAGACGAAGGAAATCGAACGGGAAGTTTCCTCGTCCGAAACGCCCGCGGCGTCGCAGACGTCAGAAGTCTCCGCGCCCGAGCTTCCCGAAGCGGGGAAAACGCTGAAAGAAGTTTCTCCGAACGCTCCAATTTTAGAGAAGGAATCGGAAAAAGCACCCGCGGAAAAAGAGCTTGCCGCAAAGAATGCCGTTCCGGAAAAAGAGCTTGGAGAAAAGCGTTCCGAAAAGGCCTTGACGGTAAAACCGGAAGCGAAAGTAGCTCCGGTTTTCGATATGACGCTGCTTTTCGGCAAAAAAATGTCCGATAAAAATTCCGTAAATAAGAGCGGAAACGCGAATGTGAAACCGTCGGCGACAGCGCCCGTTTTTTCCGCGGAGACCGTTTCGGCGGAAACGTCTGCGCCTTCCCCCGCGAAAACTTCTTCCGAAAAGGCTTCCGGCGTATCCGATTCGGCTCAATCGGCTGTGCGTTCGTTTGAGGCGACGCCTTCGGATTCGACGGCGGGTTCACCGATTCCGTCCCTTTCGAGAAAACCCGTTTTGCCCGAATTTGCCTTTTTGGGCAACGCGGGACTGAAAAATGCTTCGGAAAAAGCGGAAAAAGTTTCTTATGCCAAGGATAAGGATACGCGGGATTCGCGCGCGGAGGCTTCGGCTTCGGTTTCTTCCGCCTCCGAAAAATCTGCCGAGCGCCGTTCTCCCGCCGAGCGGAGAGAGCGTGCGGAACAGAAAGACCCGCGTTCGGGGAATGCTCCGTCGGAAAACAATCGGAGTGCGAGCCCCCGCGTCGAAACGTCCGCACGGCAGACGGCTTCCGCACAGACTAGTCAAATTCGGTCTGTTTCTGCGTCAATATCCGCGTCGGCGACCTCGTCGCAGACAAATCCGGGAACAGCTTCGGGACAGACGGCGCCCGTTCAATCCAAGGCGAATGCGGCGCGCGACGGCAGACAGACCCGCCGCGGCAGGGGAACGGCCGCGCCCGCGGCGCCCGCGACGGAAGAAGAGGCCTTGAAGGCGGAATTTCTCAAACGGCTCAGGAGCTTGGGCGGAGATTATTTTGAATATTATTCGGTATACCTGCTGGAAAGATATTCGATGAAAAACGGCAGGCGTCTGGAAGGGATGAAAGTGTCAGGCGGAGAGCGCGACGGCGGTATCGACGGGGAGATTACGCTCACCGACAAATTCGGATTCCGCGAGACCATCTACATACAGGCGAAGAACTGGGATCCTTCCAAGGGGAAGGTGGAATTGTGGGTGGTCGGAGAGACGCTGTTACAGCAATTTATCGGCGCGGTTGCGTGCCGTCAAGCGAAAGAGGGCGTCCAGCACAGCCGCGGGATTTTCGTGACGACGTCGCACTTTACGCCCGAGGCGAAAGAGATTCTCGAACGCATGTCGGATAAATTCGTCGGCTATGACGGAGACGACGTGTTCGAGGCGGCGAAGGAATGTTCTTTCGGACTCAGGCAAAAGGACGGCGTCTGGACGCTGGACGAGGAGCTCCTTTCGGGCGGAAAGGCCTTTTTCAATCTGTTGTGAGCGCATTTCCGCCGCGAAAACGCGGGATTGCTCGGACAGAGGACTTGAAAAAAGACTCGGCCGCAAACGGCGCGGCGGAAAGCAGGTCGCTTTTCAAACGGTAAATTTGTAACGATTAAAAAAGACGGGACGGCGGGTCGAAAGGCCTCGCCCGTCTCGCTTTTTCGGGCAAAAACGCCTCGAAGCGCAAAAAATTTTGATAAAAATGCGAAAAAATCCGAAAAAGCTCCCGCGAAAGACTTGATATTTCTCGCGTTTTGTATTAGAATGAATTATGGTAAAAAATACAAGGCTCAAATGGGCCGATAACCATTAAAACGATAAAGTAAATAATCAGATGGAGGAAATAATCAACTATGGCAAAAAAGTATTGCTACCTCTTTACAGAGGGTAATGCGAAAATGCGCGAGCTTCTCGGCGGTAAGGGCGCCAATCTTGCGGAAATGACCGGTCTCGGCCTTCCGGTTCCTCAGGGCTTCACCATTTCCACGGAGGCCTGCACGCAGTATTACGAGGACGGCAGACAGATCAATCCCGACATTCAGGCGGAAATCCTCACCTACATCGAGAAGATGGAAAAGATTACGGGCAAGAAATTCGGCGATCTCGAAAACCCGCTTCTCGTTTCCGTCCGCTCCGGCGCGAGAGCTTCCATGCCCGGCATGATGGACACCATTTTGAACCTCGGTCTCAACGAGACGGTTGTCGAAGTCATCGCCAAGAAATCGGGCAATCCCCGTTGGGCGTGGGACTGCTACAGAAGATTTATCCAGATGTATTCCGACGTCGTCATGGAGGTCGGCAAGAAATATTTCGAACAGCTCATCGACAAGATGAAGGAAGAAAAGGGCGTCACGCAGGACATCGAGCTCACCGCGGACGACCTCAAAAAGCTCGCCTCCGAGTTCAAAGCGGAATATAAGGCGAAAATCGGCGTAGACTTCCCCGATGATCCGAAAGAGCAGCTCTTCGGCGCGATCAAAGCGGTGTTCCGTTCGTGGGACAACCCCCGCGCGAACTATTACAGAATGCAGAACGACATTCCGTACAGCTGGGGCACGGCGGTAAACGTACAGATGATGGCGTTCGGCAACATGGGCGATACGTCGGGAACGGGCGTGGCGTTCACGCGCGACCCCGCCACGGGCGAAAAGAAGCTCATGGGCGAATTTTTGATGAACGCGCAGGGCGAAGACGTGGTGGCGGGCGTCCGTACCCCCATGCCCATCGCCAAGATGGCGGAGGTCATGCCCGAATGCTACGCGCAGTTCCAGGAAATCTGCAAGACCCTCGAAAACCATTACCGCGATATGCAGGATATGGAGTTCACCATCGAGGACAGAAAACTCTACATGCTCCAAACCCGTAACGGCAAGCGCACGGCGCAGGCCGCTATCAAAATCGCCTGCGACCTCATCGACGAGGGCATGATTACCGAACAGGAAGCGCTCATGCAGATCGATCCCAAGACGCTCGACGCGCTCCTTCACCCTCAGTTCGACGCGAAGGCTCTGAAAGCGGCGAAACCCGTCGCTTCCGCGCTTCCCGCATCTCCCGGCGCCGCCTGCGGTAGCATCGTGTTCACGGCCGAGGACGCCGTCGAAGAAGGCAAGAAGGGCAAGAAGGTCGTGCTCGTGAGATTGGAGACCTCCCCCGAGGATATCGAAGGCATGCACTATGCGCAGGGTATTTTGACCGTCCGCGGCGGCATGACCTCCCACGCGGCTGTCGTCGCGCGCGGCATGGGCACCTGCTGTGTCTCCGGCTGCGGCGACATCAAGATGGACGAGGAAAACAAGAAATTTACTCTCCACGGAAAAGTTTATAAGGAAGGAGACGTCATCTCCCTCGACGGTTCCACGGGAAACATTTACGGCGAAGCGATTCCCACGGTCGCGGCGGACACTTCCAGTGGCTATTTCGGAAGAATCATGCAGCTCGCGGATAAATATAAGGCGCTCGGCGTAAGGACGAACGCGGATACTCCCAAGGACGCAAAGCAGGCTGCGGCGTTCGGCGCGCAAGGCATCGGCCTTTGCCGTACCGAACATATGTTCTTCGACCCCGACCGTATCGGCGCATTCCGCGAAATGATTTGCTCCGACACCGTTGAGGAGAGAGAAGCGGCTCTTGCTAAAATCGAGCCCATGCAGCAGTCCGACTTCGAAGGTCTTTTCGAGGCACTCGGCGGACAGCCTGTTACCATTCGTTTCCTTGATCCCCCGCTGCACGAGTTCGTTCCCACCGATGAGGCGGATATCGCGGCTCTTGCCAAAGCTCAGGGTAAAACCGTTACCAGAATTAAGGAAATCATTTCTTCGCTCCACGAGTTCAACCCCATGATGGGTCACAGAGGATGCCGTCTTGCAGTAACATATCCTGAAATCGCTAAGATGCAGACATCTGCCGTTATCCGCGCCGCTATCAATGTTAAGAAGGCTCATCCCGATTGGAATGTAAAGCCCGAAATCATGATCCCGCTGGTTGGCGAAGTTAAGGAGCTTAAGTACGTTAAGAACTTCGTTGTTGAAACCGCTGACGCTGAAATCAAGGCTGCTGGCGTAGAACTCGAATACGAAGTTGGTACAATGATCGAGATTCCTCGTGCCGCTCTCACCGCTGACGAAATCGCTAAGGAAGCTGACTTCTTCTGCTTCGGTACAAACGACCTTACACAGATGACATACGGCTTCTCCCGTGACGACGCAGGTAAGTTCCTTAATGCTTACTAC
>ERZ827150.278-NODE-278-length-81940-cov-53.104610_pt1 | contig 81940 bp, 50 predicted proteins | sample MGYA00519779_ERZ827150 | MGnify/ENA primary metagenome ERZ827150 (study PRJEB31778, sample SAMEA3449267) | human gut metagenome | biome: human gut; feature: human-associated habitat; material: faeces | place: United Kingdom | collected 2010/2012 ...
CATTTTATTTACTGCCAAAGCCGCTTAGGCTAGGCTAATGGTTAACGAACTATTGAATAAATATAAACGTAGATTAATATTCTATCCATGAAAACATTGATTAAAGTCTGTTGTGCGGCTTTTTGTATGTCCGCGAGTATAGTGGCTGCTTATGCGGTCAATGGTGGAGAACCGAATGGAGCTCAGAGAACCGAAGCTGGGAGTGAGAATGTATGGAGTCGAAAGGGCGTTGAAGATATAGGAAAGAAAGTCGCTGATTGGCAAATTCGTGAGTTTCCTAATACGCAGCATGGTTCCAAGGATCAGCGGGGATGGGTGGCTGGTGCCTGGTATATGGGGTTGTGCGACTGGGCAGAGCTTTCGGGCGACTCCACATATTACGATTGGATGATGAAGACATTCTCGGGGCAACGTTGGCAATTGGGCAACCGTATGTATCATGCGGATGATTTCTGTGTCGCTCAGACCTATATAGATTTATACGAGAAGTTTAAGGAAAAGGATATGCTGGAGCCTACATTGGCCCGTACGGAGTGGTTGGTCGGCCATCCTTCCAATGGTAGTGTCGATTTTAGAGTGCCACATCTGCGGCAGGAGCGTTGGACGTGGTGCGATGCCTTGTTCATGGCTCCGGCGGTATATACCCGCCTTTATCGTGTGACAGGAAATCGGAAATATATGCATTTTATGGATGCGGAATACAAGGCCACCTATAATTATCTGTATGATAGGGAAGAGAAGATGTTCTATCGGGATAGCCGTTACTTTGACCAGCGTGAAGCGAATGGTCAGAAAGTCTTTTGGGGACGGGGTAATGGCTGGGTGATTGCGGGTCTTGCCGAAATTCTGAAGACCTTGCCGGATGATGATACCGAGTTCCGACCTTTCTATGAAGCCTTGTTTGTTGAGTTCGCTACCCGTTTGGCCGAACTTCAAGGTAAGGATGGCTACTGGCATGCCAGTCTGCTCGACCCAGACAGTTATCCTTCGCCCGAAACCAGTTCAACAGGATTCATTGTTTACGGCTTGGCGTATGGCATCAATCATGGTTATCTGCCGGCAAAGGATTTTCTGTCCGTTGTCAAAAAGGGTTGGGAAGCTTTGACTGATGCAGTGGATTCGGATGGAAAACTATGTTGGGTGCAGCCTATCGGGGCTGACCCGAAGAAAGTGACACGTGAGATGACAGAACTTTATGGACCGGGTGCTTTTCTGATGGCAGCTTGCGAGATTTACAAACTCTGTGAATAATTGATTTTAGACAGTTGGTGAGTAGTGCGTTTCGAAAAGCATTGCTTTGCCCTGCCTGAACCATTGTTTTCCCCAGCACAAAAGGCTGTTTTGTGTTCGGGAAAAAGGTTTGGGTAGGGCATTTGTCCTTTTCAGGGGGGGGGAGCGGGCGTAAGTGAGCTGAATTTAACAGGATTGGAGATATTATTGATAATGATTCTGAAATCAGCTTCTTATTTTTGTGTGTGACAAGTGAAACTTGTAAATGATGTCACGTAAAATTTAGTACCAATGAAAAGATTTATTTTATTGTTAGGTGTGCTTGGTGCTTGTGTGTTGGGGCTGAAAGCCGAGCCGAAAGAAATCCCCGTCATCCAAGTAACTTCTGTTTGGAACATGGAGCATCTGGCCAAAGTGAAGAAACAGATTCAGACTCCTTTTTATGCAGCTTCCTATCAGGCATTGCTTCAGGAAGCAGACGACTGGTTGAAGCAGGAACCGCTTTCAGTCATGATGAAGAAACAGGTTCCGGCCAGTGGTGACAAGCACGACTATATGAGTATCGCCCGATATTATTGGCCTGATCCCTCGAAGTCCGACGGACTTCCCTACATAAGTAAAGATGGAGAGGTAAATCCTGAAATTTTCGATTACGACCGTTATCCCTTGGGACAGATGGTGGACAGGGTCATTGCATTGACATTGGCCTGGTATTTCAGCGGTGAAGAACGGTATGCGGCTGAAGCTACGAAACAGGTACGCGTCTGGTTCTTGGACAAGGCTACCCGTATGAATCCGAATCTGGAGTATTCGCAGGTGGTGATGGGGAAGGACAATAACAAGGGACGTAGTTCGGGACTTATTGATACCTACTCTTTTATCGAAATGTTGGAGGCGGTGACTTTGCTGGAAAAGTCACATTCGTTTACAGGGACAGACAGCAAGGCACTGAAAGCGTGGTTTGAACGTTTGACTGAATGGATGCTGACAAGTCCGCAAGGCAAGAAGGAGTCTGCCAGTGTGAATAATCATAGCGTGTCCTACGATACGCAGATCATTGCTTTCGCTCTCTATTCGGGTAACCGAGGGCTGGCTGAGAAGACAATCAAGGCTTTCCCTGAAAAACGCTTGTTCCGCCAGGTAGAGCCGGGCGGCAGCCAGCCGCAGGAACTGCGCAGAACGCTTGCTTTCCACTACTCCAGAGAAAATCTGACCCATGTCATCAATGTCATGCTCCTGGCGAAACGGGCTGGTCTGTCTATCGATCGGATGGAGTCGGAGGACGGGAGGAGTTTCTACAAGGCTGTTGATTTCCTGACTCCGTATGTAGAAAAGGGAGAGAAAGCATGGCCTTATCAGCAAATCAGTGGTTGGGATGGAGAAATACAGAGTTTCTGCAAGGACTTGTATCGCATTGCGACTTGCTTGAATCCTGATAGAAAAGACGATTATTTACGTCTTTTCTGGTCCTATAGCGTTCGTCAGTCCGATGATCGTTTTAATCTGCTTTATTTGGATGCCAAACAGTAATGGTGTGGTTTTATGTTAAAAAATATATTGCGTATGAGTGGATGGATTGAACGTTGTTGCTTTGTCCTTTTCTGTTTTTGTTGCGTAAGTATGGATTTGTGTGCCAAGATTCCTGTGGCCAAAGACAAAAAAATTAGATTGATTGAAAATTGGCAATTCCTGAAGGGTGATGTGGGCAACGTTTGGGAACTGGTGCGCCCTGTACGGAAGGGACAGCCCGAATGTCAGCCGATATGGACGCCGGTTACTCTTCCGCATTGCTTCAATGCGGAAGATGGAGTAGATCCTGATGTGAATTATTATCAGGGGCCGGGCTGGTACAAGACGCAGCTTGATGTGAACAATCCTTATGTCGGCGGACGTGTGTTGCTGGAGTTTGAAGGAGCCGGGCAGAAGACTGAAGTATATGTATATATGGAGAAGGTAGCCTCTCATGTAGGAGGTTACGACAGCTGGAATGTAGATATTACGGAAGCGGTCAATCGTTTTCTGGGAACTAAGGATGCGGAACGTTTCAAGGGGAAAGTGCCGTTGAGTATCCGTTGTGACAATTCACGCGATGCGGAAATGATTCCTTCCGACTTGTCAGACTTTAACCTTTATGGAGGACTTTACCGTTATGTCAATTTGGTATATACGCCTGCTGTTTCGGTCAGTTCGTTGCAGATTACTCCCGAAGTGCCTGTCTCCAAGCGTGGAGCGGTGAACATTACAGGACATTTTTATAATCCCACGGATGTGAAAACGGCTTTTGTCTCTATCGAAATCGAGAATCCGCAAGGTGAAGTCGTGGCTTCTCGTCAGATAGATTCGATGGTGCCGTTGGGCGATTTTCATGTGGAAGATATTGAGATTCAGAAACCCGTCTGGTGGCATGTAGATGCTCCGAATCTGTACACCTGTCGGGTATCTGTTACGGCCGATGGACAGACATGGGAGTCTACGGAGCGTTTCGGCTTCCGTACGTATGAGTTTCAGGAGAAAGGCCCGTTCTTTTTGAACGGTGAGAGACTTTTGTTGAGGGGAACCCACCGCCACGAAGACCATGCCGGCGTGGGAGCAGCGATGACCGAAGAGCAGATGGTGGAGGAGATGAAGATGATGAAGCAGATGGGTGTCAACTTTATCCGTTTGGGGCATTATCAGCAATCGGAAATCATTTTGAATCTTTGTGACGAACTGGGTATCCTGGTGTGGGAGGAAATCCCTTGGTGTCGAGGAGGTTTGGGAGGTGAGGCATATCAGGCGCAGGCCAAGCGGATGCTCACTCATATGATAGAGCAACACTACAATCATCCTTCTGTCATCATCTGGGGGCTGGGCAACGAGAATGATTGGCCCAATGATTTCCCTGAATTCGACAAGGCCAAGATTCGTGCATTCATGAGCGGATTGCATACTTTAGCCCATCGTTTGGATGCCAGTCGCCTGACGGCTATCCGCCGTTGTGCCTTCTGTAGCGACATTGTGGATGTTTATTCACCTTCCATCTGGCGAGGATGGTATGGCGGTGTGTTTACCGATTACAAGGAAACCTCGCGAAAAGAAATGGAGAAGGTGAAGCGTTTCCTGCATGTGGAGTGGGGCGGAGACAGCCATGCCGGTCGCCACAACGAGGTTATTGATGGCGGTTGGGATACGGAAAGCTATCTGAAAGCTTGGACAAAGAAGAAGAACGAGTGGAGCGAATCCTATATTGTACGCCTGATAGACTGGCATCTGAAGGAACAGGAAACTATGCCGTGGCTGACGGGTACGGCCTACTGGCCCTTCAAGGATTTTTCCACACCTGTCCGTCCTGAGAATCCTGTCCCTTATGTCAATCAGAAGGGAGTGGTGGAGCGCGATTTCACGAAGAAGGAAGCATATTACGTCTTCCAGTCTTATTGGGCCAGCAAGCCAATGGTTCATATTTATGGACACACGTGGCCCATCCGTTGGGGAGAGCCTGACCAGGAGCAGGAGGTGCTGGTTTATTCCAATTATGGAGAGGTCGAATTGTTTTTGAATGGAGTGAGCCAGGGTATCAGAAAAAGAAATTCACAGGACTTCCCTGCTGCCGGCCTTCATTGGCACGTGAAATTTCAGAAAGGGAAGAATGTGTTGAAAGCCGTTTCGCATGGAAAGACTGTGGTGGAAGACGAGATTTCCTTTGAATATCAGACCGAAAAATGGGAGATACCCGCTCGCCTCGAGGTAACTTCCTCGATGCTAGCCGACGGAATAGCAGAGGTTGTGGCTTATTTGGTGGACAGGAACGGTGTGAAATGCCTGGATGCAGATGATTTTGTTTACTTTGGCCTCACTGGAGACGGAGCTCTGATTCAGAATCAGGGTACTTCTGTCGGTTCTCGTAAGGTACAGGCCCAAAACGGCAGGGCTCGAATCCGTGTGCGGCTGAATGGCGGTGTTTCCTATGTATCGGTTAAGGCAGAGGGGGTAGCTACTGCTTTTCTACAAATCAAATGATGAATTTACATAAAATGATTTTGTAACAATTATTTTTTAGCAATCAAGTGAATACAAAAAGAATCCTATTAGGAATAGTTGTTTGCCTTTTGTTGTTTCCAATACGGGCACAGATTGTGTGGCAACAAATGGAACCTGGAGTTTGGAAAGGTGTAATAGGGATGCCAGAGGATTATTCGTTGTTGACGGTTGCAGGGGTTCTTCCTTTGAAAGAAGGTTTTACACGCTTGCCAGAGGTACATTTGCCAGAGTTGGCAAATGAAATTGTTGGGACGGTTCAGGATGGAAAGACATATCTTCAGATACCGTTGGAAAAGGAAGAACAAATATTTGGGTTTGGGCTAAATTTTCAGACGGTTCATCAGCGTGGAAAAATTCTGAATCTACACGTGGATCATTATGGTGGTAAAGACAATGGACGTACACATGCTCCTGTTCCTTTTTATGTATCTAGTTTGGGCTATGGCATTTTGGTTAATTCAGCTCGTTATTTGACTGTTTATGCAGGGAGTGGCGTACGTAAGGATAGTCCTAACGCCCCGATTGCCAGAGACAGGAATACAGATAAGGATTGGACGTCTGCTCCTTATTCTGATGCAGTTTCTATTTTGGTTCCTGCACGAGGTGTGGAGATTTTTCTTTTTGCAGGGCCTACTCCGATGGATGCCATTCGTCGTTATAATTTGTATTGTGGGGGTGGCGCTTTGCCTCCTCGCTGGGGACTGGGTTTTACACAACGTACGCAGAAATTATATACGGCTGATGATGTGGAAAGAGAAATAGATGAATTTGAACGTCGTGGATTTCCATTGGATTTTATAGGTTTGGAACCTGGTTGGCAAAGTAAAGCTTATCCCTGTACGTTGGAATGGGATAAAAAGCGTTTCCCAAATCCTGTTGATTTTATCAAAAAGATGGCAAAAAAGGGAGTGCGTATTAATTTGTGGACTAATCCTTATCTTTCTCCTGAATCAGATATATATAAGCGGATGTATCCTGTTAGCGGTTCCCATACGGTATGGTGTGGTATTGTTCCCGATATGGCTGACAGTCTTGCTCGTCAGCTTTGGATGGATAAACTGGAAAAGGAGCATGTTTGTATAGGTGTTAGTGGTTATAAAATTGATGAGGTAGATGGATATGATCGATATTTGTGGCCCGATGTGGCAACTTTTCCGAGTGGAATTCCTGCTGAACAGATGCGTCAGACGTATGGATTGTGGATGCAACGTACTACTTCGAAGTTATATGAAAAATATAATCAGCGTACATTCGGTTTGGTTCGTGGATCCAATGCGGGAGCCAGTTCCTTTCCTTATGTGATTTATAATGATTATTATAGCCATCAGGATTTTATAACAGCATTGGTTAATTCAGGCTTTTGCGGAGTGTTGTGGACTCCTGAAGTGCGCAGCTCTAAGACGGGAGAAGAGTGGTTGAGACGTTTTCAGTCTGTGGTATTTTCGCCGATGGCCATGATTAATGCTTGGTCCAATGGCACTAAACCGTGGTCGTTTCCAGAAGTTGCTGAACAAGTTAAGGAATATGCAATCTTACGTATGCGGATGATGCCTTATTGGTATACAGAATTTGCGCGTTATCATTTTGATGGTATTCCTCCGTTCCGTGCCGTCAATTTGGAATCCGGATTTAATCCAAAACAATCGGTTCGTATGGAAGTGGAAAATGATAATTTGGATGATAATCCATATATGGAAGCCATTTCGAAAGAAATAAAGGATCAGTACATGGCCGGTGAGTATCTTTTGGTAGCTCCAATGTTTACAGGGCAGAAAGAACGTTACGTCGTTCTCCCTAAAGGGAATTGGTATGATTTCTATACGGGTGAGTATGTTGGTAACGGTGAACGGATAACCGTATCACCTGGTTTGGACCATATCCCTGTTTTTGTTAAGGATGGGGCTATTATTCCAATGATGGAACCTATGTTGCATGCTCCTAAGGCAGGGCAGAAGATAAATCTGGAAATACGGCATTATGGAAAAGCAGAAGGACGATATTTCCTGTATGACGATGACGGAGAAACGTTTGATTATAAGAAAGGAATATTTTCTTGGAGGGAAATCAATGTAATCTATGATGAAAAAGATCGTTTGAAGGGTATTATTTCCAAAGCAGAAAAAGGGAAACCTGATAATATAGCCAAGGTTACGTGGAAGTTTATGACAGCTAAATATGGGATATCAGATGATGGGAGAAGCGGGAGTTCGGAAAATGACAACCGCTGTTTTGGTTATTGAAGCCAAAAAATTTTAGGCGACCCTGTCTTTTGGTAATTATAAGCGAGAAGCAACTTTGTCTGAAAAACACCTTTTTGAAGGAATCAAGATTCTGGACTCTAAATTGGGTGTTCGTGCCCATCGAGTGCGTATTCCCTCGTTTATGTTTGTTTCGAATGTGCCAGCTGACGAAGGGGGGTGGTTGAATTGTTGTGATGAAATGGGAATATATGAATCTGAAATAATATGTGCTTCTAATTCTAATTTTGACATTCTATAAAGTATGAAAAATACACAAATGAAGAGTTTTGTTCAAGGTTTCTGGCTGATATTGTGCCTTTTTTGTTCTGCGAGTCTGTGTGGACAAATTAAATTGTCTTCAGGTTGGCAGTCATCGTTCGTTCGGATTACATCTGAAGGTAAATTGATTTATATTCCTGATGAAAAAGGAAATACTATTCCTGATTTCAGTCAGGTGGGTTATCATCATGGTAATCGTTCCTTGCCATTTCCGAAAGTGGTAGACGTAGTGTTAACTCCGGTTGAGGGAAAGGATAATCGACCGATGATTCAGGCGGCAATTGATGAAGTGTCGCGCAAGCAGCCGGATGCTGATGGACATCGTGGAACGATTTTGTTGAAACGTGGTTTGTATCCTGTGCATGGTACGATTCAGATCAGTCAAAGCGGTATCGTGTTGATGGGTGAAGGTGATAATGTGCACGAGACTTGTTTGCTGGCTGTAGGTAAGGAACGTTTCCCTTTGATTAAGGTATCAGGTAAAGGCCGTGTGGAGGAGATAGAAGGAACACGTGTTCGCATTACGGATCATTTTGTCCCTGTGGGGACCACTTCTCTTACTGTGGAGAAATCCAATGCTTTTCGTCCAGGTGATCGTGTAATTGTTTTTCGTCCCGGTACAGATGAGTGGATTCATGATATTCGGATGGATTGTATTGTGGAACGAAAGGGTACCCGACAATGGAAAGCTTCTGAATACAATCTTTCTTATGAGCGTGAGGTCATAAAGGTAGAAGGTAAACGCATATATATTGATAATCCTATTGTCATGCAGATGGAGAAAAAGTATGGCGGTGGAGAAGTTTATAAATATACGTTTAATGGACGTATCCGTGAAGTTGGTGTCATGAATATATGTTTAGAGTCTGAGTTTGAAGATTATGAGGATACCAACCATGGGTGGATCGGTTTACTCTTTGATAAGGTTGAAAATTGTTGGGCGCGTAATATTACATGTCGTTATTTCGGCTATGCTGGTATAAGTTGTGATACGGCTTCCAAGAACGTGACGGTGGCAGATTGCCGTTGTCTGGAAATGAAGTCTATGATAACAGGTGGGTTCCGCTATTCGTTTAATAATTGCGGGCAGCAGAATTTGTTTATGAATTGTCAAGCAACGGAAGGGAGGCATGATTTTGTGACAGGTGCCAAAGTATGTGGTCCGAATGTGTTTTACAATTGTATCGCATCGCAAACTTATGCAGATATTGGTCCGCACCATCGTTGGGCATCTGGGACTTTGTATGATAACATTTATACCGATGGCGAGATTAATGTACAGGATCGCGGCAACTGGGGATCGGGTCACGGATGGGCTGGAGTTACTCAGGTGTTATGGAATTGTAGGGCGAAGGGGGCAGCTATCCAGTCTCCATGGGCTTCGGGCGATAATTATTGCATTGGTTTGAAGGGTAAGAAAGTGCAAGGACGTTTGTCCGGTCGTCCGGATGCTCGTTGGGAAGGTCAGAATGAGTCGAATGTATTCCCCCGTTCTCTTTATGTTGCTCAGCTAATGGCCCGGCATAAGAATTTGGATTTAACAATTTTAAATAAGTAAACAATGAAACGATTTTTAATTCTCATTTATTCATGTGTATTAGTAGTAATGGAGTGTGTGGCCCAAAGTCCGTTGCCAGCAAAAGAGAAAATGAGTTGGTGGCAGGATGCAAAGTTGGGGTTGTTTGTTCATTGGGGACCATATTGCTTGTATGGCGGTGTCTATAATGGATACAAACAACGTCGTGGAGGGGCTGAATGGATCATGAATCGATGTAAAATTCCTGTACGTGAATATCGTGCTAAGGCTACGACATTTAATCCTGTTCATTTTAATGCCGACAGTTTGGTTTTGATGGCGCGTAACGCTGGTATGAAATATATTGTTTTCACAACTAAACACCATGATGGTTTTGCTATGTTTCAGAGTGAAGCAAGTCCTTTCAATATTGTGGATTATACATCTTTTCATCGAGATATTGTAGATGAAGTTGTGCAGGCTTGTCGCCGTTATCAAATGAAAATAGGTTTTTATTATTCGCAATCTCAGGATTGGTGTAATGCGGGTGGAAGTACAGCCCGTAAACGGATGAATGAAGGATGGGATAATCCTGATTCTGTGGAAATTGATGAATATACGCGTGTTCATGGTGGTGCATGGGATTGTTTGCAATATTCTGTTTCATTTGAGGATTACTTTTACCGTGTCGCGTTACCACAAATTCGTGAGTTACTTTCTCGCTATGGGAAGGATTTAGGGGTCATTTTCTTTGATACCCCACAACGTATTACTGATAAACAAGCTCAGGATATTATGGATGAATTAGCTAAATATCCGCATATAATTGTGAATGATCGGTTAAAACGTCCTAATTTTCCAGGGGATTATAAGACGCCTGAGGGGCGTGTACCTGCTGCAAAAGATGTTGATGGGGTATATTGGGAAACATGTATGAATATCGGAAGTTCATGGGGATATAAGAGCTGGGAGAAGAACTGGAAATCTTCACGAGAGATAATCCGTAACCTGATAACGATTGCGGCACGTGGAGGGAATTATTTGCTTAATGTTGGACCTGATGCTATGGGGAGCGTTCCTACCCAAGCCCGGCATTGTTTGGATGAATTAGGCGACTGGTTGGGCAGAAATGGTGAAGCTATTTATGGAACGCAACGGAGTAATCTCCATCCTTCATGGGGAGAATGTACCCGGAAAGATAATGCTAAGAATTCTGTATTATACTTATGTGTGTTTGAGTGGCCATCTGATGGAAAATTGTGTTTGGAAGGTAATTTCGTGGCAAAACATGCTACCTTGTTAGTTGACGAAACTCCATTGCCAGTAAATATGCGAAATAATTCGTTGGAAATCTTGTTGCCAAAGGAAATGCCTGATAACGTTGCTACCGTTATTCGTTTGGAGCTGGATGAAAAACTGCCTGAAATAAGTTTGTCTTTAAACTCAGAGAAATTTTTTGAGATAGTGGATGAGAAATGATTGCTGCTGATGATAGTCTTTGAGTGAACTAATTTATTTGTCTGGTGAGATTTCATAATCAGGATATAGAACAAGGTCGTTATCTGTTATTATGATATTCTATAGATTATATAAGGATTCGATTAATTATATACAGGTAATTGCCGATTGGGCTTCTTTGTATCTTTAGGGTTCTCACGAAAGTAAGTTAGGCAGTTAATGTGGAGTAAATTCACCAATTAAGCAATTAAAATATGGCTAAAATACAAAATATTGATGCCTTGATTCTTATTAACGGTTGATAACTTTTTGTTTTTTGATGTATATTCACGGTAGCATGTGTCATAAAACTCCAAATAGTACATTGACCAATGGAACGGTTAAGTTCTGTTGATTGCTTGTACATAAATGGTTAATAATTTATGTGAATATGTAAATGTAATATTATTAGTGTGTTATGGGCTGGTAAAGTAGTAATCTATTGATGATAGATTGAGAATGAAATATTTTCTATAAAATTTGAAGCAAATTTTAAAAGTGTTTTTTTATTAAAATGCTTTATTTGCGTTATGCCTTTGGAAATGTTTTAAATGTAGTATTAATGGATATTTAACTTAATTTATTGTATCATGAAAGACTCAAGAAGTGGCTAATAGCTGGGCTAATGTGACTGTAAAAGGCAATGACATTTTGCAGTAGACTAAGTTTTCTTAAAATCTAGTTATGAAAATGTTTAAAAAAATGTAATGGAAGAATGTAAATCAAAAATTTTAAAGATTCCTTGCCTGCTTTTGTTAATGTTAATGTTAGGACTGGAATTACAGGCACAAAGGCTGCAAGTAAAAGGAATTATTTTGGATTCCAATGGCGAGAGTGTAATTGGGGCTTCTATCGTATTGAAAGGGAATACAGCGGTGGGGACAATTTCAGATCTTAATGGAAATTTCACTTTGTCTGTTCCGAATGAGAATGCAACATTGGTTGTGTCTTTTATTGGAATGAAATCACAGGAAGTTAAAGCTAATTCGAAAAAGTTACTTCGTGTGGTATTGGAGGATGATTCGCAGCAATTGGATGAAGTGATTGTTGTTGGTTATGGGCAGCAGAAGAAGGCAAGTGTAGTAGGTGCTATTACTCAGACTACTGGACAGGTATTGGAGCGTGCTGCAGGTATTACAGATATAGGTGCTGCCTTAACTGGTAATTTGCCGGGTGTTATTACAACTTCAGATAACGGTATGCCGGGTGGTGAAGAACCTAAGATAACGATTCGTGGTGCTAGTTCATGGAATAATAGTGATCCTTTAGTCTTGGTTGATGGGGTGGAACGTCCGATGAGTAGTGTAGACATGGCTTCTGTTGAGACTTTGTCTGTATTAAAGGACGCCTCCGCAACAGCTGTTTATGGTGTAAAAGGTGCTAACGGTGTAATTTTGATAACTACAAAGAGAGGTGCGGAAGGCAAAGCAAAAATAAATGTGTCGGCTAACGCTGTTATGAAGACACCTTCTCGTCTTCCAGACAAATTGGATTCTTATGACGTTTATATGGCACGTAATATGATTATTGAACATGAATTGAATCTGAATCCTGACTCATGGAATGATATTCGTCCACAATCGTTTATAGATAATTTTAGAAATCAAACAACTGTAGAACAACGAGAACGTTATCCGAATGTGGATTGGAAGGATGTACTTTTCAAAGACTTTGCTATGTCCTATAACGCTAATGTTAATATTAGTGGTGGCACGAAAGTTGTAAAATATTTCGCGTCAATGGACTATGTACATGAAGGAGACTTGTATCGTGAATTTAAAACAGGACGTGGTTATGATAATGGGTTTGGTTATGATCGTATTAATATGCGTACCAATCTAGACTTTAATATAACTAAAACCACAGTCTTTAAAGTAAGTTTGGCAGGGTCAAGTGGGCAAACTGAGCGTCCTTATTATTACAGTAGTGCCACTAGTGGGTCGGCAAGTAAACAAGCTGGAGCTTGGGCTGGTGTATATACCACACCACCGGATGTTTTTCTTCCTGTTTATAGTGACGGATCTTTAGGTTATTATCCATCTGATATTAATATGTATAATTCGGTGGATTTGATAGCTACAGGTGGAGCTGCTCAGCATACAACAACTAGAATTACGACTGATTTTGTGTTGGAACAAAAATTGGATTTTATTACTAAGGGATTGAGCTTTAGGGGAATGATAGCTTGGGATAATACGTTTCAGGAAGATGATAGAGGGATTAGTGAACCTCAATCCAATAATGGTTCTAACCAACGGAGAAAATATATAGACCCAGATACAGGAAATGTCACTTATCAATTCCCATTTGAGACAAATAATCAATTTGATATGTATCCTATTTGGGACTGGGTTGTTGAAAGTGGTTCTGTAAATAATGGTGCAACTCGGCGCAGTTTGAATTATCAGTTACAGTTGAATTGGGCGCGTGATTTTGGAAAACATAGTGTGACAGCTATGGGGCTATTTAGTCGTCAGGAGGTGGCTCAAGGTAGTGAAATTCCTCATTTTCGTGAGGACTGGGCCTTCCGTACAACCTATGATTGGGCTGGACGTTATTTTGTTGAATACAATGGTGCTTATAATGGTTCTGAAAAATTCAGCAAGGAGAATCGTTTTGCATTTTTTAGTTCAGGAGCTATTGGTTGGATGATTAGTGAAGAACCTTTTATGGCTTTTTTGAGGGAGAAGAGAATTCTGGATATGATGAAAATAAGAGTGTCTTACGGTGAAATTGGTGATGATAATATTAGTGGTAGATGGCTTTTTCAAGATCAGTGGGAATATAACAGTAGTTGGCAGGCTTATATGGATCCAACAAAGAGGGGAGGTAAGAGCCCTTATAGTTGGTATAGAGAATCTGTTATAGGAAATGAGGATGTTCATTGGGAGAAAGTGAGAAAACTAAATTTTGGTATTGATTATGCCTTGTTAAACGGTTTGTTAGCAGGTAGTATTGAGATATTCCGTGATAAGCGTTCTGATATTTTGATTAATGGTTCTAGCCGTGCTGTCCCTTCCTATTTTGGAGCAACGCCAGCCACAATTAATAAGGGTAAAGTGAACACCAAAGGTTATGAGTTGGAATTGCGTTTTAACAAGAAATTGGAGAATGGAATGCGTTTGTGGGCTAATATGAGCATGACACATGCAGAAAATAAGGTAATTGTAAAAGATGATATGCCTCTTTTACCGAGTTATCGTCAAGCTGCAGGTTATCCTATGGGGCAAGGACGTTATTATTTGGATGATGGATTTATTGGTTCATATGATGAATTATATGGAAGTCCTAAGCATGATTCCAATAATGAAAGTCGTATTCCAGGTGATTATTATATTATAGATTTCAATGGTGATGGAGTGATAAATCAGGATGATCAGGCACCATATGGACATCCTACTACTCCACAAAATACTTATAATGCGACTATTGGTTTTGAATGGAAAGGCTTCAGTTGTTTTGCTCAATTTTATGGTGTGAACAATGTAAGTCGAGCTGTACAATTGAATTGTTTCAATAATCGTTATAATGTGGTATTTGATACAGGTACCTGGTGGGCTGAAGCTGGAAATTCTGCAGATTTTGTAACTCCCCGTTGGTTGACTAAGCCAGTAGCTGCTTATAATGGAACCCAGTATGTATATGATGCTTCTTTTATACGTTTGAAAAACGTGGAGGTTTCTTATACATTTAAAAATAATTGGACTCGTCAGATTGGGGTTTCCAATTTACGGCTTTTTATTAGTGGTAATAATTTGTGGATGTGGTCACGTATGCCTGATGATCGTGAAGGCAATTTCACGGGTGCAAGTACAAGTGCTGGAGCTTATCCTATCATGAAACGTGTAAATTTGGGCGTGAAATTTTCATTGTAATTTAAAATGTAAGTATGGAAATAAAAAGATTATTTGCTAGATCATTATATGTGTTTTCGTTCGCCTGCTCTTCCATTATTTTCAGTGGGTGTACGGCATATTTGGACAGGGAGGTAGATGCTATAGTCTCAAGTGATGACGCTTTTAAGAATTTCTTCAATTTTCAAGGATATATTGAAGAAATGTATAATGCTATACCTGACAAACAGAAAGCAGGAGGAGGTACTGCTGATCATAATTTTGGAGAAGATGAGATTCAAAATGTCAGTTGGGGTGATAGTAAAATTACTAATCAATTTGATTTGGGAAATTTTCGGCAGTGGTTGAATGATAATCAAACTTGGCTTTATAATTCCAAATCGGATCCGACACGGCTTGACGGACACAATAAGGTACGTTTACAGGCTTTATGGCAAAATGCTTGGTATTGTATACGTAAGGCAAACTTGGGTTTAGAAAATCTGGATAAGCTGGTGGATGCAACTCAGGAAGAGCGGGATTTGATTGAAGGCCAATTATATTTCTTTCGTGCTTGGTGGCATGAGGAAATGATACAATGGGTCGGTGGTTTACCATATATTGATAGAACGTTTGGGCCTTCTGAAGAATTGAAATTACCTCGTTTGTCGTATCAAGAGTGTGCAGATCGATGCGCTGCTGATTTTCGTCGTGCGGCCGATTTATTGCCAATTAATTGGGATGATACAGAGGTTGGAAAAAATACTTTGGGAAAGAATGACCTTCGTATAAATAAGATTATGGCTTTGGGTTATCTTGGTAGGGTCTATTTATGGGCTGCGAGTCCTTTGATGGAACATGGAGCCCAACTTGGAGGAGCAAAGACTTACGATTATAATAAGGATTATGCTAAGAAAGCTGCTGAAGCATTTGGGGAATTGTTGACATTGGTCGAAAGTGGTCAAACCCAGTATGCGCTGGCTGAATTTAAATATGATAATATTTATGATCATGAGAAATCTAAGTCTGCGGCAAATTGTTATACGGATGTCTTTTATACTCTTAAGCAGAATTGGAAAATGCCAGGTGCTACTGAAGCCATTTTTAGAGGATTGTTGAGCTCAAATAATACAAGTTTATGGGGATTTGTAACTCAATATGGTCCTAAAATGAATGGTTTAGGTGTCAGAGGTAATAACATAAAAATGCCTACTGCTAATTATGTGAATTATTATGGTATGGCTAATGGACTTCCATTGGATGATCCTAATTCAGGTTTTGATAAAGAACATCCTTTTAAGGGACGGGATCCTCGTTTTTATCATGATTTTATGTTTGATGGTTTTAAATACTTAAATAAGAATTTGACAGGGGATAATCCGGATTATGATTTCAGATATTGTACATTGAGTACAAATGGAAAGATGAGGGATGTTGTGCTTGGAAGTCGTACAGGTTATTTTATTCATAAATTAGTGCCCCATACAGCAAATAAACATGATTTGGCTTATACGGATGCTCAAGCCTTTCAAACGAATGCTTCCTATATGCGTTTAGCTGATATTTATCTAATGTATGCAGAAGCTGGTGCTGCTATCAGCGGTGCCTCCTATAAAGCTAGTAATTTTAGCAAAACAGCTGAAGAGGCTATTAATGTTATTCGAGATCGTTGTGGAGCGGGCCATGTTGCTGCGTCTTATGTAAGTGATCCGCATAAATTTATGGATGAAGTTCGTCGTGAAAGGGCTGTAGAATTATCATTCGAAGGCTTTCGTTTTAACGATTTGCAACGATGGCTACTTTTGACAGAGTACCCTTATAATATTAAAACATCTCAAGAATTTGATCGTTTAGAGGATGATGATTTCTTTGAAAATAATGATCCTCGTAATGCTCGTGTTGCTAATTGGAGGGAAGAAGTAATTCTTAAACGAGTATATGGGGTAAAGCATTATTGGCTTCCTCTTCCAAATGATGATGTGTATTTGTATCCGGAATTTCCACAAAATCCTGGTTGGTAATATCTTAACTAAAAAAGTGAACAGAAATGAAACATATACATAAAAAACTTCTTTCATTATCTTTGTTGTTGGTATCTGTATGGAATCCAATAGGAGCTCAAAGTAGCAATGAGTTGATAGGAGATTCATTGGTGATTCCTGATAATAAAGAAGTGCAAATTGCTTATCGTAAAATAGCATCTAAAGATCGATTGGGAGGTGTATCGGTTGTTAATGTAGAAGATTTGATGAAGAAGAATTATTATACTGGTACATTGGACAATATGCAGGCATTTGTAGGTGGTTGGCATAATAGCCTTCTTTGGGGGTTAAATGACTATTTAGCTTTGGTTGATGGTGCGCCACGTGATTTGAGTTCTGTGAAGCCTGATGAAATCGAAAGTATTACTTTTTTAAAGGGAGCTCAAGCCGTGGTACTTTATGGTAGTCGTGCTGCTGAAGGTGCTATTCTTGTAACAACCAAGCGTGGTAAGGTTTCTTCATTGAAGATTGATGTACGTGCTAATACTGGTTGGAATGTGGCTAAAGCTTATCCAGAATATTTAGGTTCTGCTGAATATATGACGCTTTATAATGAGGCTCTTCAGAATGATGGATTGGAACCAAAGTATGGTGCTGATGAGATTTATTATTCGAGTACGGGGATAAATCCTTATCGTTATCCGAATGTTGATTTCTATTCGTCGGATTACATCCAAAAGGCTTATAATCGGTCGGATGTTACCGCAGAGCTTACGGCTGGAAGTGAACGTGCTCGCTTTTATGCTAACATTAGTTATTTTAATAATGGTAGTCAAATGAATTTTGGTCAAGGTAAATATAATCGGAATGATCGGTTTAGTGTACGTGGCAATGTTGATGTGAATATCAATGAGTTTGTCTCGGCTTATGTTAATTCTAACGTTTCTTTTGCTAATTCAAAAGGTACCGTCGGAGGAAATTATTGGGAGTTGGCATCGACATTCCGTCCTAACCGTATATCCCCTTTGATCCCGCTTAGTATGATTGATCCTAATGCTACAGCTGTTTGGGATTTGTTAAGGACTTCCAATAATATTATTGATGGAAAATATTTCTTGGCAGGAACTCAGCAGGATTTGACAAATGTGTTTGCCGATTATTATGCTGCTGGCAAGAGTAGTTCTACAAAACGTAATCTTCAATTTGATGCAGGTGTAAACATTGATTTGGGAAAAGTACTAAATGGCTTATCATTTCATACACAATTTTCGATGGATTATGCCACTTCCTATAATACGAAGTACGATCGAAAATATGCCACTTTTATTCCCACTTGGGGGAATTACAATGGACAGGATATGGTTATTGGTGTAGAAAAGAGTGCTACCAATGATGAGAATTCTGGAAAGCAGAATATTAGTGGTAGCGTTTCTGACCGAACTGTGTCCTTGAATGCACATTTTGATTATAATCGAGTGTTTGATGGGGGACATCAATTGGATGCAATGTTATTAGTTAGCGGTTTCCAGCAGACATTTTCGGGGGAATATCACCGAACTTGTAATGCAAATCTTGGTATACAGGCTTCGTATAATTACCAACATAAATATTATGCAGACTTCGGTGGTTCTTTGATTCATTCAGCTCGTTTAGCTGAGGGGCATCGTAATGCTTTTTCTCCATCATTGACTATTGGATGGAATTTGGCTGAAGAAGATTTCTTGAAGGGTTCTGCTATAGATGAGTTGATGATTAGTGCAAGTGGTAGTATTCTGAATACGGATATAGGCATTGATTATTATATGTATAAAGGTGGTTATAATTTAGCAGGCTCTAGCTGGGGATGGTATGATGGTGGTAGCATGAAATTGAGTTATGCTTTACGAGGAAGTAATGAGGATTTGACATTTATTAAACGAAAGGAATTCTCTACAAATGTCCGTACTTCTTTGTGGAATCGTACATTGACAGCTGATGCTTCTTTCTTTATTAATTCTCTTGAAGGAAGTATTATACAGTCCTCCAATTTATTCCCAAGTTATTTTGATTATTCGGATGAGCAAAATATTCTTCCTTATATTAATTATAATAATGATCGTAGAATGGGATTTGACTTCTCGTTGAATTATAATACTCGTTTGGGTGAAGTGGATTTCTCAGCAGGTATTAATGGTACTTATTATGTAACGAAAGCAACCCGTAGAGACGATAGTAATTATGAGTATACTTATCAATATCGCCAAGGTAAAGAGCTGAGTACTATCTGGGGATATGAATGTTTAGGTTTCTTTAATACAGAGGAAGAAATAGCTTCTGCTCCTTCTCAAACGACTTTAGGTGGAGGAGTCCCTAAACCTGGTGATTTGAGATATAAAGACCAGAATAATGATAATGTGATTGATTCAAAAGACCAAGTAGCTTTGGGACAATCTAATTCACCTTTCACAATGGGACTTAATCTGACTGCTAAGTATAAGAACTTTACATTGTTTGTATTGGGAACCGGATATATAGGTGGTCAATTCCTTAAAAATGATCAAGATTATTATTGGATATCTGGTGAAGATAAATATTCAAAAGTAGTGCGAGGACGTTGGACACCTGAAACGGCAGCGATAGCCACATATCCGCGTCTGACTACGGGAAATGGAAATAATAATTTTACGAGTTCAACATTTTGGTTATGTAATAAGAGTCGTTTTGATATAGCTAAAATACAATTGACATATGATTTCCCTAAGAAAATGTTACGTGGAAAGATAATCAATGCTCTTTCTGCTTATGTTAGTGGAGCAAACTTATTGACTATTTCGAAGGAACGCGAACATTTTGAAACTAATATAGGTTCGGCTCCTCAAACTCGTTTTTATAATTTGGGTATAAAAGCAACTTTCTAATTCAAGAATTACAAGAAATATGAAAAGTAAACTGATAATATTACTGTTTTGTATCCCTTTGCTGATCTCGTGTGATGACATGTTTGAACCAGCTTTGGAAAACATATATGATGAAAACATGATGCATAATCAGCCAACTTTTGCGCAGGGAATTTTAGGGCAAGCTTATGCTTTATTGCCATATACTACTGCTCCACAGAGTGATGTAGCGACTGATGATGCTGTTTCAAACGATATAAATAATAGTTATCTTAAAATGGCAACGGGAAGTTGGGCTTCTAATAGTGATCCTTTATCACGATGGAAAAAACATTATTATGCAATACAAAATATAAACTTGGTATTGAAGCATATTGATAAAATTACTTGGGCGGAAGATGAATCAGCCAATAAAATGTTTTATATGCATTATAAAGGAGAGTGTTATGCCATGCGTGCATTACATACATTTTTCTTGCTTCAAACTCACGCAGGAAAAACTAACAGCGGAGAGCTATTAGGAGTGCCTTTGCATTTAGAAGCGGAAGATGCTAGTTCAGATTTCAATAAGCCACGTGATAGCTATCAGAAATGCGTAGAACAGGTATTGTCTGATATGAATCAAGCTATGGAGTTACTTCCTTTAGACTTTGGAGATGTATCTTCTGTTAATGAAATTCCTGAGAAATATATTCAGGAAGGTGCTAATGTTGAAAGCTATAATCGGGCTTTTGGTCAACATATGAAAGGACGAATTAGTAATCGTATAATTGAGGCTGTTCGAACTCAACTTCTATTGATGGCTGCTAGTCCTGCATTTAGCGAGGGGTCTGGAATTACGTGGGAAAATGTAGCAGATAATGCAGCTGTAGTACTCGATCGTATTGGAGGTATTTCTGGTATGGATGCAGATGGGTGGACTTGGTATACAAATGTAAATGAAATTGCGAATTTGTCTGCAGGTGATAACCCAGAAGAAATTCTATGGCGAGGTCGTATCTCGGATAATAACACTCGTGAGGCAGATAATTATCCTCCTTCGATTTATGGGAAGGGGAGAGTAAATCCAACCCAAAACTTGGTCGATGCCTTTCCGATGGCAAATGGTTATCCAATAGATGATCCTCGTGGGGGATTTGACTCTACCCAGCCATATGAAAATCGTGACCCTAGATTGAAAACTTATGTGTTGGTAAATGGTGAAACACAAGGGGTGAAGAATAGTGTCATTATAACGGGAGTCTACGGAGATAATTTAGACCGTTTGAATGGAGAAAATGGACAATCAACCCGTACGGGATACTATTTGCGCAAGCAGTTGCGTTCAGATATTAATCTTACCCCCAATTCAACAAGTACACAAAAGCATTACACTGCATTTATTCGTTATACAGAAATATTCTTAGCGTATGCAGAGGCTGCTAATGAGGCTTGGGGACCTTTAGGTAAAGGAGTACATAATTATTCTGCTTATGATGTAATAAAGGCGATTCGTTCCCGAGCTGGCGTAGGCGTGATGAATGGTGATCCTTATTTGGAAGAAGCCAAAAATAATAAGGATAAAATGCGTGAATTGATTCGAAATGAACGTCGTTTGGAACTTTGTTTTGAAAATTTCCGTTTTTGGGATTTACGTCGTTGGAAGGTTGGGCTTGAGCAACTTAATGAAACTGCCGAGGGGGTTGAAATTCAGAAGGTTGAAGGAGTAGGTTCGTTAGTTTATTTGCCTTTTGATGCAGAAGAACGTAGATATAAAGACTATATGTATTATGGCCCTATTCCATATAGTGAAATTCAGAAATATAATAATTTGGAGCAGAACGCTGGTTGGTAAATTAATTCATTAAATTTAGATTAGATATGAAAATGTTTAAGAATTTATTAATATTGTTGACCGCAGGAGTATGTATGACCCTATTTTCATGTGAAAATTGGAACATGACTTTTCCTGATTATGAAGGTGGAGTTTCTGTCTACTTTCCTTATCAGTATCCTGTACGTACTATTGTGTTAGGTGAGGATAATTATGACACTAGTTTGGATAATCAGCATAAATGTAAAATATATGCTACGATGGGTGGAGCCTATGAAGGGCGTGATATCAAATTGGATATTGCTGTAGATAATACATTGTGTGATAATTTATTCTTTGAAGATGGTTCGAGTGTACTTCCGATGCCAGAGAATTATTACTCATTAGCAGATAATAAAATCTATTTTAATGGTAAGCATCAGGGAGGTGTAGAGGTTCAGTTGAGCGATGCTTTTTTTGCAGATCCGGCTGCGCTAAAGAATACATATGTAATACCTGTTGTTATTAAGAATCAAACAGGTGCAGATCGTATATTGTCAGGTGTACCTCTGATTGAGGGTGATACTCCTGAACGCACTAATTCTTCATATTGGGATGTAAAACCAATGGATTACGTTCTTTATTGTGTGAAATATATTAATCCCTATCATGCGTATTATTTACGTAGAGGTGTTGATAAGATAACAGAAAATGGTAAGACTACAACGGTAGTTCGTCATCAGCCAAATGTTGAGAAGGATGAAATTTGTTCGACTACGACTCAAACTTTGAATTCAGTGATTTTCCCAGTTACAGTTAAACATGTTGATGAAGCTGGAACTCCAACTGATTTGACTTGTGATTTATTGCTGACATTTAATGAAAAAGGAGAATGTGTTATAACGTCTGCTACTAGTCAATATACGGCTACGGGATCTGGTAAATACTTAAAAGATTCTGAAAAACTTGCATGGGGGAATAAAGATCGTGATGGTCTCTATTTGGATTATCAGATTGATTTTAAAATTAAGCAGGTTGCAACTAAAGATACTTTGGTTTGGCAGAGAAGGGGAGTTGTCCCAGAAGAATTTACACCGAAATATGTAGAATGACTAATTCAAAGATTGAAATATGAAAAGTTATAAAGCTTTATTATATATGGTTTCTGTATTAGGTATATCTATCTCTTGTGCAGAAAACAATTGGGCGGATTTTGAGGTGGAAAAACCGGAGAATATCGTAGAATATGAATATCTGAATGAATATTCTACTTTGAGATCTTATGTGGATGATGCTTCTCTTGTTAGTGTAGGAGCTGCAGTAAATAGTTCAGATATTATTAAAGGGGAAATACTTTATGGTTTGGTGGGTTCGAATTTTAATGAATTATATCCTCTTAGTGGTATGTGGCATGGAGATTGTGTCCAAAATGATGGGAGTATGAATTTTCAGTCGATGAAGAATTTCTTTGAAAGTGCCCAAAAGATGAACATGACTGTTTTTGGGCATGCAATTTGTAGTTCTGAGAATCAGAATGGGACTTATTTGAATACTTTACTTGCTGATAAGCCATTGCCTGATGAGCAAATGCTCCAGACTCGTTCTTCCACTATGAAAAAAGAATATTTAGTAAGGACTGATTTTGAGAATGGGTTAACTGTAGAAGGAGGAAAATGGAGCGCTTGGGGAGATGCGATAAAGAATCATGGTAATTTTTGGAAAGTTGTTGACGGTGAAGGCTATAATGGAACTAAAGGATATAAGATTATGGTTGGCAGCGGTTATACTGCTACCAAAGGTCAAACTGTTGTACAATTCTCCCCTGAAATTCCAGCTATAGAAAATACTACTTATTATTTGAATCTAAAAGTTAAAGCTAGTAGAAATTGTACAATATCGTCGGAATTCAGAGAAAATGGAAGCTCTAGTGCAATTGGAAAATTTACTCCAAATATTGATGTTTCTACAGAATGGAAAGAAGTTACAGTTTCTTGTCCAAGCGTATCAGGCAATATTTATCGTTTTTATTTGAATGTAGGTGAAGTTGATGGTACAATTTGGTTTGATGATATTTCTGTGTATTATGAAATTGCAGGTGGTATTCCTCAAACTCCTGAAGAAAAGAAAGATACTTTAATTTGGGCTATGGATAAATGGATTAGCGGGTTAATGGACGTTTCAAAGGATGTAATAAAGAATTGGAATGTAATAGATAAACCTTTGGCAGTGGATGATAGAGATGGTGATGGTTACTATGATTTGCAGTCAGCTAGTAATGGAAATGACTCTGATTTTTATTGGGGGGATTATTTAGGAACAGATTATCCACGGATAGTTGTAGATTTAGTACGTCGATATGGTTCTGGAAATCTAAATCTGTATGTAAATGAAACAGATTTGATTGCAGATTCTAATAGGTTGAAAAGCTTAATACATTGGATTAACCAATGGGAAAGTGATAATAAAACGGTAATAGATGGTATTTCAACAACGATGCATCTAACATGTATGCTTGATGAATCTGCACAAAAAGTTCAGGAAGAACATATTAAAAACGCTTTTGCACAATTGGCTGAGACTGGTAAGCTAATTCGTATATCAGCTCTTGATATGAATATGGCAGATGCTATAGGTATAGAAATTCCCGCTGCGAATCGTACGTTGGAACAAGAAAAGAAGATGTCGGATTTTTATACATTTGTGTTGTCTGCTTATGCAGAACAAATCCCTGTGGTACAGTGGGGAGGAATTGTAAAAGAGAATATTGTTGATGATGAGAGAGGCTTATGGTCTGAGGATTATATGCGTAAACCTGTTTATGCAGGTTTTGCAGAAGGTTTACGCAGTTTCTCTAAAGTTAATGATTTGTAAACTAAAAAAGGAGAATGTATCATATCGATTAATTATTGTAGATACATTCTTCTTTTATTCTAATATTTTGATAGGGTTGCTTATGCTGTATAGTCGAATAAATTATTTTAGTCTTTTATCGTTTGTCCTTTTGCTTTTTCTATTTTTGTCTTGTTCGGATGATGTAGAGAATGACGTCTCATTACAGTTGGAGGAATCAATATTGTTTTTTGGACCTGCAGCTGGAGAGCAAAATGTATGTGTAACTTCTGATGGAGATTGGGAAGTTAAAGTAACTTCTGGATCAGATTGGTGTACTTGTGTATCTGAGCTTTCTATACTCATTATAAAAGTAGCTGCTAATAATACGGGTGAGAAACGTATTGCTACAGTTTTAGTTTCCAGCGGCAACCAGAAGAGTGAACTGAGGATAGAACAGGAAAGTGTTGTTCCTGAATTGGAGGTACAACCAAGTTCGTTGCGGTTTACATCGGAAGGAGGTGTACAGGAGATTGAAATTGATTGTAATGTTGAGTGGAAAACAGAAGTGGTAACGTCTATGACAAGCTGGGTAAGCTGTGATGTGAAAGAAGGTACAAACGATGTTTTAGTTGTAACAGTAGAGTCCAATCCTATAACTCGTCAACGAGTAGCGATGCTTCGTATTACTGCAGCAGGTCTTAAAGAAGATATAACTGTTATTCAGGATTTTATGGCTTCGTCAATTGTTTATCCACAAGTTGAAACTAGTTTTGATATGGCTTTATTGGAAGATGAATTCGGTACGACTTTACCGGATTTTAGTCATGTTGGTTATATGGGAAGTGAAGTACCGATACCAGATGGTGTGCCTGTAAAAATAACCTTGACATCTCCTGGAGAAAGCGAGGATGCAACGGCTATGATACAAAAGGCTATTGATGAATTATCAGCTATGCCATTAAATGGAAATTTTCGTGGAGCTATATTATTGAGAAGTGGCATATATCGTATTCAGCATGAACTATATATACAAAATAGTGGCATTGTATTACGTGGTGAGGGTAGTGATGAGAATGGCACTAAATTAATAGCTGCAGGTGTGAAGGATGGAGAAAAACATCATAGATTGATTAATGTTAAAGGAAGTGGACAGCTTAATCCTTCTACTCCTGCGGTATATAATATAAAGGATGATTATGTACCTGTCGGCCGTTTTTGGGTAACTGTTGACAATGTAATGGATTTCCATGAAGGAGACCATGTGACTATATTCCGTCCTGGAACAGATAACTGGATTCATGATTTGCGGATGGATCAAATATATGCGCCTGGCGATAATAGCGGATCTAATTGGACTGCAAAGGGATATAACTTGGATTATGAACGTGTTATTACACGAATAATAGGTGATACACTCCATTTTGACAACCCTATACTGATGTCTATGGAAAAAAAATATGGTGGAGGTGCTGTTTATAAATCTGAAATACAAGGACGTTTGAGTCATTGTGGGATAGAAAATATGCAGATAATTAGTGAATTCGATGAAACTAAGAAAGATAAAACTGGATACTTTAATGATGAGGATCATAGTTGGACGGCTGTGGATATAACCAAGACTGAACATAGTTGGATTCGTAACGTCACCTCTCGTTATTTTGCCTATGGATTGGCTGAAATTCGAGATAAATCTCTTTTTGTTACAATTGAAAATTGTAAATGTTTGGATGGTGTCGCAAAACGTGAAGGAGGTAGACTTTATTCTTTCTTGATATCAGATGCTTCAGCATGTTTGGTTCGGAACTGTGAAACATCTCATGGTCGTCATGATTGTATCACAGGTTCCAAGGGTGTTGGTCCTAACGTGTTTGTTAATATAAAAATAAGAAATGCCCATGCTGACACAGGACCTCATCAACGTTGGAATGTAGGAACGTTATATGATAATATAGATAGTGATGGCGATATATTGGTACAGGATCGTGGAAATTGGGGAACCGGCCATGGATGGGCTGGAGCCAATCAGTATTTGTGGAATTGTATAGCTAAAAGGATTTGCGTTCAAAGCCCATGGGCATCAGCTAAAAATTATAGTATTGGAAGTAAGGGTACTAAGAGTTCTGGAACGCATAATAATACAGATAGACCAGATGGAGTTTGGGTAGAACAAGGAAAAACGGTCTTTCCACAGTCACTGTTTGAGGCACAGCTAGAATTGCGTATTAGAAATGGAAGATTCTATCATTCAAAATAACTATAATATTTTGTATAAATAGATGTATGTTTTATGATAGCTCTATTATTCAATTCAATAGATTCTTGCTAATAAATTAAGATTAAACAATAGAATCGTTATTAATAAGTTTAAAATATGTCAATTTTGGTCGTCGAAATATTGTCAAGTATGTATTTTAAAGAGTAAGAAAAATAGATGAGGAATATATGCTAACAGCTGAAAAAGGAATAGAATAGCATAATTCAATGATTTTGGCGAATTAACAGTATTCCACCATTTTTTAAATGCATAACCTTGGGCTCTGTGTAGATGGGTATCTGACAACGTAACTGAGGAAAGTTTGGAGAAGAATCTTGTGGAACTGATATCGGCGCGAAAACGGTTTACACGTGATAAGTCGTTTTAGGAATGATGTCATACTATTCTATCCTGCCATGGGAAAAGGATAGGAAGATATGCACGGCCAAAATTAGTTGAAGGAAAACGAACTGTTAAAATTAGGATACCATAGGATGTACTGGATATAAAGTGAACAAAAGATGGTTTTACGGGCTGAAATGATATTCCAAAGCACTCAAATATTTTATGAGTCTGGTTGTATGGTTTTTTGTGGATGAAAGAATAGATAAATGGAAACTATATTTTCATAGAAGTGAGGCGCCATATGTTCAGAATATCCTGAATTTTGATAGGATATGCTTTCAGTCCGAATTCTGCTTTGGAGATATCAAGTAATATGCTGGAATAATGAACTGATAGTCAACATACTTTCGGTAATTGTTATTTCATTTTAATGAATCACCTGCAGGAATTAACTTAGTTAAGACTATTTGTTTGATATTTTTTGCAATTCGTTTTGCTTACGGCTAAATGAATTGTAATTGACTAATTTATTACCCTATGAAAGTTAAACTTTTTATTTGTTTGTTACTGGCTCTATTTGGAAGTATAGCCCTATTGTCTGCAGCCAATGATGTAGAAAAGTTGCGTCGTCTGTTCGTGGAACAGGTATTGGCACCTCGGGCTGATGCTGAAAAGGTTGAGCAAATTATGAGTACTTTGACTCCTGAAGGATTTTGGCCGGGAATTGATTATACGGATGTATCTCGTACAGGTTTCCGTCATACTATTCATCTGGACAATCTGTTGCTGATGGCACGTGCCTACAGGCAGTCTGGTTCACCTTTACAGGGCGATGAAAAGTTACGTGAGAAGTTCGATTTGGCGTTGAAATATTGGTTGGCGCATGATTTCCGTTGCGACAACTGGTGGCATAATGAGATAGGTACCCCCGGTTCTTTCATTTCTTTATTGCTAGTGATGGATGAGAGTCTGAGGGAAGAGCAAAAGGAGGGTATGCTCCCAATCGCCCGGCGGGCAAATCTGAATGCATGGGGAGCCAGACCTAGTGGCGACCGCATTAAGATTGCCGGCATGCAGGCCAAAACGGCTTTGTTCTGTCGGGACGAGAAGGAACTGAAAATGGTGCTGAAAGTGATTGAAGGAGAAATCAAATTGGTGGCACCGACGGAAAGAGGGATACAGGTTGATTACAGTTTTCATCATCGTGTAGATCGTGTCAACAATACGTTGTCGTATGGATTGGGCTATGTAGATGCTTTTGCAGAATGGGCCTCTAATGTCAACGGAACCAGATATGCTTTTTCGGAGAAGGCTGTCAGGATGGCAGTCGATTATTATCTGGACGGAATCTGTAAACAGATGGTGTACGGACGGATAGAAGATCCTGGTATTCAGAACAGAGATATAACGAGAAGGCATGGAAGGCTGGTCTTTTCTTCTGTTACTCCAATGAGGTTGATGAAAGTTACAGATTACCGACATGAAGAACTGGAGAATGTAGTTAAGGCTAGGGAGGGAAAGGACTATACTCCTGCTTCATTTGCGAAGTTTTTCTGGCAAAGCGAACATTTTGTATTCCAACGTCCCAGTTTCTATACTTCAGTACGAATGTTTTCTTCCCGAAACAGGAATATGGAAGAACCTTATAATGGTGAAGGACTGAAAAATCATTTTAGGGGAGATGGTACCAATTACTTGTCTTTGGATGGAGAGGAATATGTTAATCTGGCTCCTGTCTATGATTGGTCCTGTATCCCAGGCGCTACAACTGTTCGGTTGGAAGAGATGCCTTCCGAGAAGGAAATACAGCAAAAGGGGGAAATGGATTTTGTAGGCGGCGTGACGGACGGCTTGTATGGGGCGGCGGCATTCGACTTTTCCAGTCCTCACAATCCGTTGCATGCCAGAAAGAGCTGGTTCTTCTTTGACGATATGTATGTTTGTATGGGCACTGGCATAGAATCTGATTCCGAATATCCGATTGTGACAACTATAAATCAATGTCGTTTGTCTGGAGAGGTCGTGGCTGGCACATCTGATGAAACGAAGGTCTTGGCTTCAGGAAGTATTTCTTCTGATTGTCTAACTTGGGTCTGGCACGATTATGTGGGCTATATTTCCCCCGTCGGTCAGAGTCTTGAAATAAAGAATGATTTGGTGAAGGGCAGCTGGACCAGCGTAAATCGCCAAACTGGCTCTTCCTGGGCAATTGTGACAGATTCTATTTTTAAACTGTTGCTTGACCATGGGAAACAGCCTCATGGAAAGGAATATATCTATTATGTGGTTCCGCATGTTGACAGGGAACATCTTTCCAGATATGTAAAACACTCTCCTGTACAGGTTTTGTCAAATACCAGGCAGATGCAGGCGGTAGAACATCGGGAGAACGGGGTACTTTATGTTGTATGCTATGAAGCTTGTAAGCTGGATTGTGGAAAAGGGAAGATTCTTGCAATGGATACGCCCGGCATGTATATGCTGCGTTTTGATCCGCAGGGGAATATACTTTCGCTGACGGTATCTGATCCTACTCGTAAGTTGTCGGATATGCATTTGTCTGTAAAAGGACATTGTTCTCCCGTTGACAAAGCAATGCTTTCCTCTTACGAATACGATGCTTTGTCTGATGTAACTGAGATGATTGTCCAAATGCCTCAGGCTGAATACGCAGGGAAGAGTGTTGTCATAGAATTTTAAACAAGAAAGGAATAAACAAAAGTAAAGGGAAAAAGTTATGAAAAGCTTAATTACAAAAATGGTATATGGATTGGGGTTGTGCCTCCTCTCTTCTTGTGTCGGACAACCGAAAGCTGAGCCTATGGAATCCGTCATCTCCAGAGGACTTGACAGGGCTGCTGAGCAGGTCGTACTAATGGCGAAGGAACTGGAAAATGCGGAAGGACGTTTGCCCAAGAGCATCAAGGACGGAAAGTTGGAAACAAGTAACTGCTATTGGTGGTGCAGCGGCTTCTTTCCGGGAGAACTTTGGTATCTGTACGAATATACCCAAAAGCCAGAGCTGAAGAAATATGCGGAGTTGTATACAGATCGTCTTGAGAAAGTGCAATATGTGACGACAAGCCATGATGTGGGTTTTATGCTTTATTGCAGTTACGGAAACGGGTTACGTCTGACTGGTAATAAACAATATCGCGACGTATTGGTGCAGGGAGCTCGTTCGCTGAGCACACGATACAATCCTGTAGTGAAGGCACTGCGCTCGTGGAATCATGGTGACTGGCAGTTTCCAGTTATCATAGACAATATGATGAACCTGGAGTTGTTGACCTGGGCTGGCAAGGAAACTGGAGACACGACGTTGGTCAACATTGCGACCGAACATGCCAATACTACCCTGAAGAATCATTTCCGGAAAGATTACAGTACGTATCATGTCGTGTCGTATGATACCATTACAGGCCTCCCCGACGTAAAGCAGACCCATCAGGGATATGCCGACGAGTCGGCCTGGGCCAGAGGTCAGGCGTGGGCGTTGTATGGATACACCATGATGGCACGCGAAACGGGCGATGATGCTTATCTGCAACAAGCCAAGCACATTGCTTTATTCTTGATGAATCATCCCCGTATGCCGGAAGACAAGGTTCCGTATTGGGATTTTGATACGCCCGACATACCGAATACAACCCGTGACGCCTCGGCTGCGGCCATCATGGCATCAGCTTTGATAGAGTTGAGCCAGATAGACCAGTCGTCTGAAGCTGCGGGCTATTTGGCTTATGCGGAAGATCAGTTGCGGTCGCTTTCGTCTCCCGAATATTTGGCCGAGGCAGGAACGAACTGCAATTTCGTGTTGAAGCATTCGACCGGCTATTTTAAAGCTGGCAGTGAAGTGGATGTGCCGTTGAGTTATGCCGACTATTATTATGTGGAAGCTTTGATGCGTTTGAAGAAAATTATTGAGGAATAATACAAAAAGGCTGCGTTATGAACAAAAAACTTTTATTGTTGGTACTATTAGTTGTTTGTGTTGGATGGATATCGGCTCAGGAATCCTATAAGTATCTGAGTCTGGATATGAAACGAATGGAGGACGTCCGGAGTACAGAGGCCGGTCGAAACGAAAGAACCGGTTGGATAAAACGGGCCGATGAACAATTGAAGAAAGGACCTTACTCGGTAACCTATAAGAAGGTCCTTCCGCCCAGTGGAGATAAACATGATTATATCAGTATGGGGCCCTATTGGTGGCCTAATCCGAAAACGGCCGACGGCTTGCCTTATGTCCGTAGGGATGGAGAGCGCAATCCGGAAAGGAATAAGTATTCGGATGCCGGCCAATTGTCGAAAGTGATAGACGGCGTCTTTACTTTGGGAAATGCCTATTATTATACGAATGACGAACGGTATGCAAAGAAAGCGTTTGAGCTGGTTGACACTTTCTTTGTGACCCCGGCTACCCGCATGAATCCCAATCTGAAATACGGGCAATTTATTCCGGGTATTTGCGAGGGGCGTGGCATCGGGATTATTGAAACACGATTTATGGGCCGTTTGTTGGAAGGGGTTACTTTGATGTACGGAGCCGAGAGCTGGGACAAGCATGTGTATGAAGGGCTGAAGCGATGGATTCGGGATTATCTGACTTGGTTGCAGACTCATCCGTATGGAATCGATGAAAGTAAGGCACATAATAACCACGGGACTTATTATGATGTCCAATGTGTGGCCATGAATCTGTTTTTGGGGCAGGTGGACGAGGCGAAGCGTCTGATTGTCGAGTCAACGCAGAAACGTTTGCAGAAGCAGGTGGCCAAAGACGGAAGTCAACCATACGAGCTGGAAAGGACGAATTCCTGGAGCTATGCCACCATGAACCTGCAGGGTTTTATCCTTATGGCGAAGATGGGAGAAAGAATAGGTGTGGATTTATGGCATTATACGCACGAGGGGCAGATGTATCTGAAGTCGATGATCGACTGGTTCGTCCCTTTCCTGAAAAAAGAGAAAGTCTGGACGTGGAAGCAAATTGGCAATGCGAAGGTCGAAGCAATGGCGGATGTCTTGCGGACGGCAGCGTTTGTGTATGGCGATCGGTCTTATTCAGAGCTGGCCGACAATTTGAAGCCTATCCATGAACATATTTAATAGATGAAAAAGAGAAAGGCTGAATAGAAAATGTGTAGTTCAATAGTATATAAAAGATATAATATGTATGGCGGAAAGAAAAGTATCATTCTTTTGTTGATGATTGTTTGCTCCCTGTTTTGTTGTGGTCATATTGCTCAGGCAAATGGTGGGATGAGCGATTTGGTGAAGATTAAAAATAATTTTAAGAAAGTATATATTACAGGTTCGCCTTTGACGGACGAGCTGCAAAGGGAATTGGAGGCCAATCCGCCAGGTTTCGGAGCATCGGACAGAGTGGTGATGGAGCTTCAGCAGCGGGTCCCTTTCAGCAAGGCTTTTATTGAAGAATTGCTGGCCAGGCAAAATGAGGAAGGAGCTTGGACGGATATTAATTATGCCGATAAGACACGCTCGGGATGGGAACCTCGTCTGCATCCCGAAAGAATTCTCGGGTTGGTGAAAGTCTGTCAGGATGAGAATAGTGAATTCTATCAATCGGAGGAAGTAATGAAAGCCATACATGCCGCTTTGGGATTCTGGTTCAAGGAAAAATTGAGATGTCCGAATTGGTATTACAATCAGATTGGTGTGCCGCGTACGCTGGGTGTGGCTTTCATTCTATTTGAAGAACATCTGACGGCCGATGAAAAGGAACAGGCTGTCGAGCTGATGAAAGACTCACGGTTTGGCATGACCGGGCAGAATAAGGTATGGCTGGCCGGGAATGTGATGATGCGGGCATTGTTGGAAAATGATGTCGCTTTAGTGCAGCAGGCTCGGGATACCATCGTGTCGGAAATCCGTGCAGGACAGAAGGAGGGCATTAAAGACGATTGGAGCTTCCATCAGCATGGTCCTCAGCAGCAGTTCGGTAACTATGGCTTGGCCTATATCAGCAGTATGAGCCTCTTTTCCGGCCTGTTTGCAGGGACATCGATGGCGTTTTCGGACGAGCAGTTGGACATGATAGGCTCGCTGCTCGACCAAGGCTATCAGTGGATTATTTGGAAGGGCAATATGGATGTCAGTGCTTTAGGGCGCCAGTTGTTTCAGTCGGCACCCGGACACAAGGCTTTGGGAGTGGCTTTTGCTGCCGCAGAGCTGGGAGGCGGGACAAACCGTTTTTGCAATGAGGTGGCCGAGAGGATGATGCGCAATTGTTTCAGCCCGAACAACACGCTGGACGGGCACAAGCACTTCTGGCAGTCCGACTATACCCTCATGAGGCAGCCTACCTGGATGGCTTCCCTGAAAATGGCTTCTACACGTGTGCTTGGCACAGAAAGCATGAACGGAGACAATAAGGAGGGATATTATCTGGCAGACGGCGCCTTGTTCGTTTATGGTACCGGACGGGAATATTGGGACATTTTTCCCGTATGGGATTGGAGAAGGGTGCCGGGCGTTACGACTTACGCGAGTGATGCCGCCATGCCTGTGCTGAGGAAGTCGTACTATCCGGGCAACGGGTCGGATTTTGTCGGAGGCATTTCGGACGGAAAGCAGGGATTGAGCGTGATGGAGTTGAAACGTGACGGGTTGACAATGCGTAAGTATTGTTTGTTCACTTCCGAGGTACTGGTTGTTTTGGGGAGTGGAATACAGTCGGACAGCCTGTTGCCGGTAACCACCTCGATAGAGCAATGCTGGGCCGAGGATAAGGCAGAGGTATGGACCGATGGCAGATGGAAGAAGCTGTCTTCTCGTCAGACGTTTGCCGGGAAAGGCCTCCGTCTGCTCCATGGCCAAAAGGGATATGTCATACCGGACGGACAATGCGTAGCCGAGGTGGAAGAAAAGACCGGCCGCTGGCATGACGTCATGCAGGTTTATAGGGAGCAGACCGAGGAAGGGAAGGTGTTCAGTCTCTATGTGAATCATGGAAGCCGTCCGGATGGCGCTTCCTATCAGTATTACATTCTTCCCCAAGCCGACAGAAAGGCGGTGGAGCGTTTTTCCACGGACAGCTTCAAGGTGATGGCCAATACGGAGAAGATGCAGGTGGTATACGCAGCAAAGGAGGATGCCTGGTGGATTGCGGCTTGGGAAGAAGGAACATTCGTATTGGATAGTTCCCTCAGGGTGTCTGTTCATACTCCGGGACTTTATTGCGTCAAGCGACAGGGAGGTTCGTACCAGATACTCTGCGGCGACCCGACACAGCAACGCGATTCATTGGTGCTGGAAGTCAACGGTGTGAAGAAAACCATTCGTTTGCCTCAGGGCAAGGATAGGGGGACGTCGGTCGTTTGTAAATTCTGAGTCTCTGGTTTCCGATGTCTCGTATGAATGGTTCAGGTCAGGATGTACCGGATCTGAACCATTTATTTTTACAGAATGGAAGGCTTTTATAGCGCCTCCCGCCCCATAGGATGAATATCTTTTGCAGATGTCGTTTTTCGGGCAGTACCTGAAGACCTTTCAGTCCCTACCTGAAGACCTTTCAGATGCTACCTGAATAAAACCTGAAAACTTTTCAGCAAATAAAAGGATGTATCTGAAAAATGAGCATTGATTATCAGTTGATTATATGCGTTGTTCGTCGTAATGGGCCTTCTGCCGGGAGTGGCGGATGTCGGGCGGGTGTGCGACCTCTTGACTATGGGCCCGATGGATGTTTTTGCTTGGATTCAGGATTTCTTTAATCTTTACATTTTGTAACCTGTTTGAGAGCGTTCGGCCATACCGTTGAAGCTGGCAGTCTGCCTGTCTGTTGTTCTTTCCGATAACTCTGAGGTCTGTTTCGAGTCAGATTTTCGGTATGGAGAGAATGGGTTTTCGGGGATTTTCCGCCAAAGGCCCCGGCTCCTATGGCCGATTTTCCCACTTTTTTCTTCTAATATTTTGTACTCGAAGAGATTATTTATATCTTTGCCGTCGGAAACGGATGAAAGGTGGAGGGGCAGTCAAGCTCCTCTTTTTTATTCTTATACGGTTTAATCTGGTATGATAGAGAAAAAAACGATTTGTGAACTTGTAGAAGAGTGGCTGAAGGACAAGGATTATTTCCTGGTAGAAGTTTCCGTAAGCCCGGATGACAAGATTGTGGTAGAGATTGACCACAAGGACGGTGTTTGGATTGAAGATTGTGTGGACCTGAGCCGCTACATCGAGTCGCGCTTGAACCGCGATGCCGAAGACTTCGAACTGGAAGTGGGCTCGGCCGGCATCGGACAGCCTTTCAAGGTGCTTCAGCAGTACCTCAACCACATTGGCGAAGAAGTGGAAGTGATGACCAAGGACGGACGCAAGCTGACAGGCGTACTGAAGAATGCCGACGAACAGCATTTTACCGTTACCGTTCAGAAGAAGGTGAAGGAAGAAGGAATGAAGCGCCCGAAGATGGTGGACGAAGACCTCGACTTCACGTACGAAGAAATAAAATATACTAAATACTTAATCAGCTTTAAATAAGATTATGGCCAAGAAAGAAGAAACAGTCAGCATGGTTGACACATTCTCGGAATTTAAGGAACTGAAGAATATAGACAGAACCACGATGGTGAGCGTGCTCGAGGAGTCGTTCCGGAGTGTGATTGCAAAGATGTTTGGTACGGATGAGAATTATGACGTCATCGTGAACCCTGACAAAGGTGACTTTGAAATCTGGCGTAACCGGGAAGTGGTGGCCGACGAGGACCTGACTAATCCCAATCTGCAGATTTCTTTGAGTGAAGCTCAGAAGATTGACGCTTCGTATGAAGTGGGCGAAGAGGTGACCGATGAAGTGAATTTTGCCAAGTTCGGCCGTCGTGCCATTCTGAATCTGCGTCAGACCCTGGCTTCCAAAATTCTGGAACTGGAAAAGGACAGCCTTTATAACAAGTATATTGACAAGGTAGGTACGGTGGTGAATGCCGAAGTTTATCAGATCTGGAAGAAGGAAATTCTTTTGTTGGACGACGAAGGCAACGAACTGCTCTTGCCCAAGACCGAGCAGATACCGAGCGACTTCTACCGCAAGGGCGAGACGGCGCGTGCCGTAGTGGCCCGTGTGGACAACAAGAACAACAATCCCAAGATTATCCTGAGCCGTACGTCACCTGTGTTCCTGCAGCGTTTGTTCGAGATGGAGGTGCCCGAAATCAACGACGGTCTCATCACCATCCGCAAGATTGCCCGCATCCCCGGCGAACGTGCCAAGATAGCCGTCGAAAGCTATGACGACCGCATCGACCCCGTAGGAGCCTGCGTGGGCGTGAAGGGCAGCCGCATCCATGGCATCGTGCGCGAGCTGCGCAACGAGAACATCGATGTCATCAACTATACATCGAACATCCAGCTCTTCATCCAGCGCGCCTTGAGCCCGGCCAAGATTTCTTCCATCCGTCTGAACGAAGAGGAACACAAGGCCGAAGTCTTCCTGAAGCCCGAAGAAGTGTCCTTGGCCATCGGTAAGGGAGGTCTGAACATCAAGTTGGCCAGCATGCTGACAGAATACACCATCGACGTCTTCCGCGAAGTGGATGGTACTACCTTGGAGGATGAAGACATCTATCTCGACGAATTCCGCGATGAAATAGAAGGTTGGGTCATCGACGCTATCAAGGGCATCGGCATTGATACGGCAAAAGCCGTGTTGAACGCTCCGCGCGAAATGCTGATCGAGAAAGCCGACTTGGAGGAAGAAACGGTGGATGAAGTATTGCGTATACTGAAACAGGAGTTTGAAAAAGAGTAATTGATGTGCTGATGGTTGGATGTGCCAATGTGTGCTGCTTAAGCCCGGTTGAGGCACATTGAGGAAAGAACGTATACAACTTGGAAGCACACTGGCACATTGGCACATTAAATCATTAAAAGTAATATATGACGATAAGGTTAAATAAAGTAACAAGAGATTTGAATGTAGGCATTACGACGGCAGTCGAATTCCTGCAAAAGAAAGGTTTTGTCGTAGAGGCAAACCCCAATACAAAAATTACCGACGAACAGTTTGAGATGCTGAAGAAAGAATTCAGCACAGATAAGGACCTTAAAATAAAGTCTGAACGTTTCTTGCAGGAGCGTCAGTCGAAAGAACGTAAGGGCTCAGTCGCCATTGAGGGTTATGAGACCAAGGACGAAACCAAGGCAAAGTCTGATGAAATCAAGACTATGATTCCTGAAGATATTCGTCCGAAGTTCAAGCCTGTAGGTAAAATCGATTTGAACAATCTCGGCAAGAAGCCTGTGATTGAACCGGAGCCTGTTGTGCAGCCTGAAGTGTCGGAAGAGCCTGAACAAAAGAAAGAGGAACCGATTGCCGCCGAGCCGCAACCGGTTGTGAAGGCGTCGGAAGAAGCTGCTGAAGTCGCTTCAGAGGAGGCTGCTGCACCTGTCGCAGAAAAAGTGGAAGTAGAAAAAGCTACGAGAGAAGTGGAAGCAGAAGCCGTTTCGCATGAGGAGGAGGCTTCTTCAGCCGAAGGGCAAACAGAAATAGAAAACGAAGAAAAAACGCAGCAGATGGATGCTCCAAAAGAACACGAAGAAGAAATCTTCAAGTTACATAAACCTGAATTCGTCTCAAAGATTAACGTTATTGGCCAGATTGATCTTGCCGCTTTGAACCAGTCTACCCGTCCCAAGAAAAAGTCCAAAGAGGAAAAGCGAAAGGAACGCGAGGAAAAGGAAAAGCAGCGGATGGATCAGAAGCGTCAGATGAAGGAAGCCATCATGAAAGAAATCCGTCGGGAAGACAACAAGCTGAAAGACGATCAGGATGGCGAAGGAAACAGCAAAAAGAAACGCAACCGGATCAATAAGGAGAAGGTTGACATAAATAATGTATCCAACTATCAGAAAGGCAGCGACCACTCGAAGGGCGCCAATGCCGGTGGCCAGCAGGGAGGCGGAAAGAAGAATAAGGACCGCTTCAAGAAACCTGTCATCAAGCAGGAGGTGAACGAAGAAGATGTGGCCAAGCAGGTAAAGGAAACGCTGGCCCGTCTGACATCGAAAGGAAAGAACAAGGGAGCCAAATACCGTAAGGAAAAACGTGAACAGGTAGCTGACCGCATGCACGAACTTGAAAATCAGGAACGGGCAGAGAGCAAGGTGCTGAAGCTGACCGAGTTCGTGACGGCCAACGAGCTGGCCAGCATGATGGACGTCCCCGTTACGCAGGTTATCGCCACTTGCATGAGCATCGGCATCATGGTGTCTATCAACCAGCGTCTGGATGCGGAAACTATCAATCTGGTAGCTGAGGAGTTTGGCTTCAAGACCGAGTATGTCAGTGCTGAGGTAGCCCAGGCCATTGTCGAGGAAGAGGATGCGGAGGAAGACCTGCAGCCTCGTGCGCCGATTGTCACTGTGATGGGCCATGTGGACCATGGTAAGACGTCGTTGCTCGACTACATCCGCAAGGCAAATGTAATTGCCGGTGAGGCGGGTGGCATTACCCAGCATATCGGTGCCTATAACGTGACGTTGGAAGACGGACGTAAGATTACGTTCCTGGATACTCCGGGTCATGAGGCGTTTACCGCCATGCGTGCCCGTGGTGCCAAGGTGACTGATATTGCCATCATCATTGTAGCTGCCGACGACAATGTCATGCCGCAGACCAAGGAAGCCATCAACCATGCTATGGCTGCAGGTGTTCCCATTGTGTTTGCCATCAACAAGATTGATAAGCCGACGGCCAATCCCGACAAGATTAAGGAGGAACTGGCCAATATGAACTTCCTGGTAGAGGAATGGGGCGGTAAATACCAGTCACAGGACATCTCGGCCAAGAAGGGTATCGGCGTGCATGAACTGATGGAGAAGGTCTTGCTGGAAGCTGAAATGCTGGAGCTGAAAGCAAATCCGAACCGTAAGGCTACGGGTTCCATTATCGAATCGTCGCTCGACAAAGGTCGCGGTTATGTGGCCACGGTACTTGTTTCTAATGGTACATTGAAAGTCGGCGATATCGTTCTGGCAGGAACCAACTATGGTAAGGTGAAGGCCATGTTCAATGAGCGTAACCAGCGTATGACTCAGGCTGGTCCGTCTGAACCGGCCCTTATCTTGGGATTGAACGGCGCACCTGCTGCCGGTGATACTTTCCATGTGATTGAAACCGAGCAGGAAGCCCGTGAAATTGCCAACAAGCGTGAACAGTTGCAGCGCGAACAGGGCTTGCGTACGCAGAAGATGCTGACCCTCGATGAAGTGGGCCGTCGTCTGGCTTTGGGTGACTTCCACGAACTGAATGTCATTGTCAAGGGTGATGTGGACGGTTCGGTTGAGGCGTTGAGCGACTCGCTGATCAAGCTCTCTACGGAGCAGATTCAGGTCAATGTGATTCACAAGGGTGTCGGTCAGATTTCCGAATCTGATGTCTCTTTGGCCGCAGCGTCCGATGCGATTATCGTCGGTTTCCAGGTACGCCCGTCTGGCGCGGCAGCTAAGCTGGCCGAGCAGGAAGGCGTGGATATCCGTAAGTATTCGGTCATCTACGATGCGATCGAGGAGGTGAAGGCTGCTATGGAAGGTATGCTTGCTCCTACGGTGAAAGAACAGGTTACGGCTACCATCGAAGTGCGTGAAGTCTTCAATATCAGCAAGGTCGGTATGGTTGCCGGTGCAATGGTGAAGACCGGTAAGGTGAAACGTACCGACAAGGCCCGTCTGATTCGCGACGGTATCGTGGTGTTTACCGGCAATATCAATGCGTTGAAACGTTTCAAGGACGATGTAAAGGAAGTCGGCACCAATTTCGAATGCGGTATCAGCCTGACAGGTTGCAACGATATCAAGGTTGGTGACGTCATTGAAACTTATGAGGAAGTGGAAGTGAAGCAGACGCTTTGATTCTGAACAATAGATTTTTCAGCCGCAGACAACGCGGATGACACGGATTTTAATGTTGCGCGAATGTTCGTGCTGCCGATTTGCGGGAAAAGGTTAAATCTGCGTTGTCGGTGTTGTCTGCGGCTGGTGTTATAATATAATTGAGGAGGGTATGACAACTATAGATATTGTAATACTCATAGTTTTGGGAGCCGGTGCGATTGTGGGCTTTACCAAGGGATTTCTGAAACAATTGGCGGGCCTGCTGGGATTGGTTGCGGGTCTGCTGATTGCCAAAGCTCTGTATGCAACCGTGGCCGAACGTTTCTTCCTGCCGCTTACCGACTCGCTGACGGTGGCGCAAGGCATTGCTTTTGTTGTCATTTGGCTGGCCGTACCCTTGGCTTTTCTGCTGTTGGCCACGTTGCTGACCAAAGCGATGGAAGCTGTTGCACTGGGGTGGGTCAACCGTTTGCTGGGAGCTGGATTGGGCTTGTTGAAATCGGCTCTGTTGGTAAGCCTGCTCATTTGTGTGGTTGAATATATTGATTCGGACAACACTCTCCTCAAGAGAACAAAGAAGCAGGAGTCTGTGTTATATTATCCGATGGAGAAGTTTGCGGGCATATTCTTGCCGGCAGCCAGGGAGGTGGCCGGTGAACTTCTTCAATAGGTTGAACGATGAACTTGAATTATAGACAAGATATGCGACAAGAAGAACCCAATAAATACGTCAAGGAACTCACGCAGGAAAAGTACAAGTATGGCTTTACGACCGATGTGCATACCGATGTGATCGAGAAGGGTTTGAACGAGGATATTATCCGTCTTATCTCCGAAAAGAAGGGAGAGCCCGACTGGATGCTGGAGTTCCGCCTGAAGGCTTACCGCCACTGGTTGACGCTGGAGATGCCTACGTGGGCCCATCTCCGTATTCCTGAGATTGATTACCAGGCTATTTCTTATTACGCCGACCCTACCAAGAGGAAGGAGGGCCCCAAGAGCATGGATGAGGTAGATCCCGAGTTGATCAAGACCTTCAACAAGCTGGGCATTCCTCTGGAGGAGCAGATGGCGCTGAGCGGCATGGCCGTGGACGCCGTGATGGACTCCGTTTCCGTGAAGACTACCTTCAAGGAAACACTGATGGAGAAAGGCATCATCTTCTGCTCGATGAGCGAGGCCATACGCGAACATCCCGACCTGGTACAGAAGTACTTGGGATCTGTGGTGCCTTACCGTGACAACTTTTTTGCCGCGCTCAACTCGGCCGTCTTCTCCGACGGGTCGTTTGTGTATATTCCCAAGGGGGTACGGTGCCCGATGGAGCTGTCTACTTACTTCCGTATCAATGCACAGGGCACGGGGCAGTTTGAACGGACTCTGATTGTAGCCGATGACGATGCCTACGTTTCCTACCTGGAAGGCTGTACCGCTCCGATGCGTGATGAGAACCAGCTGCATGCCGCCATTGTGGAAATCGTGGTACACGACCGGGCTGAAGTGAAGTACAGCACCGTGCAGAACTGGTATCCGGGCGACGCTGAGGGCAAGGGTGGTGTGTACAACTTCGTCACCAAGCGCGGCATCTGCAAGGGTGTGAATAGCAAATTGTCGTGGACACAGGTAGAGACGGGTAGTGCCATCACGTGGAAATACCCTTCGTGCATACTGGCGGGTGATAACTCCGTGGCAGAGTTCTACAGCGTGGCTGTAACCAACAACTACCAGCAGGCCGACACGGGTACCAAGATGATTCACATCGGCAAGAATACCCGTTCGACGATTGTGAGCAAGGGAATATCGGCCGGGCGGAGTGAAAACTCCTACCGTGGGCTGGTTCGTGTAAGTCCCAAGGCCGATAATGCCCGCAACTACAGCCAGTGCGACTCGCTTCTGCTGGGAGACAAGTGCGGCGCGCACACCTTCCCCTACATGGATGTTCACAATGAAACGGCGGTTGTGGAGCACGAAGCCACGACCAGCAAGATCAGCGAAGACCAGATTTTCTACTGCAACCAGCGCGGCATTTCGAGCGAAGACGCCGTGGGGCTGATTGTCAACGGATACGCCAAGGAGGTACTCAACAAGCTGCCGATGGAGTTTGCCGTCGAGGCACAGAAGCTGCTGAGCGTGTCTTTGGAGGGAAGCGTGGGATAAATGAAGAACGATAAATGAAGAATTAAGAATTTAAACGGAGTGGGGAAGTCGGAATGGAGAAGTGAGTCTTCATTCTTTATTCTTCATTCTTAATTGCATAAGTTATGTTAGAAATCAAAGACCTGCATGCCAGCATCAATGGCAAAGAGATATTGAAAGGCATCAATCTCACCATCCGCGACGGCGAGGTACATGCCCTGATGGGACAGAACGGTGCCGGAAAGAGCACGCTGAGCAACGTGCTGGTGGGACATCCTGCCTACGAAGTGACGCGGGGAACAGTGACCTTCAACGGCAAGGACCTGCTGGCCCTCTCGCCCGAAGACCGTGCACACGAGGGAATCTTCCTGTCTTTCCAGACACCGGTCGAGATTCCGGGGGTGTCGATGGTGAACTTTATGCGTACGGCAGTCAACGAACAGCGCAAGTATCATCACCTGCCGGCCCTGTCGGCATCGGAGTTCCTGAAGCTGATGCGTGAGAAAAGGGCCATTGTAGAGCTGGACAGCAAGCTGGCCAACCGCTCTGTAAACGAGGGTTTCAGCGGGGGAGAGAAGAAACGGAACGAGATTTTCCAGATGGCGATGCTCGAACCTACCTTCGCCATCCTCGACGAAACGGACTCCGGACTCGACGTGGATGCCCTGCGCATCGTGGCCGAAGGCTTCAACAAGCTGCGCACGAAGCAGACCTCGGCCATGGTCATCACCCACTACCAACGCCTGCTGGACTACCTGAAACCCGACGTGGTGCACGTCTTGCTGGGAGGCCGAATCGTCAAGACCGGCGGCCCCGAGCTGGCAACGGAGATAGAAAACCGCGGCTTCGACTGGATAAAGAAAGAGCAAGTAAATGAAGAATGAGGAATGAAGAATGAAGAATTGTTCTCCCGTCTCTGTGTGAAAGGTGGCAATTCTTCGTGCTTCATGCGTCATTCATAATTCTTTATTGAGATGATGAAACCTGAGCAACAATACATAGACCTGTTCTCGCAGTGCGAAGCCATGGTATGCCAGCACAGCTGCGAGGTGATGAATGCCCCGCGTGCCGCGGCCTTCGCCCACTTCGAACGCCTGGGATTCCCCACCCGCAAGGACGAGAAATACAAGTACACCGACGTCAGCAAGCTCTTTGAACCCGACTATGGGCTCAACTTGAAGCAGCTCGACATCCCCGTCAATCCCTATGATGTGTTCAAGTGCGACGTGCCTAACATGAGCACCTCGCTCTACTTTGTGGTGAACGATGCCTTTTATAGCAAGGCATTGCCCAAGTCGCACCTGCCCGAAGGCGTGCTGTTCGGCAGCCTCAGGCAGCTGGCAACGGAGCATCCCGAACTGGTGAAGAAGTATTACGCCTGCCTGGCCGATGCGTCGAAAGACGGAGTGACCGCCCTCAACACCGCCCTTGCCGAGGACGGCGTGCTGCTCTACGTGCCCCGAAATGTCGTGGTAGAGCGCCCCATACAGCTGGTTAACATCCTCCGAAGCGACGTCAATCTGATGGTGAACCGCCGTGTGCTCATCGTTCTGGAGGAGGGAGCACAGGCACGGCTCCTGGTGTGTGACCACGCAATGGATGCCGTAAACTTCCTTGCCACCCAGGTTGTGGAGGTCTTTGTGGGCCGCAATGCCGTGTTCGACCTCTATGAACTGGAGGAAACGCATACGAGTACCGTCCGCATCAGCAGCCTGTACGTGCGCCAGGAGGCAGGCAGCAACGTCCTTCTGAACGGGATGACGCTGACCAACGGCACCACCCGAAACACCGTTCAGGTAACCCTGGCCGGCGAAAATGCCGAGATTAACCTCTGCGGAATGGCCGTTGCCGACAAGAACCAGCACGTGGACAACCACACAAGCATCGACCATGCCGTGCCCCGATGCACGTCCAATGAACTGTTCAAGTACGTCCTCGACGACCAGGCCACAGGCGCCTTTGCCGGCTTAGTCCTGGTGAGACCGGGGGCCCAACATACCTCTTCGCAGCAGACCAACCGCAACCTTTGCGCCACCCGAGACGCCCGGATGTACACACAGCCGCAGCTTGAAATCTATGCCGACGACGTGAAGTGCAGCCACGGAGCCACCGTAGGCCAGCTGGACGACGCGGCTTTGTTCTACATGCAGCAGCGCGGCATCCCCCTGAAAGAAGCCCGCATGCTGCTGATGTTCGCCTTCCTGGGCGAAGTAATCGATACTATCCGCCTCGATGCACTGCGGGACCGCTTGCATCTGCTGGTGGAAAAGCGCTTCCGAGGCGAGCTGAACAAGTGCCAGGGATGCGCCATTTGCAAATAAAGGAGATAACTTTATGGACAACAAAGAACTGAACATCGACCAGATAAGGGACGACTTTCCCATCCTCAGCCGCACCGTGTACGGCAAACCCCTCGTATATCTGGACAACGGAGCCACGACACAGAAGCCCCGCGCGGTCGTAGAAGCCATCACGGAAGAGTACTACAGCGTCAACGCAAACGTGCACCGTGGCGTCCATTTCCTGTCCCAAAGGGCCACGGAACTGCACGAAGCAAGCCGCGAAACCGTGCGCCGCTTCATCAACGCCCGCTCGACCAACGAGATTGTCTTCACCCGCGGCACCACCGAAAGCATCAACCTCCTGGCCTACAGCTACGGAGAAGCCTGCCTCAAGGCCGGCGACGAGGTCCTGCTTTCCACCATGGAACACCACAGCAACATCGTCCCTTGGCAGCTTTTGCAGGCGAGGAAGGGCATCGTGCTCAAGGTGATTCCCATGAACGACCGCGGCGAACTGCTCCTCGATGCCTACCGCGAGCTCTTCACCGAGCGTACCCGACTGGTCTGCGTGGCGCACGTAAGCAACGTGCTGGGCACCGTCAATCCCGTTAAAGAGATGATCCGCACGGCGCACAGCCACGGTGTACCCGTGCTGGTGGACGGCGCTCAGAGCATCCCCCACATGCCCGTTGACGTGCAAGACCTCGATGCAGACTTCTATGTCTTCTCGGGTCATAAGGTCTATGGGCCGACCGGAGTGGGCGTTCTCTACGGCAAAGAGGACTGGCTGGACAGGCTTCCGCCCTACCAAGGCGGCGGGGAGATGATACAGCACGTCAGCTTCGAGCACACTACCTTCAACGAATTGCCCTTCAAATTCGAGGCCGGAACGCCCGACTACATCGGCACAACCGCCCTGGCGCGTGCCCTGGACTACGTCACAGCCCTGGGTATGGACCGCATTGCCGCCCATGAACACGACCTCACCACCTACGCCATGGAGCGACTCAGGCAGGTGCCCGGCATGCGCATCTTCGGAGAAGCGGCCGAGAAAGGCAGCGTCATCTCCTTCCTCGTGGGAGACATTCATCACTTCGACATGGGAACATTGCTCGACCGCCTGGGGATTGCGGTGCGCACCGGCCACCACTGTGCCCAGCCTCTGATGCAGCGATTGGGCATCGAGGGCACCGTCCGAGCCTCCTTCGGCCTGTACAACACGCGGCAGGAAGTCGATGCGCTGGTGGACGGAGTCGTGAGGGTGAGCCGCATGTTCTGACTTTTTTCCGAAAAAAAACGGAGCCGGATGCAACTTTCCGGCCCCGTTTTGCGTCCAATAAAGGCAAATAACTTTTAATACTGAATGCACTATGTTACTGACAACCACATCCATGATTGACGGCGGAAAGATAACCCGCTATTACGGCATCGTATCGGGAGAGACCATTATAGGTGCCAATGTGTTCCGCGATCTCTTTGCCAGCATCCGCGACATCGTAGGCGGACGCAGCGGTTCCTACGAGGAAGTGCTGCGCGAAGCCAAGGAGACTGCCCTGCGCGAGATGGAGGAACAGGCCCGTGCCCTGGGCGCAAACGCCGTCATCGGCGTGGACCTTGACTACGAAACCGTAGGCGGAAACGGCTCCATGCTCATGGTTACGGCCGCCGGAACGGCGGTCACCGTCGAATAGTTTTTCTTTCCATAGGAAAACATCCAGTATCTTTGTTTTATTCGGGCTGAATTGTTATATTTAGCCCGAACTATTTTATATAACCTCAAAGCAAAAATATTATGGATACATTGCTTTTCTGGCTTGTTCCGGCCTCTTCCGTGCTGGCACTGGCCTTTGCCTGGTACTTTCACCGGCAGATGATGCGTCAGAGTGAGGGCACTCCTCAGATGCAGAAGATAGCCGCGGCCGTGCGCCGGGGCGCCATGTCCTACCTGCGGCAGCAGTACAAGGTCGTGGGTTGGGTCTTCTTCGGGCTGGTCATCCTCTTCTCCGTCATGGCCTACGGCTTCGGCCTGCAGAATCCTTGGGTGCCCGTAGCCTTCCTTACGGGCGGTTTCTTCTCCGGCCTTTCGGGCTTTCTCGGCATGAAGACCGCCACACAAGCCTCGGCGCGTACGGCCAATGCCGCACGGCAGTCGCTGAACGGAGGCTTGCGCATCGCCTTCCGCAGCGGGGCAGTGATGGGTCTGGTCGTAGTGGGGCTGGGCCTGCTCGACATCTCTTTCTGGTATCTGTTGCTCGATGCGGTGGTTCCCGCCGATGCTTTGACACCCACTCACAAGCTCTGCATCATCACAACCACCATGCTTACGTTCGGCATGGGTGCCAGTACACAGGCGCTTTTCGCCCGTGTGGGCGGCGGCATCTATACGAAGGCGGCCGACGTGGGCGCCGACCTTGTGGGCAAAGTCGAGGCGGGCATCCCCGAAGACGACCCGCGTAACCCCGCCACCATCGCCGACAATGTGGGCGACAACGTGGGCGACGTGGCCGGCATGGGGGCTGACCTCTATGAGAGTTATTGCGGTTCTATTCTGGCTACGGCGGCGCTGGGAGCGGCAGCCTTCATACACAGCGGCGATACGCTGATGCAGTACAAGGCGGTCATTGCGCCCATGCTGATTGCGGCGGTGGGCATTGTGCTTTCCATCATCGGCATCTATGCGGTCCGCACCAAGGAGAATGCCGGCATGAAGGACCTGCTGGGCGCGTTGGGCTTCGGCACCAACCTCAGTTCGGTGCTTATCGTTGTGGCCACGTTCTTCATCCTGTGGCTGCTGAAGCTGGACAACTGGATGTGGATTTCCTGCTCGGTGGTGGTAGGCTTGCTGGTGGGCATCGTCATTGGCCGCTCTACCGAATACTATACTTCCCAATCCTATAAGCCCACGCGGCGGCTGAGCGAGAGCGGAAAGACGGGACCGGCCACGGTCATCATCTCGGGCATCGGGCTGGGCATGCTTTCTACGGCAGTGCCGGTTATCGCCGTGGTGGTGGGCATCATTGCCTCGTACCTGTTTGCTTCGGGTTTTGACTTCAACAATGTAGGCCTGGGACTGTATGGCATCGGCATTGCCGCTGTGGGTATGCTGTCTACGCTGGGCATCACGTTGGCTACCGATGCTTACGGACCCATTGCCGACAATGCGGGCGGCAATGCTGAAATGTCGGGGCTGGGTGCCGAGGTGCGCAAGCGTACCGATGCACTCGACTCGCTGGGCAACACGACGGCGGCCACGGGCAAGGGATTTGCCATCGGTTCGGCAGCCTTGACGGGACTGGCTCTGCTGGCGTCGTATGTGGAGGAAATACGCATCGGGCTGACTCGCCTGGGCACGACGGAAATCAATGTGGGCGGCACGACGGTGCCTTTGCAGGATGCTACATTCTTTGACTTCATGCACCACTATGACGTGACGCTGATGAATCCCAAGGTGCTTTCGGGCATGTTCATCGGCTCCATGATGGCCTTCCTGTTCTGCGGACTGACGATGAATGCCGTGGGACGCGCGGCGGCGCACATGGTAGATGAGGTGCGGCGGCAGTTCCGCGAAATCAAGGGCATCCTGACGGGTGAGACGGAGCCCGACTATGCACGCTGTGTCTCTATCTCGACCAAGGGCGCACAACGCGAGATGGTGGTGCCGTCACTCATTGCCATTGTGGCACCCATCCTGACGGGTATTGTGTTTGGTGTGCCGGGTGTGCTGGGATTGCTGATAGGAGGATTGAGCAGCGGTTTCGTGCTGGCTATCTTCATGGCAAATTCGGGAGGAGCCTGGGACAATGCCAAGAAATACGTGGAAGAAGGCAACTTTGGCGGCAAGGGCAGCGAGGTGCACAAGGCCACCGTGGTGGGCGACACCGTAGGTGACCCCTTTAAGGATACGTCAGGTCCGAGCCTGAACATACTTATCAAGCTGATGTCGATGGTGGCCATCGTAATGGCCGGGCTGACGGTGGCGTGGAGTGTGTTCTAAGTAGGAGTGGACAACGTAATTTTGTTTCAGTAGACAAGTTGGCGAGGTGAGGTAGTCTTCTGTGTATCACCTTGTGAGTTTGTTCTTTATGTTTATTAAGGAAGAAATGGTTTCAAGATTCTGGTTAAATTATTGTTTTGCCTTATTAGTTCTGGTTGGAATGTCGTTTGCCAGTAGGGCACAAGCGGATGTTACGGGGTTGAATATTGATTCGATATTGAATGTGTTGGATTACGAGATGAGCCAGTGTGATGCATATACGCAAAAGAAGGAAGAAAAACTGGTTTCATTGAAGAGCCTGTTGCATCAGTCGGCTGATGACCAACACACTTTTGCTTTATGTAACGAGCTGTTTGAAGAATACAAACATTATCAATACGATTCGGCTTACGTGTACGCTGTGCGTTCTTTGTGGATGGCAGAGAAGTTGCAGCAGCCGAAGTCGATAGCGTTGGCCAAGAGCAGCCTGATGTTTTGTTATACGGCAGTAGGGTTTTACAAAGAGGCCGACGAGATGAATAGAAGTTTTTCGGTGGAAGGCTTGAGTCCCCAAATGTTGGAGCATTATTACTCGCAATGCCTATATTTATATCAGAATATGCGTGATTTTTCGGTAGATAACGACAGCCTTTGGCAACATTACGAGTCTTTGCGTGAACAGGCTCGTGATCAAGTGCTGGCAAGTGCCGCTATGAACGCTGACGTATACCGGAGGACTTACACGAAAGACATGCTTTCGGTGGAGTTCCTTCCGCCGGCTTCTATGATTGAGAGGCGGAAACAGTTGCTGGGTAAGTATTCGTTGTCGCTACACGATCAGGCAGTGCAATGTTTCATGATAGGTGAAATGTGCGACAAGTTGGGGCGGAGAGCCGAAGCCACCTATTACATGGCGCTTTCTGCCATTAATGACATTCGCTCTAATACGCGTGAGACTTCCGCCGGCAAGACGCTTGCCTCTTATATGTACGAGGCAGGCGACATTGACCGTGCGACACGCTATGTGCATAGGGCACAGAGTGATGCCAACTTCTATAACACGCGTATTCGTAAAATGGAAATCAACTCCATATTGCCGCTGATAGAAAGCCGCCGTTACGAACAGATGAGCCGCCAGCGGAATTTCCTATTTGCCTTCGGCGCTTTTGTTTTGCTTACTTTTCTGTTGTTAGCCGTTTTGTATGTCATTTTGAAGAAAAAGAATCGTAGCTTGTGCGAGGCAAGGAATGAAGTCGAGCGGAAGGCCTGTGAACGTGATGCGGTCAATCGGCAGTTGTCTGTCATCAATATGCAGCTGCAAGAGGCTAATGAGATAAAAGACAGTTATATCGTTCAGTCGTTGTATGGTGATTCATCCTTTGTGAATGATGTAGAGGAGAAGTGTAAGCAGTTGAAACGTAAACTGAAAGCCAAACAGTATGATGATTTGCTGTCTATCATTAACGGAATCAATATCAGGCAGGAGCGTGAGCGTATGTCTTCATCGTTTGATGCCGCCTTCTTGAAACTGTTTCCTACTTTCTTGGAGGAATATAACAAACTCTTTCCAGAGGAATATCAGGCTTGTCTGACCGATAGTGGCATGTTGCCCACCGAAGTACGTATCTTTGCCTTAATGCGGTTGGGTATTGCCGACACGGCATTGGTGGCCAAATACCTGAATATTTCACAAAATACGATTTATGTCTACAAAGCTAAGGTAAAAGCTAAATCGCTCGTTTCAAAAGATGAATTTGACAATCATATTTTGCGTATTTGTAAACCTCGGGAATCTTAATTTTATGTTGATTTAATATTTTGTATTTAGCTGATTTATAGTGGCGCAATGTAAGAAGTAGTATTAAAATGACCTTAATTAGTTGCTCTTGGAAGACATCTTATCTACCTTTGCATGTAAACAAATGAACTACATTGTTTAACTTTAAAATGTAAAGCTATGAGAAGAAAATTCCGTAAACTGGGTTTTTTATTATGCTTGTTGTTTGTGCTTGGAGGACTGGCTCAAACTGCGTGGGCGCAGCAATTAAGCGTAAAGGGAGTAGTGACAGACGCAGCTACTCAAGAAACACTTCCTGGAGTAAACATCCAAGTTAAATCTACAACAAAAGGTTGCATTACTGATTTAGACGGGCAGTTTGTGCTCGAGGGAGTAGGCAAAAATGATGTGCTGATAGTGTCCTACATTGGTTACAAAACTGTTGAAGTGCCGGTGAATGGGCGTACAGAGCTGAAAATTGCCTTGGGTGAAGACACTGAGATGTTGGCCGAAGTGGTGGTTATTGGCTATGGTACGATGGATAAGAAAGAACTGACTTCAGCCATTTCGCACGTTTCTCAAAAAGATTTTCTTGCCGTGAGCAGTATTGACCCTACCATGATGATTCAAGGCAAAGTGCCCGGAGTGTCTATTACCAATACCGGTGCGGGCGACCCCAACAACCAAGCCAGTATTCAGATACGTGGCGTTTCGTCGCGTGCGGCAGGTTTGGGCCCGTTGATTGTAATTGACGGTGTGCCTGGAGGTAATCTTACAAATCTTAATCCAAATGACATTGCCAGTTTCGATATATTGAAAGACGGCGCGGCTTCGGCTATTTATGGAACACGGGGTTCCAACGGTGTTATCCTGATTACGACTAAGAAAGGTAGCAAGGACGGCAGCATACATACATCTTATACCGGCACATTCTCGTTCGATGTGATGAAGAAAGAACTGGATATGCTTACTGCACAAGAATACCGCGACTTGCGTTCTGATTCATCGGTAGGTTATGATTTAGGGGGTAACGATGATTGGCTGGATGCCGTAAGCCAGACAGGATTTAGCATGCAGCATACGCTGACTTTAAGTGGCGGAAACGACCGTACCTCCTATCGTGTAAGTGCAGATTATCGCGATGCACGCGGTATCGACCTTCGTTCAGGGCGTGAAGAATATGGTGCACGTGCTTCTTTAAACCATACAACGGCTGATGGCTTGTTTACGTTTACTGTTAACATCGCTCCACGTATCGCTTATCGTGACCAAGCAGCGTGGGATGTGTTCCGCAACGCTATTGAGGCCAATCCTACCACGCCAATTCGTGACCCTCAAGATCCTTCAAAATATTATAACTTCCAAGGGCAGACGGCAGGATACAATCCTGTGGAACTGATGGCTTTGGAAGAAGACAAAGGAGAAACCAAGTTGCTTGACTGGGATGCTACGGCCCGTTTGAACCTGTTGCCTTTGTTGCTGAAAGACAAGACCGGCAATCATTCGCTGAACACACAAATCACATTTGCCGATCACCAATATGACAACTTTAACGGCTGGTTCCGTCCTTCTACCAGTACGTTGTGTATAAATGCTGGACGTGACGGAGAGGCTTCTCGCTCGTATAGCAAGGAACGCCAACACGTGTTGGAGTGGATAACTAACTACCAGACATCTTTCGGTGGCCACAACCTGAAGGCTATGGCCGGTTATTCTTACCAGTATTCGCAATATTCCGGGTTGAATGCTTCAAACAAGGATTTTTCCAACGATGGTTTGGGATTCAACAATATTGGCTCGGGTGAATATGCTAAAGATGAAGGCGAAGTGGGAATGGGCTCTTATAAGAATGATTCAAAACTCATAGCATTCTTTGGCCGTATCAGTTACGATTACAAGGGCAAGTATCTGATGACAGCCTCACTGCGTCATGAAGGCTCTTCAAAGTTTGGAGCTAACAACAAGTGGGGTAACTTCCCGGCCATTTCACTCGGATGGCGTATTTCGGAAGAATCGTTTATGAAGGGTATTGACTGGATTAATGATTTGAAGCTGCGCGGTGACTTCGGTATAACAGGAAACCAAGAATTCGACAGCTATAAGTCACTGAGTACAATGACGCCTTTTGGTTATTACTATTACAATGGTCGCTATTTCCAGGTATGGGGTCCGTCAAAGAACGTAAATCCTGATTTGAAATGGGAAAAAGGAAAGAACTGGAACATAGGTATTGATTTTGCCCTCTTCAAGAACCGAGTGTACGGTTCTATCAATTACTTCAACCGTCGTCAGCAAGACTTGTTGGGTGATTACAAAGTGTCGGTTCCGCCCTACTTGTTTGACACAACGTTTGTCAATGTAGGTACAATGAAGAATACTGGTCTGGAAATAGATATTACTTGGGATGCTGTGAAGACCAAAGACTTTGATTATTCAGTGTCAGTAGTCGGTTCGACCATGGGTAATGAGTTTGTTGATTTCAGTAACTCGGAATATGTGGGACAAGATTTCTACGACGTAGTGGGTACTGAGGATCCCTATCCTTTCCATTACTTGCAGCGCATTGAGAAAGGGAAGCGTTTAGGAAACTTTTATATGTTCAAATATGCCGGTATCGATGAACAGGGCAACTGGATTGTGTATGACAAGGACGGAGATATGATTAAAGCCGACCAGGCTACGGATGAAGACCGCCAGATTGTAGGCAACGGACTTCCTAAGTTTACTGGCTCTATGACTCATAATTTCCGTTATAAGAATTTCGACCTCTCCATTTTCTTCCGTGGCGCTTTTGGATATGATATCTTTAACATCCATGATTTTTACTATGGCACCAAGAGCTTCATTGGTAACGTGCTGAAGAAAGCTTATGAGAAGAATGCACAGATTACTGCCAACCCGGTAGTAAGTGATTATTTCTTGGAGCGCGGCGATTACGTGAAGCTGGATATGTTGACTTTGGGCTATACCTTCAATCCTCAATGGAAATACCTGAAGAAATTACGTGTTTATGGTACCGGGAAGAACCTGTTGACTTTCACTAAATTTAGTGGTGTAGATCCTTCTACCTATCAGGTAAACGGACTGAATCCGGGGGGTACCGGTTCGCGCAGTTACTATCCGTCGAGCCGCCAGTTTATTGTAGGTGTGCAGATTGATTTCTAAGATTCCTTAAAATTAATAAGAATATGAAAGTCTTAAAAAAGATATATATAGCCGCAACGGCATTAGCTACCGTGTTTGCAACCGGTTGCACCAATTTGGATGAAACCCTTTACGACCAAGTGGGTTCCCAGAACTATTACAATACCCAGATGGATGTGGTACGTGCTACATTCCGTCCTTTTGAACATGCTTTCTGGAGCATACAGTCTCGACATGTTTTGAACGAACTCTCGGCCGATCAGTTGATAACACCGACGCGTGACGGTTGGTGGGATGACGGAGGGCGCTGGCGCCGTTTGCATTACCATACGTGGACGATTGAAGACGGCGATGCACAGACTGAATGGAACGGATGTTTCCAAGGTATCATGCAGGCCAACTATGTGATTGAAGACCTCAGTTCGTTATCGCCCGAGAAATTTGGTTTTACGGATGACGAGTTCAACAACCTCAAGGCACAGTGCCGAGCATTACGAGCTTGGTTTTACCTGAGATTATTGGATGCTTTCCGCAACGTCCCGTTGGCAGTAAGCTTCAATGATGTATCGTTGAACTCTGAAGGGCAAGTAGAGCCGAAAGTCATTTTTGAATTCATTGAGACGGAGCTGAAAGAATGCTTGAATTTGCTGACCACGAAAGAGACGTTGGGAGGTAATCAAGGTATTCAGGGACAATGGACCAAAGCAGCGGCTGCCTCTTTGTTGGTACGGCTTTACCTCAATGCAGAGACCTATATCGACGAAAACCGCTATGCCGATTGTGCCACTTACGCTCAGGAAATCTTGGACGGCAAGTATGGCAAGTACGAATTGGCTGCCACTTGGGATGCTCCGTTCGATTGGAATAACGAGACATGCGACGAAGTCATCTTTGGATTCCCTGCATCACAGGGCTACTCTTATTGGCACTATCAAGGCGATACCTATTGGTGGACTGTGCCGGCGCGCATCCGTTTCTACTTCAACGACTCCAAGGCAAAGGCGGGTGATCATAACTGTAAGTATGCTGCTTCACCCAGCTATGACTTGAGTGGCAATTTGTATGAGTACACGTTGGGTATGCCTATCCAGAAGTTCCGCAAATATCCTGAAGATGAACGTTTGAAATTGTATAGGAACTTGGGCAATAATACTCGTGAAGGAATGTTCCTTTACGGCAAACTGCCCTACACGGATGAAAACGGTGAACTGAAGTATGTACCTTCTCCTAATTCAGATTATGATTTGTGTATCCGCGATGCCGTTGGAAAGTTCCACGGACTTCCCGAAGGACAGTATCCAGACGACAAGACCAGTAACCTCACAACGGGCGATCACAATTCAGGATGGCACTTCTGTAAGTATCCTTTCTATAGTGACGAAGATGACCAGCAGATGGAATCTGACTTTACTGAAATCCGCCTGGCTGAGATTGTCTACTCATTGGCTGAATGCAAATTCCGCCAAGGTGATGTAGAGGGAGCGGCCAAGTTATTGAACAGTGTGCGCAAGCGCAACTATCCGGCGGAAAGCTGGACACGTAACCTTTATGCACCCGAAGGACAAGCCCAACTTACTGAGAGCGAATTGCTGGATGAGTGGGGACGCGAGTTCTTTGCTGAAGGACGCCGCCGCATTGATCTTATCCGTTTCGGACAGTTCAACAGTGGATGTTGGTGGGATAAGGAGGCTGATTCCGATAATCATACCGAGATTTTTGCCATTACGCGCGACGTGCTGAATGCTAATCATAATTTGAAGCAAAATCCTGGATACGACAAATAAATTTTATAACTAAAAAAGACTTATTCTTATGAAACAGCTATATCATTTTGTACAAGCAGCCGTGTTGCTGCTGACCATAGCCTTGGCTGGTTGCGAAGGAGAAAAAGACTTGATTGTCATCGAAGGAAATCTGCCGATTAAAACCGAAACGTTTTACATGGTAGGCGATGCCACTCCAGCAGGGTGGGATATCAGCAACCCTACGGCTTTGACACCGACGGAAGCTGATCCGTTGATTTTCGTGTATGAAGGGCATCTGAACACCGGCGAGTTGAAATGCTGCTTGGTGACGGGCAGTTGGGATGCACCGTTCGTACATCCTATTACGCAAGGACGTGAGATAAACCAGAGCGGCATCAATGCCGAAGTATTCTTGATGTACGCCGGAGGCGAAGATTTGAAGTGGAAGGTTACCGCTGCGGGAACCTACAATCTGACCTTCGACCTGCGCAACTGGACCATCTCGGCATCTTATTTGGGCGAATAATTACTAAAACGATTTGTATGGTATATGAACTTCGTTTTTAGACTATTCTTATTGGGAAGTTTGCTTCTGGCAAACTTCCTCCCCGTCCACTCCCGCGACAGCAAGTTTACCCGCAAGGGCAGCGGTCCGATGTATTGGATGGCCTACGAGTATTGCTACGACAACAACCGGCCTCTGCCCGAAGACCGTTACAAGAAAAACATCGATTGGATGGACACGCATCTGAAAGCGTATGGCTACGATATGATATGCACTGACGGGTGGATAGAACAGGCGCAAACGATAGATGCCAACGGATACATCACCAAGTACAACAGTGATTGGCAGCATGACTTCAGCTATTGGAGTGATTACATCCGTGGCAAAGGGATGAAGTTCGGCGTCTACTACAACCCGATGTGGCTGACACGTGCCGCGTGGGAGCAAGACTGTCCGGTGGCAGGCGCGGAAACCACCGCCCGCCAAATCGTGGGGAAGAACAGTTTCAACGCCGATTTGTATTGGGTGGATACCGCCCGTCCCGGAGCCGAGCAGTGGATAAAGGGATATGTGCGTCATTTCATCGACTTAGGGGCCACTTACCTGCGCATCGACTTCCTGGAGAATTACGAGCGGAACTACGGTTCGGACAAATACGTGCAAGCCTTGAAATGGATTAAGGAGGAAGCAGGCGATGAGATTTTCATCAGCCTGGTGATGCCCAACTGTTTCAGTCACGGCAAGAACGAAATACCGTATGGCGACATGATACGCATCAGTGACGATTGCTTCAAAGGCGGATGGGACTTTGTGAGTGGACGCCGGAGGGGCGAACGTCAGGAAAACTGGCCGCAATACGGCAATGCGTTCGATGGCTTCATCGGATTCTCTGACATAGCGGCCCCCGGCCGGTTGATTATGGACGGAGATTTTATGCGCATGAACACTATGGCCGATGTGGACGAACGCCGTTTCCTGTTCTCGTTGATGGTTGTCACAGGGTCTGCGCTGGCCGTTTCAGACCAGTTTGACACGGCGACGGAGGAGTGCTTGGAGGTCTATCGGAACAAGGAGCTGATAGAACTGAACAAGGCTGGCTTCTGTGCCCAACCGTTGTCCCGGGATGTCAAGAGCAAAGACAGTTCCCGCTGGATTGGGAAATTGCCTTGCGGCGATTGGATTGTCGCTTTTTTCAACCGTGAAGATGCAGCGGACGAATACCGCATCGATTTCGGGAAAGAACTGGGCATCGAAACGGGAAAAGCGGGAAATGTGCGCGACCTCTGGACACATCAGGACTTGGGCGCTATGGAAGGCTCCTATGCTGTGACGTTAGAGCCTCACAGTTGCCAAGTAATACGTATAACAAAGTAATTAGGGATGAAATTGGCAACAGTTTTCAATATGGGTATTTTGATGATAGTCCTGGCATTCCTTTTAGGAGGATGCCAGGATTCTGGAAGCGGTTCTTTGCAGGAGCCGCAGGAGCCTGAAACGGACATTCACGTCTACAAAGCCCCGTTGTACTGGAGTGTGTACGAATATTGCTGGAACCAGAGCAAGAACGGAGTGGCCAATGAGGATATGGACATCAGCCCGGACGAATGGGACAACATCATCGACTGGGTGGCACGCGACCTGAAGCCTTACGGATACGACATGATATGCACCGACGGATTCATTCCGATGATAGCCGACGATGAATCGGGATATATGACCCGTTATGGAAGCATGCCGCTGGAGGAGCTCATTGCCAGATGCAGGGCAAAGGGTCTGAAAGTGGGCGTCTACGACAACCCCTTGTGGCTGCACGGACCCGACGACACCCCGATACCGGGCACGGACGTGACCTTTGGCGATCTAAAATACAAGTCGGGCGATAAGATAGATAATTCCGGGCATGACGACACTTGGTTCAGCTGGGTGGTAGCTTCACATAAGGGCGCCAAGGAATACATTGACGGATTCTTCAAGCATTTTTCGGAAATGGGGGTGGATTACATCCGCATTGATTTCCTGAGCTGGTATGAAAACGGGCAAGACCGTTCAATGGGCGTCGTGGGGCGTGGCTACGGACGCGAGACCTATCGGCTGGCCTTGCAGTACATCTGCGAATCGGCACAAAAGTACGGCGTGTTTACTTCATTGGTCATGCCTCACCTGTTCGACCATGCCGACCTGGAGAAACGCTACGGCAACATGGTGCGCATCGTGGCCGATACGGGCGATGGAGGGTGGGGACATTTCTCTGCCAACGAACGGGGGAAGATTTACGGCTCCTGGCCCGCAAGCATGAACATGTTCGACGGATTTCTCCACTTCTCCGATGTGAGCGGACGGAACGGCGTGATTCTGGACGGTGACTTTATCCGCCTGAGCACCTTCGGCACGGACGAGGAGAAACAGTCGGTCATCTCGTTGCAACTGATGGCCGGAGGCCCCGTGACCGTGGCCGACCAGTATCACACGATAGGCGACAACCTCCGCTTCTACCAGAACAGCGAACTGCTGGCCTTGAACGCCGACCGCTTTGTCGGGAAGCCGCTTGCCGCCGACCGCTGGGACAGCCGAAGCCAGATATGGTACGGGCAACTCTCTGACGGCGATTGGGTGTTGGGGCTCTTCAACCGCGAAGACAGCAGGCAGAAACGTTCTGTGGAGTTTGCCGAGCTGGGCATCGAAGGCAGCATGGACGTGCGCGACTTATGGACACACACCGACGAAGGCGAAGCCTCGCGACTGGAAGTGGAGCTGCCTCCGCATGGTTGCAAAATAGTAAAACTGAGTAAGAAATAACGTATCTTGAGTAATCATTTTAAACCAAACAACATGAGACTTTTTTTCAAAACCATCTGCCTGGCCTTGTCAGCCTCTTTCATGGGCTTACTGGCACAGGCACAAGAAAGCACAGTACAGTCGGTCACGTCGCCCGACGGAAACCTGACCCTCCGTTTCGAACTGGGCGAAGGAGGAGCGCCCCGCTATTCGTTGCAATATAAAGGCAAGGATGTGGTCAAACCCAGCGGGATGGGCTTCCGGCTGAAGGACGGCACGGCCCTGGTAGATTATTTCAGGCTGGTGAAAGCATCCCAAAGCGAGAAAGACGAGACGTGGAAACCCGTGTGGGGCGAAGAGAACGAAATACGCGACCATCACAAAGAGCTGCTGGTGGAACTGGAGCAAACCTCTTCCAAGCGGCTGATGAACATCCGTTTCCGTGTATTCGACCACGCCTTGGGCTTCCGTTACGAGTTTCCGCAACAGCGTAACCTGAGCTATTTTGTCATCACCGACGAATGTACGCAGTTTGCTATGACAGGCGACCACATTGCTTGGTGGATTCCAGGTGATTACGACACGCAGGAGTATGACTACACACGTAGTCGCCTGAGCGAGATACGTGGCCTAATGACAGGTTCTATCACCGGCAACCTGTCGCAAACCAGCTTCTCGCCCACCGGCGTACAGACGGCCCTGATGCTGAAGAGCGACGACGGCCTGTACATCAACCTGCACGAAGCCGCTCTGGTGGACTATCCGTGCATGCACCTCGACCTGGACGACAAGAACTTTGTCTTTACCTCCTGGCTTACGCCCTACCCCAACGGCGACAAGGCTTACATGCAATCGGCCTGCCGCACGCCTTGGCGTACGGTCATTGTCAGCGACGACGCCCGCGACATCCTCGCTTCGCGCGTCACGCTGAACCTGAACGAGCCCTGCAAGCTGGAAGATACATCCTGGATAAAGCCCTGCAAGTACATGGGCGTCTGGTGGGAAATGATTACCGGCAAGAGCGAGTGGAGCTACACTTACGATGCGCCCAACATCCACTTGGGCCAGACAGACTATGCCAAACTGAAACCCCACGGACGCCATGGCGCCACAACCGGAAACGTGAAGCGGTACATTGATTTCGCGTCAAAACACGGCTTCGACGCCCTGTTGGTGGAAGGATGGAACATCGGTTGGGAAGACTGGTTCGGCAACGCCAAGGACGAAGTGTTCGACTTCGTGACGCCGTATCCCGATTTCGACCTGCCGGGCATCCGCGACTATGCCAGGCAGAAAGGCATCAAGATGATTATGCACCACGAGACCTCGTCTTCCATCCGCAACTACGAGCGCCGCATGGACGAGGCCTACCGCTTTATGAAAGAAAACGGCTACGACGCCGTGAAGAGCGGCTATGTGGGCAACATCATTCCTCCCGGACAGAACCACTACAACCAATGGCACGTGAACCACTACCTGTATGCCGTGAAGAAAGCGGCCGAATACAAGATTATGGTCAACGCCCACGAAGCCGTGCGCCCCACCGGCTTGTGCCGCACTTATCCCAACCTTATCGGCAACGAGTCGGCGCGCGGTTCCGAGTATCAGGCTTTCGGAGGCAGCAAGCCCGGCCACACGGCCATCCTGCCCTTCACACGACTGATAGGCGGCCCCATGGACTACACCCCCGGCCTGTTTGAAAACGACATAAAGAAGTACAACCCCAACAACTCTTCGTGGGTAAACACAACGTTGTGCAACCAGCTCTCGCTGTACGTCAGCATGTCGAGCCCGTTGCAGATGGCAGCCGACCTACCCGAAACCTACGAACGGTTTATGGATGCCTTCCAATTCATTAAAGACGTGGAAGTGGATTGGGATCAAAGCTGGTATCTGGAGGCTGAACCGATGGAGTATGTCACCGTGGCACGCAAGGCCAAAGGAAAAGATTTGTGGTTTGTGGGCGGTACCAACGGTGAACAACCCCGTATTTCGGTCATTAACCTCAATTTCTTGCCGGCAGGCAAGTATGTGGCGATCATCTATCAGGACGGTAAAGATGCTCATTATAAAGAGAATCCTCAAAACTATGTCATCAGTACTAAGAAAGTGTCTCCTAAGACGAAACTGAAGATTTGGACGGCGGCAGGTGGTGGATATGCCATCAGTATACGGCCTCAATAATCTTCCTACTATAGGAGGAAGCAATCGTTTGTGTTCTTGCTCTTTTTCTCTTGTTCGTGCAAGTGGGGTAGATGGTTAGTAATGTGGATTGTACGATTGCTTATTTTGAATTTGTTAAATATTCCCCCCGGATGGTTTGTGAAGCATCTCTTTTTGTTTAAATATGGCAAGAAATGCTTTTCGAACCGTCCGTTTTTTGTTGTTTATGGAAATGTATAGACAATTGAATTCCATTTGACGGATACTTGCATGGCTTAGGAAAGTCGTAACCAAGGAGTAAACTGATACCATGCTGTGAACTAACTGTTATCATGCTGCGAGTTAACTCTTGCCAAGTTGGCTGTAAACTACTGTGGATTGTCTCTGTTTTTATTCGTATTTTTGTGTGTTTCCTGTTTTTAGTCATAATGGCTGAAGCGAAATATTGCCCCTGCCTATAATGTTTTCGTTTGATACTTGTTAGTATTCTCCGAGATAATCGACTAAGAGTAGCCTTTAGCTCTATTTAGTGGTGTGAAGAGTTGTGGCGGCGCATTACCTTTTGCGGTGTAAAGTATTGGATGTTTAGATGCAAATTATTCCTTTCCCCCGATGAAAATATACTATGTTTTCCTATCGGTGGATGTTGTGGGGTGCTTTTAAAGTGAACAGAACAACGTTACGAGGAATGGTACACTGAAGTCCACCGTGAACCCGTGGAAGATGGACACTACGACAAACTCTTGTCCCGAAGTGCGGGTGATGATGGGAAGCGTGGTGTCCATTGTGGTGGCACCTCCGGCCGAAATGGGTGCCAGACGCCCGAACCAGCGTACCAACAGTGGTGCTGCCAGTAGGGTAATGATTTCGCGGCTGATGTTGGCCAGCAGGGCTATGGTGCCCAGTTCGGCTCCGCGGTATTCAGTGATGAAGATGCTCGACAGTGAGTAGTAGCCGAAGCCGGAACCTATGGCCAGGCAGTCGGTGAGGCTGCGGTGGGTCAGCAGCAGGCTTATAACGGCTGTGCCCGCCAGTGTGCCCACAATGGTCATGACGGGGAGGAAGATAAGTCGCGGGTTGAGCGTGCGGAAGTTTTTCAGTGTTTGGGGATCGTTGCCGACGCTGATGCCCACGCTGGTCATCAGTGCGCAGAGGGCGTAGAAGCTGATGTGGCTGCCCGGTTGTGCAGGCAGGATATGGAATAAGCTGCTGATGATTCCCAGAACGAAAAAGATGACAATGACAAGGCTGCCTTTCAGGGCTTGCAGGTTGCCGCTACCCTTTGTCGCATCGGAAGAAGTCTGCTCTTGTGCTTTTTTGTGTCTGTTGAGCATGTGCCACAACAGTTTGGCCGCTGTTACACTGCCCAGTGTGCCGCCTATTGTCAGCAGGATGGCTTCCAGCCCGATGGTGTGCAGGCCTTGTATGATATCTTTGTTGCCTCCTACCTCTACGCCCAGCAGGAAGAGCAATAGCCAGATGAGGATGGTGATGAAACGCTGGATGCCCTTTAAACGGTGTCTGCGTAGCAGAAAACCGGCAACCATTCCCGTCAGCATGAGTCCTATGACTGTGAACATCTTTTATTATTCTTTTGAAAAACGGGGCAAAGATAACAATATTTTGTCAGCTTCCTCTTATCTTTGCGTCGTGTAAAAAGATTATAAGACCATGTTACTTCCCTATCTGAATGCCGATCTGACGGAGGCAGGTTGCGATGAAGCCGGTCGCGGTTGCCTGGCTGGAGCTGTCTATGCCGCTGCTGTCATCCTGCCAAAGGATTTTCGTAACGACCTGCTCAACGACTCCAAACAATTGACCGGGCATCAGCGCTACGCCTTGCGCGAGGTTATCGAACGTGAAGCCGTAGCATGGGCTGTCGGTGTCGTTTCGCCGCAGGAAATTGATGAAATCAATATCTTAAACGCTTCGTTCTTGGCCATGCATCGTGCCATCGACCAGCTCATTGTTCGTCCGCAGCACTTGCTCATCGACGGCAACCGTTTCCGTAAGTACCCAGATATTCCCCATACCACGGTAGTGAAAGGCGATGGCAAGTATCTTTCTATTGCCGCGGCGTCCATCTTGGCCAAAACCTACCGCGACGACTACATGAACCGCCTGCACGAAGAGTTTCCCTGCTACGGATGGAACCGCAATAAGGGCTATCCCACGAAAGAGCATCGTGCCGCTATTGCTGAGCATGGCACGACGTCCTATCATCGTTTGTCGTTCAACTTGCTGGGTGACGGCCAGCTCTCCCTGGACTTCGGTTGAGATATCAGAACCACTTGATTCGCCTGAACCACACGAATGTCCCTGCCGAGATGGCTGCTGACAGTAGTACGATGAACAGGAAAGCATGGGGGAACGAATCCAGATGGATGTCTACGTTCATGCCGTAGAAACTGGCGATTACAGTGGGTATCATCAGTGTGATGCTGAGGCTCGTCATGCGTTTCATGATGTCGTTCACGTTGTTCGAGATGATGGAGGCAAAGGCATCCATCGTACCCGTCAGGATGTCGCTGTAGATGTTCACCGTGTTGTAGGCCTGGCGCAGCTCGATGACGGCGTCGTCCAGCAGCTCCATGTCCAGCAGGCCGGTGTTCTGAAAGATGTTCTTCAGCCGGCCTATCAGCACCTCGTTGCCGCGGATGGAGGTGTCGAAGTAGACCAGTGTCTTCTGGAGCTTCATCAGTCGCAGCAGGTCTTCGTTGCGGATGCTCTTCTCCAGTTCCTTTTCGGCGTTGGCCACCTCGTTGTTGATCTGCTTCAGGTACTTCAGGAACCAGACGGCCGAGGAGTAGATGAGGCGCAGGATGAGGTCCAGCTTGTTGTTCACGGCGATGCCCTTGCGGCGCGTGTGCTGGACGAAGTCGGGCAGCAGCTCCGTGCGGTAATAGCAGACGGAAACAATGATGTCGTTGTTGGTAATGATGCCGATGGGCACCGTGATGAAGGGAATCTGCGGATTACTGCTCTGCATGGGGATACGGAGGATGGTGAGCAGCCAGTTGCCTTCGGTTTCGGTACGGGGCCGTTCGTCGGCATCGGCGATGTCTTCAAGGAAAGATTCGGGTACGTTCAGTTCGCGGGTGAGGAACTGGAAATCGTCTTGGTCGGGGCATTCTACGTTTACCCAGCAGCCGGGTGCCCACACTGGCTTCTCCATGAAGCCGTTTTCGCTGTAGAGATACTTTCTCATCGGTCATAGCCTCCTTTCTTTGGTTGCGTACGGAGGCTGGCGATGCAGAAGGTCTCCGTCCGCGGTTAAGGGTTAATACTGTTGCACGTTCGAGGGTTTGAATCGTCCATATCTGTTGTTCTCAATTTTATTTTTTGCGGCGCAAAGATAGAAAATCGGAGGCATTTGCGGTGCCTCCGATTCTGTTTTTTAGGTTTTGTTTCAATTTTCACGATGCTGCTGTCGGTTTCATTGTTAGTCCCCGAAGCGCCGTTTCAGGAAGTCGGCCAGGTTGTGGGCACCCACCTCCTCGGTAGAGATGCTGCCGTCTTTCTCCACCACTACGTAATGCGGAATGCCGTTGAACTGGAAAAGCTGGCGCATGTACTTGTATTCCGTGTCCGTCAGGCGGTAGCAGGCCTCGCCTTTCAGATGCTTCTCCACATAGTCTGTATAGGATTTCTCGGGCGATTCGGTTCCGCTGGTGATGTAGACAAACTGGAACTCAGGATGGTTGCGGTATTGCTTGCGCAGGTCGGCCGTGGCTTGTATGCCTCCCCGGCAGGGACCGCAGGTGGTGGCCCAGAAGTCGACAAACAATACCTTGCCCGCATGAGGAGCGATGATGCGGCGGAAAATGTCGGTGGCTTTCCCCTTGGGCAGCTGATAGGAGGCAGGTCGGGTTTCGGGACACAGCTTTTCCAGCAGGTTGCGGGCTGTGGTTCGCAGGTAGGGATGGGTAAGGGTCTTCTCCACCCGGCTGAGGAAGACTTCGGCATCCTGTCGCCGCTTTAATACATTGGGCAGCGTAGAACGCAGGTTACGTACACAGGCTACCTGCCAGAGCAAGGGCGAGGGCGTGGCGCACAGGCTGTTGATAATGCTGTCTTTTTTCTCATAAAATCTCAGTTGGAGCCGTAGCATCTTTTCGTCGCTGGGCAGAGCCTGGAAAGCTTCATCGTTCTGCATGTTTTTCTGATCCTGATAGGCTGCTGAAAGGGGACTCATGAATTCAAAGCGGTTGATGAAGATTCCAATAGACAAATCTGCCAATGCCGACGGTTCATCCAAAGGTATCTCTTTTAGGAAATGGTAGTATGAAGCGTCGGGCTGTACCTTCAGTGCCTGGTTGGTGCTGTCTTGCTGTGCATAAAAACTGCGCATCATTTGGAAATCGAGGAAATACCTTCCTTTTTGGAGGTTCATGTGGTTGCGTATCAGCGACGCGGCTTTTTGCGAAGGGGCATAGAGGCGGCAGAGCGAGTCGGCCTGCTGTTGCCATTGGGCCACAACGGGTTTCATTTCTTCCTGGAATTGGGCAGGCGTCAGTGTCTTTTGCGCCTTGTCCTGTTTGGCGTATGGATATTCAAAATACTTGCTCAGCGTAGTGGCGAGGTAAGACAGGTCGGCTCTTCTTCCCATATGGGCTGTATGGGGGAGCGGGTAGCTGTTGTCGCGTGCCCGGCTGCGTGCCATGAGGTCTTCCCAGCTCAGGTAGAGGGTGACGGTGTCGCCCGGCTCGGCATAGTAGGGTACCCAGTTGTTGTTGAGTAACAGGTTGTGGCAGATGGGATGTTGCAGGACGAACTTGCACTGAAAGCTACCATCGGGTTTGATGGGAACAACCACGGGATATTCCTGACTGATGATATTGTCTTCCAGATACAGGATGCCGCTGTCGAAGCCCAGCCGCGGGTCGTAGCCGTCCAGGTAGCCTTGCAGGCAGACGCTGTCGTTGCGGAAGAAGTCGTCGCCATAGCCGTTGTCGGCTTCCACGGCAGGTGTGTCGGGGCGGGTGCGGACGTAGCGTTGCGCTTCGCCGCCGTCAAGGGCAATGAGGCAGGAACCGTCCTTGCGGGGTGTCAGCTGCAGCGTTACGGAAGAACCGTCGGCACGGCTTTGTGCAGCCAGTACCAGCCGTTTGCCTTTCTTGTGGAACGTCTTCAGGTCGTACAGACGGTTGTCCGCAATGACAAGGGAGTCGTAGATGCCATACGCCCATCGGCCTTGTGCGTCGTCGGCAAACCAGTTGCCTTTCACCGGCTTCAGGGGCTGCTTATTCTTGGGGGCGGGGACGAGCGAGATATCATAGGTGTTGCTTTCCGTACTATTGGGGGCGATGAGGTGGACGGTCTGTACATCCGCCGGCAGCGGCTCGAACAGCAGGACGAAGTCCGTTGTGCCCGAGTCGGGCATGACGGTTTTTTCTTTCAGCTGGATGCCTTCGGCGCCCGTTTGTGCGTATCGTTTGCCGGTGGCGGCATCTTCCAGATAGCTGTCGCCGTCCTCCATAATCCACCAGTGCGGGCGGAAAATGGCGTGGATATAGACTTTGGTACACTCGGGCGTCCGTTCGATGCGGGTGATGTTGCGGATACTGCCGTTGCGGGCCTTGAACGTGGGGTTTTCGATGGTTTGTGCTGTCAGTAAGAGTCCTGACAGGAGAAACAGGAGGCTACAAAAGATTTTTTTCGTCTGATGCATGGTATTTCGGTATTAATTATATCTACTTAAATTCGTACAAAGGTAAAAAAAGGCAGATAGATAAAAAATCTCATGTAGGAAAATGATGTGAAGATTGATATTTCTTTTGTTTTTTGTGCAGGAAAGAGGCTGCCGCATCGGATGCTGTGGGGTAAAACTTACTTAGAGAGGCTCGAATAAGAGAAGAGTGGCGAAAGCAGGCTTCTTTGCCAACTTAACATAGATTAATCCCTCAGATACGCATCTTTTTTTGTAACTTTGCGGTCGGAAAATAAGATTGATTCAAACTTTAAATACTTTAAGCATTATGGCAAAGAAAGCTCTTTTAATGATTCTCGATGGTTGGGGTTGTGGCGACCATCAGAAGGACGACGTGATCTTCAACACTCCCACGCCTTACTGGGACAGTCTGCTGGCCAACTATCCGCACTCACAGCTCCAGGCGAGCGGCGAGAACGTCGGTCTGCCCGACGGACAGATGGGTAACTCCGAAGTGGGCCACCTGAACATCGGTGCCGGACGCATCGTTTATCAGGACCTCGTGAAAATCAACCGTGCCTGCGCCGACGGCAGCATCCTGAAGAACAAGGAGATTGTTTCCGCTTTCTCTTACGCCAAGGAACATGGCAAGAACATCCACTTCATGGGTCTGACTTCGAACGGCGGCGTACACTCTTCGTTCGACCACCTGTTCAAGCTCTGCGACATCGCCAATGAATATGGCCTGCAGGACACTACCTTCATCCACTGCTTCATGGACGGCCGTGATACCGACCCGAAGAGCGGCAAGGGCTTCATCGAGCAGCTGACCGCCCACTGCGCACAGTCGGCCGGACGCATCGCCAGCATCGTGGGCCGCTTCTACGCCATGGACCGCGACAAGCGTTGGGAGCGTATCAAGGAGGCTTACGACCTGCTCGTCAACGGACAGGGCAAGGTGGCTACCGACATGGTACAGGCTATGCAGGAGTCTTACGACGAAGGCGTGACCGACGAGTTCATCAAGCCGATCGTAAACGGCTCGTTTGACGGCACCATCAAGGAAGGCGACGTGGTCATCTTCTTCAACTACCGCAACGACCGCGCCAAGGAGCTGACCATCGTACTGACCCAGCAGGATATGCCGGAGCAGGGCATGCACACCATCCCCGGCCTGCAATACTACTGCATGACGCCCTACGATGCATCGTTCAAAGGCGTACACATCCTCTTCGACAAGGAGAACGTGCAGAATACGCTGGGCGAATACCTGGCCAACAACGGCAAGACGCAGCTCCACATCGCCGAGACGGAGAAGTATGCGCACGTCACCTTCTTCTTCAACGGCGGCCGCGAAACTCCGTATGCCAACGAAGACCGCATCCTCGTTCCCTCGCCCAAGGTTGCCACGTACGACCTGAAGCCCGAGATGAGCGCCTACGAAGTGAAGGACAAGCTGGTGGAGGCTATCGGCACGCAGAAGTACGACTTCATCGTGGTGAACTACGCCAACGGCGACATGGTGGGCCACACGGGCGTTTATGCAGCCATCGAGAAGGCAGTCGTTGCCATCGACAACTGCGTCCGCGATACCGTTGAGGCTGCCAAGGCCAACGGCTACGAGGTGATCATCATCGCCGACCACGGCAATGCCGACCACGCTCTGAACGCTGACGGTACGCCCAACACCGCCCACTCGCTGAATCCTGTTCCCTTCGTTTACGTGACGGAGAACAAGAACGCCAAGGTAGAGAACGGTGTGCTGGCCGACGTAGCTCCGTCCATCCTCCACATCCTCGGCATGCCTCAGCCTGCCGAGATGACCGGCAAGGACCTGATTAAGTAATTGATCGGAAGATTATAAATGAATAGAGGGCAGGCAGAAGGTGCTGATGAAAAGATTCCTTCTGTCTGCCCTTGTATTTTATAAGGATTGTCTTTATTCACGAAGGGCATTGTTTACCCCGTTTGTACTGTCAGTTTAAAGCCTTTGTACTGTCAGTTTACTCCGTTTAAACTGCCAGTTTAGTCCGTTTAAACTGTCGGTTTATCCGCATTAAACTGAGAGTTTATTTTCTGTAAACTGAAATAAACTGATATACATTTGATTTATAACGGTTTATGCAAGCGCCCGATTGTGAAGAAAGACTTTGATAAAAGAACGGTAATTTATGATACAGATAGACGATGTAGTGGTAAGTCTCGACGTGCTGCGCGAGAAGTTTCTGTGCGACCTGTCGGCCTGCAAGGGCGAGTGTTGCATCGAGGGAGATGCCGGAGCGCCGGTAGAACTGGACGAAGTGGAGAAGCTCGAAGAAGTGCTCCCCGTGATATGGGACGATCTCAGCCCCGAAGCGCGGGCCGTCATCGACCGTCAGGGGGTGGTGTATACCGACTGTGAGGGCGACCTCGTCACGTCCATTGTCAACAACAAGGATTGTGTCTTCACCTGCTACGACGACCGTGGCTGCTGCTATTGCGCCATCGAGAAAGCCTTCCGCGAAGGCAAGACCGACTTCTACAAGCCCGTTTCCTGTCACCTCTATCCCATCCGCGTGGGCGACTACGGCCCCTATAAGGCGGTGAACTACCACCGTTGGGACGTCTGCAAGGCCGCCGTCCTGCTGGGGCGCAAGGAGAATGTGCCTGTCTATAAGTTCCTGCGCGAACCGCTCATCCGCAAGTTCGGCGAGGCGTGGTACAAGGAACTGGAGATTGCGGCGGAGGAGCTGGAGAAGCAGGGGATGCTGTAATTAAATGAATCAATCGTGATGGACAGTTTGCTTGTCTGGCTCTTTATCCTTCTGGGCCTGCTTGTAATCTTCGCACCTCATTCTGCATTGATATACATCTCTTCCAGGTTCAGTGTGACGCGGCGGAACCGCTCCAGCAGTCCCAATCCGATAATGCCGTCTATATCGCTGATGCCGAACAGATTGCCGACAGACTGTCCCGTGCGAAGGTCGAGTCCTGTGCTGACGTGTACGTCGTCCAGCGTCGCCTGTCCCTGTCCGATGCGGTAGGTGATGCGCGGCATGCGGTAGGTCTTTTGCTTGCTCACGCCTCCGACGCCAGCCATGCGGAGCGAGTCGGGTTGGCCCTGTACCTCCACCTGTGTGCGGTGGGCGGCATACCAGCGGGCGGTCAGGTCGCTGCCATACGAGCCCGTGTCGAGGTGCATGTATATCGGGTGCCCCTCGTCGTCGCGGCTCTCCACCCGCAGGCCTTCGCTGTCCGTGCGCAGCAGGTTGCTGCTGTTCAGTGGATTGGGTGTCGGCGTGGCAGGTATCAGCAGTTCGTGGTGCTCAAAATCAAACTGCACCTCTTTCATACTTAGTATAATGGGAAGTCCGATGACGGGCTGCAGCAGGTCGCCGATGCTGTCGGCTTCGGCATCGCCCGTGCGTGTATCGACAATCAGAAAGGGAACGTTCTGCCACGCCATCGGACCGATGTGCAGCGTGTCGGCCAGGGCTACGCGTCCCTGCTGCCTGCCGATGCCCTGCATGCCGATGGTGATGTTCGTCAGCCGCAGGCCGCATGCTTCGGCCAGCCGGCTGCTGATGATGTTGGCACCTGCGCCGGTGTCGAATACCACCGGTTCGCTGGTGCCGTTGATGCGTGCATCCAGCATCAGGAAGTGTCCCTGCTTCTTGTATCCCTGGTGCATGTCGTCGTTGAACGAGAAAGGTATGTGGTATTCGTCCGCGGGGTGGAGCGGGCGGCAGAAAGGTGCCACGCGGGCGTATGCTGTGTAGAGGTCGGCTGCTTGGAGGATGGGGGTTGTGGTCGCCGTGTCCACGCCCTGTGCCTGCAGTTGCCCGGCCAGGCTCTGCATCAGTGCGGCAGCTTCCTGATAGCGATTGCTTCGTGTCAGGTCGGTGGCCAGGAGGGTGGCCATGTTCACGGCGTTTTGCGGGCCCAGTTCCGGTTGGTATTCGTTCAGCAGGATGCCGATGGCGGCGCAGGCCGAGTCAGGACGGTTGAAGTAGTGGGCGGTCAGGGCTGTGCCCATCTGGTAGAGCAGAGGGTTGACGGAGTCACGAGGCGTTTCGTCCATTGTTCGTTTCAGCTCGAACCAGTTGCTTTCATTGATCAGGGTGCCGATGTGCTGGTCGGCGGTTTGTGCGGAGACGGTTTGCACGGTGGCCAGGCAGAGGGCCAGGAGTAATTTCTTCATGATGTCGTCGTTTGGAGTTTTCAGACCAAAGATGACAATTTTGCTTCAGCGTGCCAAGGAATCAGTCTTATTTAGTCTTAACAGGCCGGAAAAAGAGGGGCGCCGGAGCGGGAGCATGTCTTCCGTTCCGGCGTGTTCGTTCACTTCCATCGTTCCGCTCTGCGTCGCACCGCGGTGTGGAGCCATGGCACATTTCAATTCTTTCAAAGGCAGGTCCAGGTCCTGTGGCAGGGCATGTCAGAAGTACACGTTGACAGAGAGATAAAGGTACTCCGTGTTGTCCTTGTCTGTTTCGAAGTAGACTTTGTCCTCTCTTGCCAGCCAGCCGATGGCGGCGTTCAAGTCCCTGTCCGTCAGTCCGGAGGCGGTTTTCAGGTCTTCATAACTCCATCGCTTGCCGTTGTTCAGCAGTCGCCAGACGATGCCTGCATTGTTTCCAATGGTACTTTTATCCATAATTCAACCGATATAATAGTTTAACTCGATGTATATGATGTTTCTTCTTCCGACTTTGGTCTCATCTATCGTCAGTTTGCCTTCACGGGCCAGCCAACCGATGGCCGCATTGATGTCTCTGTCCGGCAGCCCGGTCGCCTTCTTGATTTCCAGATAGTCCCATTTCCGGTTCTCACTCTGGAGCAGTCTCCAGATGATTCCTGCGTTTTCGCCGATACTTTGTACATTCATAAGCAAAAAATTTAAGAGGTTAATTTTATGTCTTATCTTGTTTACTGGCATCCCGTATGCCTTTCCTTCAGCAAAAATCAGCTGGAAGGTCGTCCGTTTTGTCCCATGTCCCAATTTCCCTTTCCTGTGTCGGATATTGAACTTTTGTCATGGATAAACTGTTTCTTCCAGCAATCTGTTACAAAATTATACTTTTCTTTTAATAAAACAATTTTATTCTCTCTTTTTTCTTGAAAACTTCTGTTCTTTGACCGATTTTGTGCCGGCGGGTATGGGTTGTCGGGGAGTCATTTTGCAAGAATGTTTCAGGGGAGGTCACAGAAGGCGGATTTACGTTTCGGGGGAGTATTGAAAGAAAAAGTCCCGGCCGGCAGGATTTTCCTGCTGCTCCGGGACTGCTTCAGTTGTAAGATGTGAGGTTGGTAAATAATAAATTATGCGTCAATGTTGGCGTATGTTGCATTCTTTTCGATGAATTCGCGTCGCGGGCCTACGTCTTCGCCCATCAGCATGGAGAAGATGTAGTCGGCCTCGGCGGCATTCTCGATGTTGACTTGCTTCAGCATGCGGTTTTCGGGGTTCATGGTCGTCTCCCACAGCTGTTCGGGGTTCATTTCACCCAAACCTTTGTAGCGCTGGGTGTGGATGGCATTCTCCGAACCGCCGCCGTAGGTGTCGATAAACCGCTGGCGCTGCTGGTCGGTCCAGCAGTATTCCTTCACCTTGCCTTTGGTGCAGAGGTAGAGCGGGGGGGTGGCGATGTAGAGGTAGCCTTGCTGGATGACTTGCGGGAAGTAGCGGAAGAACAGGGTCATGATCAGCGTGTCGATGTGCGAACCATCGACATCGGCATCGGTCATGATGATGACCTTCTTGTAGCGCAGCTTGTCGATGTTGGCTTCCTTGCTGTCTTCGCCGTTGAGGCCGAAGCGGATGCCCAGTGCCTGGATGATGTTGTTCACCTCGTCGCTTTCGAAGGCTTTGTGCCACATGGCTTTCTCTACGTTCAGAATCTTACCGCGCAGGGGTAGGATGGCCTGGAAGGTACGGTTGCGGCCCTGCTTGGCCGATCCGCCTGCCGAGTCACCCTCGACGAGGAACAGTTCGCATTCGTCGGGGTCCTTGCTGGAGCAGTCGGCCAGTTTGCCCGGCATGCCTCCGCCGCTCATGGGCGACTTGCGTTGTACCGACTCGCGTGCCTTACGGGCGGCTACACGGGCGGTAGCGGCCAGTATCACCTTGTCTACAATCAGTTTGGCTTCTTTCGGATGCTCCTCCAGATAGTAGGTCAGGGCTTCGCCTACGGCCTGGTTGACGGCGCCGCTCACTTCGCTGTTGCCCAGCTTCGTCTTGGTCTGTCCTTCAAACTGGGGTTCGGATACCTTGACGGAGATGACGGCGATGAGGCCTTCGCGGAAGTCCTCGCCCGAGATTTCGACTTTGGCTTTTTCCAGTTGCTTGGCGCAGGTGTCTTCGGCATATTTCTTCAGTACACGGGTCAGTGCGGCGCGGAAGCCGGCTTCGTGCGTACCGCCTTCCTTCGTGTTGATGTTGTTCACGTAGGAATGCAGGTTCTCGCGATAGCCCGTGTTATACATGATGGCGCACTCGATGGGTACGCCGGCCTTTTCGGTGTTCAAGTAGATGACGTCGTCGAAGAGCGGCGTGTTGTTGCTGTTCAGGTAGCGGACAAACTCTTTGACGCCTTCTTCGGAGTGGAATACCTCCTTCACGAACTCGCCGTTTTCTTCTTTCTGGCGGCGGTCGGTCAGCGTGATGCGGATGCCGGCGTTCAGATAGGCCAGTTCGCGCAGGCGGGCCTGCAGCGTGCTGTACTTGTATTCGGTGGTGGTGAAGATGCTTCCGTCCGGCCAGAAGGTTTGCTTGGTGCCGGTGAAGCCCGGATCGCAGGTGCCCACTTCCTTGACGTCGTAGAGCGGCTTGCCGCATTCATACTCCTGCTGGTAGATTTTTCCGTTGCGGAATACCTGCGTCGTCATGTGCGTAGACAGGGCGTTGACGCACGATACACCTACGCCGTGCAGACCGCCCGACACCTTGTAGGAACCTTTGTCAAACTTGCCTCCGGCATGGAGCACGGTCATGACGACTTCCAGGGCCGATTTCTTTTCCTTGGCGTGGAAGTCCACGGGGATACCGCGGCCGTTATCTTGTACGGTAATGGAGTTGTCTTCGTTGATGGTTACTTCGATGTGGTCGCAGTAGCCGGCCATGGCTTCGTCGATGGCGTTGTCCACCACTTCGTATACCAGGTGGTGCAAACCGTTTTCGCTGATGTCGCCGATGTACATGGCGGGGCGTTTTCTCACCGCTTCCAGTCCTTCCAGCACTTGGATGTTGCTGGCCGAATAGTTGTTTTCACCGTTTATTTTTTCTTCTTCTGTCATAAAATGGTCCTTATTGTAATAACAGAGCAAAAATAGTGAAAATCTTTGGATTATGCCGTGCCGGCGTGTGAGTTTTTTGCGTCGGTGCAGCTTTTTTATTCGATGGGGAAAGTAAGGACAGGTACAAACGAGAAAGGCCGGATTCGGTATGAATCCAGCCTTCTTTTCCTTATGCTGTTTTAAGTATAATTCTCTTAAGCGAGCTTGTTGATGTGCAAAGCCAACTTTGATTTCAAGTTGTTAGCCTTGTTCTTGTGGATGATATTGGTCTTTGCCAACTTGTCCAACAGCTTAACCAAACCAGGATACATAGCAACAGCTGCAGCCTTGTCTGTAGTAGCACGAAGCTTACGAACAGCATTTCTCATGGTCTTGCCATAATATCTGTTGTGAAGTCTTCTCTTCTCTTCTTGTCTGATTCTTTTCAGTGATGATTTATGATTTGCCATCTCGACTAATCTTTTATAAATTCGTTTATCTTTTTAATTGTAGCCCGTGGGGGAATCGAACCCCCCTTTCAAGAATGAAAATCTTGCGTCCTAACCGATAGACGAACGGGCCATCCTTTGGCAAGCGTTTCCGCTTTTGCAACCGCATTTCCTTTCGTTTGCGGATGCAAAGGTAGGAACTATTTTTGAACTGGCAAAATGTTCTTGATATTTTTTTGCTTGTGTCCTTCTTCTTTTTGTTTGTATCGTTTTGTATTTATCTGAAATACAGGAATTTGTTTGCTTGACATTTTTTCTGCCGGACGAAACTTTTTTATTGTAGGAGGTGCGGGCGTAGGTACTTCTGTTCTTTTTTTGTAGCTTTGTCACTGGATAAAAAGAACTGGTATGTTGCAGAAAACGCAGGGCATCGTGCTTCGGACGGTGAAATACAAGGATACGTCGTGGATAGCCGACGTCTATACGGACGTGGCGGGGCGGGCATCGTTCCTGGTGCCGGTGCCCCGTTCGCGCAAGGCGGCTGTCAAGCCTGTCCTGTTTCAGCCTTTGGCTTTGGTGGAACTGGAGGCGGACTTCCGGCCGAACACTTCCATCTATCGGATCAAGGAGGCCAAGTCGTGGCATCCGTTCACGACCTTGCCCTACGACCCCTATAAGTCGGCCATTGCCCTGTTCCTTTCGGAGTTTTTGTGCAGGGCGGTGCGTGTCGAGTCGGACAACCAGTCGCTGTTTTCCTACTTGAGGCACTCCATCGTGTGGTTGGATGAGTGCCGTACGGGGTTTGCCAATTTCCATCTCGTGTTCCTCATGCGCCTGTCACGCTTCTTGGGACTTTATCCCAATCTGGAGGGGTACTCGTCGGGATGTTACTTCGACCTGCTGAATGCCTGCTTCACTCCCCTGCGTCCGTCGGGGCATTCCTATTATATCGGTCCTGCCGAGGCGGAGCGGCTGACAACCCTGATGCGCATGAACTACGACACGATGCATCTGTTTGCGATGAACCGTGCCGAGCGCATGCGCTGCCTGGCTGTCATTGAGCAGTATTACCGTCTGCATCTGCCCGACTTTCCCGAACTGAAGTCGCTCGAGGTGCTGAAGGAGCTTTTCGACTGACAGGAGCGGACGGCGCTTGTCAGGCGTATGTTGTACTAATAAAATGAAATAATACGTTCGGGAAGATGTTTTTTCGGCGTTGAATGTTATTTTTGTCGCTTACTTAACTTTAATAACGATACCATGTATAGAATGATTTTGAACGAGACATCCTATTTCGGTGCGGGATGTCGGGTGAATATCGCCGTAGAAGTGGCCCGAAGAGGTTTCAAGAAGGCTTTCTTTGTGACAGACAAGGACCTGATCCGTTTCCATGTGGCCGACAAGGTCATCGAAGTGTTCGAGAAAAACAATATTCCTTACGAGCTTTTCAGTGATGTGAAGGCCAATCCCACCATTGCCAACGTACAGCATGGTGTAGAGGCCTTCAAGGCATCGGGAGCCGATTTCATCGTGGCTTTGGGCGGCGGCTCTTCCATTGATACGGCCAAAGGCATCGGTATCGTGGTGAACAATCCTGAGTTTGCCGACGTGAAGTCGCTGGAAGGCGTGGCCGATACCCGCAAGAAGGCCGTTCCTACGTTCGCTTTGCCTACGACGGCAGGTACGGCCGCCGAGGTGACCATCAATTATGTCATCATCGACGAAGACGCCAAGAAGAAGATGGTGTGCGTGGATCCCAACGACATCCCGTCGGTAGCCATTGTAGACCCTGAGCTGATGTACTCCATGCCGAAGGGGCTGACGGCCGCGACGGGTATGGACGCGCTGACCCATGCCATCGAAAGCTACATTACGCCAGGTGCCTGGGTGATGTCGGACATGTTTGAACTGAAAGCCATCGAAATGATTGCGGCCCATCTGAAGGCCGCCGTCGATAATGGTAACGATACCGCGGCACGCGAAGCCATGTCGCAGGCGCAGTATATTGCCGGCATGGGATTCAGCAATGTAGGTCTGGGCATTGTCCACTCCATGGCCCATCCGTTGGGAGCCCATTATGATACTCCCCACGGCGTGGCCAATGCCTTGCTGCTGCCTTATGTCATGGAGTATAATGCCGAGTCACCCGCTGCTCCCAAGTACATGCAGATAGCCAAGGCAATGGGTGTGAATACCGAAGGCATGACCGAAGTGGAAGGTGTACGTGCGGCGGTCGATGCCGTCCGCCAGCTCTCTTTGAGCATCGGCATTCCTCAGAAGTTGCACGAGATTGGAGTGCGCGAGGAAGACTTGCACCAGCTGGCCATCGATGCCTTCAACGATGTATGTACGGGTGGTAATCCCCGCCCGACGTCGGTGGAGGATATCGAAGCGCTCTATCGCAAGGCATTCTGACGAAAGCCGCCGTCGGAAATAGACCCATAAAAAAGCGGGCGGATACGGATGCGGAGGAGATGGATTCCTCTTTTTCCGTATTCGCCCGCTTTTTTTATGTGTCGGCAGGTGCTGTTGGCTATTCAGCTACCTGCAAGGCCTCGCCAGCCGCCGAATGGGCGGCCATCTCGGGGGCGTAGGCACATTGGACGGTGGCAAGCCCCGGCTGGTAAGTACCTGCCTGCGATGCGCGGCAGCTGTACTCCAATACATAAGTTCCCTTGCCCAGGTGGTCGAAGAAGAAACGGGTTGAAGCATCCTTCGTCTCAGCATAATAGCCGAATCCTCCTGTCCAGCGGTAACCCGAGAGCGTGGCGGTCGGCTCGAGGCAGGCGGCACGGCTGTCCTTCAGCTGGACATAATCCATGGCACGGTCGAGGCGGAGCACAAGGCGGATGACCAGCTTGTCGCCCACGCGAAGGCCGCCTCCCTTTTCCAGCGGATGGAGTTCCGAACGGCCAATGGCTGTTTTACGCTCGACAAAGCATTGCTTTTCGATGGACAAACCAGTGCTTTGTGCTCGGACATCGGCCACGGGCGAAAGATACTGGGCATAGACGGCTCCCCAAGCCATGCCTTCGTCGTGCTTTTCCACTTCGAGGGTGCGGGCTTTGAGGGCGGCGTTGCCTTCTTCGTAAGTTTCCTTGATGTATCCCAAGCCTTGCAACGGACTGGAGGAAGTGTCGGTGGTGCGAAGGTGTTCGCGACCCAAGGTGAGGGTGATGTCGCCACGGTCGGCCAGCCAGTTGCGACCGTTGCACAAGAGGGCATAGATGGCGTCTGCCGAGGCGACGGGCGTATTCCATTGGGTCGTCTGCTTCTGCTTCAGCAACCAGCGTTTCATCTCTTCCATAATAGTAGCGTTGCCTTCGAAGCGCGACAGGGCTTCCATGGCGGCCACGTGGGCGGTGACGGGCATCATGCCCCAGCTATAATAGCCGTCGTTGAAGGCGAAGTGGGTTCCCATCGTCTTTTCCTGCACGAGGTGCTCCTTGAGCGAGGCTTCGAACGCTTCGGCATCGGCCTGGCGTTCAGCAGCTTGCAGGATGACGGCGGCTTGCGCCTTGCGTTGTATGGAGGCCGTCGTCAGCTGGCGGGGCAGAAGCGAGAGGAAGTAGCTTCGTACCTCCTTGTCGGCTTGCTTCATCGCGTCGGCATCCATAGCCAGCAGGTAGAGGTAGTCGAAGGCGTCGGCCGACAGGGTGGTGATGGGTGTGCCCTTGCGTTCGGCTTCGCGCAGGCGCTTGTACTCTTTGAGGGCTTCCTGATGCAGGTAGGCAAAGGCACGTTGCTTCATCGCCGCGGCATCGGCATCGAGCGGGCTGCCTGTCAGCAGGGGCAGGCGCACAAGCAGGGTGGTGATGTAGGTGGTGATGTCGCGACTACTGCCCATACCTTTGTACCAGCTCCAGACGCCGTCCTCGCCTTGCAATTCCTTCAGGCGGGTGAGGGCCGAGAGGGTGAGGTTGCGTTGGCGGTTGGCGTCGAACAGCTGTACGAGGCGTTGCATGCGCTCCGTGTCCGAAGTGGCTTCGGCCAGCCAGGGCGTTTCGCTCAACAACATATTTTTCAAATCCTCATTTTGCTCCAGGCGGCTGAGGAAAGTTTCTTTGCTCTGCCCGCTGGCCTGCCAAGCCTCGATGACTTCGCGGATGCGCGGTTGCGACTGGGCAATGGCGGCGGCCAAGGTGTTGGCATAATAGGCCACGGCCCACGAGATGGCATTCTCGCCGTCGGGTTGCGTCAGGGAAGGCAAGGCTTGTATGGCCATCCAGGCAGGATTGCCTGTCACCTCGACGGTCAGGCGCCGTTGGGTGGCGGTGGAGCTGTTACGGTTGAACAACGTATCGAGGCGGAGCGTGCAGGCATCGTTGCCCTTCAGGTCGAAGGTCAAGGTTTCCGTCACATACTCCTGGTTGCTGAGCACGGGGAGGACATGCTGCTCGCCGTCGCTGAAGTTGCCTCCATCGGCCGTGAGGCGTACGCCCAGCAGGGGATAGCGCTCGTCCACGTCGAAGGCGAAGCTGACGGCGGCGTTGCGGCCGGCTTCCGCTTCAAATTTTTCGCGGCGGGTCAGGATGACTTTTTCGGTTGTGGGGTCGAACAATTGTAATGTCACACGCCCTTTTATCGTGCCCTCGGTCAGGTTGCTCACCGTGGTGGCCACCTGTGCCTGGTCGCCCATGCGGAAGAAGCGTGGCAGGTTGGGGCGCAGCATGAATTCCTTGGCGCTGACAACCGATGCTTCGAGCAGGCCTGTCTGCATGTCCTTCGTGTGGGTATAGCCGCGGAAGTTCCATCGGGTCAGGCTTTGCGGCAGGGTGAAGGCTACAACCACTTCGCCCCGTTCGTTGGTGCGGAGCTGGGGATAGAAGAAGGCTGTTTCGGCAAAGTTGGTGCGGAGGTCGGCATCGGGCTGGAGGGTTTCGGCGGTATTCACCACTTCTTCTTCAAACAAGACATCGTCCGCCGTAGGAGGTACGTAGGAGACTTCCACGGCAAGGCCAGCTTCTTCCTTCATATTGAAGAGGGCGTTGGAGGCCGACTTCTGCAGGACGGTTCCTCTTACCAAAGTAGGCGTCCGGCTGGAGCCGTATCCTACGACGAGGGCATCATCGCGTATCTCTATGACCTGGGGTATCAGCCACGGCGAACAGAAGCAGTCGAACGACCAGCCGGGTATCTTCCAGTCGGGTATCGTGAAGTAGGGCGACAGGTAGAGGCGGCTGGCTGTATTCAGACGCACGTTGCGCCAATCGAGCTGCGGAGTGAAGAAGACGCCCCACGACTGACGGTTGGGATAAAGCTTGTCGAGCGAAGCGTCGTACATCAACGCCAGCATCTCGGCCGAAGCGGGCAAGCCTTCGGGCGTAGTCACCACGAGCCGCCATTCCTCTTCCTGACCGGGGCGCAGGCGGTCGCGGAAGACTTCCCACTTCATTTGCAGGGTGCGATTGGGCTGGGTGCGCTTCAAGAAGGCGGTCCGGCTATACAGCTCGCCTCCCTTCAGCATATTGAACAGGAGGGTGACGCTTTCGTCATAACTTTCCAGGTAAGGCATCTCGACGCACATCAGGGTATCGGAGAGTTGCAACAGGCGGCTCTCCACACGTTTCCCACCTGTAAAGACATCCATCCACACCCAGGCATCCTTGAACGAAGTTCCCAGGCAGAAGGAGGCTTCTTCGCCAGCAGCCACCTCCATCTTCCGTTCGTGGAAGAAGAGGGGGGAGTGGACAGGCGGGCGTCGGTCTTCTGTCGAGAAGAGAACGAACGAAGCGGTGCTCTCCACCCGATGGCCCAACGAGTCGATAGCCCATGCCGTCAGGCGATAACGGCCTGAAGGTACTCCCTGCCACATGAGCGAGGGATTGTTCGTGCCAGTGATACATCCTCCGTTTAAGGTCGGCTTACCGTCCTTGGTCATCAGTTCACCTTCTTGCGTCTCAGGGTCGATGCGCCAGTCGGCAGTCAGCGTGAGCGGAGACATTTGGGGATTGGAGGCATGAATCATCCATTGGGTCGTGTCTTCCTTGCACACTTGCGTGGGAATGGATAGGCTCAGGTTGAATGCCTGCGAGCCAGCCGAAAGGGTGTAGGAGGCAGTTTGTGTTTCGCCTGCCTCGTCGGTAACGGCTGCTTCCACTTCGAATGTGTAGCTCTGCCACGGCTGGAGGGTTTTTCCAGATTCTCCTTCCAGCTGGATGTCGATGGCAAATCGGCCTTGCGCGTCAAGGCGTATCGTGTCGGCCTTCAGCGTCTTGTCCGTGTTCAGATAGCCGCGCAGGCGGTCGTAGCGTTTCAGGCTCCAGGCCAGCGGCATCTCCTGAACAGAAGCCCCGCTGAAAGCCTTCACTTCGCCACGCAGAGTCACCGTCTCGCCCAGACAATAGGGAACGGTGACGGGCTGGAAGGTGATTTCGAACGTCGGGCGCTTGTATTCTTCCACCTGGAAGCGGGCGGCTCCCGATATCTGCTTTTCCTGAACACGCACCATGAACTGGCCGTTCAGGCAGGCGGAAGGCAAGGTGAAGTCGGCGGTAAAGGAGCCGAATTCGTTGGTTTGCACGCGTCGGGTGGCTATCTGTTTGAGGTTGGCATCGAGTAACTCCAAGTTTACCCATTCACCTTCTACCACTTGGGCACTGTTTTTCCCTTTATGATAGACAACACCTTTCAAGTAAACGGTCTGACCAGGGCGGTAGATGCTTCGGTCGGTGAGGAGTGAAAGGTCATAGTGCGTATTCGTTGATGGTTGTGACGAGCGGCTCAAGTAAATGTTTGTAGCGGGAAGTGCCGTATCTGCTCCCTTGCTGAGGGTATAGCAGGTATTATACGTATATGGGTCGAGCATAACGACTGCTTTTCCTTGGCCGTCGGTTACAACTTCCTTCAACAGGCGGCGGCTCTCTTCATCGTTCGATGAATAGAAGCAGACGCGGACGTCCGCTTCGGCATGGCCGCTTTGGCCGTCGAGTGTGGTGATTTCCATTTGTCCGCCGCCCAGGTCGAGTGTCAGGGCCCGCAGGCGGCTCACGGGCAATAGGCAACGGCTTTTGCGTCCGTTCTTGCCTTGAGGCATGATTTCCACGACATAGACACCCGGCTCCTGAGGTACAGGCATGGGCATATTTGTGATGCTTTCCAGATAAGGAAGATCAGCCTCCGACTTATGTTCGGCAGGCAGAGGAGTCAGGGTGAGTTGCCGACTATAGATGCGGCGGGGCGACCAACTACGGAAAGTCTTGTCGTTATCGCAATCATAGCGGTTAGAATAGCTGTTCAGGTTCGTGGCATAGATATTCAATGTGACAGGTGCCTCCATCGTACGATAGCGCACGCGTAAATCCAAGGTATCGCCAGGATAGCCGATGCCTTCGGCGGAAATAGCCAGTTGTGGCCGCAGGAGTTCGGCACGAAGCTGCTTCACCTGCCCGATGCGTGTATAGGAGGCATAGCGGCGGATGGCTTCGTCGCACAGGCGGATGGCTTCGCCCACACTGCGTCCTTCGCCTCCACGGCTCATCCATTGCGCCTTGCGCAGATAGACTTCGGCACACAAGGGGCGGTCGGCATAGCGAGTCATCAGGTCGTCGAGGGCTTGCAGATAGGCAGCCTCATCCTGCGAGGTACTTCCATTCTTCCACTCCCAATAGTCGAGTGTGGTCACCAGGCAGGCATCCGCTCCGTCGGGGCGGGCGGCATATGTTTGCATGGTTTGCCGATAAAGGCTTTCGATGCGTGCATTGATCAATGAGTCTGCTCCTGCACCAGACATGGATTGCAAGGTGCTGATGGCCCTTCGTGCCAGCAGATGGTAAAGGTCGTGGCTGTAATAGGCACTCTGCTCGCCTTGCTCCACAAAGGGCACGTATGCATCGGTCGATGTCTTGAGAAGCAGATCCACGTTGGCCGTTGAAGCCTGGCTGTGCCGGTCTGTCTGCTCGACGAACTGGCGGGCCGTCCACTCGCGGATATCGGCAGGTTGGTTGTCTGTAACCAAGTTTGTCCGTGCGGCTATGGCGCGTCGGTTGCTCTGCCAATACTCCGCGTACTCGCTTGCCAGCAGGGAATGCAGGATGGCGCGGTCCGTTTCATCGGCTTCTGTGGCAACCCATTGCTCCATTTCGTTCAGTCGTGTATAGAGGCTGTCCGGCGTCAGACGTTCTTGAAAGACTGCCCGGCAGAGATAGGCCTTCAGCAGCTGGGGTGAGTTCTTTTCTGCCAGTGCCTTCCGATAGATATCGTCCGTCAGTTTTACGACGGTTTGCGGCAGGCTTTTTTCTTGTGCCTGCTTTACTTGCTTCCACAGCTTTTCGTATGTTTGTGCTTGCATGCCTCCCGTTAGGCAGAGGCCGATGACAAGCAACCATCCCATGTGAGCCAATCGTTTCATAGTCATTTGGTTTTTAGCGTTTTTATTTGGCTCGGACCGATTGGTATCGTTTGGAGTGTCCGAGCATATACCATTAGAGCAAAGTAAGCAATAAAGGTTTAAAAAAACAAATGTTTTAACTGAAAAAGTCACTACTGTCCCGTAAAAGTGGATAAATAGTTCTTTGAAATTATTGAAATATAG